>JGI24792J26632_1000149_pt1 | contig 49333 bp, 41 predicted proteins | sample MesohylBB_FD_26632 | JGI IMG/M metagenome (IMG submission 26632)
CGAGACTGCGGCAGAAATCATTGAGGCTGGCTACCGAGTCCGGGGCTATTTCGGCGGTGTAATAGGGAGAGTCCCGCCGCACCAGGTCCTCGATCAACTGGGCCTCGTCGGGCGGGAACAGCCGCCGGCCAACATCCACTGCCAGCGATGGATCGGCCCGCAGCGCCCTTTGCGCCGCCACGATGGCGAGCACGGCCCCCTGGGCTGCGGCGGGAGTTTGTTCAATCAACCTTTCGGTGGCGACCAGCGCGGCGAAGGTGAAGTCGCGGGCGGGCGGCGGGCCGAGACCCTGCCTGGGATCCAGGGCCACTGCGCCCACGCCGCTGCGTATTGCCACCTCCGCTCCCATGGCGTTGGCCCAGAACCCGTCGATGATCCCTTCCCGCAGGGCCTGGGCGGCATGGACGCCGAAGGACACGCCGGCCTCGCCGCTACCGGGCACCGGACCCAGCGCGACACCGTCTCCCTCTGGATCAACACCCGCTTCGACCAGCAGCCGGCGCAAGGCAGCGTCGGGGCCAGGGGCCGCACCGATACGCAGGCCCTTGATCGCGGCAACGTCGCCGGGTTGAACTCCCAGGTCGGCGCGCAACACCAGCACCCAGAAGGTATGCTGGGACAGCGCGGCCAGCAACCTGGCGCCGCGCCAGTCGGTGAAAGCGGATGGGGTCGCATGGGCAGGACCTGCCACGAAGTCCACATCGCCGTCTCGCAATGCCTGCATGGCCCGTCCCACCGGGAACACCATCTCCAACTCCACATCCATCCCCTGGGACTTGAAGAACCCCAATTCCACGGCGGCGACCGCCGGGAAATAGGAGTTGGACACCAGGTCGGGTACCGCGATGCGCATTCGAACTGCCTCCTGCCGTCGGCCCGGATTTGAGGCTCGACGTCGCGCCGAGTTTACCACCGGTCACACACCCGGTATCCTCTCGTTGGAGCAGGTGTGATTATGAGGAGTAGGCAGAGACGCCGCTCCGGGGTTTACGCCAGGGTCATCGGTAATCTTAGCAACGACGGCCCAGCTACCCGGCCTAATTTGTGCCCGCGGCTCCGGACTGTCGCTCTTCAATCCGTGGGAGCGGCGAGGTCAGAACAAATCAAGACGCAGTGCTTCTCCGCAAAGGCACTTCTGCAAAATTATCTGTTTCGCTCACCAAGTGCTGGTTTCAGCTTCATTCTGTAACGACAAACGGATCATAAATCCTGTTCAGCCCTTACGTGGGTTCTGATTGCTAGCCAGAGGATTTCCACGGCATGAAACATCGTTACCGAACTCCATGCCACCATTCCTAAAGCGACCCCTAGGATGATTGGACTGCAAAAGCGCGCCGCAGCCGCAACCGCTGCGCCAAGGGCAAACAATGTGGTAGCCGCGAGCAAAACGATGGCGAACTTATAGTCCGAAAATAGAGACCCGTAGGCGCTGTTTTTCCGTAGGGGCCCAAACTCAGGGGATTGAAACAACCCAATCAATATTGCTATTGATGTTATGGCGAACCCTAGCAACGTTCCGGACAGCCCGGCGATCGTAGCAAAAAGCGTCACGCTTCTCGACGCTGATTCCCCTGGCAGATGGTCGAACTCCCATGCCCAAATCAACGCAGCAGCTATTACGCCTAGTGAGATAGCATCGACTATGCGATGGTTGCGTTGGTATGAGCCCCAAACTTTAGTTGCCATCTTCTTCCGGTCCCTCACCCCACACAGTTGATGCTGCGTGGAGTTGGTCTTCAAGAAAATGGTATGCGTCCACAATTTGGGTCTGAGCCGAACCATGATCTATCGATCTCGCGTTGGCACCTATCAACTCCATTTCTCGTTCCACGCCCAATCGGGTTTTTAACAGATTAATGGGTTGCGTAGTACCATCATCAAGTTGCACTACTGCATACGCAGTACTCAACAATCCAGCGCCTTGTTCAAATGCCCAGTCAACCAGCGCGACAACTTGATCCTTATTCAATCCGTTGCGGTTTTGCAGGTCCAGACCAATCCGTTGTACACCATATCCAGTGGACAATGCCTTGAGAGCTTCACGACCGTCATTCAAATGCTGAATAGCATCAACGACATCCAACAACTCAGGCGCCATCTTGAGAGAGAGCCCTTTGATGGACCTAGCGTTGCGGAGTAGTTCGAGCCGATCCTCATTTATCAGAGGGACTATCCGTATTTTATTGTTTGGAGGCAGACATTGGGGAACTTTGTCTGCGAGGTATCCAGCAAGAGCAGGAAGCCTCGGCCCGTAGTGGTTATACTCACTACCCACGATGTGGCGGTCGAAGAAGACCGTATGGGTTAACTCAGCAAGTTGCCGCCCAGCGGCAATGTTAAGCGGCTCCAATGTTGCTGCCTGTGCTAGCATTGGAAGGCCATGATCTCTGCAACGAACGTAGACTATGGCAGGATTCCCCCCATTCTCGAGGACTTGCACGAACTCGTACGAGTCCCCAGCGTCACTTTCAATCAGTCGAATCCGTTGTGCGTCGGGAAGGGCGGTTAATTCGGCCACCAAACCAGGGACATCCAAGCGCCACGCTACGTCGGCCGCGCGGGTAGCCCGGATTTCGTAGAATAATACGGTCCTCGTTGCCAATTGTTCCTCCTGCCACTTGCAACGGGCGACTCCCGTAGCCACAGCGTGTGGAAATGAGCGTAGTATACGGATTTCGACTTCAACAGGCTATTGTTGGAACGATGGTTCAAACGAGGTTGCCTGAGGCATTGAACCCGGAACTACTGAGTTACTTCCACCTCACGTATGGTAGCAGGCAATGCTTAGCCGTCGGGCCTTGGAGGCATTGACCCGTTCACGGCACCGGAAACCCTCAATTACAGATTCATGGAGGTCTAACCATGTACAACAAATCCATGATCAGCCTGGAACAGGCCCAGAACGCCATCACGGCCATGATCGCCGATTTCAACCGGGATACGGACCGGCGCAAGGTCGATATGGCGGTAGTGGATGATGCCGGAAACCTGCTGGCCTACGCCCGGATGGACCGGTGCCTCAGGCCGACCTTCGCCATCCGCAAGGCCTACACATCGGCGGTCCGCTCGATGGATACCGCCGCCTTCGCCGAGCAACTCAGCAGCACGGGCAGGTCGCTGGAGTCCTTTGGCGACGCCCAGTTGATAGCACTGCCCGGGGGAGTAGCCGTGTTCCACGACGGCGTGGTGGTCGGCGCCATCGGCGTGGGTGGCCTGCCCAGCGGGTTCGACGACGAAGCCATCGCCAAAGCTGGGGTAGCGGCGCTGGGGATCTGACGGCGACGGGTCCGCCCAAATTCCGGGAGTGGAGCAGAAGCGGCGACGCCCGACGGACGTCGCCGCTGTCAACGGCGTTCGCCGGAACGCATCTCGGACAGACCAGGGGTGGAGTCCCCAGGTCAATCGATTTCAATAAACCAGGAGTGATGGCATGTCTGGAGCCGAAAACATCATCGTCCCCAAGGACCTGTACAAGGAGCAGTATTCGCCCGAGTTCGTCGGACGGTGGGACGAATTGATTGACTGGCGGCGCCGGGCGGAGGCGGAAAACAACTTCTTCCAGAATATCCTGAGGGATCATGGAGCCGAGACCGTGCTGGACATCGCCTGCGGCACGGGATTTCATGCCGTTACTCTGAAAGCCGACGGTTTCGACGTAACCGCCGCCGATGGCGCGCCCAACATGGTGGTGCAGGCCAGGGAGAACGCCGAACGCTTCGGGATCGACGACCTTCGCGTCGTGGAGGCCGAGTGGACCAGGCTGAGCGAATCCTTTGGCGGCGAGCGGTTTGACGCCGTGATTTGCCTGGGCAACGCGTTCACCCACCTGTTTGACGAATCGGATCGCATCCAGTCCCTTGGCGAGGTGTACCGCCTGCTCAACAACGATGGGATCGCCATCATTGACCAGCGCAACTATGATGCCATCCTGGATAACGGTTTCAGCAGCAAGCACCAATCGTACTATCTGGGTGAAACCGTCGACGTCAAACCTGAAGAACTGACCGAAGATGTCGTCAAGATGCGGTATGAATACAGCGACGGGGAGGTTCATTTTCTGACCATATTCCCCATCCGGCAGGACTACCTGACCGACCTTTTGCTCAGTACCGGTTTCCGGAGTGTGGAGCGTTACGGCGATTTCGAAGCGGGCTACGACCGCTACGACCCGGATTTCGTGATCCAGCTCGCCAGGAAATAGGCGTGAGCCAGGACTGGTTTGTGGCACGGCGTTCCGCGGCTTGCCCTTGCGCCGCCCGGGATCCTCGTGGGGCCGGTCGCAATCCAAACCGAACCAACGGAGACACTCGCCATGAACGAAAGAGACGTTGGCGCCATCGTAGCCAGCACCCAGGCCTATTACGACGGCCCTGCCGACGAGATATACCGCACCATCTGGGGTGACAATCTGCATCTGGGCGTGCCCTGCAGCCCCGACTGTCCGCATCCCGATGCGATGGAGCATACCAACGAAATCATGGCCAACGCGGTTTCGCTGACGCCGGAGATGCGTGTGCTGGACCTGGGGTGCGGCTACGGGTCCACCGCCCGATACCTGGCGGCGAACTTCGGCTGCGCGGTAACCGGCGCCAACATCAGCGAGAAGGAGTTGGAATTGGCCCGCTCACGGGCTGCCGAGGCCGGTCTGGACGACCGGCTGTCCTTCGAATACGGGGACTTTCACCACCTCGCCTACGGCGACGAATCCTACGACGTCGTCTGGAGCCAGGAAGCCTTTCTGCACGCAGTGGACAAGAACGCCGTGCTGTCGGAATGCCGGCGCGTGGTCAGGCCCGGCGGCAGCCTTGTCTTCACGGATATCCTGGTGCGCCGAAGCACTCCGGAAGCGGACCGTGAGCGGATTTATGATCGAGTACAGTCGCCCGATATGTGGGATCTGGACGACTACCTGCAGGCGTTGTCACGACTGGAACTGCCCGTGGCCCGGGAAGAGGACTGGTCCCAACACGTCGCCCGCTCCTATGCCTGGGTGCGCGACCGTCTCCGGGAAAACCGGGAAACCCTGGCTCCCCGCATCGGTTATGAAACCATCGACCGCACCGTGGACGCGCTGTCCTTCTGGGTCGACTCTGCAAACGCCGGCAACATTGGTTGGGCGCTTTTCGTGGTCACGAAACCGGTCTGAAGGCGGCGGGTGACGTGGTGGTTGATGAACGCCTTTTGGAGCCACATAACCCAAAGACCTTTTCGTAAGGGTCAAACACTCCCCGATTTGACCGTCGATGATGATCTGCGGCGCGCCACGCGACCGTTATGGGTCCCGGTCCGGACGAAGTCGCCGGCCCACAACGGGTTTCGCCGCCCCGGCCTGGACCGGGATCACATCGCTCAGCCGCGGCCGGCCTCTTTGGGGACACCCGGCCGGCGGCTGTGCGGGACCGGCGATCCTATTGTTTCAGTTGCGCTCGTTTCGCTTCCTTGTTCCACGACCTGACGGTGAAACGGTGTCCCAGGTTGCGTTGAATCTCGCGCCACTTGCGACCGTCATCCGGAGTGATGAAAGTTATCACCTCGCCATCTTGGCCCATACGGCCGGTGCGCCCCACCCTGTGCGTGAACAACTCCTCGGAATCCGGGAGGTCAAAGTTGATCACCTGAGCGATCCCAGCCACGTCCAGGCCGCGGGCCGCAACGTTAGTGGCCACCAATATCGGCACGTCGCCGGAACGAAAGCCCCGCATCACGCGTTCGCGCGCGGGTTGGCTGAGGTTTCCCTGCAATGCTCCTGCGGGATAGCCGAACATCTCGAGTTTCTGTGCCAGCTGTTTCACCCCGCGCTTGGTCTTTCCGAACACGAGGATCGGCGCGTCACCGCGCTGATCCAGCAGGGTTCGCAGCGCCGACATCTTGTCGACCTTCTGGATGCTGTACACGCGGTGTTCCACGGTGGGCAGGGCCCGCAGGTCCGCGTCCACCTCCACGGTGACCGGGTCTTTCAGGTGCTTTTTGGAGGTTCCGGCCACCCATTCCGGCATCGTCGCGGACAGCAGCGCCGTCTGACGGCCGGAGGGCGTGCGGCTGAGGATCGCGTCAACGTCCTTGGCGAATCCCAGGTCAAGCATTTCGTCGGCCTCGTCGAGGACCAGGAACCTGACGGCGCTCAGGTCAAGCGTTCTCTGGCGCAGGTGGTCCAGCGTACGCCCCGGCGTGCCGATGATGATGTGGGCGCCGTCGCGCAGGGCCGCCTGTTCTGGCCGCAACGATCGGCCGCCGTACAGCAACGTCACGCGCAGACGCTGCCGCGCCACGAGGTTCTCCACCACGCTGGCCACCTGGATGGCGAGTTCGCGGGTGGGCACCAGGACCAGCGCCTGCACGGCGCGTTCCGACGGGTCGCATCGTTCCACCATTGGGACTGCGTAGGCCAGCGTCTTGCCGGAGCCGGTGCGCGCCTGCCCGATCAGGTCCCGCCCGTCCAGGAGACAGGGTATGGACCGTTCCTGGATTGGCGTGGGCTTCACGATGTTCATGCGACCTATCGCGGCCCGGGTAGCGGGTTTCAAGTCGATCTCTGGAAAGACCTCAGCGTGGGCGCCGGCATGGTCCGGCGCAGTTTCTTCGGCTGTTTCTTCTGTCGCCGGCGGGTCAGCCGCCGGCGCACGGTGCGCGGAGGTTTCGCCGCTCCGGCGGGTTTTCCAGCATTCGGAGCAATACACCGGTCGTTCGGGACTTGGCCGGAACGGGACCGTGGTGCGCGCTCGGCAATTGACGCAGGTCGCGGCGTGTCGCGGCCGGTTTTGCTGGGCCTGACTCGGTGGCGCCCAATTGTCCTGCGGCCTGTTGGATCGGGCTCGGTTATGGGATCGTCGGCGGTTAGACCGGGACGGGGTTTGTGTACTGATAATGTCTCCTTCGTCGAGCGGGGGATCTGAATGGCGCGGGCTCTGCGGGCGAAGATGTTGTGGGCCCGCTGCCTCAAACACTCCGCGACGCCCAAATCGGCGCGTCGCCGGCGTCCAGTCCTTCACTATGTCTAATAGTGTACCAGCACTATCATGCCAACTTCTGATACTTTACGTCATTGCCGCCGTGATTGGGTTGCCAGTCCGGCTCGCCAGCGTCGTCAGTCCGGCGCGGCGCGGACGGCGATTACTTCAGCGACAGGGATATTCGTTTGCGCTCAAGGTCTACCTCAAGCACCGTCACCCACACCCGCTGCTGCACTTTGACAACATCCGACGGATTGTTGACGTACCCCTCCGCCATCTGGCTGATGTGGACCAGCCCGTCCTGGTGTACGCCGACATCGACGAACGCTCCGAAACCGGTGACATTGGTTATCACGCCGGGCAGTCTCATTCCCGCAGTCAGGTCCTCGATCCGGTGGATGCCCGCCGCGAAGTCGAAAGGCTCAAATTCCTGGCGCGGGTCCCGCCCCGGACGTGCCAGTTCTTCCACTATGTCTTGCAGCGTCGGCAGTCCGACGCGATCACTGACGTAGCGGTGGAGGTCAATCTGATCGCCGATTGAAGCGTCTTCCAGCAGCAGCTCCACCGGTCGGCTGAGATCCCTGGCGATTTCGGCCACCACCGGGTAGGACTCGGGATGCACCGCAGTGGCGTCCAGGGGCTGGGCTCCCCCGCTGATGCGCAAAAAACCCGCCGCCTGTTCAAAGGCTTTGGGGCCCAGACGCGGCACTTGTTTCAGGGCGTCCCGGGAGGCGAAGGGACCGTTGCGGTTCCGGTACTCCACAATGGCGTTGGCCAGACGTGGGCCCAGGCCCGAAACGTACGACAGCAACTCCGGGCTGGCGGTGTTCAGTTCAACCCCAACCTGGTTTACGCAGCTGATCACCACATCGTCCAGACGTTGCTTCAGGGCCTTTTGGTCGACATCGTGCTGGTACTGGCCCACGCCGATGGACTTGGGATCTATCTTGACCAGTTCGGCCAGCGGGTCCATGAGCCGGCGACCGATGGACACGGCGCCGCGCACGGTGATGTCGTGCTCCGGGAACTCGGCACGCGCCACGTCCGACGCCGAATACACCGAGGCCCCGCTCTCGTTGACCATGACGACCGAAATCTGCGGGCCCAATTCCAGGGTCCTTAGAAAAACCTCAGTCTCCCGGCCGCCGGTGCCGTTGCCCACGGCGATGGCCTCAACCTGGTATTGGTCGCACAACAGACGTATCTTCCCGGCGGCCTCGCCGGCATCCCGTTCTCCGAGCAGCGGATAGACGGTATCGTGGTGCAGCAGGTGGCCCTGCTGGTCCAGGCATACGAGTTTGCAACCGGAACGGAACCCGGGGTCCAGCGCGAGGATTTTCTTCTGGCCCAGCGCCGGCGCGAGCAGTAACTCCCGCAAGTTGTCGGCGAATACTCCGATGGCCGTGTCCTCGGCTCGTACTCTGGCCGCTTTGCGGACCTCCGTTTCCATAGCGGATTCCAGCAGCGCCTTGTAGCGTTCCCGGATGGCTTGCCGGATCTGCGCGGCTGCCGCCGTCTTGCGCTTGACGAAAAGCCGGTCCAGAACAGACGTCGCCGTCGCTGCCAGCGGCGCGATCCGGACCGACAGCAGCGATTCCTTTTCGCCTCGCAGCATGGCCAGTATTCGGTGGGAAGGCACCCTCGCGATCGGTTCCCGCCAGTCAAAGTAGTCCTGGTACTTGGCCGCTTCCGTGTGCTTGCCCGAAGCCACCTTTGCCGAAATAGCGCCCTGCGACCAGAACAACTCGCGGATCTCGCGCCGTGCGGCGGAGTCTTCGCTGATCCACTCGGCGATGATATCCCTGGCTCCGCTCAGCGCCTCTTTGGCGTTTGCCACCCCGGCGTCGGGATGGACGTACTCCCGTGCGGCCCGGTCGATGTCAAAGTCCCCCTGTTCCCAGAGCCGCAGGGCCAGGGATTCCAGTCCCCTTTCTCTGGCGATGCCTGCGCGCGTGCGCCTCCTGGGCCGGTACGGCAGGTAAGTGTCCTCCAGGGCGGCCATTGATTCGGCAGATCGAATAGCCGTCTGCAATTCTTCGCTGAGCAGACCCCGCTTCTCCAGCGAATCCAGGATCGTCTCCCGTCGCTCGCTGAGCTCCCGGAGTTGCGCCAGCCGGTCTCGGATGCCGGAGATCGCCACCTCGTCAAGGCTGCCCGTGCTCTCCTTGCGGTACCGAGCGATGAACGGCACCGTGGCGCCATCGTCAAGCAAGCCCACCGCGGCTTCCACCTGCGCATCGGCCAACCGAAACTCACGTGCAATTTGGCAGACAGCCGTATCAGTCATGATCGTGGTATCCGATGCTTAGCGTATCCGATGGTCGGCGCGCCGAAAGCCGGGACTGCGATTGAAGGTGGGTTCCGACGTAGTGGTCTGCGGTTTGCGGCGCGAGACATGGAACCGTCCTACCCGGTGGCGTTGACCCCGGACTTGACCGCGGACAGATTGCCGCTTGCGATATTCGCCGGCGGTTTCGAGCGTTTTCTAAGAACGGCGGACACCTCATGCATGTGGCTGAGAATCTCCCGGTACGACGTGAACGTGCCGGTTTCGTAATAGGGGATACCCCGCTGCCGGCAGAATTCCTTGACAATGGGCCTGGCCTTTCCCAATCTGTTCCTCGGAATCATGGTGAACAGGTGGTGCTCAATCTGGTAGTTCAGTCCGCCGTAAAGAAAGTCGACCAGAAAGTTGGGCTTGACGTTGCGGGTGGTCAGTACCTGGGTTCGAACGAAGTCCAGCGGATTGTCCTTGTCCAGGATCAACATCCCCTTGTGGTTCGGTGCGAACACCAACCCGTAATACAACCCAAAGAGCGCCTGGTGAATCAGGGCGAAGACCAATGCCTGCCATGGATTGAGCGCATAGAGCAACAGCCCAAAGTAGAGCGCAAAGTGCACCGCCATCAGCCCCAATTCCGGGAGGTAGGTGTTGGGCCGGCGCGCTCCGACCAGGAACTGAGCGCTGGAAAACCGGAGAGCCAGGCTCTCCAAGGTCAGGATTGGTACGAAGTAGAAGGCCTGGTACGCCACCAGAAACCGCCGGACGTCCCGGATGTCACTGGCTTTTTCTTCCGAGAAGGCCAATACCGGGATCATGGTATGCGGGTCGTCATCAAGGTCGTTGGGACTGCGGTGGTGCTGATTGTGCTGGGTAAGCCACCAGGACTGGCTCATGCCCAGCAGCGAGCAGACGCCGTATCCGATGAGTCGGTTCCCGCGAACCGACCGGCAGACTCCCTGGTGTCCGGCGTCGTGGCCGATGTAGCCGATCTGCCCGAACACAAAGGCCAGGAATGCGGCGTTGGCAATCTGAAACCAGAAGTTGTCCACCACGATCAGCAGCGCGATGCTCAGGATGAGCATGGCCAACGTGGACACTATCTTGAGGGTGTAATAGCGGAGCTGCCGGTCAAGCAGCCCGCTTTCACGAATCATGCGGGGCAGTTCGGCGAAATCGGCCACCGCGCCGGCCGGCGTGGTTGGTTGGGTTTTCGTTGGGTTGGGAGAGAGGTTGGTAGGATCCTGCATATCAGTTCAGTAAAACTCCTCGTCCACGCGGACCTGCCGATTGGACGCCGGGGTTGCCCCGGGTGTTTGGGTGATCTGCCGGCCCGCCAGCTTCGGGATTTTGTCCGGCTTGCCTTTGGCAGTAGGGTCGTGTGGCTCGCGAAGGTCGAGGGCGCGGGTGGCGTACCGGCAGGTGGTGCCCAAGAATCCCCATTGCCCAAAATCCCCGTAGCCAAAGTTAGACCACCGCATCATCCTTGCCCGACGGTCACTAAACAGAACCGGGAGAACGACGGTGGTCACCAACATAATGGACTCAGTCCAGCCATTACGCAAGCGTAGTTCCGTCGGATGTGTGGACTTTGAGCCGGAATATCTGCGCGCGTTGCCCGACGGCTTCGAGGGCTCCGGGGGATCGAACCAACGCGATGCGATCACGTCCGGTCGATAATCGCAATTTGCATCACCGTAGGTGAAGTTAATTCGCGGGAATCCATAGGGCGGGTGATAAGGACAAGGGCCGTCATCCTGGGACCGGTCCGGGAAACTTTCCACCGCCTGGTCCGGTAGCTGGCCGATGCTCCACTACACCACGGGCGGGGCTCTGCTCCATTCCGGGGTCTGGTCATCCCTGGCGTGTACAATCGGGTACCGGCGTATGAGGAGGTTGCTCATGACTGCGGGACTGCTGGCTGGGGTTACGGTTCTGGATTTTACGGCGGCATTTGTAGGGCCCTTTTGCAGCCGGATCATGGCCGATATGGGCGCCGAGGTGATCAAGATCGAGCGGCCGGCGGCGGACCAGGACGAAAGGTTCACGCCGGAGTCGCTGCCCACGCGCAACGGCGTGCCGTATCTGCACCTGAACGGCGGCAAGAAGAGCCTGTGCGTGGACCTGAAAACCGATGCCGGGCTGGAGATCGTTCACGGGCTGGTGAAACGCGCCGACGTGTTCGTGGAGAACTACACGCCCCACGTCGTGCGGAGCTACGGTCTGGACTATCCCAACCTGCGCAAATTGAACCCGGGCATCATCATGTGCTCCATGACGGGTTACGGACAGGAGGGGTTCGCGCACAATCCGGAGCACGTGTGCACCGATCCGGTGGCGCAGGCGGTGAGCGGCCTCAACTGGATCACCGGCGAGCGGGACGGCGCTCCTTACACCATCGGCGGGGGCATCGGCGACACCGTCACCGGCATGACCGGGGCGATGGCCGTGGGATATGCGCTGTTTCACCGGCAGCGCACTGGCGAGGGCCAATACATCGACCTGTCCATGATCGACAGCCTGCTGTTCCTGGACTCGCTGGCGATGCCCCACGTGGCGGCCAACCACGGGGTTCCGCTGCACTACCGGAATGGGGAGCAAAACACCTACACTTTCCCCATGGGCATACTGAAAGCCAGGGACGGCTATATCTCGCTGCAGGCGCCGGGGCAGGGACCCAACAGCGCGTGGGGCCGGCTGTGCGAGTGCATGGGGCGGGAGGACCTGATCGATGATCCGCGCTATCTGACGGACGACGACCGGGTGGAGCGGCGCGACGAGATCGTCGGCATCATCGAGGAGTGGCTGCAGACCCTGCCGGACGACGAGGCGGCGCTGCTCGTACTGGCGGAGGCGCGGATCTCATCCGGGCCGGTGCTGTCGCAGGAGGAGATCTGGCGTCACCCGCACTATCGGGCGCGTGGCGTGTTCCAGGAGATCGAATACCCTGAGGTCGGGCCGGTGGGGGTGGTGTCGCCGCCGTATCGTTTTTCGGCGACGCCGGCGTCAGTCAGCGGTCCGGCGCCGCAGTTGGGGGAGCACAATCACGAGGTGTTGGCCAGGCACCTGGATTACTCGGCCCATGATGTGACGGCGTTGATTGACGCCGGCGTGTTGTACGAGTCCCCGGGGGCAAGACGACGCAGACAGGTAGACTCCGGCTAGGGCTGCACCTTTACCGGGACCGAGACGAGGACCGTTGGCAGGGGGCAATGCAGCGGAGCGCCCGCACGGGGCCACCCGAGGCGATGATCAACTCCGCTTGACCAGATTGTGGCCATGGCCTCGGCCATGCGGTTCCTTACCGGCACATATTGTGTCTCGCCCTCTCCTGGGAACTGGCGTCGATCCCGGATCAATATTTGGGAGTCAGGACAATGCCGGCCGGGTTCAGTTGGCGACGACGCTCCGCAACCGCGGATCCGGGGGGCCTCTGAATAAGCCGCCCTATCCGCCAGAACGCATTCATTGCGGTGCAAGCCGTAATCTGTCTCTCCGGTTTTGGATTTCGGCCCCGCGCCGCAATGACGTTGTTGGGGCGCCGCTGTGTCTTCACTTGGCGCCTGGAGTGATCACGAAGGGTACTTGCCCAGCATCAGCCAGCCGCCGCTGCTGGGGGTGGTGAAGGCGCACAGTGCGGTCTCGGCGCGGACGGTTACCTGCCGGTCGCCGGCGGTGCCCCGCAGTTGCTCGATGCTGTCGGTGTACATGGCGGTGCGGGTGCGGCCGTTGCCCAGGTTGCCGCCACTGGAACTGAAGGGGTGGGGACCCTTGACGCTGATGTCCCCGGCGTAGAAAGACAGGGCTTCGCCGCGCTTGACCCCGTGCCACTGGAAGCCCTCCAGGAAGAACTGGGTCATTATGGAGTAGCCGTCGTAGGGGTTGAAGATGTCCACGTCGGCGGGGCCCAGACCGGCGCCTTCGTACATGCGTGCGGCCTGTCGGTCGGTCCACATCTCCACTTCATCCAGGTCCGGCTGGGTGGTGCGGAACCGGAAGTTGTGCTGGGAATGGTTGAGCACGTACACGGGTTGGGATTTCATATCCCGCGCCCGCTCGCTGGTGGTGAACAGGTAGGCCGCCGAGGCGTTGACGGGACGGTCGCAGTCCCAGATGCGCAGGGGATTCAAGATTGGCCGGGAGCCGATGTAGTCTTCCACCGATATGGGCTGGATGTTATGGGTGGCGTTGTACCCCCAGGGGGTTAGCATCCCGTTCTTGTGCTGGTTGCGGACGAAGTGGACGAGGTCCTCATGTTCGCCGCCGTACTTCATCAGGTACTGACGATGGGGGAAGATGTTGATGAAGTCGTTGCCGCCGTGGTTGCCCCACGGCACGGTCCACTGGCGTGCGCCCCGGGCGTAGTCGTCGGCATTCTCGCCGCCGCGCCGGTACCGGCCTTCCATGTTGCCGGTGGGATAGATAACCAGACAGGTGGAACAAACACCGTCGCCCACGGCCTGGGAGGCCATGCCCACCATCTCGCCGATGGTCGGAACCCCGGTGGGGGCGAATTTGACGTTCTTGAAGCCCATGTTGTCGATGAGCCACTGGGCATTAATCAGAGTCAGGCCGTACTCGGAGTCGTAGGGCGGGTCGAAGTAGGGCCGGGGCGCCCACTGGGAGGCGGTCCCGCCGCTGCCGCCGGCGATGTGGCTGTCACAGCAGACGATGCCGTCCACCTGGTCGATGGTGACGCCGGCCTGCTCCATGGCTTTTTCGCAGGCCATGATGGTGTAAGCGCCCAGCGAGGTATCCAGGTTCTTTTCATCCCACCGCCGGTCCACCGGCGAATGGCCGTAGCCGGCGATGGCCACCTGGCCCCGGTGTTCCCACACGCCCAACCCGTCCTGGTCCCTGCGCCACTGGAAGTCATTGCTGCTGGTCATAGTCCGTCCTTTTGTCGCTTATCCACGTATGAGCGCGAATGTTCAATGGTGGTTATTCGACCACCCGCCACTCGTGTATCAACTGGCCGGGGGCCACTTCCTCGAAGGTGAGCTCCACCGCCGCGCCAACGGGTACTTCGTAGGCCGGGACGCCCGGCAGGTTGGAGTAGAAGTTAACCGTCGGGTCCTGATCCAGCGTCACCAGGGCCAGATTGTAGGGCTGGTCGGGCATCCGGCGGTTGAGGCGGCCGTCCTCGATGACGATGTAGGCGGCGATGTGGCCCTTGCCTTCCGGCTCTTGCCACTCCAGCCAGTCGGAGGAGCCGCATATCTGGCAGACTGCCTGGGGCGGGTACTGGAGCTTGTCGCAGGCGGTACAGTTCTGGATCACCAGGCGTCGTTCGTTCACCGCGTCCCAGAAGGGCTGGCTGAGTTCATCTGGTACCGGGATTATCTTGGGCATTGCTTGTCTCCAAATTTTTCACGCGACTGAATTACAGCGCAGCATATGTGAGTGGCGCCGGCTCGACCCGCGCTCGCGGGTCGGGACTGCATTGGATCGGATTGGATCAGATCAGCCACTCGTGCGTTTGGCGTCCGTGCTGCAGGTTGTCACCGCAAAGCTGGGAAATCGTAATCGCCAACCCCTCAACATAGATTGAAACGCAGTACAGACATCCGAATCGAGGAGGGATGCGATGGGAACGTCCGCCGCACTCAGCTCCAAGCTGACCATTTTGATAGCCAGCACCCTTCGCCAATACGCCGCCGGAGCGCCCGCCCGATGTAGTCAGGATACTTCCGAATGCCGGCGCTGACCGTGTCCTGCAGGCTAATCATTGGCTTGCCCGGCGCATATCTCCTGGCTGCATTGGCTACTCCTGGATGGGTTTGCGTAGTCGCCATTCTACCCGCAAAACGGCGTTGCATCCACTTGGAAACTACCGCCGGAGCCCCGTATTTCTCCCACGCCGGCCAGCGGCTGCCGCTTTCCCAACAATCGTCAATCATCGCGGGCCCGGTGATCGATAACGCGCCGGCCAGCGCCAGCATCTCAGGGTCGCGCCAGCCAAACCAACGCCCGGATCTTCCGTATGCCCCTGTCGGCGTTGCCGAGCAGGCGTCGCTCAACGTTCCATGCATGCGTCGGCCGCATCCTGTAACGCCCGGACTACAACCAACGCCCCTACCCTGTCGGCTGGCGATATGCTGGGTTGCGACGCCGTTGGTAAGGGTAGTCGTTACGGTGGTCTCTCTGTAACCGCAGGGAACCATGTAATCATCAACCGCAATTGACCATTGGTAGTGCCGCCCCACGTGGTTCGCTAAATCTGATGCCGATTGCACGCGGGCGGGGCTATTGGTCACTCAGGGTCGGATCCTGCGCGGGCCGCATAGGGCAAACAACACCCATCAGCCTGGGGCGTTGGACACCGGAAATAGCAATTCATCCGTTGCGGAACACCACGAACTTTGCCCACCGCTGTATCAGCCGGCGACGTTGTTCAAACAGATCGGTTCCTACGCATGACGGCTTGGTGGAATTTCCCAGGTTGTGGGCTGACGCCGTTTCTCGCGGCTTTTTCGTTGGTCTCGATCAGTTGATCTCGTGGGTGGCGCACGGTTGCGGGCCATGGGGTAGGCCATGACCACACGCCCGTTGAAGAACGCCAGTCCGCAAGGCCAGTGACCTTCGCGAGCGCCTGCACCCGCCGGGCGATCTGGCACTCCGAGATCTCGAACACTTCACCTCGCCGCCAGATCCCAAGGGCCGCATGGTGGCGGGGGTGATGGCCTCTACGGCGCCCAGGGTCTCGGCGCCGGACTTGTAGCCGACTGCGGTGATGCGGTTCACGGCGAGCACGCCGGCGGTGAAGGCAACGTGGAACAAGGCGACCAGCGTGACTGCCGTCAGGCCAGTTTCCGACGGTTGAAATCTCAACCCCATTGCGATCGTCAACCCCATTGCGAAGTGCGTCGCGCCATCCCGCCGCGCAACTCTCCTGCCATGATTTTCAATACCCCAGCTACGGGGACTGACACGCATCGTCAGGAGCGGGATTTGCCAGATGGCAACACTGTCGGGAACACTGCAATAAATGGGACGCCGGCAGCCACGCTGCACAATCGGGCAGCGTGTAGAATTGCGGACATCGTTGGTAATCTGATCGACTATCAGGCAAACATATTAGTACCAGGAACAGCCAACAATGTTGCAAGTAACCGAAGAACTGCGAGCGGTTGAAGAGATACTGCTGCTGATCCTCGACACCGATAACGGGGAGATTCGCCACCGGTTCCCTCTGCATTCCCGCGCCGTTGCCTTTGCCGGCGCAGTGTTGATGGACCTGGCGCTGGAAAACCGCATCGATACCAACGTTGACCAACTCATCGTCACCGACCCCTCACCGTTGGGAAACGAACTGCTCGACCCCATCCTCGCGGAAATCGCGCAATCTGGCGATAATCCCCGCGACGCCGCCTTTTGGATCACTCATCTGGCCGGGCAGAGCGACCAGATCCGCGAGAGGGCCCTCACGCGCTTGATCGAGCGGGGTTACCTGGAAGGCGACACCGGTGGTCAGGTCTATCTTTCCCCCGGTGTTTCCCGTATCCGCAGGTACACGACCCCGGACGGTACTATCACGGAGGAAGTGCAACTCCGCATCATGCGGACCCTTTTCAGTGACGATATCCCGGACCCCCGGGACATTGTCATCATAAGCCTCGCTGCGGCCTGCGGAGTATTCGAGAGCATCCTCTCTCAGGACGAACTGGCCCAGGTCCAGGGAAGAATCGACCTTATCGGCCGGATGGACCTCATTGGCCGGGAGGTTGCGGCGGCCATACGGGAGGTGGAGGCCGTGCCTCCACCGGCGCCACCGGCCGCNCGCCCCACCGATCAGATTCCCCAGGCGGACGGGTTACCGCTGCTGGGCAACGTTTTCGGCATGGCGGGAGATCTCAGAGCCTTCCTGTTGCGGGAATACCGGCAGCACGGGCCGATTTTCAGGGTGCGGGCACTGCATCACAAATGGGTCGCACTCGTTGGTCCTGAAGCCAACGTCTTCGCGACCCAGATCTCGCCCACGCACTTCCGGTCCTGGGAACCCTACCACGAGTTCAGCGCCGCGCTGGGCGCCCACCGCGTCCTCCTGTCCATGGACGGACCGGAGCATCTGCGCATGCGCCGCCTGTTGGTGAAGGGATATTCCCCCAGGACGCTGGAGTCCAATCTCGACCTCGTCCACGATATCACCCGGCGCGCAATCGACGAGTGGCCACCGGGTCAGCCCATCGGGATTCAGCACGTCATGCAACAGATCATCACCGAACAGATCGGCATGTTCTGCAGTGGCCTGTCATCCGAAGAGTACATCGAGGACCTGATCTACTTCCTGGCGATAGTAATCCAGGTGAACACCACGAAGCGTCTGCCCAAGGCGATGGAGCGCTTGCCCAGGTTCCGCCGTGCCAAGCGACGGGTCACGGAGCTTTACCAACGGATCATGGAGACCCATCAGCGGGAAAGGGGCCCGGACGAACCGCTGGACTTTGTTGATGAGCTTCTGGAAGCGAGCCAGACGGATCCCCAGTTCCTGCCGGAGACGGACCTGTTTGCGAACGTTCTCGCTCCCTATCTGGTGGGGATGGACACATCCGCCAGCGTTTGTGCGTTCATGCTCTACGCTCTCCTCAAACATCCCGAGATACTGGAGCGGATGCGAGCGGAGGTGGAAGAGATGTATGAGGACGGGCCGCCGACTCCGGAAGGGTTGCGCAAGCTGGATGTTACGCGCCGGGTCGCCCTGGAGACGATGCGGATGTATCCAGTTATTCCGGCCCTCACGCGCACCGTGTCCAACTCGTTCGAATTTGAGGGATACCGGGTACCGGCCGGCGCCCAGGTGATGCTGGGCACCACGGTGGGTCACCACCTGCCGGAATACTTCCCGGAGCCCGACCGCTTCGACATCGAGCGCTATTCGAGAGACCGATCGGAGCACCTGCAACCCGGAGCATTTGCCCCCTTCGGCGTCGACCGGCACCGCTGCATCGGCAGCAGCCTGGCGGAATTGCAGATCATCCTCACCCTGGCAACCATCGTCCGCGAGGCCGACCTGGAGCTGGAACGGCCGGACCGCCCGCTGAAGATCAAGCGCTCGCCGGCGGCCCACCCCGATGACTCGGTCCGCATGCGCCTGGTGCGTCGCCGGACCCGCTGACGCTGGGCCTGCTGGCGGCCGTCTTTGATCGTGCCCACCGCCGGGTAAACAATGGACACGCAACGCATTCCATTGATCACGGATTCCGGAGGGATCACCGTGGAATGGATGCGGCAGGCGCTGGCCGCCGGCCAGTCGTCCGATGCACGGGAGATCACCGCCGTCGACGTCCAGCAACTGTCCGACGTCACCAACGCGCTGGGCAATCTCTATCGCTGTCGGCTCATCGGCGGGGACGGCCAGCCAGCCGATCCCGCTTCAGTCATCGTCAAGCTGCCCAGTTCCGATCCCATGGCCTTTCGGTTCAGCAGGTGGTTGTCGCTGCACCGGCGGGAGCACGTGTTCTACCGGGACATCGCGCCGCATGGCTACGTGCGGGCGCCCAAATTGTTCTACGGCGACTACGATGCGGACAGCAACCGCTTCGTCCTGGTGCTGGAAGACCTGGGCCACATGCAGGGGATACCGCAGAGCGTTGGCTTGGACGGTGTGCGGGCACGTCACGCCATACAACACCTCGCCGGGCTGCACGGACGCTTCTGGGAGGTTGCCGATGAGCCAGTCCTGTCCGCTTGCGGCGATTTTCTCACCACCAGGGAAAGCCGCATCATGCAGACGGTCTATCTGCTGACCCTGCCGGCGGCGCTTGACCGCTTCGGTGATCTGTTCACTGACGAAATGCGCCGATTTGCTCGGGAGTTCGGGTTTCGAGTAGCCGCGCATTTCTCCGCCCTTGCGGAAGGCCCGAAGACCGTCGTGCACGGCGACTTTCGGGCCGACAATATGCTGTTCGGCGGCGAAGGACAGGACGACCCTGCCTTGATCGACTGGCAGGGTTTCGGCATCGGGTGCGGGATGTACGACGTCGCCTTCTTTTTCGCAACCAGCGTCACCAGCGACGTCCGCCGCGGCATCCAGCGCGACGCCCTGGACGAGTACCGCGATATCGTGTGTCGTTCGGGCGCGCGGAACTACACCCGCGAGGACTGTTGGCGCAGCTATCGGCAGAACATGCTGGGCACCCTCATGCCCATGGTCATCGGCTGCGGCGCGCTGGACATGAGCGATCCTCAGCTGGTGAGCCAGACGCGGGAACTGCTGAGTCGGGCGCTGACCGCCATCACCGATTTGGACTCGTGGGAGTTCATCCCTCCTCGCGAGCCGTTTCTGGCGCACGGATGGGGCTTTTCGACGCTGTCGCGGTGCGCCTATCCGCCATACCGGCTGGCCCTTCGCCTGATGCCGCGCCGGAAGCGCGCCGCATGAACGGCGACGGTGGCCGCGCCGACGGCGACCGGGACCGCCAAGCCGCGGTGGACGAATCTTCTGCCGCCGACGCAGCGCCGGCGGGGAATGCCGACCAAGGCTCGGCGGCAGACTTCGCGCCGCCGCCGCCCCGTCAGGTCAGGCTGTCGCTGGCGTGCGTTGGGCTGGCGATGTTCCTCGCCGCCCTCAGCCAGACCGTGGTCGCCAGCATCATGGCCCCTATCGTCGCCGACCTGGGCGGGTTCGACCGTTACGCCTGGCCGGCTACGTCGTATTTGGTAGCAGCCACGGTGGCATACCCCATAGTGGGCCGGCTCAGCGACATCTACGGTCGCCGGATGTTCCTCATCGCGGGTATCGCGACGTTCATCGTCGGCTCGGCGTTGGTGGGAGTCAGCGCGTCCATGAACCAGGTCATCGGCTTCCGTCTGGTGCAGGGCATCGGCGGGGGCATCGTGATGACCTGCAGTTACGTTTCCATCGCCGACCTGTTTAGACCTGAAGACCGGGGCAAGTTCATCGGCATCCTGGGCGCCATATACGCGGTGGCGACCGTGGTCGGGCCAGTCATGGGCGCGTTCGTCGCCGAGTGGCTGTCCTGGCACTGGGTGTTCCTGTTCATCGCGGCGGCCGGCGTGCCGACGCTGGCGCTGACGGTGCGGATTTATCCGAGGCCGAATTCGCTCCCGCAGCAGCGGGGGTTGGATTACCCCGGCATGGTGGCGCTGGTGTTGGCCGTGGTCCCGCTGGCGTTGGCCCTGTCGTCCGCCGGCGTCCTGCATGCCTGGGATGCTCCACAGAGTATCGGTTTGCTGGCTTTCGGATTGGCGATGGCGGCGCTCTTCGTGGTGATTGAGTTCAGGTCCGGATCGCCGATCATGCCCCTGGATATCTACCGAAGCCCCGCGGTCGCCGTCGCCATGATCGTGACTCTGATGACCAGCGTGAGCCTGCAGGGTTTCGTGCTCTTTCTGCCGCTGTACTTCCAGGTAGCGCTGGGAGTTTCCGTGACCCAGGCCGGCACGATGCTGGCGCCAATGCTGTTGGGGATGGTGGTGGGAGCGATTCTGGCCGGCCAGCTGCTCTCCCGGGCCGGGAGCCATTACAGGGTGCAGTTGCTGGTAAGTACCGCGCTGATGGCGTTGGGTATGTACCTGTTTTCCACCATGGGCGATGGTGAAAGCCTCGCCCGGAGCAGATCCATTCTCTTCAGCCAGATTTATCTCATAATCACGGCGCTCGGGTTCGGCGGCGTCGTGGCCGTTCTCTCGGTGGCGGTGCAGAACGCAGTTCCGTTCCGGAACGTCGGTGTTGCGACGGCGGCGCTGCAATTCTGCCGCTCTCTGGGCGGCATGGTGGGTCTGGCCGTGACGGGCCCAGTGATGGTGCTGGGCTTCCGTTCCCAAACCGATGCCACGGTTCCCGACGATGTCAGAGCCGCCCTTCCGGACGGGCTGCTTGATTCGGTGAAGCAAGACCCCCGGGCGCTATTGGACCCCGCCACCGCCCAGGCGTTGAAGGAAAGGCTAGCCGAGATGGGCGGTGGAGACGTTGCGGTGGCGGAAAGCTTGCTGAACTCGCTCAACCTGGCCCTGACGGAAGCGCTGAGCGACGTGTTCACCTTGCTATGGGTCGCCGTGGCGCTATCCTTCGTCGCCGCGTTGTTCCTGCGCGTGCGGCCCGACACCGATCACGCCTAGACATTCGGCGGGAAACCCCAGCTGATGGGGCAGCCGATTACACTCCGGGCCATTTGAGTTTGCGGAGTGGAGTGAATCGACGCTGGGCGAACGATCGGACCAGAGGGGTCGGTGGGAATCGGACCATCTGTACCCGGAGGCGGTGGGTCGGGACACCTTCAATGGATTGGTGGCGTCGCTGCGGGGCAAGTTGTTTCGCGATACCGACTTCGCCGAGCTGTATTGTCCGGACAACAGTCGTACCAGGGTAGTGCCCAGCCAGTTGGCGCGACTGGTCCAGTTGGGAATCCGCCAGGCACGGTACTTTGGTCGTGCCCAGACCAATCAACGGTCTGACGACAGCTGCGATGTTGATGTCCGTGTCGCAATGCTTGAGCGCGAAAGTCGCAAAGCCGCCCGGTGGATTGTTGGCCAGATCCTTGTTTCGTTCGACCGTCGCTTCGGCGATCAAGTAACCGTCTTCGATGATTGGTGGGACCGTCCAATCCACCGCGTTCTGGTGCTGTTAAACGGTCGCCCCGTTCTTCACTCCCTGCAGTGCTCCACCGGGTATGGGGATGATGCAGAAGCCCCGCCGGCGTTCGCCAGAAGCTTCGCTGGCAGGCCCTGGAGACGAGGGGGGACCGATGCTCAACAAGGCGATAGCCAGTAACAACAGCAAAAGGGCTTGGGATGAGGTTCGATTCCGCCCGGTTCCGTCGTACTATCGGGAAACCACTGCGCCGGGTCGGGTATTCGGCTGTCCAGCTTCCGACTGCTGGCCGTTGCCTGCTCAGATCAACTGAGTTCAATTCGCTGGCGGAGAGGGCGGGATTCGAACCCGCGATACCCCAGAGGGGTATACCGGTTTTCGAGACCGGCGCCTTCAACCACTCGGCCACCTCTCCGTATCGTGCGGCCCTGCCGAAGCGGTGCCGGCGGGGCCCAAAAGCAGCGTTGGTTGACGCTCATTTATTGTATCAGACATCGCTCTGGCTCGGCCCCGGAACCCGGCGGCCCATCGTCATGCGTCGGATGACTTTCTTCCGGGCGCCCCATATAATGCAGCCACAGCGTTGAATAACCCGGCACCACCCGTCAGGAGGCCCGTCATGGCAACCGCAACCAGGTTCGAACGGATCACCCAACCCCTGGTCAAGATCACCGAAATGGACCACATCGTTCTGCGCACCACGGACGTGGAAGAATCTCTCCGTTTCTACACCGAGGTCCTGGGGCTGCAGGCCGAACGCGTCGAGCAGTGGCGCGCCGGTGAGGTGCGATTCCCGTCGGCCCGGATCAACGCCGACACCATCATTGATTTCTTTGCATCCGACGAAATTCCCAGCGGCCGCGATGATGTTCGCAACCAGGACCATTTCTGCATGGTCATCGACGAGACCGACATGGATGCCCTCAAAGCCCGCTTCGAAGATGCCGGCATCGACATCCAGGCCGGGCCGGGCAAGCGCTGGGGCTCCCACGGGGACGGCATATCCCTGTACATCTACGATCCGGACGACAACGTCGTCGAGCTCCGCCACTACTGATCGCCCATGTCACTACAGTCCAGCTTTCCGCAACCCCCTATCCAGGAAAACGCGCCGGCCCGTCACGACGGGCCGGCGTCGTCGCCTTACTGGGAGGAACCGGCGTCGTCTCCCTATTGGGACGCCCCTGAGTTGGCCGATCTGGAGGTTGGAATAACCCAACCCGAGCCGACGTCCGGCGGCGCTCCGGCGATCCTGCAGGGCCTCAACGAGCCCCAGCAGCAGGCCGTCATCACTACCGAGGGCCCCCTGCTGATCGTGGCCGGTCCGGGATCCGGCAAGACCCGGGTTATCACCCACCGCATCGCCTATCTGGTGGGCGAGTGCGGAGTGCATCCCTGGCAGATCCTCGCCGTTACCTTCACCAACAAGGCCGCCCGCGAGATGCGCGACCGCCTCGACCGCCTGCTGCTGAGTCGCAGCGCGGATGTCACCATGGGCACCTTCCACGCGGTGTGCGCCCGCATCCTGCGCCGCCACGGTGAGCGGGTGGGTTTGGACCGCAATTTCACGATCTATGACCAGGACGACCAGATCGACGCCCTCAAATCGGCCATGCAGTTGGCCGATGTGGACACCAAGCGCTACAACCCGCGGGCGGTCCTGTCACGCATCTCCGCAGCCAAGAGCGTCCTGCAGGATTCCCACGCCATGGCCCGGGCCGCCTACGACAGCGACGACGAGTACGGCGCGCACTGGGTCGACACCTGCGCCCGCGTCTATCGGTACTACGAGGAGGCGTTGACCCGGCAGAACGCCTTGGACTTTGACGATCTGCTGGTGCGCACCACGCATCTCCTGGAGCAGCACTCGGAGGTTCAGGAGCAATACCACCAGCGCTACCGATATCTGCTGATCGACGAGTTCCAGGACACCAACGTTGCCCAGTATCGCCTGGCCCAACTGCTGACGGGCTCGCACCGGAACCTGTGCGTCGTCGGCGACCCCGACCAGAGCATCTACGCCTGGCGCAATGCAGACATCGGAAACATTCTGAGTTTTCAGAGCGACTTTGCCGGCGCAACGGTTATCAGCCTCGGCGAAAACTACCGCTCCACCAAGAACATCCTCAACGCCGCGTCCAGCGTCATCTCATCCAACACGGAGCGGATCGAACGGGAACTGTTCACCAGCAATCCCACCGGCGACCCGGTCACTCTCCACGAAGCCTTCAGCGAGGAGGACGAGGCCCTGTGGGCGGTGGACGAAGTATCGCGACTTGCCCGCACCGGGCGGTTCCGCAACGGCGACTGCGCCATCATGTATCGCATCAATGCCCAGAGCCGGGCCTTCGAGGACCAGTGCATGCGGCAGGGCATCCCCTACCGGCTCGTGGGCGGGGTGCGCTTCTACCACCGCAAGGAGATCAAGGACACGGTCTGCTATCTGCGCGTCATCTTCAATCCGGACGACGAGGTCAGCCTGCAGCGGGTCATCAACCAGCCGCCGCGCGGCCTCGGCGCCAAGTCGGTCCAGCAGCTCACCGCCTTCGCCGCCCAACGCGGACTGACCAGCCGCCAGGCCATGCGGGAGGTAGCCACCGCCCGAGCCGAAAAGCTGCCGTGTCCCATCGACGTCACCGCCCGCGCTGTCCGCGCCATGGCCGATCTTTCCGTCACGCTGGACCGCCTCACTGAGGCTTCCCGTGAGCTGGGTGTTGCTGATTTGCTGGACCGCACCCTGGATATGTCGGGTTTGGCCAAGCATATCAATGCCCAGGACGACGGCGACGAGCGCTGGGAGAACATCCTCGAACTCCGCGGCCTGGCTGAAGATTACGGTCCCTCCGGCGACGGCAACGCCGACGGTCTCAGCGCGTTCCTCGAGCGGGTATCGCTGGTTTCCGACGTGGACGACTATGAGCAGTCCGAGGACTCGCTGACGCTCATAACCCTGCACCAGGCCAAGGGCCTCGAGTTCCCCGTGGTGATGATGGCCGGCATGGAGGAGGGTCTGCTGCCCCACAGCCGCTCCATGGACACCCTGGCTGAGGTCGAGGAGGAACGCCGCCTGTGTTACGTCGGCATGACCCGCGCCAAAGAGCGCCTTTACCTCCTTCGAGCTTTCCGCCGGCGTTATCCGTCGTCGGGCGGCGTCACGCTGCCCTCCCGCTTCCTCGAAGAGCTTCCCCAGGAAATGCTCGCTTCTCCATCTCTGGACCGGCCGCCCGGGTCACGGGCCAACTCCCACGGTCTCGGCCCGTCGCGCTCCTCCGGCAACTCGGACGTAGTGATCGGTGGTTCCTACGCACAGGAGCGGCGCGCTTCCCGCACCCGGCTTGGGGATGGTTCGGGAACCGGCGGTGAGGCCACGCGCGGGCGTCTCCGCGGCAACATCGACGAGCGCCTTACCGAGTGGACGACGAGCCGTCGCGCCGCGTCCAAACCGGAACCGGAGCGCGTTCCCCTGGCGGTGGGCGAAATCGTTCGCCATCCCACCTTCGGCGACGGTGTCGTGCAGGAGGTTGAGGGGAGCGGCGAAACGGAACAGGTCACCGTCAACTTTCCCGGCGCCGGGTTGAAACGGCTGCTGGTTAGCCTGGCTCGACTGGAACGCGGCTAGCCGCTTCCTGGCGAGCGTTTTTTCCTTCGCGTTTTCGCCCGCGGATTAACGTCTGTGGACGTCTGCTGGAGAATATTTGCGCCCCGTGCACGTGTTGGTTCGAAATCTGCCTCTACGAAATACGTGATAATTTGGCGCGAATGATATCAATAGCGCAATAATGAACGATATAGTATGTCGTTCGCAACGGCCATAGTGCAATCGTGAAATCTTTCGCATATAATGCGGCCCTGTGTTGTGCCGCGTTATATTTCGGATACCGCATTTATTGGTGCGCTCAACGGCGCGCGGCGTTCGTCAGGAGGATTTATCGTGCTGAAACCAACGATTGTGCTCACCATCGCTGCTTCGCTTCTCCTGGTCGTGGGCATCGCCTGCGGTGGCGCTGAAGAAGCTGCTCCCGCCGCTCCAGCCGCGGCGCAGCCGACTGCGGCTCCGGCGTCCCAGCAGGCCGCCGCTCCCGCTGCGACTGAAGCTCCGGCAGCGCCGGCGCCGTCGGGCGCTCAAGCCACTGCTGTTCCCGCCATCATAGCCACCGCCACCCCCAGCCCGACCAACACTCCATCGGCCGCGCAAGCGTCGCAGTCCGTGGGAGGTCGCCTTAAGATCGCCGTAACTCCCCCGGTACAGGAGCTGGTGCGCGGCTGGCTCGGCACCACCACTTCGGCCAACGCTCAGGTGCGCCCATTCGCGGAGCCTCTCGTACACACTGACCGTTTCGACGGTTCGCTCCAGCCCGGATTGGCCACTGAGTGGGAAATCTCCAAGCCGGACGGCACTCAATGGGTGTTCCGCCTGCGCGAAGGCGTTCCCTTCCACGGCGATTGGGGCGAATTTACCGCCCACGACGTGCCCCACTCTGCAGCAATGATCACCCAGGAAGAAGCAATTGCCACCGACACTGGCCTCTTCCGCGGGCTGTTCGGCCAGACCCAGGAGGAACTCTTGGAGAACATCCGGGTGGTGGACGATTACACCGTGGAGTTCAACCTGCTGCGCCCTGAGGCTGCGATGGATTTCGTGGTTTCGGCGCAACAGGGCAACTACTTCATGTACAGCAAGGACCAATGGGACACCGAGGGTTTCGAAGGCTACATTGCCGGCGCCGCCGGCAACGGCCCCTGGCAGTTTGAGAGTCGCCAGTTGGGCGTGGGCGGTAACATTGTTTACTCCCGCGTCGAAGACCACTGGCGCCAGACGCCGCACTGGGCTGAGCTGGAACAGATCAACACGCCGGAGCCGGCCACCAGGTTGGCCAATCTCCTGACTGGCCAGGTACAAATCGCTGAGGTCAACCGCGACCTTCACCCCGAGGCCAAAGACGGCGGAATGATAATCGTGGAGAGCGAACTGCCCTCCATTCAGGTCGCTTTCGTAATGGGCGGCATCTATTCCCCGCTCAGCCCCTATCACGACCCGACCGATCCGCATCTGGACGTTCGGGTTCGGGAAGCCATCAACCGGGCCATTGACCGGGAAGAAATCAACAAAGAACTGTTCAGTGGATACGGTTCGCCGCATCCGGTCTGGGGATTCCACCCCAGCTTGCCTGGCTGGAACTCTCGCTGGGCTGAGGAGTTCGACGATAAGTACGGCTTTGACCCTGACCGCGCTCGCGAGCTGATCAAGGAATCCGGTCATGAAGGCTACCCGCTGAAGCTGATCATTACCCAGCTTTCGGGCGTGCCGGAAATGATTACCATGGCCGAAGCCGCATTCACCTACTTGCAGGATGTCGGAATCGATGTGGAAGCCGAGGAGATGGAATGGGCCCGATTCCGTGCCGATTTCTACGTTCCCGGCAACACCCACGGAACCATAGCTCCTATTCGCGGGACGCTGCGCCCCGCCGAGGTAACTCTACGCTTCTACAACGTCAGCGGTCCCGAAGGCTTCCAGCGCATCGTCCCAGATCCCCAGCTCGACGAGCTCTACGCGGAAGCCATCTCCGCCGTCAACCCCGACGTGAAATCCACGGCGCTGCGGAACGCCGGCGACATTAAGTTTGACCTGTACGCCGAGGTTCCAATTGTTTGGCTGCCCAGCCAAATTGGCGTCAACCCCAATGAGGTCGGCGAGTTCATCTGGCCCGGCAACATCAACACCGCCATCACCCACATGGAGTACATCACCACCGCCCAGTAGCAGGCCGCCAATTTCCCGGCGTATACGGAGGGGCGAATGTATATTCGCCCCTGACCATCGATAAGGCGACTGATTGTGCAACGCTACATCCTGATACGGATCGTCCAATCCATCCTGGCCCTGCTGGTGCTGACGGTGATTGTGTTCAGCCTCGCCCGCATCGCCGGGGATCCGCTGGACGTGCTGCTCCCCCTGGAAGCCACGGTGGAAGACGCCGAGCGTGTCCGCGCGGCTTGGGGTCTGGACAAGCCGCTCTACATCCAGTACTTCAAGTTCCTGGGTAACGCGTTGACCGGTGATTTCGGCGAGTCCATCAAGCACCGGGATCAGCAGGCAATCGGCCTGGTCCTGGACCGATTGCCCGCTACGGCCCAGTTGGCCGGGTTGGCGTTGCTGGTGGCAACGCTGATCGCCGTTCCCGTGGGTGTGCTGTCGGCGGTCAAGAAGGACACTTTCTTCGACTACGCGGGGAAAGTACTGGCTCTTACCGGCCAATCGCTGCCGGCTTTCTGGTTGGGCCTGGTGTTGATGTGGATTTTCGCCGTCCATCTCGAACTGGTGCCCACCTCGGGCAAATCGGGCATCAGGTCTTTCATCCTGCCGGCCATCGCCATCGGATGGTTTCAGGTTGCCGCCCTGATGCGTCTGGTTCGGTCTTCGATGCTGGACGTTCTGGATACCGAATACGTCAAGCTGGCCCGCATCAAGGGCGTATCCGAGCGCAAGGTCGTCTGGAAGCACTGCCTGCGCAACGCGGCCATAGCGCCGTTCACCTACTTCGCGCTGATCATGGGTTCCCTCATGGTCGGGAGCGTAAGCATCGAGTTCGTCTTCGCCTGGCCCGGCGTCGGCCTGCTGGCAGTGGACAGCACAATTGCCAGGGACTTCCCCGTCATCCAGGCGGTGGTCATCGTCTTCTGCCTGGTCTACATCACGGCGAACCTGCTGGTGGACATCGCGTACGCCTACGTCGACCCCCGGATCCGATTCAGCTAGTCTGCTGATATCCGGTGTGATCTGTCCCGCCGACCGCCGGGTTCAAACGAGGAGATCGTTCCGATATGGCCGCTGAAGATCGCACCAGCCCGGTTCCCGCCGCCCCAGAGCAGAGCGCCGGGGATTCCCTGACTCAGCAGTCTCGCCTCAGCCTGGGGATCGCGGAACTGCGGCGTGCGCCGTGGTTCCCAGTGGTGATCCTGCTGGTGGTGCTGGTCATTCCGGCCGTCTTCGCCAACCAGATCGCTCCGCATGATCCAACCCGGGGTAGCCTCAGCAGCCGCTTGCAACCCCCGGTCTGGCAGGAAGGTGGCAATTCCGAGCACCTCCTGGGCACCGACAAGGTGGGTCGAGACATCTTGACCCGGATCATATACGGGAGCCGCATTTCAGTCATCATCGCGATGATCGCCATAGTCGTAAGCGGGGTAATAGGCACCGCTCTCGGCATCACGGCCGGATACTGGGGCGGTTGGGTCGACGCGCTCATCATGCGCCTGGTGGATATCTCGTTATCCATCCCGATCATCCTGCTGGGTCTGGTGCTGGTGGCGGCGCTGGGGCCCCGGACCAGCACGGTCATTGGAGTCATTGTCGTGCTGCTGTGGTCGCGCTATGCCCGCCTGGCCCGTGGCGAAACGCTGGCGGTGCGCGTGCAGGACTTTGTCTCCCGGGCCCAGGTCGCCGGTTCCGGGCACATTCGCATCATGTTCAAGCACATCCTGCCCAACGTTTTCAACAGCCTGGTGGTGCTGGCGACGCTGCAGGTGGGCTTCGTCATCATCCTTGAAAGCACCCTGAGCTTCCTGGGCGCGGGAGTTCCCCGGCCCAACCCGGCGTGGGGCCTCATGGTTGCCGACGGCCGCGAGTTGGTGGCGTCCGAAAAGGGTTGGTGGGTCTCCCTGCTGCCCGGCATGGCTATCATGCTGGTGGTGCTCAGCATGAATCTTCTCGGCGACTGGTTGCGCGACCGCCTGGACCCCAAGCAGCGCCAGGTTTAGCATTCTGCGGGCCTGATCCTGCGAATATGCAACGCCCGTGCGCCGCACGGGCGTTTTCGTGTTGGCCGGTCGCATTGACACGGCCACCGCCCGGGCCTCCCGTGGTTGTTGGTCGGTCAGCGTGTCCGGGGCGCGTCCGTAATCCGGCGCACCAGAGCGATAAATCGACCAATCCCGACGCTGGTGGTGTCGATTTCATGGCATAAGATCGCAGAATCACATCCGTAGTTGTCGCATTATGCGTAATATCACGAACGTAATTGTTACGAATTACGTACAGTAAGCCAGCAAGATTATCGCTTACCATGCTTTTGACCGGGCGGTATTCAATCCTTATACTTCGCCCTCGTCGTTGTGGTCGCGTCCGCGACGGCCATATTGTCATCGTTTCTGGGAGGGAACAAATTGGTTAAACCTACGATAGTTTTCGCCCTCGCCGGGGCCTTGCTGCTGGCGATCGGCATCGCCTGTGGCGGCGCCAGCGAAACTCCGGCCGCTCCTGCGGCGCCGGCTTCGCAGCCTTCGTCCGAGCAGCAGCAAACCCAGCAGGGTCAGCAGCAGGCGCCCGCCGCCGCTGAACCCACCGCGTCGGAACCGCCGACAGCCATTCCCACGGTTGTGGCGACCGCGACACCCAGCCCCACCAACACGCCCACTGCAGCCCAGGAGACCACGGCGCTCGGCGGCCGCCTGCGCATCGCGACGATCCCGCCGGTGCAGCAACTCACGGGCAGTTGGCTGGGCACCACTACCTCGGCCAACACCCAGGTCAGGCCTTTCACCGACCCGCTGGTCCACACTGACCGTTTCGACGGCTCCCTGGTGCCGGGATTGGCCACCAGTTGGGAGGCCAACGAGGATGGAACGCAGTGGACCTTCCAGCTGCGCGACGACGTGAACTTCCACGGCGATTGGGGCGCTTTCACCGCCCACGACGTGCTGGTTAGCGCCGGGTTCATCGTCCGCGAGGATGCCATCGCCACCGACACCGGCCTCTTCCGTGGTCTCTTCGGCGATAACGAAGAGGAACTTGCGACCAACATCGTGGCTCTGGATGACAACACCATCCAATTCAACCTCAAGACCCCCAACTCCCTGATGGATTTCTTTGCCGGAGCCCAGCAGGGCAACCTCTTTGTCTACTCCAAGGCCCAGTATGAGGCCGAGGGCATAGAGCAACTACAGCTCAAGCCCGCTGGCGTCGGCCCCTGGGTATTCGAGGAGCGCACCGTCGACGTCAACATCCTTTACTCGCGTAACGCTGACCACTATCGCCGCTCCCCCTTCTTCGATGAGATGGAGTACGTCCTGATCCCCGAGGAAACCACGCGCCTGGCCCAGCTTCAGACCGGACAGGTCCAGATCGGCGAGATCAGCCGTGAGCTGCACACTGACGCGCAGGGTTCCGGACTGGAAGTGCTCCAGAGCGAGCTGCCTTCCATCCAGGTCGCCTTCATCATCGGCGGCGTGTACAACCCTGAAGAAGCCGGGCCCTGCCTCGCGGAAGGGTTCGAAAACTGCTTCTACCAAGCCGATGAACCTCACCTGGACCCCAAGGTCCGCGAGGCGATCAACCGCTCCATCAACCGCGAGGAAATCAATCGGGAACTGTTCGGCGGAATCGGACGCCAGCACACCGTGTGGGGATACCACCCGGCTCTCCCGGGCTACAGCCCGCGCTGGACCGAGGAATTCGACGACAAGTACGGCTTTGATCCCGAACTGGCTGCCCAACTCCTCGAAGAGTCCGGCCATAAGGGCTACAAGCTCAACCTGCTGCTTACTGAGCTTCCCGGCGTCCCCGAAATGATCCCCATGGGCGAGGCCGCCTTTACCTACCTGACCCAGATCGGCATTGATGTGGAAACCGAGGCCATCAAGTGGTCCGACTACCGCGCCAAGTACTACCGCCCCGGCAAGACCCACGGCACCCTGGCCGCCACTCGCGGCACCTATCGCCCCGCTGACATCACCCTCCGGTTCTACAACCGCAGCGGCAACGCCGGCTTCTGGCGCACCTCCGTGGACCCCATGACCGATGTGCTCTATGACACGGCCACCCAGAGCGTTGATCCCGAGGTCAAGGCCCAGGCCCTCCGCGGGTTCCGTTTGTTTGTGCGTGATGGGTATGGTAGCATCGCCCCGAACTATAAGGCAACGGGGCGGTCACCATGCCAGAACGGAACTACTCGAACCGCACGCTCTACCACGGCGACAGCCTCGACTTTCTGCGCGGTATGAACACCGGAACGGTCAACCTGATCGCCACCGACCCCCCGTTCAACAAGGGCCGCGACTTCCACGCCACGCCGGACAGCACCGCCAAAGACGCGCGGTTTCAAGACCGCTGGCGATGGGATGAGGACGTTCACGACGACTGGCTTGTCGCCATACAACGCGACCAACCCGAAGTGTGGGCGGTAATCACCGCCGCCAAGACCGCCTACGGCGACGACATGGCCGCGTACCTGTGCTGGCTCGGTGTCCGCATTTTGGAGATGCACCGGGTTCTGGCCGGCGACGGGAGCCTTTATCTCCACCTGGACGACACCGCCGGCGCTTGGGGCAAATGCCTCCTGGACGCCATCTTTGGCCGGAGCAACTTCCGCAACGCGGTTGTGTGGAAACGGACACGGCGCGGGTTCAAGGGTTCCCAATTCAAGGCCAAGCGGTATAACTCGAATACCGATACCATCCTGTTCTACGGCAAGACTGCCGACGCATTCTTTGACCAGACCCGCGTACTGGAACCCTACGAGCCCGGCTACATGGATTCGTTCCGCTTCAGAGACGACACCGGCCCGTACTACCTGGACTTGGCCTACAACCGCCCCAGCGCAAGCCCGAGGCCGAACCTGTGCTATGAGTATCGCGGCTTCACCCCCCCCCCATCCTTCAGGCTGGAAAGTCGGCTTGGCGACGATGGAAGCGTTGGACGCCGCCGGCGAACTGGTAATCGAGCGCGGCGAACTGTGGCGCAAAATCCGCCCGAAAGCAGGGCGCATCCGCAACGCGCTATGGGATGACATCAACGAAACCCGCGGCAACGAAGATACCGGATACCCGACACAGAAACCGCTACCGCTCTACGAGCGCATCATCCTTGCCAGCAGCAATCCCGGCGATCTGGTGCTTGACCCGTTCTGCGGCTGCGCCACGACGCCGGTTGCCGCCGAACGGTTGGGCCGGCAGTGGGTCGGCATGGACATTTGGGAAGGGGCGCACGAGCAGGTTATCCGGCGGCTGGAGCTGAACCGCCAACTACTGTTCAACCCGCGTCAGGAAATCACCTACTCCCAAAACCCGCCGCAGCGGACAGACGGCGGCGAACCGGCCACGTTGACGCTGCGGACGCCCACAGGCCGCGCATTGCGCTATCCCGCCCCTCGGACGCATCACGGGCGGCTGTTGACCGACATCGGGGCCTTCTGTCAGGGCTGCGGCGCGGACTACCAGTTTGACCCGCGAGTGCTCGAAGTTGACCACATCAACCCACGCTCACAGGGCGGAACCGACGCCTACGAAAATCTGACCCTGCTGTGCCCGCCGTGCAACAAGGAAAAGCGTGACCGCTACACGCTGATCGGCTTGCAGGAAGTCAATCGGGCCAATGGTTGGATGAAGAACGAAAACAACCTGCGGATGGGCAGGGCGCAAGGCCGACGCGGACGGCGTCGGCGGTAAAACGAACATCCCCGCCGGCGACTGTTTGGCGACGCGACCGGCGAGGATGCAGAGGATGGATATGGACTTGCTGATTTGGGCGCTGCGGTTCGCTAGTCAGTCTCCGACACATTTTTTGCTGTCGGTTCTCGCGATGGCTGCGTTGGTAGTGTTTGCCGCAATATCTCTTGGATGGCTTGTGGGTTTGATAGCAGATGTCGCCGTTTCCATCGAGAATACGCTACTCCCACGAAAATAAAAAATGCAACGTAGGGTATCTGCGCTATCAGCACACCGTAAATAAAGTCCGCCGTAACACCGAGAACCATCATCGCCTCCGAGCGCGTCCGCGCTTGCTCAACGCCTTTTGCAGCGAGTCGTGCTTTGCAGTCGTGCGCTGCTTTTTCGGCTTGACGATCTTGCCTTTGGGCAAGGGCTGGCGAACACGCCGCCCGCTGCCAGTCTGTCGCCCCGCGAAAACCCGCCCGATGTCGGTGCGCTGCGTTACAACCCGTCGCTCGACGCTGGGAACCGGCGCGTCCTCATCATCCGCCCGCCACCGCGCCACCGTCGCCGGCGTCGGGGGCCAATCCTCATCGGGATCGTCGGTGTCCGTCTCACCTTTTGGGCGGGTGCGCCTCGTCGGGTCCGGCACAAAGTGAGTTGTCGGCGGCGCCGTGGATTCCCCGTGCCGTTCCGCCCGGTCCGCAACTTCCGCCATGTCGGGCGCGTCGCCCTTGCGCTTGTCGTCCGTGGCCGCAACCCGCACAACGTCCGCCCATTCGGTGAACGGCGGATTGACGCCGGCCATTTCCGCCGGCGTCTGAAAGTCGATGCCCTCGTGTTCCCTGATGACGTTGTAGTTGACGGCCCACCCGTCAAAGTACCGCTGACCCGACTCCATCCCGTCCAGTCCGCGCAGCGTCTTTTCACGGTCTCGGATGGTGCCCTGCAACCGTTCCGACAGATTGTTATTCACCCGCGCACGAATGCCCTCGGACTGGATATGGTCCGCCTCCGGGAACACCGCCTTGATCGCGCTGGTGTAACTGCCGAGCTTGTCGGTGGTGATTGACCTGGGCGGCGCGTCCGCCGACGCCATCGCCTTTCGCATCACGGCTACGGCGGCGCGTTGGTCGCGGTTGGGCGACAGGTGAACCGCCAGCGCGTAGCGGGTGCCGGCGTCCATCACGTTCCACAGCCAATACTTCTCGCCGCCGACCCTGACCTGAACTTCGTCGGCTACCCACTTGCCCGACGTGTGCGCCGGGTGGTCGTCGAGGATGTCTTTGGCGATCTCGGTATATTCGGTGACCCAGCGGTACAGCGTCTCTTTGGACGGTTCGGCAATGTCGTGCCCGTCAGCCATCGTCTCGGCGGTCTGCTTGTACGACGTTCCGCCGTAGTACATCCTGACCGCCATCCCGATCTGCTCGGCGGTGGCCCGGTGTCCACCTACTTGCCCCGTGTGCAGGAACCGCTTGGAACACTGCTTGCAGCGGTAGGTCTGCTTCCCGTTGGCGTTCCTACCGTTCTTGACAACCTTGTCATGGGAGCAGTACGGGCAGGCGACGGTGCGGGTTACGGTTTCGGTGAATTTAGCCATGGCTGGATGTTATCACACGTTCGCTGGCTTTTTTTTGCCTATCCAAGGTGCTCCGGGTCTGGGTATATGGGACCAGTAGTATTTGAAACCCCGATTTGCCCATCATCGAAGGGGGGGCACGTCTGTAGTTCTCAAATTCAGGGACATCCCGGTACTCCCGCTTCCCTTCGGATGAATTGCAAGGTTGACAGAGTAATCCTCGAACGTAACCTGTCGCGTGATCGTGGTCCAATACCCATGACCCGTGGCTCAACGTGGACAGGTCCTTCCCGCATATCCCGCAACGGTCGTTTTGGAGCTCACGCAACCAGACAATTTGTTCAGTAGTCGGCGGGCGCAATGACCATGGCCAGACCATTCCATGTTGTTTCCACCCCTGTTCATCCTCTTTGTTGAATGAACAGCGGAGGCACCATCGTTTCCCTGATTTAAAGCGCCACTTCGGCACGCTGTTAATCTTGCAACGGGCACAGGGTACCCAGTCGTTAGTCATATCAAGAGGGGTTGGCCTAGGATGTCTCGTACACCATGAACCCGGGCCTCTCCAAGCGGTACCTCGGCGGTGAGGCACCAGCGCACCCTTTCACTTCCTCCCAGCCGTGAATCAACCAATCGTCGTAACGGTGGCCTTCTGTCCACAATTCGCCCCGTATGCCGTCATTTAACGGGGGTGGCGAGATGTAGATGTGCGCGGGAGTGGTCAATCTAACAAGGATCATCTGCTGCCATACCTCCCATGTAGGAAAGGACAGAGCCAGCTAACTCTAGCACGCCGGGGGCGTGGTACTGATCGTAGGCATAGGATGTAATGCCTACGATCTCATCCTTATCAGCGCAACCGACCTGCAAAAAAGCCAAGTGCTCCATAACCATTGTCCAAAGGCAACCGTGGCATTCACAATCTGCGGAATCGCGTACTTCCGCCGACCTTATCCATTCTGCGATGGCACGGACTGTTGACTCGGAATGGCTGTATTCAATGATGCGGGCGGGGGAAACCTTTCTTGTAATGGCAGGGTTTCCGTGCTTCCGGTAGTCATGCAACCGCGCCTCATCAACCATATGCCCGCCCTTTCGGTTCATTGCTCGCAACCCGGCCAAAGTGAGATGTGAGCTCTTTTTTTGATTGCACCCTGGACATAGCAATGTCAGATTGCTGATATTGTCAGGACCGCCATCGGCACGGGGGGACATGTGATCTATCTGCAATTCCACAGACTCTACGCGAGGGTCCAAACCGCAGCCTTGACAATAAGAACCCAGCAAGTTTGTGAGGGTGCCCTTCACCATTTTTGATGTCATTTTGATCTCCTTGTGCCGGCGGCCAACCCGATGCTACCATACCCATCACGCACAAACAAACGGAACCCCTCCGCGACCTTGGCGACCTCAAGTTCGACCTCTATTCCGAGGTACCCATCGTGTGGCTGCCGGCCCAGATAGTGGTGAACCCGGCCGAGATCGGTGAGATGGCCTGGCCCGGCAACATCAACGCCAGCTTCACCCACACCGAGTACATCACTCCGGCCTCCAACTAGGCCATCAGCAACTGCTGGTACAATCCGTAGGGGCTGCTCACGGGTAGCCCCTACGCCTTGTAACAAGGTATTCCACCGTGCAGCGTTATATTTTGTTCCGCATCGGCCAGTCGGTCCTCACCCTGCTGGTGTTGACCGTTATCGTGTTCTCGCTGGCCCGCCTGTCCGGAGNCCCGCTGGATGTGCTGCTTCCGCTGGAAGCCACTAACGAGGACGCCGAGCGGCTGCGCGCCGCCTGGGGTCTGGACCGGCCGGTGCACATCCAGTATTTCACCTTCCTGGGGAACGCCCTCACCGGCGATTTCGGCGACTCCCTGCGGGTTCGCGGGCGCACTGCCATGAGCCTGGTTCTGGAGCGGCTCCCCAACACGGCGGCCCTGGCCGGCGTCGCCATCATCGTGGCTATCGTAATCGCCGTTCCCATCGGCGTGCTATCGGCGGTGAAAAAGGATACGCCCTTCGACTACGTGGGCAAGGTGATCGCCTTGTTCGGCCAGTCCCTGCCGGCCTTCTGGTTGGGCCTCATGCTGATGTGGGTGTTTGCCGCGCAACTGGGCTGGTTCCCCGTGTCCGGAAAGGAACAGGGAGCCCTGTCCTACATACTGCCCGCAGTAGCCATCGGCTGGTTCCAGGTCGCCGCGCTCATGCGCCTGGTCCGCTCTTCAATGCTGGACGTGCTGGACACCGAATACGTCAAGCTCGCCCGCATCAAGGGCGTCGTCGAGTGGAAGGTGATCTGGAAGCACTGCCTGCGGAACGCCGCAATCGCTCCCTTCACCTACTTCGCCCTCATCATCGGATCCCTGATGGTCGGCTCCGTGTCCATCGAGTTTGTCTTCGCCTGGCCCGGCGTTGGGCGGTTGGCAGTGGACTCGGCGGTGACCAAGGATTTCCCAGTGGTGCAGGCCGTGGTGATCACATTCTGTATGGTCTACATCATTGCCAACCTGCTGGTGGACATCGCCTACGCCTACGTAGACCCCAGGATCCGCTTCAGTTAGGAGATTTCCCGTATGGCTGCCGAAAACCCCGTCGCCAGCCCGCAAATAGCCGAGGCACCCGACTACGGCGCGGTTGCCCAGCCCGGCCGTCTGGCCCGCGTCTGGCTCGAAGCCCGGCGCTATCCGCTCTTCCCCATTGTTCTGCTCCTGGTCGTCATGGTCATCCCGGCCATCGGCGCCGACTGGATCGCGCCCCACGATGCGAAACTGGGTAGCTTGTCCTCCAAGTTGCAGCCGCCAGCCTGGATGGAAGGCGGTTCCACGGAGCATCTGTTGGGAACAGATCGGGTCGGCCGCGACATCCTGTCGAGAATCATGCACGGCGCCCGGGTTTCCGTCGTCATTGCCGCCGTTGCCATCTGCATTGCGGGCGTGCTGGGTACCTCGTTGGGCATCGCCGCCGGGTACTGGGGAGGCTGGGTCGACGCCGTGGTGATGCGTCTGGTGGACATTTCGTTGTCCATCCCCATCATCCTCCTGGCTCTCGTGATCGTGGCGGCGACCAAGCCCAGCATGGCCACGGTGATCACCGTACTCGTGCTGCTCATGTGGTCCCGGTACGCGCGCCTGGTTCGCGGCGAAACCCTTGCCGTCCGCGTCCAGGACTTCATCGCTCGCGCTCGCGTGTCCGGAGCGTCCCACCGGCGGATCATGATCCGTCACGTCTTTCCCAACGTGTTCAACAGCATCATCGTGCTGGCGACTCTGAACGTCGGGTTCGTCATCATCCTGGAGGCCACGCTGAGTTTCCTCGGTGCCGGCATCCCGCCGCCACAGCCGGCGTGGGGTCTCATGGTCGCCGATGGCCGGGTGCTCATCGCATCGGCCCAGGGCTGGTGGGTTTCCCTGTTCCCCGGTCTGGCCATCATGCTGGTCGTGCTCAGCATGAACCTCCTGGGCGACTGGCTGCGGGACCGCCTGGACCCCAAGCAGCGCCAGGTGTAGGGGTTGCGATCAGGCAGTCACTGCGGGAACAGCGAGGCAACCCGTTACGACACGGCGACGAGGGCAGGCTCCCCACCGGGACCGCCCTCGTTTCCATACGTGCGCCCGGCGATAGCGTCGAACCCACCCGGCCTATACAATACTCCCATCTTCGCGCGTGCCGCCTGACCAAGGAGCAACCACCATGCAACTCGGAGCCATATTCCCCCAGACTGAAATCGGCGCCGACCCCATCGCCGTCAAGGATTTTGCCCAGGCCGCCGAGGCCCTGGGATACGAACACCTGCTGGTTTTTGACCATGTGCTCGGAGCCGACCACACTCAGCGCGCCGAGTGGAACCGACCCTACAACAAGGACGACATGTTCCACGAGCCTTTCGTGATGTTCGGTTACCTCGCCGCGCTCACTGAGAAGATCGAATTCTGCACCGGCATCATCATCCTGCCCCAGCGGCAGACGGCGCTGGTCGCCAAGCAGACGGCAGAGGTCGACGTACTTACCAACGGCCGCCTGCGCCTCGGCATCGGTGTGGGCTGGAACGAGGTTGAGTACGAGGCGTTGGGTGAAAACTGGGAGAACCGTGGTCGCCGCTCTGCCGAGCAGATCGAAGTCATGCGGATGCTCTGGACCCAGGAGGTCGTGAACTACGAAGGGCGCTACCACAAGATCACCCATGCCGGCATCAACCCCCTGCCCGTACAACGACCCATCCCGGTCTGGTTCGGCGGAGGCGCTCCCCAGGTGGTGCGGCGCATCGCCCGTACGGGGGACGGCTGGTTCCCGCAGTTCCAGCCCGACGGCGCGGGTCGAGAACGCCTGGAGGAGATGCGCGAACTGGCGCGCGGCTACGGCCGAGACCCGGCGGCGATCGGCGTCGAAGGCCGCGCCTCCCTGGCCGACAGCAACAACCCTGACGACTGGAACAAGCTTGCTGCTGACTGGAGCGACGCCGGCGCGTCCCATTTCTCCGTAAACACCATGCGTGCCGGACTCAAGGGCCCCGACCAGCACATTGAAGCCATCCGCCGCTTCAAGGAAGCCGTCAGTTAGGGAACTATCGACGTATGCACGGTGGGATAAAGGGGCGAATCATGATTCGCCCCTGCCATTGCTTCGGGCGGCGCAACCTTGGCCAGTGTTATCCAGGAGGTTGTCGACGCTTCAGCATGAGTGACCGAACAGAGCGAGTTATTTGATGATGGCGGCTCCCCCGATAGACAATTGTTACTGGGTGGTTCCCGGCAAACTGCTGGCCGGTGAATACCCCCGTAACCTGGATGACGCTTCGTCGCCGCAGAAAATCGCCCGTCTCACGGACGCCGGTGTCTCCGCCTTCATAGATCTGACCGAAGCCGGCGAACTGGCTCCATACGCCCAGTGGCTGAATGGGGCGTCCCACCAACGGTTTGCAGTGGTGGACGCGTCCATACCAGGGTCTCCATCGCTGACCACCGAAATCCTTGACGCCATCGACCACCACATCTCTGAAGGCCGAACCGTGTACCTGCATTGCTGGGGAGGCATCGGCCGAACCGGAACCATCGTCGGCTGTTGGCTGGCTCGTCATGGGTACCCCGGCGAGGCGGGTTTGGGACGTCTCGAAGAGCTCTGGCGGCAATGCCCCAAATCCAGGTACAGGAAATCCCCCGAAACTCTGGAGCAGCGGGACTATGTGCTCACCTGGGAAGAAAACCGATGAGCAACCATAGCGCGTATTCAGGGCATTGGTTTTCCTCGGATTATCATTAACCGAACATAACGTACGGAAAACGACGTAAATTGTGCAAAAGCAACGTGTGAATGATCAGATAGCGGCATGGCCCGGTCCGGTGCTGACTCCGCAACAGGGGTACGAATTATGTCCGACCACGAATCACAAGTAACGCTCATATGGGCGGCCGACCCGATGCGCCACTGGGGTTTTTTGCGCCAGGGCATCGCGGGGATCGATTTCGGCGTCACCACAGACCTGACCGGAATGTCCGAAGACGAGGTCGTTGAGGTGGTTAAGCAATTCGATCAAAGTACACAGGTGGCCGGCCAGTTCAGGCGTCTCTTGTTCGGTACGCCCATAGGCTCGCTGGTGGTCACGGGCGCCGCGGCAAGGGTGACCCGGAGCGACCGGAAATGGTCGATCGGGAGGGTGGCCGGCGGCTACGAATTCCGCGACAGGAATCCGCATGATCGCCACACCATCAAGGTTGAGTGGTCCGACCAGACGTACTCACAAGAGGATTTGACGCGGTTGATCGGGACCAACCCCTCGGGCCGGCGTTCCACGGTGACCCCGCTGGGAACCGCTGAAATCCCAGAGACTGCCGCCGGGACCGGCTGAGGGTCAGGAGCAGGTCAGACTTTTCCAACCAGCGCTTTCAGCGCCGCGTAGGTACGTGGGCCGGATTCGCTGTCGCCTTCGCCGGCGAAGATGTTGGCCATGAAATCAGTTGCCCCGCCGGCGGCGAACGCCTCCAGTTGAAGGCGCAGCGAGTCCTCGTTGCCGATCACCGCAACCTCCGACGGCCCTTCGACGCCCTCGATATCCAGCACCCGGCGGTAGTTCACCAGCTGCCCGTACCGTTCGTAGGCCTCGGCCGCCTGTCGCCGGCCCACCGCTTCGTCGTCGCATACCGTTGTTGGGAGTCCAACGCATACCCGGGGTGCATCGCGGCCGCTGGCATCGGCTGATTGGCTGATACGCGGAGTGATGTGCTCGCGTATCGTTCGCGGTCCTGCCATCCAGGTGATGGTCCCGTCGGCGCGTTCCCCGGCCAGTCGCAGCATCTGTGGCGCCAGGGCCGAGATCAGCACCGGACACTTCGGGCGGTCCAGCACGTCCAGTTCCGCGTTCACGTTGTAGAATTCGCCGGAAAACTGGACCCGGCCTTCCTCCATCAACGGTCGCAGCACCGACAGGTATTCGCGCACGTGCAGCGCCGGCCGGTCGTAGGCCAGGCCAAAGCTGCCCTCAATGCCCGGCCGGTGTGATGGACCCAGCCCCAACAGGAAGCGTTCACTGGTGGCCGCCGCCGTGGTCAGGGCCTGTTGGGCCATGGCGACGGGATGCCTCGGATACGTGGGCACGACGCCGACGCCCAGCTCGATCCGGCTGGTCTGCGCCCCGGCCAGGGCCAACACCGTCAGCGCGTCGTAGCCCCGCGCGGAGATGTGAGGCACCCAGAAGCTGTCGAACCCGTCCTCTTCAGCCTGCTTGATCCGCCCGATCAGTTCGTCCAGGCTCATCAGGTCGGCTGTCGACGCCCCAACAAATACTCCGATACGCATTGTCGCCCTCCATGTACCGCTCGGCGAGGCTAGCCAAACCTGTTTGCGGCGCTACGCGGACAGAATCCTCTCCGCGATTTCCCTCGCCTCGTCCCGGTTGCTGACAAAACGGTCCGCCGGCACCCGGTGCAGGGTGTTCAACGCTCGCAGGTTCCGCTCCACGGGCCCGGAAAGGCCCATCACAATCGGTTCCGTGTCCTCGTCCAACGCGACGTCAATCATCTGCTCCACCACCATTGCCGCGCTGTCGTCCATGTACGCGGTCTCGGTGAAGTCAAATATCACCACCTCGTGCTCCTGGATATCCTGCCCGATGGTGCTCACCAGGTTGCTGGAAGAGGCCACCGAGAATCGACCGCGCATTGACACCAGACCGACCCGGGCAGAGAACGCGTCATCCTCGTCGGCGTCCAATTCGGGAGAGAGGAAAGTCGCGTCCAGCAGTGGGACAGACACCACGCTGTCCAATTCCTGTCGCTCCAGCAGGCGCGCGCTGGCCATGCCCGCCGCAATCAGCCCGATGGCGATGGCGGTCACCAGGTCCAGGAACACGGTGAGCACGAAGGTCATGAGCATGACCACAAGGTGTTCGCGGGGCATCTGGTGGATGCGTGTCACGAACCGCCAGTCCATGATGTCCCAGCCCACCTTCACGAGGATCCCGGCCAGGACCGCGTGAGGTATCGCCTCGACGTACCGGCCCAGGCCCAGGACCAGCGCCAAAAGGACTGCCGCACGAATCGCCCCGGAAAGCTGCGTGTTCCCGCCGGACCGGATGTTGACCACTGTGCCCAGCGTCGCGCCCGCGCCCGGCAGTCCGCCGATGACCCCCGCGATCATGTTCCCGATACCCTGGCCGATCAGTTCACGGTTGGGGTTGTGTCGTGTACGGGTCAGCGAGTCGGCGATCAGCGATGTCAACAGGCTGTCGATGGAACCCAGCAGCGCCAGCACCAGAGCCGGCTCCAGCGCGCCCAGTATGAACCCCACCGAGAACACCGGGATGTGCAGGGCCGGGAGCCCCGTCGGCACGTCGCCGATGACCGGAAGGTCGTTCAGCCACAGGATGCCGAGCGCGCAGCCCACCGCCATTGCCGCCAAAGGCGCTGGCAGGACCCTGCGGAAGGGCCGCGGCCACAGGATTCCCACTACCAGTGTGACTGCGGCCACCGCCAGGGCATGGAAGTTGACGCTTGTAAACACGTCCTCCAGCGCGTTGACCGCCCCAATCACTCCGCCGACCGCCACCGGAGATCCCAAGAACGGCGCGATCTGCACGATCATGATGATCACGCCGATCCCGGTCATGAATCCCGAAATCACCGAATAGGGAGTGTAGGCCACGAATCGGCCGATTCGCGCCAGTCCCAGCGCCGCCTGGATGAACCCGGCCAGCACCACTATCGTGAACGCTTCCGCCAGGCTGTTGGCGTGGCTGGTTACGATAACCGCCATCGCGATAGACATCGGGCCGGTCGGGCCAGATATCTGCGACCGCGTGCCGCCAAACACTGCGGCGAAGAAGCCGACGGCGATGGCGCCGTACATGCCGGCCGTTGGGCCCAGCCCAGACGCTACGCCGAATGCCAGCGCGACCGGCAGTCCCACCACTGAGCAGGTGAGGCCGCCGAAGATGTCGCCGCGGAGATTGTCGAGGCTATAGTTGAATTTCACGGTCTGAGCAACGTCGCAACGCGGTCCAGTATCCTGTGGCCCACCTCGTATTTGGTGAGCAATGGCAGCCTTTCGACCTCCATCTCGCGGTCAATCAGCACCACCCGGTTGGTGTCCACGCCAAATCCGCTGCCTTCTTCCGTAATGTCGTTGGCGACTATGAGGTCCAACTCTTTGCGCCGCACTTTGTCCGCGGCGTTCGCCTCCAGGTTTTCGCTCTCGGCCGAGAACCCAACCCGCACGAAATGCCCTCTGGCCGTCGCCAGGATGTCAGTCGTCTTTTCCAGGTCTATGGACAGCTCGTCCGCGGCCGTCTTCTTGATCTTCTGCTCTGCCATGACGGCTGGCCGGTAATCCGCCACCGCCGCCGCCATGATCAGCGCGTCGGCCGTTGCGGTTTCCCCGAGCACGGCATCGCACATGTCCTGCGCCGACTTCACCTGCACCGTCCGCACCAGGGCCGGATCTGGCAACGCCGTCGGGGCGGTCACCAGCACCACCTCAGCTCCCCGGTCCCGTGCCGCCTCGGCCACCGCGTAGCCCATGCGACCCGACGAATGGTTCGTTATCACGCGAACCGGGTCCAGGGCTTCCTGGGTGCCCCCCGCGCTGACCACCACCTTCCGACCCAGGAAATCCCCGTCCTTTCCCAGCGCGGCCGCAATGTGCCCCAGCAACTCGGCCGGTTCCACCAGGCGTCCCATGCCCATCAACCCGGAGGCCAGCCGACCGGGGGCCGGTCCGGCCAGGAACACGCCCCGACCGCGCAGGCGCGCGATGTTCTCCCGCGTCGCCGGATGGTCGAACATGTTGGCGTCCATGGCCGGCGCCACCAGCAGCGGCGCCTCCGTGGCGATTACCGTCGTGGTGAGAGGGTCGTCCGCCAGGCCGGCGGCCAGCTTTGCGATGGAGTGCACCGTGGCGGGCGCAATAACCACGATGTCGGCCCACCGCGCCAGCGCAACGTGCTCCACGCTATGCTCGGAATCGGCGTCGAAGGTATCGGTGACCACTGCCCGGTGGGTCAAGCTTCGGAACGCCAGCGGAGTTACAAACTGGGTTGCGCCGTAGCTGAGGATCGTTTCAACGTTTGCTCCGGCCTGAACCAACTTGCTGGCCAGGTCCAATGCCTTGTAGCAGGCTATGCTGCCCGTCACCCCCAGCACGATGTTCTTGCCGGCCAGCGCAGATTCCATCTCAGCTCACCCTGCTCAGCCCTTCCGGCGCGCCGGATACGGGCAGACCTGCCGCGTTCTTCCGGAAGATGATGTCGAGCCCGACCAGCGTCAGTTCCTGGTTGATGTCGTCGAACACCGGCGCGTGGTCGGCGATCACGGTTACCAGTCCGCCCGTGCCTACCACCTTGGCGTCTTCTCCGATTTCGGCCTTGAACCGCCCGACCATTGCAGTGACCAACCCGGCATAACCCAGCACGATGCCCGACTGCAGCGAAGTCGTCGTATTGCGTCCCACGGCCTCTGCCGGCGCCACCAGTTCCACCCGTCGCAACTGGGAGGTGTTGTAGTACAGCGCGTCGGCCGAAAGGTTGATCCCTGGTGCGATGGCTCCGCCCAGGTACTCCCGGTCCCGGGACACGGCATCGAACACCGTGGCCGTTCCCAGGTCCACCACGATCATGGGCGCTCCATAGAGTTCAACCGCCGCCACCGCGTCAACGACCCGGTCGGCGCCCACGTCGCGTGGATTGTCATAGCGGACCGGCATCCCCAGGTCGATCTGCGACGTGACCTGCAATGGTGTCACCCCAAAGAACCTGCGGCACAGATCCTCAAACATGCCGGTGAGGGGCGGTACGACCGAGCAGATGCACGCCGCCGTGATGTCCGTCGTCGTGATGCCTCGGAACTCCAGCAGGTTCTTCAGGAGGATTCCGTATTCGTCCGCCAGCCGCCGTGAGTCCGTCGCCACCCGCAGCGTGGTTACCAGCCGTTCCACCGGATTGGAGCCGTTTCCGCGTCCCTCGGCGGCGCTCCCTTCCCGGAACACCCCAATGGTCACGGCCGTATTGCCAATGTCGATAGTCAGGAGCATGGAAATCCAATTATCAGATGAGATTCAACAAGTCATCACATCGGCGGCATTATAAATGTCAACACCGTTCCTCGCAAACTATTTTCAGTTCAAATTCCTGCTCCCAAGTGAATCAGACGTTACGAATTGTCACATTTATCGGCATGTGCCGCGTCATTCGTTGGTTATAGCCATGTCTGGGCGCGAGCCCAACGCGGCCGGGAAGTCGCCCCGGTGCCCACCGGGACGCACTGTCTGCAGCACATTGCCGTGTCGTCTTTCGGGGTTGTCCGTGCCCCTGTGTCACCCAGGGGCGGCGCCCCTGACTACTTCGCGGGCCCGGCGATGCCCACCTGGACGATCCTGGGCTGGTCAACTCCGGTCACACCCACGTACTGGAACGGCTTGCCGTCGGCCTCGCGGGGTTGCATGGCCTGCGTAACCACCTGCTTGTTGCCCAGCAGCAGGTCCGCGAAGGGGGCCGCCTGCGTGCCCGCATCGGGATCGGTGGGAAATGCGAAGTCCAGCCCGGGCTGGGTGGTGAACTCTACCCGTCCCGTCTCGTCGCTCACCCAGAACTCGGCGATGACGCTGGTGTTGGCGATTTCCATCAGCGTCGCGTTGATTTCCTCCGGCGACTTTCCCGCCTCCAGTGCGGCCGCGATATAGTGGGCGGTCAATTTGGCCTCGGCGACCATATGCGCCGTTTCGCCGTCGTTGGTGGGCGCGACCCGGTCATTGGCAGCGCAGCCCGCCGCCAGAATTATTGCCGTGGCCGCTATCGCCAGCACATGGAAAGCCCGCATTTCCGTTCTCCTGCGTCGTTGGTGCGGCCTCGATCCGAGGCCTTATTGGGTGCGATAGTATGCTAAAATCGCGACTGAATCCCCCACGGAGACGTGTAAAAATGGCCGATATCGCACTGGTGCAGATCGTCAAGCAGGGGCGCGACGCCGTCGCCGCCTGGCGCGAAGAGCACTCCAACCAACCGATGGACCTCAACGCGTGCTACATGAGCCATGCCCGCATCCCAATGGTCAACCTTCGGGGCGCCGACATGCGCGACGGCGACTTCATGGGCGCGATGATCCGCCGCGCTGACCTGTCCAACAGTTACCTCAACGACGCGCACTTCTACCGCGCCGACCTCCGCGAAACCAATCTCAGCCGTGCGATTGCGCCCGGCGCCAACCTTCGGGGCGCAGACCTGCGTAGCGCGAATCTCTCCGGCGCCAACTTCGACCGCGCCACCCTGTCCGAGGCCAACCTGTCCGGCGCGGACCTGACCAACGTTAACCTGGACCGCGCCAACCTGGACCGCGCCAACCTTACCGGCGCCAACCTCACCGGCGCCAGCTTCAACGGCACGAACCTGTCTCGCACCAACCTGTCTTCCTGCACTCTCAACGGGGCCGACTTCTACGAAGCCATTCTCAACGACGTCGTCACCGGCGAGGCCGATTTCCGCAACTGCATCATCGGCTACACGGTGTTTCAGAACTGCGCGCTCGACACCGCCGTGGGGTTGGAAGAGGTTCGCCACGACGCCCCCAGCACCATCGGCCTGGACACGCTGCTCCGCTCACGTGGAGCGCTTCCGCGGTCCTTCATCCTGGGTTCCGGGGTTCCGATTGCGGTTGCCGGCGTCCAGGACAGCGTTGCCGACGCGCCGGTAACCACCCTTGAGGTCCACATATCCTGCGCCAACGCGGATGTGCCCTTCGCCCGCGAGCTTGAAGCGAACCTGCGGGCCCAGGGAGTGCGCAGCTGGGTGTTCGCTGAGGGATTCCGCGGCAACCCCCTGGTCGACCGCCGCGCTACCTCAGGCGAAGAGGAGATCGAACGCTGGGTCCGCCACTACGACCGCCTTATCGTAGTGTGCAGCGCCGGAGGCCTTGATAGCGAGACCGTCCGCAACGATATCACCTCCGCCCACGAAGCGCAGAGAACCGCAGATAGCTGGACCATGTTCCTCGTCGACGCCGATGGCGTCATGGGCGCTGGCCGCAACCGCGCCGCCCGCCTCATGACCGAGGAATTGCGTTTCTTCGACCTCACCGGCCAGTCCGATAACTCCGCCGAGTACCAGGCCGCGTTGGAAGATCTGATCACCAACCTCCGCGAAGAGCAGCCCGCCAGCGCGGCCGCTCCCCCTCGCCGGGAAGTCGACCCACGCACGCTTCAGCTGTAGCCATCGGGATCCTTTGACCAAGGAAAGGGGGCGACCGTTCGGTCGCCCCTCAAACTTGTCGTGCAGTTCGCGCTGGCCTTTGGTCACTTGGCGTTGAAACGAACTACGGTGGCGGCCCGTGGCCTCCTGTTTGCCTACCGGAACGGCGGCGCGTAAATCTGGCCACCCTTGGGGCAGTTCTGGCAGGGAGCGTCGGCCCAGAGCGCGTTGCGGCTGCCGGACGGGCGCGGCACGCCCAGCCCGCCGGATCCGAAATGCCGTTCGTAGATCTCTCCGTAGTTCCCCAATTCGCCAACCACGTCCTGGGCCACCGTTTGGCTCACGCCCAGGTCCTCCTGGCCCCAGGACCCTTCCAGTCCGAACAGCCTGTCGACCGCGGTGTTGCCAGTGCTTGCGCTGGGCACGTTACCAGAAGCAATGTCGTATGCTTCGGCATATATGATGATGCCGATCACGGACTTTACCAGGTCAAACCACTGATCGTCCCCGTGGGGCACGGCCAGTGAGATGGGTTCCTCCGAGATGGTTTCCGGCAGGATGATGTGCTCGTCCTCGGCCCCGCCGGCCGCGATAATCTCGCCTTTCAGGAAGGTGCGGTCGGTGGTATACGCGTCGCACTGCCCGGCCACATAAGCGGCGATTGACGCCTCGAACGTTTCGAAGGTGGAAACGTTCATATCGAGTTGATACTCGCGGTTGAAGTCCTCGAGATTCAGTTCCGTCGTGGTCCCCTGTGCCACGCATACGGATGCGCCTTTCAACTGGTAAGCGCTGGTGATGCCCAGATCCGCCGGCACGGCGAAGCCCTGGCCGTCGTACAGGGTGGTATGGACGAAGTTGCCGCCCCAATTTGCGTCGCGGCTGGTGCTCCAGGTATTCACCCAGGCCAGGATGTCGATTTCGCCGGACGCCAGCGCGGGCCCGCGCTCCGCCGCCGATCCAATGATTTGGAACTCCACCGCCTTGGGATCACCGAATACGGCGACGGCAACGGCCCGGCACAGGTCAATCTCGAATCCGTCGTTTGCTCCCTCATTGCTCAGACTGCCGTAGCCCGCCACATCGTTGGTAGTGCCGCAAACCACGTGGCCATGATCCCTGATTTGCTGCAGGCGCGAGGATCCCTGGTTACGGGATGCGGTTTCGTCCACATGGGCGCCGTGGATGGCGGCGCTCTCGGCGCCAAGCGTAGTTGGTTGCCCTATGGGGTCGGTGACGGTGGCGCAGGCTGCCAGTACCAAAATAGGGATCGATGCGACAATGATTTTCCAGTTATTCATTCGCCCATTCTCCGGTCTGCGCGTCGCAGTATGTATGCGCTTTCGCGGTGCGCCAAATCGGGTCGTCCAATAATGCAAATAGGGGGAAGGCGTATGCCCTCCCCCTATTTGGACCGTTCCGAAGAACCGACCGATTTGGCAGGCTACATCGATTTAGATGTAGTCTTCCTCCTCGTACATCATGTCGACGTTGTCAGTGCTCTGGTTCAGGCCGCGGACGACCTGGGCCTTGAACTCGGACAGCATCTCATCGGTGACTTCGTTGCCGTTGGCACGGGCGGCGTCTTTCAGGGCGTCGAAGGCCCATTCGCCGGTGTCGCCGTGAGGCATGTCGAAGAAGCCGGGCTCGAAGACCGGAAGTTCGCCGGGGCCGAAGTAGCCCTTGCCCTCGATGTTGTAACCTTCGAGGTCGTGGGTGCCCTTGCCGAGGACCTGACCAGTGGCAGCGTAGTGCTCCATGGTGGCCTTCATGCCGTACTTCTGGATCGGGCAGACCTTCATGCACACGCCACAGCCGAGGTAGCGAGCCATGACCGGGCGGCAGCGCTTGAAGTAGAGCTTGTTCTTCTCAATTCC
>JGI24792J26632_1000154_pt1 | contig 48686 bp, 42 predicted proteins | sample MesohylBB_FD_26632 | JGI IMG/M metagenome (IMG submission 26632)
CGGCTGCTCAAATTGAACGACGGCGCCAGGAAACTGCTCGATTCCGGCGCGTTGAGCGCCGGTCACGGCCGCGCCCTGCTCGCCGCCGCAGATCCCGACGATCTCGCTGCGAAGATCGTCCGGGAAGGCCTGTCGGTCCGCCAGGCCGAAAGGCTGGCGCAAGGGCGCGGCAGGGGAAGATCGGGAGCCGCTGCCGGCCGCGGCGGAGGCCGCACCGGGAAAGACGCCGATACGGTGGCTCTCGAACGCGCCCTGGAAGAGCGCCTGGGCCTGAAAGTAGTGATCGATCACAAGGATACGGGCGGTCAGATCTCGATCCGCTACAATTCCCTGGAACAGCTCGACGACCTCCTCGCCCGACTTCTCGAAAAACCCTGAAACCTCAACTGCTAAGCCAAGTCAACGCTGGCGCGCCGCCGCCGCCACGCCGGTCAAAGCACGGTCGCAGACGGTCTCGTCCCGCACTTCCGACCGGCGGATCTGCCGCTCCCCTTCGGCAATCCGGACCATGATTGACGACAGGGCCTTCGATGACATGCGGGCCTGGCGCTCCACATTCCTTCGCCGGGAAAAATGCACCGGCGGCCTGACCCGCCGACTGGCCGCCGCCGAATCGAGACCGCCTTGCACCAAACCGCGATACCGCATCAGTCGCGCGGCGTGGGCCGCCATCGCCCGGAGAATGGTTCCCGAGGCAACTCCTTCCTGCCGGACCCGCTGCAACATCCGCTCGATATCCCCCATCCGCCCCTCAAAAACCGCGTCCACGAGCGAGTCCAAGGTCAGCAGGGCCGTGTCGCCCACCACGGCCTGGGCCTGCGCCAGATCGACCGGATTTTGTGCCTGCTCTGGCCCGGCGCCGACGAACAATGCCAATTTTTCAATCTCGCGGCGGGTCAATGCCCTGTCTCCGCCGGCCCGATCCGTAACATAGTCGACGACGCCAGGACCGGGCCGTAGCCCGGCTTCCGCCATGACCTCTGCAACCAGATCCCGCAACGACCGGCGCTCGTCGTGGTAACAGGGCACAGCCGCAGCGGCTGCGCTCCCGATCGCGGCAGCAACGATGGCGCTGCTTTTGTTCGCCCCCGGAGCCTCAAGGATGATCCGCGCATCGCCGATTGGATTCCGAACCATGTCGATCACCGCGTCGGCAATCCTGCCGGTCAGCCGCCGGACCCTGACCGCTCTTTGGCCGCCCCCGAAAGCAAGCGCAGTCGCCTCGTCGTACAGTTGCGCGGCATCGGCATTGACTGCAGCGCCGTCCAGATCGGCCAGACGGAACGGATCCTTGGGATCCGGCACGATCTGGCGCTCAAGCGTATCGGCGCGTTCCCGAACCAGCCCCTCATCGGGCCCAAACAGCAAGAACACGCGGATATCCGACGGTGGCTCAGCGATGAATCCCGGTGCACCGGCGGGCTTGATTTCCATATCCGCTGCCCCGCTGCGCACTACTTGCGACGGCGCAGCGACCGAAGCCGGTTGAAAAAGGCGGCCAACCGAATTGAAATCCTTTCCGCCACCAGAACCAGGCCACGGCGGCGCGCCGCACGCTCCGAAGCGATGGTAGCGTATTCGCTGTCTACGATGTTGTAGGAAGTGACCGCCGCCGCCCGGCTGGAATAGACGATCGCGCCCGAAGCGCTGTCGCGAAGCCTGAAAGTCGACCGAAAACGCATGCTCGTCCGAGTCGCCGTTTCATCCTTGCGGATTCCCAAATCCACTTTAGAGACCGCAAGGCGCACTTCCAGAGAATAGCGGGGATCGGCAGACTCGCCCGAGGGATTCAGGCGGTCGATCAACTCGTTGCGCAGGATCTGGCCTGACCGGTCCGGAATCGGCGCTATGCGTATCGTCGCGATATCTCCGGAGACGCCGTTGTCCCCCGATCTTGCACCATATAACGGCTGGAAACCGCATCCCGACAAACTGATCGCCAATACAACGACGGCGCCGGCGGCAAAGCTGCGCGCGGTTTCCAAAATCGTCTCGCCCATCCTCTGTTTGACGCCGACAGCTCGGACGAAAGCCCGTCCCGCAGCATCAGACCACGATATTCACAATCCTGTCCGGCACAACGACGATCTTGCGAATGTCCTGCCCGGCGATCTGCCGGGCCACCGCCGGCAGGGCCAGCGCAGCGGCCTCCACTGCCATCCGGTCGGCGCCGGCCGGCTGATCGATCGTGCCGCGAAACTTGCCTTTGACCTGAACGGCAATGGTAACCGTGTCATCGACCGTGAGCGCCGGGTCGTATTCGGGCCAGGGCGAAGCGGCAAGAAGGCTTTCATGGCCCAGAGCGCGCCACAATTCCTCCCCGACATGCGGCGTCATCGGCGCGATCAATCGAACCGCGATCTCAAGCCCTTCGCGCATTGCCCAGGCGATGTCGGCAGCATCGCTCGCCCCGGTCTCGGCAAGCGTGTTGGTCAGCTCGCGTATCCGGGCGACCGCCCGGTTGAAATGAAAGCGCTCGAAATCATCGGTAACGCCGGCGATGGTTTTGTGCGTTGCCCGGCGCAGCGCCAGAGCGGCATCGCTCCAGGCAGCCGGCGGCGGCGTCCCGGGAGCGGGTACCGCAACGGGCGGACCGATAACCATCCGGTACAGCCTGTTCACATACCGCCACGCGCCGTCGATGCCGGCCTCGGTCCAGTCCATGTCCCGGTCGGGCGGCGTGTCCGACAACATGAACAGCCGGGCCGTATCCGCGCCATAGGTCTCAATGATGGCTTCCGGATCGACGGTGTTACGCTTCGATTTGCTCATCGATTCCGACCGGCCGAGCGTCACCGGCTCACCGGTCTCTGCAAGGCGCACCGCATCGCCTTCTTTGATGACCTGTTCCGGATACAACCAGTTGCCGGCCCTGTCGCGGTAGGTTTCGTGGCAAACCATGCCCTGGGTGTAGAGCCCGGCGAACGGCTCCTCGAGTTCGTTCAACGATCCGGTGTCAGACATGGCGCGGACATAGAACCGCGAATAAAGCAGATGCAGGATCGCATGCTCGACACCGCCGATATACTGGTCAACCGGCAGCCAATAGTCCGTCGCCGCCTTGTCGACCGGCGCGCTTTCCTCGCGCGGCGAACAATAGCGCGCGAAATACCATGAGGAATCGACGAATGTGTCCATGGTATCGGTATCGCGCCGGGCCGGCTCGCCGCATCGCGGGCAATCGACATGTTTCCATGTCGGGTGGCGGTCCAGCGGATTACCGGGCTTATCGAAGGATACATCGTCGGGCAACGTCACCGGCAACTGATCCCGCGGTACCGGCACGATTCCGCACCTGTCGCAATGAATCGTAGGGATCGGGCAGCCCCAGTAACGCTGACGGGATATCAGCCAGTCGCGCAGGCGGAACTGGATCGTGCCGGTGCCACGACCGTCGGACTCCAGCCGGTCGACAGCCGCGCGGATGGCGGCCGGCACATCGAGACCGTTCAAAAATTCCGAATTGACGATAACGGCGCCGCTGTCCTTCCTGAGATATGCTTCCTCGACGATTTCGATGGGTTGCGGTTTGCCGTCGGCCAGCGGCGCTACGACAGGCAGCACCGGCAGTACGTATTTCCGCGCGAATTCGAGGTCGCGCTGGTCATGGGCGGGGCAACCGAAAATTGCGCCGGAGCCGTATTCCATCAGGACGAAGTTGGCGACAAAGACCGGCAACGTCGCGCCCTCGACAAACGGATGCGCAACCTCGACTCCAGTGCGATAACCCAATTTCTCTACGGCTTCGATAGCAGCTTCGCTGGTGCCGATGCGTTGGCATTCCGCGATGAACGCCTGCAGCGCCGGATCGTTCCGCGCCAGCTCCTCACTGAGGGAGTGGTTTGGCGCCAGCGCGCAAAAAGAGGCTCCGAACAAGGTGTCCGGCCGGGTGGTGAAGACCTCGAGCGACTGGCTTTCCCGGCCAACGATCGGGAAGCGGACCCGGGCGCCTTCCGACCGGCCGATCCAGTTCTCCTGCATGGTCCGGACCTTTTCCGGCCAGCGCTCCATCGAATTCAGCGCTTGCAGCAGCTCGTCCGCATAGCGGGTGATGCGGAAGAACCATTGCGAGAGCTTGCGCCGCTCGACGACCGCACCGGAGCGCCAGCCCTTGCCGTCGATGACCTGTTCGTTGGCGAGGACCGTCCCGTCCTTCGGATCCCAGTTGACCCAAAACTCCTTGCGATAGGCGAGGTCCTTTTCCAAAAAATCCAGGAAGATGTGCTGCTGATGGACGTAGTAGCCGGGATGGCAGGACGCGATTTCCCGGTCCCAGTTCAGCGAAAGCCCCATTCGCTTCAACTGGCGCCGCATCGTGGCGATATTGTCGTAGGTCCAGTCGCCCGGATGGACCCCGCGTTCGATCGCGGCGTTTTCCGCCGGCAGGCCGAAGGCGTCCCACCCCATCGGATGGATCACATTGTAACCGCGCGCGCGGCGATACCGGGCGACAGCGTCCCCCAGCGTATAATTGCGGACATGACCCATATGGATCTTGCCCGACGGATAGGGGAACATTTCCATCACGTAGTATTTTGGCCGGCCGGGGTCGGCTTCGGCCACGAAACAGCCGGCCTCGTTCCAGGCCCTCTGCCATTTCGGTTCCGCCTCTCGAAAACTGTAACGCGCCATCGGCGGCGAAGCTCCGTTTGTCGGTTTCCGGCAAGCCCGGATTCTGGGCGCCGCAGCGGCCACCCCCGGATCAGGCACCCTTTGCGGCCGCGCGGTGACGCGCAGCGCGCATAATCCTCGTATGCAAGGTGGCGACAGTGGACGCGCTGACCGGCCCGTTACGCCAGACCCCGCCGCGTCGCACCTGTCTGAAGATGGCGATCCTTAGATTTCTCGCCTCAAGCTCCGGGCCCAGAATGTTGATGGTTATACGCAGCCGCTCGCCCGGCACATTCTTCGGCCTGTACCAGTCCGTCGCCAGTACGCCGCCAAACGGATCGGACATTCTCTTTCGGGCGAAACCGACATGGTTGCCTGCCGCAACCCAAAGATCCGGGTTAGGCCGGATAGCCCGCGCATGCGCGTATCGCTCGTGGATGTTCACGGCGGTGCCTGGTCGAATCTCCTCTTTGACACAACCGCCTAGAATCGAGGCGAGGCTTAGGACCGCAATGGTAGCTGCCCAGGGTCGCCAACGCGGGCAGGATGGTTTCGGGCAGAAGGCAAATTCCGGATCGGCCGGGCCGCCTGTTTCGCTCATATCGCTCTCGTTCCAACGGGATCTGTCTGACATGCCACCGACCGATACCCCGAACGGCGGCGAATTCGGTATATCCGATATCGCTGTCCTCGGCCAAGAGCGGCCCGCCTGCGCACCGGACCGTCCGCCCGGTACGCTTGACTATGGTGCCGGCCGTTTCAAGCTAACCGGACGATGGACACTCGCAACAATCTCGGTCGCGTTCTGGATGCGATCCGCCAGGCGTGCCGGCAAGCCGGGCGCCCGGAGGATGCGGTGTCGCTGGTTGCTGTGACGAAGTCCTGGACGCCGGAGGCCATTCGGCCCGTCGTGAGTGCCGGCCACCGGTTGTTCGGCGAAAACCGGGTTCAGGAAGCGCAAGGAAAATGGCCGGAACTGAAAGCCCTGTACCCGGACATCCGGTTGCATTTGATCGGCCACCTGCAAACTAACAAGACCGCCGACGCCGTGGCTCTTTTCGATGCGATCGAAACGGTCGACCGGCCGAAACTCGCAGCTGCGATAGCCCGGGAACAGGAACGGCAGGGCCGTCAGATCGACTGTTTCGTCCAGGTCAATACCGGTGAAGAGCTCCAAAAAAGCGGTGTCGCGCCTGCCGATACGGCATCCTTTGTACGGCACTGCCACAATCTTGGCCTTGCCGTGACCGGCCTGATGTGCATCCCGCCCGTCGACCAGGAGCCGGTGCCCCATTTCGCCCTCCTGGCAAAATTGGCCCGTGACGGGGATTTGCGCCATCTCAGCATGGGCATGAGCGCCGACTACGCCGCCGCGATCGAACAGGGTGCGACCTATGTTCGCCTCGGTACCGCCATTTTCGGTCCAAGAAAGGCGCCGCCTGCAACGGCATCCGTGTAGCGAAGGCTATATAAAAAGTCTTTGAAAGTGGGTCCGGGCGGTAACCGGAAACGATTGTGCTAAAGGGGGTTCCGGGCCTATCTTGTCAGCAGATATTCGCTGGCGCGGCTGCGGTCGACCGCCTTCTATCGTCCAATAAAGCTTGCAGGCCCAGCCAGTGAACAAACGCCCGCCCGGCCCCGGTAAGCAACTTCTTCTAGTCGACGACGATACCGATTTCCGGGAATCGCTGGTCGAACAGTTCCGGCTTCACGAAGAATTTGCGACCGATATTGCGGTAACTGCGGCGGAAGCGCTGAACAAGGTCAAGGAAGCGCGCTACGACGCCGTCCTGCTCGATGTCCGCCTGCCGGACATGGACGGCAGGGAGCTTTGCCGCCTGCTAAGGCGGAACGGGGTCAAGGCGCCGATCATCATGCTGACTGGGGCCGATAGCGACGCCGACGCCATCTTGGGCCTGGATGCCGGCGCCAACGACTATGTCACCAAACCTTTTCGGCTCGGGGTGCTGCTCGCGCGGCTCCGTGCCCACGTCCGGCAGCACGAGGCGAGCGAGGACGCGGTCTTTACGATCGGTCACTACACCTTCCGGCCGGCAATGAAACTGCTCGTTGCCGACGAGACGGGACAGAAAGTCCGGCTGACCGAAAAGGAAACGGCGATCCTCAAGTTCCTCTACCGCGCGAATGGCGAAACCGTCTCGCGCGAGACGCTGCTTACCGACGTCTGGGGCTACAACGCCAATGTCACGACCCATACGCTGGAAACCCATGTGTACCGGCTGCGCCAGAAAATCGAGAAGAACCCGGGCCAGGCCGAGATACTGGTGACGGAGCCGGGCGGTTACCGGCTGGCACCGTAGCCGGCCGGTCGAGCCCGCCACCGGCCCGGAGAACCCCGCCCGCCGCGATGAACGCCTCCAGCGCGACACACAACGAGGACTTTTTCGTCCGCTTCCGGGGCGTCCGCGGCACGGTCGCCTGTCCCGGAAGCGACTATGCCCGCTACGGCGGCAACACCTCGTGCCTCGAAGTGCGCTGCGCCGGCCATCTGTTCATTCTGGACGCCGGTACCGGCCTGCGAGCGCTGGGAGCGGAACTGGATGCCGCGGGGCCCGTCGATACCGACATCCTGCTGACCCATACCCATATCGACCACATCGTCGGGATGCCCTTCTTTGCTCCGCTGTTCGAACCGGGCAACCGGCTGCGCATCCACGCGGGCCATCTTTGGGACAGCGATGTCCGGCTGCGCGACGTGTTCCTGCGCCTGATCGAAGCGCCGATCTTCCCGGTGCCGCTGGAGGCAGTCGGCGCGGAGATCGTTTTCGAGGAGTTTCGCGCCGGCGAATCCCTTGAGTTGCAGGAAGGCGTCGCGGTTCGTACCGCGCCGCTCAATCACCCCAACGGTGCGACCGGCTACCGGATCGAGTCGGGCGGCCGGTCGATTTGCTATGTGACGGATACCGAGCATATCGAAGGAAAAATCGACACAAACATACTCGGGCTGATCGAGGGCGCCGACATTTTCATCTACGACGCCACCTATACGGCGGCNGAGTATCCGGCATTCAGGGGATGGGGCCATTCGACNTGGGAAGCCGGCGCAGAACTTGCCGAACGCGGCTGCGTCGGCCGTTACGTCATTTTCCATCATGCACCGGAACACACCGACGACGATATGGACCGGATTGCCGGCCAGGCGCAGGGTATCTTCGCATCGACGACGGTCGCCCGCGAAGGGCTGGTTCTGCGGCCGTAGCGTCGGCGCGGCGCAACGGAACGGGGTTGCACGATCCGAAATCGATCGGGACTTCCAGCATGACTGGCACAGAGGCCCCGTCGATAGGCCCGGCCGGACCGGATGTCAGTTGTATCCATTATCCATGCGCAATGGTATACAGGATACAAAACGTATGCAGCATTCACAGGAACAAATGAAAACGCCGAATGATCCCGAATTATCGGTTCTTTCCGCAGTCCGCTCGGCAGTCGCACAGCTCCGGGGCCGGGACGAGGCCGATGTCGCGCCGCGAATCCGGGAAGCGATCGATCGGCAGCGTGACGCCAGCGAACGGCTGATCGGCTGGATACAGTTTTCCGTGATCGTCGGTCTGGGGGTGTTGTTCCTGTTGTCGCCCAAGACCCATGAAACCGCCGTATATGCGCGGCCGATCGGGTGGGCGCTGCTGGCCTATTTCTTGTTCACCCTGCTGAGGCTAGCGCTATCCTACCGGATTAGCCTGCCGGCCTGGTTCCTCGCCCTGTCCGTCGTCGCGGACATGATGCTGCTCCTGGGCATCATCTGGTCTTTTCATATCGACTACGGCCAGCCACCGGCCTTCTATCTGAAGGCGCCGACGCTGCTCTATGTCTTCCTGTTCATTGCGATCCGCGCGCTCCGGTTCGATTCGCGCTACGTCGTGCTGGCCGGGTGCGCCGCCGCCGCCGGCTGGCTGGCGATGATCGGTTACGCCATCGTCTACGCCGGCGGCATGTCCGGGTTGACCCGGGACTATGTCGAGTACCTGACCGCAAACCGGATTCTGCTGGGCGCGGAATTCGACAAGATCATCACGATCGTGCTGGTTACGGCAATTCTGGCGGTCGCGATCATGCGCGCGCGCAAGACCCTGGTGCGCGGTGCCGAAGAACATGCCGCCGCCGTAGCGCTGTCGCGGTTTTTCAGCCCGGAAATCGCGGACCAGATCACCCGGGCCAAAGAGGAAATCCACGCCGGCGAAGGCCAACAGCGCGATGCCGCCATCCTGATGACCGATATTCGCGGCTTCACGCGCCGCGCCGCCGCCCTGCCGGCTAACGAGGTCATCGAAGTCCTGACCGAGTATCAGGCTCGGCTGGTGCCCGCAATTCAGGAAAACGGCGGCTCGATCGACAAATTCATGGGCGACGGCATTCTGGCGACTTTCGGCGCTACCGTGCCGTCGGCGGCTTGCGCGGCCGATGCGCTGCGTGCTGCGGAAGCCATTGCCGTGGCAGCGGATCGATGGGCCGAAGCGCGGCAGGCCGAAGGGAAGCCAGCGCTCAGGGTGGCGGTCGCGGTCACTGCCGGCCCGCTCGTTTTCGGTGCGATCGGCGACGAGAGCCGCCTAGAATACACCGTCATCGGAGATCCGGTGAACCTGGCCGCAAAACTGGATAAGCACGGCAAGGGCCTGAACGCGCAAATCATGACGACGGCCGAAACCCTGGACCGCGCGGTCGATCAGAAATTTGAGCCATCATTAAAATACGAGCGAACAGTCGCTTCGGACATCGACGATGTCTCGGAGCCGGTCGATCTGGCCTACGTCACCGCTCGCTGAGGGCGCCCGCAACGTCTCACTTGTACGGATCCGCCGCGTCTCGCAGGCCGTCGCCCAGGAAGTTAAAGGTCAGCACAGTAACGATCACCGGCACCACCGGCAGCATGAGCCAAGGATAGAGCGCCACAACATTGATATTCTGTGCTTCGGACAGTAACACGCCCCAGCTCGTGATCGGCGGCTTCAGGCCCAGGCCCAGAAAGCTCAACGCCGTCTCGCCCAGGATCATCGCCGGGATGGAAAGGGTCGCCGAGGCGATCAGGTGGCTGGTGAAACTGGGCAGCAGATGCCGACCGATAATTCGGCGCGGGCTGGCACCCATCAGTTGCGCAGCCGTGGCGAAATCCTCCTCGCGCAAGGCGAACAGTTTGGATCGTACGGCGCGGGCGAGGCCGGTCCAGTCGAGCAGGCCGAGGATCATGGTGATGCCGAAATAGATCCACAATGGCGACCAGGTGACCGGCAGGGCGGCGGACAGCGCCATCCAAAGCGGCAGCACCGGGAAGGAACGCAAAACCTCGATGATACGCTGGACGATTGAATCGACCCAACCACCGTAGTAGCCGGCCAACCCGCCGATCACGATGCCCAGAAGGAAGCTGATCGCAACGCCGATAAAGCCGATGGTGAGCGAAATCCGCGATCCGATGACGAGCCGGGAAAACATGTCCCGCCCCATCCGGTCGGTGCCGAGGAGGAACAGCGTGCCATCCCTCGCGGGACAGAAAAGGCGCACGTTCAGGGGAGCCAGGCCCCAGAATCGGTACGCATCGCCCCGGCACAGGAAACGGACGCGGTTTATTTTTGAACGGTCGACCGTATATGTACGCTGCAGCGTAGCGCGATCCAGCTTGTATTTCAGGCCGTAGACGAACGGGCCGACAAAGCGCCCCTCGTGGAATAGCCGGACGGCTTGCGGCGGCGCATAGATGAAGCCGGTGTGGCGCGCCGACATGTTGTAGGGGACCAGCAGCTCCGCCAGCATGGCGCATACATACATGAAGGCCAGCAAGCCGCCGCAGAACACTGCGATCTTGTGGCGCCGCAGCTTCCACCACATCAGCTTCCACTGGCCGGCCAGGTAATGGCGCTCCTGTTCCGGCGTCAGCGCTTCGATGGAATGCGGATCGAACGGCGCCTCGGAAACGAAGCGTTCGTTGGCCGGCCCGGCCGGCGAACCGTTGCCGCCGGGCGGGGGTGCCGTCGGCCCGGTCATCTCGCCGCCCGTCCCTGAAGCCGGATCCGCGGATCGAGCAGCGCCAGCGCCAGATCGGAGACCAGCACGCCGAGCACGGTCAGCAGGGCGAGGAACATCAGGAAAGAGCCCGCCAGATACATGTCCTGGCTGAGCAACGCCTCATAGAGCATCTTGCCGGTTGTCGGCAGGTTGAGCACCACCGAGACAATGACTGCGCCGGAAATCACTTGGGGCAGCAGGTCGCCGATATCCGAGATGAACGGGTTGAGCGACATGCGCAGCGGATATTTGACGAGCAGTCGAAACGGCGGCAGGCCCTTGGCCCGGCCGGTCACGACATATTGCTTCTGCAGCTCGTCGAGCAGGTTGGCGCGCAGGCGGCGGATCATCCCGGCGGTTCCGGAGGTGCCGATCACGATCACCGGAATCCACAGATGCTCAAGGACCGAGACGATCTTCCCCCAGCTCCACGGCTGGCCGATATACCGCTCGTCCATCAGGCCGCCGATTTCGGTGCCGAACCAGACATTCGCGAAGTAGACCATGACCAGCGCGAGCAGGAAGTTAGGCGTCGCCAGCCCCAGGAAGCCGAGGAAGGTGAGGGAATTGTCGGCCCAGCTATACTGGTGCGTCGCGGAATAGACGCCGATCGGGAAGGCGACGATCCAGGTGAAGATGATGGTCGCGACCGAGACGATGAAGGACAGCCAGAGCCGGTCGCCGACGACATCGGCAACCGGCTGTTCGTATTCGAAGGAATAACCGAGGTCGCCCTGAACCAGCCCGGCGACCCATTCGACATACTGGATCAGGAAGGGTTGATCGAGGCCGTACTCTTCGCGCAGGGCTTCGATCTGTTTCAGGTCGGCCGGTTCGCCCAGCTCCCGGAGCTCCTCGATAAGTGTTGTCAGATAGTCGCCGGGCGGCAGCTGGATGACGACGAACACGATGAAGCTGATTGCGATCAGCGTCGGCACCATGATCAGCAGGCGATGGGCGACGTAGCGGAGCATCAGCCGGACCGGTCAGCACGCGTGGATTGAGCGGCGGCGCGGCATCTTCAGTGGGTCGTGCCGGACGGTTTCGCGAACCAGAAGGTATCCGGCCGGTAAATGCCCAGATGGGCGCCCGGGTTCCAGGCCCAGATCCCGGTTTTCGGCACGTTACGCAACCGCACGTTGACTACAATCGGCTGGATTACGCCGCCGACAATGCCGATTGAATAAATCCGGTCGGCGGAGATTTGCAGCATCCGGTGCCATATTTCACGGCGTTGCGCCGTCGTCCCTGCCGCCTCCCAGCGGTGCAGCAATTCGATCAGCCGTATCGCCCCCGGATCGGTCGGCTTCTGGCCCGACCGGCCCTTGCTCGCATAGTACAGGCCCCATTGCGACCATTGGAGTTGGACCTGGTCGGTCGGCGCCAGGGCCAGCGGCGGATTTTCCGGCCGGACATTGGCATAGTCAATGCCCGACCACATGGCGACATGGGTCAGCCCGGCATAGACCCGCCGGCGGAACATCTCGCGCCGGGTGTTTTTCTGGAACAGGCGAATGCCGATCCGGTGCCAGGAATCCTTGATCAGGCGCATGGCGTCGGTGTACTCGCTGCCTTCCGAGGCCGCCTCGACGATGATTTCCAGCGGTCGTCCGTCGGGCAGCAGGCGATAGCCCTCGCTGTCGCGGTCGCGCAGGCCGATCCCATCCAGCAAAGCATTCGCCTTTTCAGGGTCGAAATGCGCCCATGCCTTGCGGAATTCCGGCCGGAACAGGGGGCTGCCCGGCAGGACCGTATTACCGCCCTCCGTGGCCAGCCCGTAATACATGACCTGGTTGATCTCGCGCCGGTCGATGCCCATGGAGAGCGCGCGCCGGAAGCGAACGTCGCCGAACAGTCTGCGCCACACCGGATCCTTGTGGTTCAGGTTCGGATAGAGCGCGATCTGCGCACCGACGGCGGTCTGCCACTGGTATACCTTGTGCTTGCCCCGTGCTTCGCCGCGCTTGAGGAAGGTGAAATCGGTGAAGCGCAGATAGCGGCCCTGCAGGTCGGTTTCGCCGACGCCGGCCTTGGCGGCGACGATCTTGCTGTCGGCGATAATGAAGACAAGTCGGTCGATGTAGGGCAGTTGGCGGCCGTTCCGGTCGACCCGGTGGAAGAATGGGTTGCGGAGGAAAACATACCGGTCCGCCGGCGGCGTCGTGGTTGGTATCCAGGGTTGCAATGTCGGCAGCGCGGGGTTCTGGAAGCGGTACATTCGGCCGCGCTTGCGATGGAATTTCGCCCAGCCATCCGGCTTCTTGCCTTTTTTCGTCATCTTTCGGAGGAGTTTCTTCTCCGCATGGTCGATGTGGAAGCGCTTCATGTAGTGGCGCGGCATGTACAGGTAGAGTGGCCGCGGGCCGGCCAGAGCCGGCAGGAAATAAGGGTTCGGTTTCCGCCAGCTGTAACGGACAGTGTACCGGTCAATGAACTCCACTCTCGGGATTCGGCCGTCGACCAGCAGGGCCTGGGGCACACCGAAGCGGGACAGCACCTTGTTTTGTACCACGGCTTCCCACCAATACCGGAAATCGTCGGTGGTGAAGGGCGCGCCGTCGGACCAGCGATGGCCCTTGCGCAGGGTGAAGGTAAAGATCCGGCCTTCCTTCACCTCGAATCGTTCCAGGATATCCGGTCTGAGCTGGTAGCGGGTGTCATAGGCCACGAGCCGGGCATAACCGTACACCACGGCCATCCGCGTATCCTTGGCCCGCGCCATCAGCATGGTCAGCGAACCGCCGTATCGACCCGGTTTCTTCGCGGTGCCGGCGAAGGAAACGACGGACGGCGCCTCCGGCAGTCGCAAAGCGATGGGCGGCAGGACACCGGCTGCAATCTTCGGATTGAACCAAGGCGGCTCGATATAAGAAGTTGCGTACGCTGCTACGTTGCCGCCCGCACGATACGCTGCAAACAGGACGAATGCGGCAATGAACAGCTTCCGGGCGGTCACGGCCCTGCCTCCGCCCGGCCCGGCCCGACGTCGAGCACAGCATGCTCCCAGGCGCGCACCAGGTGCCCGCCGCCGACGTCGTGGAAAATTTCTGCCTGTTCCGGCCCGCGCAAGGCGAACGGTTCCGGCCAGGCTTCGGGCGAGGATGCCTTGCCTTCCATCAGGGCGGCGAAGTTCAGCTTGTGGTTCAGGTCCGGTTCCGGCACGGCTGCGACCAGCGCCTTGGTGTAGGGATGGACCGGATTGCGGAACAACGCCTCCCCCCGGGCGACCTCGACGATGCGCCCGGCGCACATCACGGCGATCCGGTCGGCGACATAGTTCACGACCGCCAGATTGTGCGAAATGAACAGATAGGTGAGGCCCAGATCCTTCTGCAGGTCACGCAGCAGGTTCAGGATTTGCGCCTGGATCGACACGTCGAGCGCCGATACCGGTTCGTCGCAGATCAGCAGGTCGGGCTTGAGGGCGAGGGCGCGCGCGATGCCGATGCGCTGGCGCTGGCCGCCCGAGAAGGAATGGGGATAGCGGTTCAGGAAACGGGGATCGAGGCCGACCCGCCGCAGCAGTTCGGCGATCATCTCCCGGCGGCGCGCAGCGTCGCCGATATCGTGAATCTTCAGGGGTTCGCTGACGATGTCGAACACCGTCATGCGCGGATTCAGCGAACTGAATGGGTCCTGGAAGATGAACTGCACGTCTCGGCGGTATTCGTTCAGCGTCTCGCCCTTCAGGGCCAGCACATCCCGCAGGTCGCCGCGCTTGTTGTAAACGATCCGGCCTGAGTCCGGCGTCAGCGCGCGCATAATCGTCTTGCTGAGGGTCGTCTTTCCGCAGCCGCTCTCGCCGACTAGGCCCAGGCATTCGCCGCGACGGATATCGAAACTGACATTGTCGACGGCCCGCACCGCTGCGGCGGCTCCGCCTTTACGGATTCGGAAGCTTTTGACGAGGTTTTCGACCCGCAACAGCGGCCCGGCCCGGTCCGCGTCCCCAGGCCAAGGCGCACGTTCAGCCATGAGGTGCCCGGAATCCGCCTCGATTTCGCGCAACGGAGTCAGGCGCTCGCCGCGGCTCATGTCGAAGCGGGGCACCGCCTTCATCAGGGCCTTGAGATAGGGATGCCGCGGATCGCGATAGATTTGCTCGGTCGTGCCGATTTCCATGACCTCGCCGTGGTACATCACGACGACCTCCTCGGCGACGTTGGCGACCACGCCCAGATCGTGGGTGATCATCAGCACCGCCATGTGGAATTCGGCTTGCAGGTCGCGGATCAGCTTCAGGATCTGCGCCTGAATGGTCACGTCGAGTGCCGTCGTCGGCTCGTCGGCGACCAGCAGCGCCGGGCGGCAAACCAGCGCCATGGCGATCATGGCGCGCTGGCGCAGACCGCCGGAAAGCTCGAACGGATAGGTTCTGAGCGCGCGTTGCGGATCGGGAAAGCCGACGTGGCGGAGCATGTCGGTTACCGCTTCGTCCCGCTCCCTGGTGCCGACCGTACGATGCAGGCTCAGCGCTTCGCCGATCTGGTCGCCGATGGTATGCAGCGGCGACAGCGACGTCATCGGTTCCTGAAAGACAATCGAGATTCGGCCGCCGCGAATCGCGCGCATGCCGGTGCCGCCGGGGTCTTCTGCGGCCAGGTCGATCGTGCCGCCATCCCCTTCCGGATCCCGGAACAGAACTTCACCCTGCCCGATAATCGCATTGTTCGGCAGAATGCCCATCAGGGTCTGGGAGATAACGGTCTTGCCGCTGCCGCTCTCGCCGACCAGCGCGACTGTACCGCCGGCTGGAATCCTGAACGAGGCGCCGCGCACCGCCGGGACTTCGCCGCCATGCACTGCGAATGAAACGTGCAGGTTGCGGATATCGATCAGCGGTCCGGTCACGATTTGGCCGCCTTACGGTCAGCCAGAGTCCGCAGGTTTCTCGGGTGAGAAACCAAGAGCCCGGAAATTCGCCAGTGTAGTCTGGGTCATCGGCAGGTCGTTGCGTAGTCCGGCCGCCAGCGCCGCTTCGGCGATGGCGTCGAAGTCCTCAAGCGTCGAATCGATGGACAGGCGCGCGCCGGATCCACGCACAATCAATTGCATCCATCCGTCGGATCTGTCGCGGCGCAGAGGATAGAAGCGCAGCGTCAGGCCCGACAGTTCCGACCATGCGATCCCGGTCGCCGCCTGCCCTTTGAGCGCGACATTTGTGCGCAGGAGTCCCGCTTCGGTCAATCTGTATTCGGCACGACCGCGCAGCCAAGTCCGCGCGCCGAAAACGGCAAATAGCAGTGTCAGGCCCACAAATAGCCAGAAACCAAACGAACTTCCCTGCGAAACAGCAGCCAGCGGCACGCACAGGGCCACGCCGCCGCCGGCGCGAATGTAATCGTTGCGCAGGATCGTGCGCGGATAGCGCTGCATGGTCATGGCTCAAGCGTAGAATATCGATGCCGCGCTGCGCCACTCGGCAATGCCTTTTTCGGCCGTAACCGCGAACAGTTTTTCAAGGAAGGACCAGCAGGCCGCGTCATGGACCCTGTGATGGGTCAGCAGGCCGGTCGCTTCCGCGGGATCGACCGCGCCCTCTCGGCGCGCCTTCAGGTGGCCGATTGTCTGTGCAAGCGCCGGTTCGGCGCCGATGAAGCCGCGCCTGCCTTTCCAATCGATAATATCGACATGGGTGTTGACCATCCGCATGGCGCCGATCGCCGAGCGGAGGCGTGCACCGAACCGGCTGAGGCCGGCGTAGCCCAACTCCGGCAGCATCGGCGGCAAATGCGCCCCCAGGCGGTTCCAGGGCGGCACCAGAACCGGCCGGAACATATCGCCGAACGCCTTCTCCAGTGCGTCGCGGCCGGTCATCAGTTCGGCGATTACGTGATCGGCGCGTCGTTCCGGGCCGAGCTCGCATTTCTTTTCGTTCGGACCGGCATGGTTGCGGTGGGCATAGCCATGCTGGACCGGAGTGACCGGGCCGGCCAGATCTGCCGCGGTCAGCCGGTTCTGCGCAGGTATGACCGCCAGCGCGAGCGGGACGGCGAACGCACCGGCGAGTACCATCGCCCGGTCAAGATCTGTCGAGGCCTCGATCGCATCGTCGTCGCGCCACCACAGACTCGGAATTTCCCCCTGCCGCGCCCAATGGTCGAGTTCGCGTCGCAGATCGCTCCAGCCCGTCATGCCGGCGCTCCTATAAGGTCGCTCAGAACCAGGACAAACGCTTCGGCGCCGTCCAACCGCACCGGGACCGGGCGCCGCGGCAATGCCTGGGCGGCGGCAATCGCTTCGCTGAGCCGTTGCGCCGTCAATAAGGCCTCCGGCAGCACCACCGCCCGGTCCAGCGCCTCCAATCGGCGAGCCCGGCGCATCTGTTCGGTTTCGCCAGCGGCGTCGAACGGGACCAGGACCGAAGGGGCCCCAGTCTTCAGGAGATCGACGACGGTATTGTAGCCCGCCTGGGAGATCGAGCAGGCGCAGGCGGCCAGCCGCGCGCGGAAATCCGACCGATTTCGCTCCACGACGACACGCGGACCTGCCAAGGCCCGCAGTTCTCCGAGGTCCGGCGCGGGAACGGCCGGTCCGGCGCGCACCCGGATCGGTTGGCCGTTCGGTCCGGCGCCCAATGCCAGGGCGGCGGTCCGCAAAGCCGATCCCACGCCGCCGCCGCCGCTGCTGACTAGGATTTCGGGTTCCGCCTGCGCCAGCGCTTCCGCCCCGGCCGGCAGCAGGTCGACATACCCGGTATAGTCAAGTATCGGCGCAATCCTGGCGGCCAACGGAAAGGTTTCGTCCAGGGCGACGAAGGCAGGATCGCCATGAACGAACACACGGTCGACATGGCGCTCGATGAAACCGGCGGTTTCCGCCCACCGCTCGGGCTTCCGGCCGACAAGGATGTCCCGCACGGAAACCGCGACCTTGATGGTGCCCAAGGACCGAGCGCAGTCCAGAAGCCCTGCAATTTCCTCCCGAAACGCGCGGCGGCCGAACGGAAAATGTTCCAGAACGACAAGCTGCGGGCGGATTTTGCGAAGCACGGATGCGAGCCGTTGGCGGCGCGCTCGCCAATCTGCGTCTGTAACGGGAGCGCCGTGTTCGCTGACCAGGCCGCGGAACGAATCGTCCGCTGCGCGCAGCGCAGGAAGCTGATGGAGCGCCGCAGCGCCGGTGCAGATGCCCGGAACGCCGGGGCCGCCGCTTGCGATGTGGGCGGCATAGCCGTGGGCCGCGGCGCCTCTGGCGAGTGCGGCTGTCCGGGCAAGGTGGCCGACGCCGAGAAGGTGCTGAACCCAGAACAGGATCGCCGGAGGCGATGGCCTATCGGTCATAGCCGGACGGCGGCTCGCTGTCGGCGAGGCGAATGTTGAGCGCTTCCGGTACCAGCGAACCATCCTCGCCCAGGTGGTAGAGATGCGCCCAGGCGTGGCCCCTTTCGAGCGGCGCGGCGCGGCGCATATCCCAGCCAGTGGCAATTGTGTAGGCGGCACGCAGAACGCCGGCATGGCACACCGCGCAGATATCGCGGTTTCGGCCGGCGACTTCGGCGAGCCATTCGGCCAACCGTTTGGTCAGCTGGCGCGGCGATTCGCCGTTGGGCGGCGCCATATCGAGGCCGCGGGCCTCGATCCGCCGCATGGCCTCGCCCTGTTCGGCACGTAATTTTTTTAGGATTGCCCCTTCCCAATCGCCCCAGTCGACTTCCTTCAGGCGATCGTCAAGATGCAGACAAGCAGGGTCGGCGCCCAGGAGCGTCGCTGTCTCCACAGCCCGGCGCAGCGGACTGGCATGCCACTCCCAACTGGCTGCATAGCGCGGCAACTGCCAGCCGCGGACGGATTGCCGGCCTGCATCGTTCAGCGGTACGTCCGTCTGGCCCTGGACCCGACCTTCGGCGTTCCAGTCGGTCGGCCCGTGCCGGAGAAACAGGATGCCGGTCATGCGATGCGGCCCGCCCCGATGCGGCCCCTCCCCGCGCGGCTTGCGCCGGCGTAGTCCGCCCCGGTCCGGCCGGCCACGTCATCGAACGCCGCAGTCAGCGAATTCGCGGCAACCGACAAACTGTGGTGCCGGAGGACGTGCTTCCGGGCCGCCGCGCCCATGGTTCGCCGTAGGTCCGGATCGGCGACAAGGCGGCCGACCGCGTCGGCGAAGTCGCAGACCTTCATGGCGACCATCCCGGTGACGCCCTGCTCGATCTCCCGCGCCACCGATCCCCAGGGGCCGGTCGCCACCGGCAGTCCGGCGGCCATGGCTTCCAGCAAAGCCATCCCCACAGCCTCGTTCGTACCGGGCCAAAAGAAAAAATCGACTGCGTTGTATACCGAATCCAATTTGCCCCGATCCAGCATTCCGAGAAAGCTGACACGGTCCGCACACGACGCGAATCGCCGCTGGACATCGGCGCGGGCCGGACCGTCGCCGACGATCAGCAGGTGTGCCGGCAGGTCGGCACACTTCTCCCAAGTTTCCGCCAACAAAGTAAACGAAGCCAGCTTGTCGCCGGGCCGCATCATGCCAACGGCGAGAATCCAGACCGCCTCTTCGCGCAGTCGCCATTCCCGCGCTAACCGCCGCCTGTATACATCGCGTCCCTTCGGTTCGCGGTCCGCCGGCACAGTCACCAGAGCGGGCAAACGCGAATGGGTCGCGCCGGTCTTCAATTGCGGCAGGACGCAGGCCTCGTCCGCCGGGTTCAAAAAGAAAATGTGGTCGGCCAGGCCGAGGGCATCGCGCACCTGAGCGTGACGGGCAGCCCAGGGCCCGGCCGCCCGCTTCGGCGCAAAGCTGGCTTCGGCGATCGCATAGGGTAAGCCGAGCGCGCGGCAAACGGGCGGCCCGACCAGATCCGGAGCCTTGTGAAAAAGATGATAGGTAAACCAGAGATCGGGCGGGTTGAGAGACAGTGTTTCCGTCAGCCGGCCGGCATCGTCGGCCGCCTGGCGCTCGATTTGCTCAAGGCGTCCCCGGTCTGTCGGCGCCGCCATGTAGCTGCGTACATCGGAAGCGACCGTCGCTTCATGGCCGCCAATCGCCATCGCCCGCAGCAGCAGCCGGGCGATCGTACGGTCGCCGGAAGGCCGCTGTGCATCCGGCGGTTTCATCGGGGCGTAAAATGCGATCTTCACCGAAGCCTCGCAGGCGGATGTGCACGACAGGCGGCAAACCGGTCATAGAGCGCACGAACGGTGACCGCAGCATCGAATCCCGCACGGATCCGTTCGCTACCGCCCGCGCCGAATTTCCGGCGCCGTTCCGGATCGGCAATCAGGTTCGACAGGGCCCGCTTCAAGGTGTCGGCGTCGTCCGGCTCGACGAGGAAGCCGGTTTTTGAGTGTTCGATCAATTCCGGAATTCCCGCCGTACTGGTCGACAAGCAACACAGGCCCTGGCTCTGCGCTTCCATAAGGACATTGGGCAGCCCGTCCCGGTCGCCGTCTTCACCGACGAGGCAGGGCAGGACGAACAGGTCCGACGTGCGGTAGGCCGACAGAACGGCCTGTTGGTCCTGGGCGCCACGCCAGTCGATTCGTTCGGCGATTCCCCGTTGGGCGGCCAACCGCCGGAGATCGACCAGCTGGGGACCGGCACCGATCAGGGTCCAGCGCCAGTGCAGCGTTTCGGGTAGCGACGCCAGCGCTTCGATCAGAACCCGAAACCCCTTTTTTTCGACGGCGCGTCCGACCGATAGGAGCCGGACCGGTTCCGCCGGATCGGATCCGTCCCGCCGCGACACGGCTGATTCGGTCGGACAAAATCGCTGCAGATCGAGACCGTGATACACGAGACCGACCTTGTCCGGACACGGCGCGAGATCGCGAAGGTGCGCGCACGCATACCGGGTGCAGGCGACCAGCCAGTCCAGGTCGGTCAGCTTTTCCCGCTTCTCCCATTCCGGAATCGTCCAAATGTCTTTGGCGTGCGCCGCGGCGCTCCAGGGCAGTCCGGTCATGATCGCGGCGTAGCGCGTAACGGACGAGGGCGTGTGAAGGAAATGGGCGTGAAGCCGCACGGCCCCAGGCGGCATTTCCGCCGCCAGCACCATGGCCTGACCGAAGCGACGGATGCGGTTGCGGGTTCTGTCGCGGCGCAGGTCGCGCCACCAGATCCGCAATGCGTCCTTGTAGCCGGGCAGGCGCCGCGCCCGCCGCCAGGCAGACCCGAGGCGGCCCGGCTCGCGATGCAGATATTCGGGCAAGTAGGTTACCGGCGCTGCAATTTCGTCATGGATCGGGTGTTGCCGGGAATCCGTCGGTTGGCGCAGGGAGAACAGGCGGATATCCAGCCCCAGTTTTTCGAGCGCCAGAATTTCCTGCGCGATGAAAGTTTCGGACAGGCGCGGATAGCCCTTCAGGACAAAGGCGATCGGCCCGGGCGGCCCGCCGGGCGCGCCCGGCGGCCTGTGCGGCGGCCTGTCCCGTCCCGCCAACGCCTCAAACGGCCTTTACGGCGCCTGGCAGCGCGCTTGCGCGCCGGCGATCCATGATCCGGCCGACCAGCCGGTTGACGTTATCCAGCCCATCGAGCAATCCCGGCACAATGATGTCCGACGGCTTGTTCTGCTGTGGGAGTTGCCGCAGCGCCGTCGCCATCGGTTTGACATCGCGAATTCCGTCGTCTTCCAACACGGTCAGCAGGCCGGCCTCCTGGGCCTGGCAGGCGCGGATGAACTGTTCCCGGCGCGGTTCGGTCCGGGGCACAAGCAGGGCGCGTTTATCGAAGGAAAGAACCTCGCAGAAGGTATTGTATCCGCCCATCGCAACAATCGCTTCGGCGCCGGAGATCANATATTCCAGCGTCGCATCGAATGTCGTCACGCTGACATCGTGCAGTGCCGCCGCCCGCTGCTGGAACTCAGCCTGTTTCTCNTGTTGCATNAAGGGACCGGTCACGATAACGGCGCGCANCGGCATGTTGCGGCGCTGTTCGTAGACGCGCAGCACCCAGTCGACCAGCGCCTCGCCGTCGCCGCCGCCGCCGGGCGTGACCAGAATATAGGGATCATCGAGCGGAACCGGGTCGACCGGCCCGCTGGCCGGGAGATCCCGCCGCAGGTATCCGGTATAAACCATTTTGCGCCGCACCGATTTCGGTACGCGCATTCCGGCGAGCGGGTCGCAGATCTGCGGCAGGCCGTAGACCCAGATGGAATCGTAATATTTCGAAAGCGCCGGCACGGCGTTCTTGCGCTCCCATTCCGGCAACAGCAATTCAGGTTCGTCGATCACGTCGCGCAGGCCGAGCACCAGGGGCGTCCGACGCTCCTTGAGGAACGCCAGCGTGTCTTCGATCTCGCCGCGCAGGCCCAGCGGCTCCTTGTCGACCAGGAACAGGTGCGGTGCGAACACCTCGGCGGTATGCCGGATGATCGACGCGCGGATGGCCAGCGTCTGCTGCAGGCCGATGTGCAGGTTCAGCGCGGTATATTCGCCGTTGCGCAGCTTAATGACGCCGGGGACGCGCACGAAATCGACCCGCGAGCGGAAATCGAAGCTGCCGATGATCGGCGAACCGGAAAGGATCAGCACCGAAAGGTTGCTCCGATGCTCGACCATCGCGTGGGCGATGGCGCGGCAGCGGCGCAGGTGCCCAAGCCCGAAGCTGTCGTGGCTGTAGATCAGGATGCGGAAGCCGTCGCCCAGCGCTTCGGCTGGGAGGAACTCACTGTCGCCTGCGCCCTGCAGAGCTGCATTGGCCTGGACTCGCGCTGCCTTGTCTGTCGCCATCGTCACTCCGATCGGCCGTTCTGCAAGCTCTGGCAGGCGCCTCTCCGCCGCTTGCTCCGGCGCACTGAATGCCGTATCGCCAGTCCGCAACGCCTTGATTTATGGTGTCAGAACTGGGCTCCAGGTTCAATGTCGGTATCCATGCACAATATTGCCAGCCCTGCCGCGGCATATGCCGCCGGTTACGCAGCCTGATGGCGGAAGACCGGGCCGAAGGCAACCGCCCCGGCCGGCTGCCGGGCCCCGAGACACCCGGCTATCGACCGAACGTGCCTCTGGAGCGGAGCATCTTCCGCTTCATCATGAAATACAGCAAGCGCCAGCAGCTTGTTGTGCTCGCCCTGACCTTCATTTCCTGGCCGATCATCTATCTGACGCTGGAGCTGCCCAAGGCGATCATCGATCAGGCGATCGGCGCGCGGGAGGGTTGGGCGCGCGATGTTCTCGGCGCCGAGATGGAGCAGATCACCTTCCTGATGGTGCTCAGCTTTGGCTTCCTGTTCTTTGTGATCCTCAGCGGCGGCGTAAAATATGTGCTGAACGTCTATGCCGGCAGGCTGGGCGAACAGATGCTGCGCCGGCTGCGCTACATGCTCTATTCGCGCATCCTTCGCTTCCCGCTGCCCCATTTCAAGAAGGTCTCCCAGGGCGAGATCATTCCGATGATTACCGCGGAGGTCGAGCCTGTCGGCGGCTATATCGGCACGGCTACGTCCACACCGCTCTATTTCGGCGGGCTGCTGCTCGTCTATCTCGGATTCATTTTCGCCCAGGATGTCTATCTCGGCCTTGCTGCAACGGCGCTTTATCCGCTGCAAATCTATGTCATTCCAAAATTGCAGAAACGGGTTATCGCGCTTGGTAAAGACCGGGTGAGGGAGGTGCGCGGCCTTGCCGACAATATCGGCGAATCGATCGCCGGCATCGCCGAAATCCATGCCAACGACGCCTCGGTCTACGAGCGCGCCGGCATCGCCCGCCGCCTCGACCGCATCTACACCATTCGCTACGAGATTTTCCGCCGCAAGTTCGCCATCAAGTTTTTGAACAGCTTCATGGCGCAGCTCACGCCGTTCTTCTTCTATGCCATCGGCGGCTATCTGGTGATTGCCGGCGACATGACGATCGGGGCGCTGACCGCCGTCCTGGCGGCTTACAAGGACCTTAGCTCGCCTTGGAAGGAATTGCTGAACTATTACCAGCTCCAGGCCGACATCAAGGTGAAGTACGAAGCGGTGATCGAACAGTTCGATCCGCCCGGCCTGTTCGACGAGACGCTGCAACTGACCGACGATGCCGGTCCGGAATCCATGGGCCGCACCCTTGACGTCGCCAGCCTCGCCTATTCCGAAGACGGACAGTCCAAGTCCGTCGACGGCGCCTCCTTCTCGGTCGATCTCGACAGGCACACGGCGATCGTCGGCAGCGGCAGCAGCGGCCGGGACGAACTGGCCCTGTTGCTTGCCCGGCTGGTGAAAGGCACCGGCGGCCGGGTCGATCTGGCCGGCCGTCACCTGGACGATCTGCCCGAGCCCTTCACCGGCCGGAAAATGTCCTTCGCCGGACCGATCCCCTATCTTTTTTCGACCGACCTGCGCGCGAATCTGGACTATGGCCTGCGCCACCGGCCGCTCCGGTCGCCGGCCGGAACGGATGCCGGCACGGCGCAGCGCAACCGCTATATCCGCGACGCCCACGCGGCGGCGAACATCGATGCCGACCCCGTGGCGGATTGGGTGGACTACGATGCGGCCGGTGTCTCGGACCGTGAGGCGCTGGACCGAAAATGCGTCGACATCCTGCGGCTGGTCGATCTGGGCGACGACCTGTATCGGTTTGGCCTGCACGGGACGATCGATCCGGAAGACCGGCCCGAACTGGCCGAAGCGATGCTGAAGGCACGGGCGGCGTTGCGCAGCAGGCTCGACGAAACGCAGCAGTCGGCGCTGGTCGAACCGTTCGACCGGGCGCGCTACAACACAAATGCAACCCTCGCCGAAAACCTGCTGTTCGGTACGCCCGCGGGCGCCGCATTCGATATCGACCGCCTGGCTGAGCATCCCTTCGTCCGGCAGGTCATCCACGAGGCCGGTCTTGCAGACACGTTGCTCGAAGTCGGGCGGCAGCTCACCGAAACGATGGTTGAGATTTTTGCCGACCTGCCGCCGGGCCACGCCTTTTTCGATCAGTTCAGCTTCTTCGGCTCCGAAGAGATGCCGGAATATCAGCAACTGCTGGCGAGAACGGCCGGACAGTCACCCGAGGAGATGCGGGAAGACGACAGGTTCCGGCTGCGGTCGCTGCCGTTCAAGCTGATCCCCGCACGCCACCGGCTGGGCCTGCTTACCGAGGACATCCAGGCCAAGGCGCTGAAAGCACGGGAAATTTTCGCCGCAACCCTGCCGGATATGCTGCGCGGCGAAGTTGAGCTCTTTGATCCGGACCGCTACAACAGGGCGGCGACCCTTCAGGATAACATCCTGTTCGGCAAGGTCTCCTATGGCGAAGCCAATGCAGCCGGCAAGCTCAGCGCCCTGATCGGCGACGTGCTCGATTCCCTGTCGCTGCGCGACGCCGTGATGGCGGCGGGCCTTGCGCATTCGGTGGGCGTCGGCGGCGCGCGGCTGTCGGCGGCGCAGCGCCAGAAGGTCAACATGGCCCGCGGCCTGATCAAGCGTCCGGAACTCTTCATCGTCAACGAAGGCATCAGCAATCTGGACGGCGCCGCCCAGCGCCGGGTGCTCGATGCCGTCCTGGGCGAGATGAAGGGCCGGGGCGTTATCTGGTCGTTGCACCGGCCGGGGTTCGCCCGGAACTTCGACCATATTGTCGTGCTGAAAGGCGGCCGGGCCGTCGAACAGGGCAGTTTCGCCGAACTGGACAAGGAAGGTTCGGCGCTGCGGGAACTGCTGGAGACCGAATAAGCCAGGGCGAGGGCAGGCCGGTCCGCGACCGGCAGCAACGGGATTCTCGCGTGAGGGACTGGAGGACGCAACGTGAGCCTGAACGAAGAAGTTGAGATACTGCGCAACATTCCGATGTTCGCGAATATCGAATCGTCGAAGCTGAAGCTCCTCGCATTCACGAGCGAACGGCACACCTACAGCGAGGGCGAGTTCCTGTTCCGCCAGGGCGACGAGGGCGACAGCGCCTACATCATCGTCGACGGCGAAGCGGACGTGATCATCGATACGGACGACGGGCCGCTGACCGTGGCGCATTTCCGGAAGAACGCGCTGATCGGCGAGATCGCCATCCTCACGGATGTCCCGCGTACGGCAACCGTGCAAGCGACGACCCGGCTCGATACGATGGTGGTTTCAAAAGAGCTGTTTTTCCGCCTGGTCATGGAATTTCCGCAAATCGGAGTCGAAATCATGCGCGAACTGGCCAAGCGGCTGGAGGCGACCAACGCCCGGATCCGGGAACTGACCGCGGCCTGACGAAGAGCGGCGCCGACCGATGACGGATGCGGTGGCGGAGAGTCGGCTCGAACGCATGATCGCCCGGCTGGCGACCCAGCGGGCCCTGCTCGACCGGGCCGCGGAGATGGTCGCGAACATCGATGGTCCTATCCTCGAAATCGGCCTCGGCAAGGGGCGCACCTTTTCCCATCTGCGCGGCCTGTTTCCCGACAGAGAAATCTGGGCGTTCGATTTTGAGGTCCATGCAGCGGCGCACAGCCGACCGGCGCCGGCGCGGATCGTGCTCGGCGATTTTCGCGAGACCCTGCTGACCTGCTGGACCGGTATCGAAGGGCCGCCGGCGTTTGTCCATGCCGATATAGGCACCGAGAGCCGCAGGGCCGATGCCGCGCTGGCCCGGTTCGTCGGCAGCGTCATGGCGCAGCGGCTGGCGCCCGGCGGCATTCTGCTGGGCGACCGGGACATGGACTGCGCCGGNCTGATCCGGCTGGAGCCGCCTGCGGTGGCGCTGCCCGAAGGAATCTCGGCCTGGCCCTATCGCCTGTACCGGAGGTGACCGTANGACCGGCTCAACGGCGCGCCGCCGCGATCAAAGAAATGAGCTGCCTGAATTCCCGGCGCAGGACGAATCTGTCGTTNCGGCAGAAATCGGAAGTTCGGGCGGCAACGCCAAGACACGAAACGGCAAGGGATTCCAGCGCCGCCTTCGGGGCCATGCCCCGTTCGCCGATCAGGCCCAGGAAGCGCCGCATGAAAACCGCCATGTCCGCCTGATGGACGATTACCGTGTGCCATGCCGGCACCACGATAACGGCTTGATGGCCGAGGCCAAGCGCCCAGAAGCTGCCGGCCGGCAGCCCGGTATCCGGCGACGGCACCCACCACAGGTAGCTGTGACCGGCCCGCAGGCCGCCCATGCCGGTCGCAACCGCTTCCGCCGCAATACGGTCGATCCAGGAACGGGGCAGCAGGCGCTTGCCGTCGACCGCGCCGCCGTTGAGATAAAGCCTCCCGAACAGAGCGAGGTCGCGCCCGGACATGCGGAACATCGCTGCCCGATGTCGCGATACCTGCGGTGCAGCGACATACGACACGTCCGACGCCGAGAAATCCGCCATTCCTGCCGGTCTTGCGAAGCCGGCCATGAACGCGGCTCCGATCGACAGTCCCGTGCGCCGCTCGAATATTGTCGTCAGGGCGTTGTAGTCCCAATTGTTATACGCCCATTTGGATCCCGGTTCGTTTTCGCCGGCGCCGAGGCGGCGCGTCCTCTCTTCGCGCTGCCCTTCCTCGGCGGCGGCCCGGTGATTTATTCCCGAAATGCTCCGGATGAGATGCCGGACGGTCGCCTGCTTTTGCCGCGGCGACAGGGGTTCCGGCGAATCGTCGATGCCGAGTTGCGCCAGGGTCGCGTCGAGATCGATCCGTTTCGGGCCCTTGCCGGCATTCTGTCCGACAAGCGCGCTCAGCAACGCCTTGCGAATCGAGTGCACACTGTATCGTTGCGAGGCATCGCCCAGCGACGCCACCGCCTTGCCGTGCGAAACGATCAGCAGCGTATCGGTACTCAGGGATTTCGCAAACGCGACGACCCTGTCGAGACCGGCCGCGTCCCAGCCGGATTGGCGGATTTCCGGGGCGGTTGCGCGGTCCGTTCCGGAACGCGGCATTTCCTGCGCCTCTGCGGCGCCGAAGGCCGCGAATACGATCGCCCAGGCGAACAAGAAGGTTCTTGCGTTGCGCGCCATAAGGGTTCCCGGAGCGGCTGTCACTGCGGCTGTCACTGCGGCGGCCATCCGGCGGGATATGGGAAAGAGGCCGCGCCGCCGCAAGGCTGCGGCGCCGCAGTCGGATGGTCAGACGTCCAGTTCCACCAGCACAGGCGCGTGGTCGGATGCCCTTTCCCAGTCGCGCGCGTCCATCGCCACCCGGGCCGCCCTGATTTTCGGCGCCAGGGGCGGCGTGACCCAGATATGGTCGAGGCGCCGGCCCCGGTTCGAGGCGCGCCAGTCCCGCGCGCGGTAGCTCCACCATGTGAACAGGGGCTCGGCCGGGTCGATCTTCGCGCGAACCGCGTCTACCCACCGGTGGGCCGCCTGCATCCGCCCGAAGTGCTCGACCTCGACGGGCGTGTGGCTCACCACCTTCAGAAGCTGTTTGTGGGACCAGACATCGGTCTCCAGCGGCGCGACGTTCAGGTCGCCGACCAGGATGCGCGGGCGGTCCGGATCCTGTGTCGCCCACCAGCCGGCCTGTTCCGTCATGAAACGCAATTTGTGGGCGAATTTCGGGTTGATCTCCGGATCCGGTTCGTCGCCGCCCGACGGCAGATAGACATTGTGCAGCTCAATCCCGCCCGGCAGGGTCACCGACTGGTGCCGCGCATCGTCTATATCGCACCAATAGTGCCTGGCATGATCCTTCAGCGGCAAGCGCGAGAGGATCGCCACGCCGTGATACGCCTTCATGCCGAATTGTTCGATGTGCGCGAAGCCGAGTGCGTGCAAGGGCTCGAGCGGAAACTTGCCGTCCTCGACCTTCGTTTCCTGCAGGCAGATCACGTCGGGGTCTTCGGCCGCGACCATCCGTTCGATCAGGTGAAGGCGCGGGCGGATGGAATTGATATTCCAAGTGACGAGTTTCATGCCCGCAACGCTGTCTCAGGATGGATGCTATGCCTATTCGGCTGCGGTCAAAAGGCCGCCCGCCGTATCCACCCCTGCATAGGCCCGGACCGCTGCGCCGAACGCCTCGAACAAAGCGCGGCTGTTGGCGTCCGTGTCATAGGTGATTTCCGGATGCCACTGCACGCCGAGAACGAAGCCGGGGCTTTCCGGAAAGTCGATCGCCTCAACAACCCCGTCGTCGGTCACGGCATTGATCCGTGCACCCGGCGCCGGCTCCCGGATGCCCTGCGCATGCAGGGTATTCACGACCACCGAACCGGCGCCGAGAATCCGGCGCAGCAGACCTTGCTCGGCGATGGATACCGGGTGCTGGCGTGCTGACCGCACGCCCCGCGGCCGGGTCTTGTCCGACCGGTGGTCCCGGTGGCCCGGCGCCTCATGCAGCTTGCCGTACAGGCTGCCGCCCATGGCGACGTTCAATTCCTGTATGCCGCGGCAGATCGCAAAGACCGGGATGCCGCGCCGGACTGCGCCGCGGATCAGCGGCAGGGTCGTTGCGTCCCGGTCCGGATCGTTCAAGTCGCCTTCGAACGGCTCGCCGCCATAGTGATGCGGCTCGACATTCGACGGGCTGCCGGTCAGCAACAGGCCGTCCAGCCGATCCAGGATGCTGTCGATCCCCCCGGCCGGAAAATGTCGCGCCATCGCAGGAATCGCCAGGGGCACACAGCCGGCAGACTCCAGGACGGCTTCCAGATTGCGCTGCATCACCCAGTGGACGACGAAGACGTTCTCGTAAGTGCGCCGGCAGGCCGAAACGCCGACGATCGGGACAGGTGAGGAAACAGTCATGGCGCGCACTATAGGCATACGCGCGGCCGGGTAAAATGCTTCTTCGACCTATCGATCGATGCTTGGGCCGCTCGGCAGCCGGCCGGCCGGCAACTCGAACAGCGACGGCGCCAGCGCCACGTCGAGCTGCGTTTCGGACAGAAACACCCGCGTGAGCTGCCCCTGGGCGTCGACGATGGTCCAGCCGGTCAGGTCGAGGGACGGGCGCTTGAAAGTCAGGGTCATTCGGCCCTGGCGGGGCGAATTTCGCCGGACGATTGTGACCAGAATCGTCCGGCCGGTCCGCCGAACGCGGGTCACGCGGATATCGCGGTCGAAGCTCACTTTATTCCGGACGAGGATGCCGGCAGGAGTCGAGTTCAGCGGAAAATGCTGCGGCTCGCCGTGCTTGCCCTCAAGCACGATCAGCCACAGACGGGAGGTGAGGAGTAACAGGTTCCGCCGATCGAACTGGATCCGCATCTGGCCCGGCCGCTGGATGAAGATGTCGCCCCGGCTGACCTGTCCGCCCGGTGAAATTTGCCGGAACCGGGTCCGCAGCGTGCGGAAACCGTTCACCTTCGCTTCGATCCACTTGAGATCGGCGCGGTCCTTTTGGCTCAGGGGGTCCGGTTTCTGCGTCTGCGCAGCGGCTCCGGCCGCCAAAACGAGTGCGGCGATGCCGGCCCCGGTCAGTCCCGGTAACGCGCGCAACAGCTTCATGGCGACCTCGAAAACAGCCCGGCAGGAGGACCCTTCCCGGGCCCGGTCGCGTCAGGCGCCGATCAGGACTTCCCGCTTCCCGGCATGATTGGCCGGGCTCACGACTCCGCGCTGCTCCATCTGTTCCACGAGCCGCGCCGCCCGATTATAGCCGATCTGCAGCCGGCGCTGTATGAAGGAGGTCGAGCATTTGCCTTCTGTCATGACGATGTCCACGGCTTTGGCGTAGAGGTCGTCGCCGCCATTCCCGCCGCCGGCCGGGCCTTGCAGTCCGTCCTCCTCGTCCTCTTCTTCGGTGATCCGGTCGAGATAGACCGGCTCGCCCTGCGTGCGCAGGAAAGCCACCACGTCCTCGACCTCTTCGTCGCTGACGAAGGGGCCGTGGACGCGGGTGATGCGCCCGCCGCCCGCCATGTAGAGCATATCGCCCTGGCCCAGCAGCTGCTCGGCGCCCTGGTCGCCGAGGATGGTGCGGCTGTCGATCTTGGTCGTGACCTGGAACGAAATACGCGTCGGGAAGTTCGCCTTGATCGTTCCGGTAATGACATCCACCGAGGGCCGCTGGGTCGCCATGATCAGGTGGATGCCGGCCGCGCGCGCCATCTGGGCGAGGCGCTGGACCGCGCCTTCGATATCCTTGCCCGCGACCAGCATGAGGTCGGCCATCTCGTCGACGATCACCACGATATAGGGCAGCGGGTCGAGGGACATTTCCCGCTCTTCCATGACCGGCTGGCCGTTATCGTCGGTGCCGATCCGGACATTCTCCGTAATCGATTCCCCGTTCTGGCGGGCGTCCGCGAGGCGCTGGTTGTAGCCGTCGATATTGCGCACGCCCATCTTGGACATGGCCCGGTAGCGGTTCTCCATCTCCCGGACCGCCCAGCGCAGGGCGACGACCGCCTTCTTCGGATCGGTCACCACCGGCGTCAGCAGCTGGGGGATGTCGTCGTAGATCGACAGCTCCAGCATCTTGGGGTCGATCATGATGAACTTGCACCGGTCCGGCGGCAGCCGGTAGAGCAGCGACAGGATCATCGTGTTGACCGCCACCGACTTGCCGGAACCGGTCGTGCCGGCGATCAGCAGGTGGGGCATCTTCGCAAGATCGGCCAGCACCGGCGCGCCGCCGATATCCTTGCCCAGCGCCAGCGCCAGCTTGTGAGCCGACCGCTCGAAACTGCGCGCCGCCATCATCTCGCGCAGATAAACCGTCTCCCGGTTCTGATTGGGCAATTCGATCCCGATCACATTGCGGCCCGGCACAACGGCGACGCGGACCGAGAGGGCGCTCATCGACCGGGCGATATCGTCGGCGAGATTGATGACCCGAGACGATTTCACACCCGGCGCCGGCTCCAGTTCGTAAAGGGTGACGACCGGCCCCGGCCTGACCTTGACGATCCGCCCCTTGATCCCGAAATCGGCCAGGACGGTCTCGAGATAGCGGGCGTTCTGCTCAAGGGCTGTCGTGTCCAGACTGCTGCCCGACCCCGGCGGCGGTTCCTGCAGCAGGCTGAGCGCCGGGGTCTTGTATTGGCCCGGGTCCAGATCCAGCTTCGGTTCGCGGGCTTCGCGCGCCCGGTCTCCCTGCGCCGGCGGTTTCGCTTTGTCCGCAATGAGCTTGGCGCGTTTTTTCAGGAACGGTTTCGCCCGCGCTCCGGCCCGCTTTGCCGCACGCGCGGCGGCAGTCGCTTTCTTCGTTCCACGGTCGGGCGCTTGTCCGGTTTCCGGCTCGCGCTTGCCGCGTTTCCGGTCGGAACCTTCCGCGCCTCCTGACTTGGCCCGCTCGCGCTTTATCTTGGACGCGAGCGGCCGTGCAGCGATTTCGGCCGCCGGGCTGATATCGCGGTCATCGGCCTGAGCAAAATCGGGCTCTGCGCGCAGCGGGCGCTCCACCCGGGATTCGGTTCGGGCGCGCCGCCGGAACGGGAAGCGGAATGGCCAGAACAGAAGCGCTCCGATCCAACGCCATTCGCGCAACGTCAGCCCCAGAACCGGCAACAGGAATACGATTCCCACCCCCAGGGCGATGAACACGGCGGGCCAGCCCTGCGCCTCGCTGCCGAGCATATCGCGCGCCGTAATCAGCAGCGCCCGTCCGACTGCGCCGCCCGGCCCGGCATGCACCGGCCAGCCCTGCGCGCCAGGAATACCGGCAAAGGCGGCGACCAGAATGAGGACGGCTACGGGCAGCAACAGCAAGCGCCAACCGAAAGCGTCCAGCGGCACGCCGCCTACCAGCCGGCCGGCCCAGGCGGCGAGCGCCAGCGCGAGGACATAGCCGCCCAGTCCGATCGTCTGCAGCACGGCGTCGGCAACCCAGGAACCGCCAATCCCCATCAGATTCCGGACCGGTGCATCGGACAGCGTGTTCCAGGACGAATCGGACGGCGTATAGGACACGAGCGTCAGGACGAAAGCGCCGGCGATCAGCGCCAGCACGACGCCGCAGGTGCGCCGCCAACTGCGCTTGAGCAGGACCTTCAACTCCGGCGGCAGGAAGGCCGGCCTCGCTCCGCGCCGGCCCTGCGCGCCGGGCAGCGTGCCGGCAGGCTGTTTCTTCAGCCGCCGGGACGAGGATTTGCCTTTGCCGGAAAGGGCGGCGGCGCGCGCCATGGCTTCTCCCGATTGAGCCGGGCCGCGGCGTGCGCTCCGCGCCGCCCGGTAAACCTTCAGGTCCGATCCATGAAGCCTGTCCCTACCGATAGGCAGCCGGCACGCTTCAATCGGCTTAAGTATACAACAATATACTGCAAATAAAAAAGGGGCACGCGAAGTGCCCCTGAAATTTCATGAAGACAAGCGTTTATCGCTTTATAAGTTCTTCTTCGGGGTAGGCGCCGATATTGTGAATCGCCAGGTCGGCGCCTCTGTCTTCCTCTTCCTCCGTCAGGCGAATCCCTATCGCTAATTTAACGACGCCATAGGCAATCGCGCCGGCAGCCAGCGCATAACCTGCGCCGACCGAAGAGCCGATCAGCTGCGAGAGAAAAGAGACGCCGCCCAGGCCACCCAATGCCGTCAGCCCGAAGATGCCGCAGGCGATGCCGCCCCACAGGCCGCACAGGCCATGCAGCGGCCAAACGCCGAGAACGTCATCGATTTTCCAGCGGTTCTGGCACAGGGTGAAGCTGACGACGAACAGGACGCCGGCGACAGCCCCGGTTGCCAGGGCGCCGATCGGGTGCATCAGGTTGGAACCCGCGCACACCGCGACAAGGCCGGCGAGCGCGCCGTTATGCACGAAGCCCGGATCGCGGCGACCGACGATCGTGGCGGCGAGCAGACCGCCGGCCATCGCCATGACCGAGTTGAGGGCGACCAGCCCGGTGACGTCGGCGAGCTTCTGGGCGCTCATCACATTGAAGCCGAACCAGCCGACCGAGAGGATCCAGCTGCCCAGCGCCAGGAACGGAATGTTGGACGGCGGGATCGGGTTCACGGTGCCATCGTTGCGGTACCGGCCGCGGCGGGCGCCGAGCAGGAGAACCGCCGCCAGCGCCATCCAGCCGCCGACGGCATGGACGACGATGGAGCCGGCAAAATCGTTGAACGGCGCGCCGAAGCTGCTTTCCAGCCAGTCCTGGATGCCGAAATTGCCGTTCCACACGATGCCTTCGAACAGCGGATAGAACAGGCCGACCAGGATTGCCGAAGCCACGACCTGCGGCCAGAAGCGCGCACGCTCGGCGATCCCGCCCGAGATGATCGCCGGGATCGCGGCGGCGAAGGTCAGCAGGAAGAAAAACTTCACCAGGTCGTAACCGCTCTTGGCGAACGGACTGCCTTCGGCCGCGCCGGTCAGCATCGCCGCATTGGCCAGGAAGTTCACGCCATAGGCGACCGTGTAGCCAATGAAAAAATACACCACGGTCGATACGCAGAAATCGGCAAACAGCTTTACCAGCGCATTGACCTGGTTCTTGCGGCGGACCGTGCCGACTTCGAGAAACGCGAAGCCGGCATGCATGGCAAGCACCATGACCGCACCCATCAGGACGAAGAGTACGTCGCCGCCGGACCTGAAAGCCTCCATGGGAGATTCCCCCTCTTTGCCAGTATTGTTCGGTTGTCTTGACGGGTTCCGAAACCGGCCCGTCCCCGGCGCAGCGGCCTACAGCGCGCCCGTGCCCGCTTCGCCCGTGCGGATGCGGACCGCCTGTTCCAGATCGAGGACGAAAAGTTTGCCGTCGCCGATCCGTCCGTCGCCGGCCGAGTCGCGGATCGTCTCGATGGCCCGGTCGGCGATATCGGCGCTGACGGCGATCTCAATCCGGATCTTCGGCACGAAATGCACCTCATACTCGGCGCCGCGATAGATTTCCTTGTGGCCGCCCTGCCGNCCGAATCCGCGCACTTCNGTGACGGTCATGCCGGCGACGCCCATGCCCTGGAGGGCTTCGCGCACTGCATCCAGCTTGGACGGCTTGACGATGGCAATGATGAATTTCAACGGGTGACTCCTCTCGTTGCGTGCCGCTCAACGCCCCCAGGGGAAGCAGTCACGGCACATCCTGCGCTCCGATGACATCGGGCGGCGCCCTCCCGCGAGGGAACGCGCCGCCCGTTCCGGTTCGTTCCGGGCGCGGTCAGGATGCCTGGCCGAATTCCGGATACGCTTCCATGCCGACCTCGGCGATATCGAGGCCGTTCATTTCGGACTCTTCGTCGACCCTTATACCCACTGTGGCTTTCAGGATGTACCAGACGATGAAGCTGGCGACGAAAACGAAAATGCCGATTGCCACCACGCCGGTCAGCTGCGCGACAAAGCTGCCGCCGCCGAAGATGCCGACGGCCAGCGTGCCCCAGATCCCCGCTACGAGATGGGCGGAGAGCGCGCCGACAACATCGTCGATCTTGAACTTGTCGAACATCGGCACGGCGTAGACCACGAGGGCGCCGCCGATGCCGCCGACAACGATGGCCTTCCAGTGGGCGTCCACATCGGGGCCGGCGGTGATCGCTACCAGACCGCCGATCGCGCCGTTCAGCGCCATGGTGAGGTCGATCTTGCCGTAGCGCATCTGGGTCACCAGCATGGCGATCACCACGCCGGCCGCCGCCGCCACGTTGGTATTGACGTAGACGATGGACATGGCGGCCGCGTCGGCGGCGCTGCCGAGAGCAAGTTGCGAGCCGCCGTTGAAGCCGAACCAGCCGAACCACAGGATAAAGGTGCCCAGGGTCGCGAGGGGCAGGTTCGCGCCCGGCATCGGCGTCACCTTGCCGTCGGCCGTATATTTGCCCTTGCGCGAACCGAGCAGGATCGCGCCGGCTAGCGCCGCCCAGCCGCCGGTCGAATGCACAAGCGTGGAACCGGCAAAATCGCTGAAGCCCATGGCGTCGAGCCAGCCGCCGCCCCACACCCAGGAAGCCTGGATCGGATAGATTACCGCCGTCAGGACGATGACGAAGATCAGGAACGGCCAGACCTTGATCCGCTCGGCTATCGTGCCGGAAACGATCGATGCCGCCGTCGCGACGAAGACCATCTGGAAGAACCAGTCCGAAGGCACGGAATAGCCGCTGTCCACGACTGCCTTGAGCTGTTCGGGCGTCGCCTTGTCGCCGGCCGCGATCAACGCGGTTTCCGCCGCCGACGGGTCGTAGAACAAGGCCAGGTTGCCGAAGATGCCGCTGACGATCCAGCCGCCGTCGCCGGGATACATGATCGTGTAGCCGATGAGGTAGAACATCAGCCCGGCAAGCGAGTAGAGCGCGATATTCTTCAGGCAGATCGCCGCCGTGTTCTTCTTCCTGACCAGCCCGGATTCCAGCATGGCGAAACCGGCGGCCATGAACATCACCAGCACACCGTGGATCAGGAAGGAGAACGTGTTGAAGATATACTGCGACTCCGCCGATACCTCAGCCAGCGCAGGCGATGCGAACGCCGCGACTGGCGCAGCGGCACCGAGCGCCAGCGCCATCCGGCGCCAGCCCCGGGTCGATTTGGATACGGTCATTTTTCCCCCGATTTCTAGAGCGCCTCGGCGCCGGTTTCGCCGGTGCGGATGCGAACGGCCGACTGCACGTCCATGACGAACACCTTGCCGTCGCCGATGCTGCCGGTCTGTGCGGTTTCGATGATGGTCTCGACGGCCCGGTCCGCGACCGGGTCGTCCACGACCGCCTCGACTTTGACTTTCGGCAGAAAGCTGATCGCGTATTCCGCGCCGCGGTAGATTTCCGTGTGGCCCTTCTGCCGGCCGAATCCCTTCACTTCCGAGACGGTCAGCCCGGTCACGCCAACGGCGGACAGCGCTTCGCGCACTTCGTCCAGTTTGAAGGGCTTGATGATCGCCATGACCAGTTTCACAACGACTCCCCCTTAATGGCTGTAGCGCCTTCGCATTTGCGAAAACGCGCGATATTGGTGAAAGAGCAAGAATCATGCCAAAAGATTAAATTTATCTGAAAACATTGGAAAACAGCGGATTTTCTGCTCAATCGGCGAATGATGCGCTGCAAAAATGCATGGTGGTTGTGAACAAAAAATAGGCGATATGGAATACTGCATAATAAATACGCATATAAGCTGGCGGACGATTTAGCCGTGGACCGCGCCCGGGCGAAGCGCCACATCTGCCCGGATGGCTGCGCGCAGCTCACACAGGCAGAAAACCGCGCCGGACGTTGTCGTGGTCGGCGGCGGCATGGTCGGCGGCGCGTTGGCGCTGGCGCTGGCAACCGGCGGCCTCGCGGTTACCCTGGTCGACCGGACGCCGCTGCCGGCGATGGCTGCAGCGCCTTACGACGGACGGGCCTCGGCAGTCGCCTACGCGTCGCAACGGTTGCTGGCGCAGATCGGCCTGTGGCAGCAGGTCGAGCACGCGGCCGAGCCGATCCTGGACATCCGGGTTTCCGACGGCGCGTCGTCGCTGTTCCTGCACTACGACCATCGGGATCTCGGCGCGAAGATGGACGGCGCGCCCTTCGGCTGGATTGTCGAAAACGGCGCAATCCGCCAAGGCTTGGCGACGATGCTCGAGGCCGCGCCCGGTGTGCAGGTCCTGTCGCCGGCCCGGGCCGTGCGTTTGACGCCCGGCGATCCGCTCGCTGAACTGACGCTTGACGACGGATCGGTTCTGGCCGCACCGCTGGTCGTCGCCGCGGACGGCACCGATTCGCGGCTGCGCGGTCAGGCCCGCATTGCTGCCGTGCAGTGGCGCTATCCGCAGGACGGCATTGTCTGCACCATGGGCCATGAAGCGCCCCATGACGGCATCGCCCACGAACGCTTCCTCCCGGCCGGCCCGTTCGCCGTTCTTCCGATGACCGATGCACCGGACGGCACGCACCGTTCCTCGATCGTCTGGACGGAGCGGGAGAAGCGCGCGCCAGGCATGATGCACCTGTCCGACGCGGCGTTCGGCGCGGAAATGCAGCGCCGCTTCGGCGATTGGTACGGGGCCGTGCGGGTCCTGGGCGGGCGCTGGCGCTATCCGCTGCGGCTGCTCCACGCCGAGCGCTATGTCGGGCCGCGCTTCGCCCTGATCGGCGACGCCGCCCACACCATCCATCCGATCGCCGGCCAGGGCCTGAATCTGGGCTTGCGCGATGTCGCGGCGTTGGCCGAGGTCGCGGTGGACGACCGGCGGCTCGGCCTCGATCATGGCGGGCTAACGACGCTGGAGCGCTACGAACGCTGGCGGCGGCCCGACAATGTCAGCCTGATGGCCGCGACCGACGGCCTGAACCGCCTGTTCTCCAACGATATCGGGCCGGTTCGTCTGGCGCGGGACGTCGGGCTGGCGGCGGTCGAGCGCCTGCCCGGGCTGAAGCGCCTGTTCATGCGGCATGCCATGGGCACGGTCGGCGATCTGCCCCGCCTGCTGCGTGGCGAGGCGCTGTAGCCGGCGGCCGGGCCGGAGCGTGTCCGCATTGGATGGAGCCGCGCCGATATGGCGCCCCTCGATACGGCGCGCAAGCGCGCCTGCTCGGGATGAGGAGAAAAGTGTTCGAGATACTCCACACCCCTCACCCTGAGTAGCCGCGAAGCGGCGTATCGAAGGGCCCGCTTGAAACGGAGAGGCACTACGGCTCGCGGCTGAGACCCTGCTCCTTCAACGCCTCGAGATAGCGCTGCCAGATGGCGTCCCTGTTACGGCCCAGGCCGTACAGATAGGACCAGCTGTAGATGCCGGTATCGTGCAGGTCATCGAATTCGATCTGGATCGCGTAGTTGCCGACCGGCTCGATGTTCAGGATGCCGACATGCCGGCGGCCGGGTACGATCTTCTTCTCGTCGGCGCCATGGCCCCGGACTTCGGCAGACGGGCTTTCGACGCGCAGGAGTTCGGCCGGATAGGTAAAGGTCGCGCCGTCCTCGAAGGTGACGGTCAGGCGCTTCTCGGCCCGGTCGAGATCGATTTCCGTCGGCCAGACCCGGGTGCCGTAGGTCGGTGCGCCGCTCATTCCTCGACCGACAGGGCGCGCGCCTCGTCCTGCAGCATGATCGGGATGCCGTCGCGGATCGGGTAGGCGAGGCCGGCCGCTTCCGAGATCAGCTCCTGGGCCGCGGCATCGTATTTGAGCGGCTGGCGCGTGACCGGGCAGACCAGGATTTCCAGCAGCTTCGGATCCACTTTCGGGCTCTCTCCGGCGGCCGGCTCAGTCATCCTCTATTCTCCCCGCCGCCCCAAAATCGTCCGCTAATTGATCCGGTCGGGCGCCGGCGCGCCGGCGCTGTCCATGGTCAGCATGGAAATGATCAGTTCGGCCCGCCCGGTCAATGAGGGGCACTGTAGCAGAGCCTGCTTCTCCAGCGGCGAGAACGGGCAGACCATCGCGACGATGGCGATCAACTCACCGGTCGCGGTCTTGTCGATGGCGTCCCAGTCGGCGCCCAGCTGCCGGGCCGCCAGATAGGCTTTCAGGGCGCCGGCGAGCGCATCGCGGTCAATCCCGGCGCTGTCCTGGGGGCCGAAATCGCCGGCCCACGGATCGTAATCGGGCCGGACCCGCCGGTAACCGTTGTGCAGCGCCAGTTCCTCGGCAACGCCGAAGCGGCACAGGCCGCGCAGGCCGACCAGGTAGCGGCCGTCGCCGGTTTCCTCGAACGAAACGATGCGGCCGGCGCAGCCCAGATCGTGCAGCGGCGGATGGTCGTCCGCCACGGCCTGCTCGGGCACTTTCGGCTGGATCATGCCGATGGTCCGGTGGCCGGCCAGGGCGTCGTCGACCATCGCCAGGTAGCGCGGCTCGAAAATGTTCAGCGGCATCCGCGCGCCGGGCAACAGCAACGCTCCCTGCAGCGGGAACACCGGGATCGGCGCGGGCATGTCGGCGACGGAAGCGGGTCGGGACGTCGAGGGGCGGGGCATCGGCTCGCAGGGGTTGCTCCGGCTTACATTGGCCCGCCCCGGACAAGATGCAAGGGCGGGAAACAAAGCCGGGCCGTGAAATTAGACAGACCGGTATATCTTTTGAAAAAAATTGATTCCGGGGTCGACCAACCGCGGAAATCCGCCATTTTGGCGGAATTCGGTGACACAAAAGATTCTTATGTAGGATTAATTCCTTAGTTCGGCCGATCCGGCTACGGGCGTACATTACCGGTCGTCCGACGGGCTGCAGGCGCACCTGTGGCGTTGGTAAAAGGAACATAGGCACGAGATTCCAAAAAATCAAGAAAATAAATCAAATTTTCGCACAAATTCTACAAAAAATCCCAACAGCCATATCGAGCGCCCTGCGAAACGGCCGGTCCACCGCAACAAATCCTCCCTCCCCGTACATTCCTCAGCGAAAGGCCGCGCGCGTCCGACGGCATTTTACCTCCCCCTCTTCAGAGGGATTCCTCTGCGAAACGGGCGAGCCGCGCGCAATGCCCCCTCCCCCCGACCCCCTCCCCCGGAGGGGAGGGGGAGCTTCGTTCCGGAAACGCCGCGCCAAAGCCGAAAACCGTCGCAATTCCAAGACATTGCCCCCCTCCCCTTGGGGGAGGGGCAGGGGGAGGGGTATCGCGGGGAAGAATCCACCGCTGCCTATTTTTACTCTGCCCGACTTTCGCAGAGAAATCCTCTTCAGAGGGGGAGACCAGGTGGGGGTGGCGTGCCGCAAGACGCACGTCGCCCCAAGGCGATTCCGCCGGCGGCCCTATACACCCCCATCCCCTCCGCTTCGCTCCGGGACTTCCCCCTCTGAAGCGGGATTCGGGCGGCGCTTTCTCGCAGGGAATTCGTACTGCGGGGGCCGCGAAGCCCGGCTGCGCCCGTTCCCGGCTATCCGGCGCGCTTCGCCTGCCAGCGGCGGACCGTTTTGACCACCGCCGCCATGTGATAGGCCGCCGGTTCGCGCTCGTAGGCCCAGGGCCGCCCGACCGGGCAGGCGCGGCGCGCCAGGCAGCCGACGGTGCGGCAGCCGCGCCCGGCCGGGCTCTCGACATGGTCGACGCAGGCCGGCGAATCGAATTCGGCGAAATCGCCGCCCTCCGGCCCGTTCTCCGGCAGCGCGAAGGCGTCCGCCGGGCAGGTCGTGAGGCAGGGTTTTCCGGCGCAGGTCTCGCACGGATTGTCCAGTGCCGGCGCGTCCGGCAGGGGCAGGGCGTCAGCCGTCAGCAAAGCGCCGCGGAAGGTGTGCCACAGGCCGTATTCCGGGTGGATGACCAGATTGACCGGCGCGCGATGGCCGGCGCCGGCGCGCGCCGCCCATTGCTGGATCGGCGGCCAGGGCGCGCGCATCGCATCGACGACCTCGGCGCCCAGCGCCTCGGCCGCAGCGCGCAGGTATCCGGCAACCCAGCGATCGAGCGGATGGCGGGCGGTCATGTCGGGGCCGCTCGCCCGGAAGGCCCGCCACAGGTCGTTGCCGGCATTGCCGATCAGCACGACCGTCCCGGCGGCCCGGCCGTCGGACAGCGGCGGCACCGCGTCTTCCGGCACCGGATGGAACGCGCCGCGCAGGAACAGCCCGCTGCCGGCGAGCGGGCCTTCGATCCGTCGGGTCCAGTCCGGCTGCGTCATCGCACACCTCCAGCGCCGCCCGGCCGCGCGCGGCGTGGCTCAGGCCGGGCGCTTCAGGCCGCCTGGGCGGCGTCTTTCAGCGCATCCTCGATCGCGGCCAGCGCCGCGTCTGCCGCCGCCGGGTTGGGGCCGCCGGCCTGGGCCATGTCGGGCCGACCGCCGCCGCCCTTGCCGCCCAATGCCGCCGAGCCGATGCGCACCAGATCGACGGCGCTGACCCGGTCGGTCAGATCGTCCGTAACGCCGACGACGATCGAGGCCTTGCCGCCGCTGCCGGTAACCAGGGCGACGACGCCGGAGCCGATCTGCGCCTTCAGGTCGTCGGCCATCGGCTTGAGGTCTTTCGGCGAAGCGCCGTCGAGGGCGCGCGGGGCGAAAGCGATGCCGTTGACCTGTCGTGTCGCCGGCCCGGCCGCTGCGCCGCCGGCCGATCCTGCCGCGGTAACCAGGGCGCGCCGGGCGTCCGCCAGCTCTCGTTCCAGCTTCTTGCGCTCGTCGAGCAGGGCCGCGATGCGCGACGGCAGGTCGGCCGCGCCGGTCTTCAACACGGCCACAGCCCGGGCCAGTGCGTCGGATTCGCCGCGGGCAACCTGCTCCGCTGCCGCGCCGGTCACCACCTCGATCCGCCGCACGCCCGCGGCAACCGCGTTCTCCGAGACGATGCGGAACAGGCCGATATCGCCGGTCCGCCGGACGTGGGTGCCGCCGCACAGTTCGGTCGAGTAGAAATCGCCGGCCTCGTCCGGGGCAGGCGGCCCCATCGAGACGACGCGCACCTCGTCGCCGTATTTCTCGCCGAACAGGGCGAGCGCGCCAGCCTCGACGGCGGCGTCCGGCGTCATCAGCCGGGTCAGTACCGCGCCGTTGGCGCGGATACGGCGGTTGACATCGTCTTCGACGGCGGCGGTCTCATCCGGCGTCAGCGCCTTGGGATGGCTGAAATCGAAGCGCATGCGCTCCGGCCCAACCAGCGAGCCCTTCTGGGTCACATGATCGCCCAGCACCCGGCGCAGGGCTTCGTGGGCCAGGTGGGTGACCGAATGGTTGGCGCGCACCCGGGTCCGGCGTTCGCCGTCGACGCTCAGCCGCACGGCGTCGCCGACGCTGACAGCGCCCTCGACGACCCTGCCGAAATGAACGTGCAGGCCCTCTGCACGCTGGACGGTGTCGCCGACCTCGATGCGGCCGGCCTCGGCCTCGAGAATGCCGGTATCGCCGATCTGGCCGCCGGATTCGGCGTAGAAGGGGGTCTGGTTGGCGATGACGGAGACCGCGTCGCCGGCTTCGGCCCGCTCGACGGTTGCGCCGTCCCGGACCAGCGCGAGGATCTGGCCTTCGGCGGTCTCCGTTTCGTAGCCGAGGAACTCTGTGGCGCCGTGACGGTCGCGCAGGCCGAACCAGATGCTGTCCTCGGCCTTGTCGCCGGAACCCGCCCACGCCTTGCGCGCCTCGGCGCGCTGGCGCTCCATGGCGGTATTGAAGCCGTTGAGATCGACCGCCCGGCCCTGGCCGCGCAGCACGTCCTGGGTAAGATCGAGCGGAAAGCCATAGGTGTCGTAGAGCCGGAAGGCGACATCGCCGGCCAGCGTTTCGCCGTCGGCCAGTCGGCCGGTCTCTTCGGCGAGCAGCCTGAGGCCGCGGTCCAGAGTCTGCCGGAAGCGGGTTTCCTCCAGCTTCAGCGTCTCCGCGATCAGGGCTTCGGCGCGCAGCAGTTCCGGAAAGGCGTGGCCCATGATGTCGTTCAGCACGCCGACCAGCCGGTGCATCAGCGGGTCGCGCGCGCCCACCATATGGGCGTGGCGCATGGCCCGGCGCATGATCCGGCGCAGGACATATCCGCGGCCCTCGTTGGACGGCAGCACGCCATCGGCGATCAGGAAAGCCGAGGCGCGCAGATGGTCGGCGATCGCCTTGAAGCTGGCGCGCTGGCCGCCGTCCGGGTCGCCGTCGGTGGCGTGGGCCGCGGCGTCCATGATCGGGCGGATCAGGTCGCTGTCGTAGTTGTCGTGCTGGCCCTGGAGGATCGCGGTAATCCGCTCCAGCCCCATTCCGGTATCGATCGACGGCCGGGGCAGCGGTTCGCGGTTGCCGTCCTCGAACTGCTCGAACTGCATGAAAACGAGATTCCAGACCTCGATGAAGCGGTCGCCGTCCTCGTCCGGGCTGCCCGGCGGCCCGCCGGGGACATGGTCGCCATGGTCGTAGAAGATCTCGGAACACGGCCCGCACGGCCCGGTATCGCCCATCGACCAGAAATTGTCCGAGGTTCCGATCCGGATGACCCGGCGCTCCGGCAGGCCGGCGATCTTGCGCCACAGGTCGAAGGCCTCGTCGTCCTCGGCGTAGACCGTGGCGAGCAGCCGGTCCGCCGGCAGGCCATACTCATTCGTCACCAGGTTCCAGGCCAGATCGATGGCGACATCCTTGAAATAGTCGCCGAACGAAAAGTTGCCGAGCATCTCGAAAAAGGTGTGGTGCCGGGCCGTATAGCCGACATTTTCGAGATCGTTGTGTTTGCCGCCGGCGCGGACGCATTTCTGCGAGGTGACCGCCCGGCTGTAGTCGCGCTGTTCGAGGCCGGTGAAGACGTTCTTGAACTGCACCATGCCGGCGTTGACGAACATCAGCGTCGGGTCGTTGCGCGGCACGAGCGGGCTGGACGCGACCGGCGTATGGCCGTGTCGCCCGAAGAAATCGACGAATGCCGAGCGGATTTCGTTGCCTGTGGACATGGCGACAATCTATGGCTGGGGGCCCTGACAAGAAAGCGGCAAGAAAGCGGCGACCGAACCGGCGCCCGCCCCGTGGACACGCCCAATCGCCGCACAACCCCGAACATGGATGGGAGCATGACATAGATGAGCAAGCGGGAAAGGAACGCAAGAGCGTCGCGCTGGTTCGAGGATTTCAGCCTCGGCGAGGTCTACACCCTGCCGTCACGCACCCAGACCGGCGGCCTGTTCGCCATGTTCCAGGCGGCGTCGGGCGACAACGACCCGATCCATTACGATGCGGAATACTGCCGGGCGCGCGGCCATCGCGACATGCTCGCCCACGGCATGCAGGTCATGATCCAGTCGGCGGCGGGCGCCGGCTCATTCCCGTCCGAGGTGGCCGATTCGCTGGTCGCCATGCTCGACGTCAGCGGATCCTTCCTCAAGCCGGTCTACCGGGAGGACACGCTCTACCCGCAGCTCGAGATCGTCGCTTTGGAGCCGCAGAACAGCACCGGCATCCTGACCATGCGCGCGACCATTCATAACCAGGACGATACGTTGGTCTTCGAAGGCCAACACCGCTACCTGATCCGCAAGCGCCCGGACGGCGGCGGGGCGTAGCCCGTGTGCTCGATTTTTGCGCCGCGACGGGGGCGCGGCGCTGCCCGATCCACCCCCTTTTGCCGCCCCGGACGGAGCGCAGCGCAGATCCGGGGTCCAGGAGCCTGCCCTGAGCTTGTCAAAGGGGCCACGGGCCGAAGCCTTTCGGGTCGGCCCTTCGGCTTCGCTCAGGGCAGGCCCTGGGCCCCTTTCCGATAGCCGACGCCTCAAAGTGCCCCCTCTGTGCCACCCCGGACGGAGCGCAGCGGAGATCCGGGGTCCAGGGGCCACAGGAAAGGTCGTGCCGGGCGACTCTGGGCCCCGGATCAAGTCCGGGGCGGCAATGATAGCAATTGTCAGGCATCGCCGAACGGGCGGCGTTTGCAGGTATCGCCGCCCCCCCCCGGCCGTAGGCGGAAATCCGGCCCTGCACGGTCAAAAGCAGGAGACCCTAACCCTCCCGCGGCGGCAGCGGCGCGCGGTTGTCGGAGGCGGCGGGGAAATGGTGCCGGTCGGGCAGGTCGTAGTAGTCACCCTTGTCGTCGGCATAGATGCCGAAGGCGGTCCTGAGGCCGGTCGCCCCGTCCAGGGTTCCGGCGGCGATCGAGATCTTGCCGGAGCCGGTGAACTCGAAGAACAGCGTCGCGCCGCAGCGCTCGCAGAAGCCGCGCCGGCTTTCCGGCCCGGAGGCGTACCAGCGCAGGCTGTCGGCGGACTCCAGCTCGAAATCGTCGGTCCAGGCCTGGGTCGCCGCCAGGTAATGGCCCGTGGTCTTGCGGCAGGCCGTGCAGTGGCACTCGATCACGTCGCGCATCGGGCCGCGTATCCGGTAGACCACGCCGCCGCACAGGCAGGAACCGCGCTGGCCGGCCGCCGCGTCCTTTTCTTCCGGACCGCCGGAGCCGCCGGCGGCCATTAACGCGCCTGTCCGTGCGGTGCGGTCATCCGGCCAGCTCTCCCGCCGGTTCGGCATCCGTGGCGGCGTTGATCTCGAGCTTCGACGCCAGCAGGCCGGCGCTTTCGAGAATCCGGTCCTGGATCTGGCCGGCGATGTCCGGGTTGTCGTGCAGGAACTTCTTGGCGTTCTCGCGGCCCTGGCCGATGCGCTGGTTGCCGAAGGAGAACCAGGTGCCGGACTTCTCGACGATGCCGGCGGCGACGCCCATGTCGATCAGCTCGCCGGTCTTGGAGATGCCCTCGCCATACATGATGTCGAATTCGACGACGCGGAACGGCGGCGCCATCTTGTTCTTGACCACCTTCACCTTGGTCTGGTTGCCGACGACCACGTCNCGGTTCTTGATCTGGCCGATGCGCCGGATNTCGAGCCGCACCGAGGAATAGAATTTCAGGGCGTTGCCGCCGGTCGTGGTTTCCGGGCTGCCGAACATCACGCCGATCTTCATGCGGATCTGGTTGATGAAGACGACCAGGCAGTTCGACCGGGAGATCGAACTGGTCAGCTTGCGCAGCGCCTGGCTCATCAGGCGCGCCTGCAGGCCGACATGGGTGTCGCCCATCTCGCCTTCCAGTTCCGCCCGCGGCACCAGCGCGGCCACGGAATCGACCACCAGCACGTCGATGGCGCCGGAGCGCACCAGCGTGTCGGCGATCTCCAGCGCCTGCTCGCCGGCGTCCGGCTGGGAAATCAGCAGTTCGTCCAGGTCGACACCCAGCTTTTCCGCATAGGTCGGGTCGAGCGCGTGTTCGGCATCGACGAAGGCGCAGGTGCCGCCGGCCTTCTGGGCTTCGGCGATCAGATGCAGGGCGAGCGTCGTCTTGCCCGAGCTTTCCGGGCCGTAGATCTCGACGACCCGGCCCTTGGGCAGGCCGCCGATCCCGAGCGCAATATCGAGGGAGAGCGACCCGGTGGAAATCGTCTCCACTTCCACCTGCCGGTCGGTCTCGCCCATTTTCATGATCGAGCCCTTGCCGAAGGCGCGTTCGATCTGGCTGAGGGCGGACTCGAGGGCTTTCTGGCGGTCCATATCGTTCGATTCGACAATCCGGAGGGCAACCTGAGACATTGAACGCTCCCTTATTCCATATCTGCCGCAGTGTGACGAGGGGGTCGCGGCAGGCTCCAAACCTCATGAAGCCCGAACGTATCGCATTTGTTCCGGTTCTTCAAGTGTTCATGTTGTGTTTATTTTTGTTCTTTCGGCAATATCCGGGGGAGGGCAGGAAAAAGCGTCAGGCGCCGTGGCGGCGGAAGACCAGGCTGCAGTTCGTGCCGCCGAAGCCGAAGCTGTTGCTCATCGCCTGGTGGAGCCCGGCGTCGTCGATCCGCTCGGTCACCAGCGAAAGGCCGTCGGCCGCCGGGTCCGGCTCGTCCAGATTGGCCGACGCGGCGACGAAATCCTCGTTCAGCATGATCAGGGAATAGATCGCCTCATGCACGCCGGCGGCGCCCAGCGCATGGCCGGTCAGCGATTTCGTCGACGCGATATACGGCTTCTGGTTGCCCTTGCCGTTGGTGAAGACGGCCCGGATCGCCTCCAGCTCCGTGGCGTCGCCGACCGGCGTGGAGGTGCCGTGGGTATTGATGTAGTCGACCGGCGCGTCGAGCCCGTCCATCGCCATCTTCATGCAGCGCGCCGCCCCGTCGCCGGAGGGCTGGACCATGTCGTAGCCGTCGGAGGTGGCGCCGTAGCCGACGATCTCGCCATAGACCTTCGCACCGCGCGCCGCGGCATGCTCCAGTTCCTCGACGACGACGCAGCCGCCGCCGCCGGAAATCACGAAGCCGTCCCGGTTGACGTCGAACGGGCGCGAGGCCTTCTCCGGCGTGTCGTTATAGCCGGAGGACAGGGCGGGCATGGCGTCGAACAGCATCGACAGCGACCAGTGCAGCTCCTCGCCGCCGCCGGCGAACACGACATCCTGCTTGCCGAGCTGGATCTGCTCCAGCGCGTTGCCGATGCAATGGGCGCTGGTCGAGCAGGCCGAGGTGATCGAATAGTTGACGCCCCGGATGCCGAACGGCGTCGCCAGGGTCGCCGAGTTGGTGCTCGACATGGTCCGCGGCACCATGAACGGCCCGATCTTGCGGGTCGTGCCCTTGTCGCGCAGCAGGTCTGCGGCCAGGACCTGATTCCGGGTCGAAGGCCCGCCCGAACCCATGATGAGGCCGGTCCGCTCGTTCGAAATGTCCGCCGGCTCCAGCCCGGCGTCGGCGATGGCCTCTTCCATCGCGACATAGTTGTAGACCGCGCCGTCGCCCATAAAGCGGCGCAGCCGCCGGTCGACCGCCTTGTCCGGGTCCATGCGGATCGCGCCGTGGATGTGGCTGCGGAAGCCCATGTCCCGGTAGGTCTCGCAGAAGCGGATGCCCGAGGCGCCGTCGCGCAGGGACTCCGTCACCTCGCCGCGATTGTTGCCGATCGCGGAGACGATGCCGATCCCGGTGATGACAGCGCGCCTCATCCTGATGCTCCGTCAGCCGGTGAACAGGCCGACCCGAAGGTTGCCGGCCTCGTATATGACCTTTCCGTCCGCCAGTACCTGCCCGTCGGCCACGCCGAGAACAAGTTTCCGCGCAATCACCCGGCGGAAATCGATCCGGTAGGTCACCAGTTTGGCGGTCGGCAGCACCTGGTCGGCGAACTTGACCTCGCCGACGCCGAGCGCCCGGCCGCGGCCCGGATGCCCCAGCCAGCCGAGATGGAAGCCGACGAGCTGCCACAGCGCATCGACGCCCAGGCAGCCGGGCATCACGGGATCGCTCTCGAAATGGCACTCGAAGAACCACAGGTCCGGCCGGATATCGAACTCGGCCGTCAGGGTCCCCTTGCCGTGCGCCCCGCCGTCTTTCGCGATATTGACGATCCGGTCGAACATCAGCATGGGCGGCAGGGGCAGCCGCGCGTTGCCCGGACCGAACAGTTCGCCATGGCCGCAGGCGATCAGGTCTTCATAGTCGAAGGCGTTGCGGTCGCGGAAATCCGTCATCGTGCCGTCGGCGGGCTCTGGCGTTGTTGTCAGGCACACCAAAACCCTACGCACTCACCGGCTTCCATTACGCAGGCCGCAAGTCCGCAGAGGGCATCGACGCGCCCGGAACTGTCAACATGTCCTTGAAAAAACGCATATAGGAACCGGTTCCGGAAAACGCCAAGAAAAATTACAGCGCCGCGGCAATCGCACCGGGACAATCGCTGAACACGCCGGTGACGCCCCAGGAAAACAGGTCCCGCGCGCGGCCGCCGTCGTTGACCGTGTAGACGCCGATTTCGATGCCCTCGGCAGTCAGTTGCCGGACCGGGTCCGCGGCCAGTCCGCGGTCGCCGACATGAAGCGCTGCCGCGCCCAGGGTTTCAAAGGCCTCTCGCCATTCGTCCGCGAGTGTGGGTGTTACCACGGCGACCGGCAGGTCGGGGGCGGCCTTGCGCACCGCCACGAGGGCGGCATGGTCGAAACTGGAGACCAGAGGCGGGTCCTGCGCCCGCCATGCCCGTCCGAGCACCGCCACCAGCGCCGC
>JGI24792J26632_1000262_pt1 | contig 38166 bp, 37 predicted proteins | sample MesohylBB_FD_26632 | JGI IMG/M metagenome (IMG submission 26632)
CCCCTTGTCAGGGTCAAAACCGACCGAAGAGGGAGGTTTTGCGAGCCGATGTGTTTCTCGTCAATGGCTTATGCAAACGCTCGTTCCTCACTCGCGTTTGAACCCTGACAAGGGGGGGTAGGGGGGGTTGGTTCCGACGAGGGAGGTCGGACGTTCGCACAAAAAAAGGGCGGCTCATTTCGAGCCGCCCTTTCCGTACAATCTTCAACCCGCGCATCGGGGCGGAGAGCCTGAGGCCGCCGGGTCCGGCCGGCGAACCGGCGCGGCCTAGCTCATCCGCCCCCGAGCGATGCGGGGTGAAAACTAATTCGCTCCAGCCAGTTCCTTGAACTCGTCCATCGTAAGCAGGCGATGGAGACTCAGGGATTTTTCCTTCACGTCCATCAGGAGCGCCATCTTTTCTTCCTCGGACGCCGTGATGCCCAACTGCTCCAGAAAGAGGTTGATGGAATCGATGCCGCTGCCCTTGCCGATGACGGGCTCGGGTTCGCTCTGACCGACGAGGCCGGCGCGGAAGGGCACGAGTTCGGTCGGGAAGTCCTTCTCGCAGTTCTTGAGCCAGCTCACGATGATGCCGCTCTCGATGTCGTAGAGGTTATCTCCCACGACGCAGCGGTTGGGCGCGAGGCTGATGCGCCCGCACTCCTGCACGAGACGCGAGACCTCGGTGAACTTCTCGGTCTTGAGGCCCATATCCACGTCGTACATGGTGAGCATGGCCAGGGCGAGTTCCTCATACGCCGCGTTGCCGGCGCGCTCGCCGATGCCGCTCACGGAAGTCTGGGCCACCTGGCAGCCCTCGGCCATCGCCATCAGCGTGTTGGCGACGCCCATTCCGTAGTCATCGTGGAAATGGGGTTCGAAGGGCTCGTCCGGGAATACTTCGCGCATCTTCTTGATGACGTAGGGCACGGTGTGCGGGCTGAGCACGCCGAACGTGTCCACAATCGCCAGCGCGTCCATGTGGCCTTCTGTCGCCACCTTCTTGAGCAGGCCCAGCACCCAGTCCAGCGGGGCGCGGGAGAAGTCGATGGGGAAGAACACGGTGTAGAGGCCGCACTCTTTCGCCACCTGCGTGGCCTTGACGGAGGTTTCGATGGCCTTGTCGAGCTCCCACTTGTAGGCGCGCTCGATCATGTGCGTGGAACTGGGCACTTCCATGACGACGCCCTTCACGCCCGTGTCGGCGGAGCGCTTCACGTCGTCCGCCATGCAGCGCGCGAAGCTGAACACCTCGGTGTCCGTGCCTTCGAGACGCTTGACGATCTCGCGGATCGCCGCTTCGTCCGAGGGCGAGACCACAGGCATACCGGCCTCGATGCGATGCACGCCCGTCTCGGCGAGGGCTTCGGCGATTCTTATCTTCTCGTCCTTGTTGAACATGACGCCCGCCTGCTGCTCACCGTCACGGAGCGTCACGTCGTGGATCTTGGGGTTGGGATCGAAATTGATATTGGAGGTCACCTCGCCCTCGAAGTTCCACGGGCTGGTGAACCACATATCGTTGTTCCAGGGTTCGCTCATCTCATGATTCTCCTATTCGCCTTTTCGGGAGGCGATTTCCCCTGCACTGCGAATATGAAAAAACGCTCCCGCCCGCGTCCCAGGCGGCAGGGACACGGACGGGAAGCAACAACCGCTACGCGGGAAGCTCGAAGCGAGGCTCGCCGCGCGATTTCGCCGAGAAGTCGAAATACGGCGAATCCTCGATGCACTCGTCGTAGTGCGAGGAACCCGTGAAGACGACGGGGCCGTCGGGGCCGACGAGGACGTTCTCTTCCAGGCGCACCGTCTGGGGCAGCCCCGGATGTCCTGCGAACGTCTCGATGGCGAAGTACATGTTCTCCTTGATTTCCACCGGATAATCGAGGCTGTATGCCCGGCTGATCCACATGCCCTCATACAAGTCCAGGCCGATGGAGTGCGCGAACTGCTGGAGCGTCACCGTGCCGTACTTGTCATCGGCGTAGACGGGGAACTGCTCGGCCACGTCCTTGGAGGTCTTGCCCGGCACGAGCTGGCTCATACCCGCGTACATCGTGTCGTAGACCTCTCTGTAGAGCTCTTTTTCCTTCTTCGTCCAGCCGCCGCCGCACTTGAAGCAGCGCACGTAGTCGACGAAGTAGCCGCCGGGGCCGATGGCGTTGATGTCGACGACGACGAGGTCTCCGTCCCGGATCATCTTGTCGGTGTGCCAGCGGCGGTAGGGGCTCGTGTTTCCGCCCGAGGCGACGATGATGTCGTAGACGAAGTCGAAGCCCTCTTCATAGAGCAGATTGTTGACCCACGCGGTGAGGTCGCACTCGCGGATGCCGGGCTTGAGCCACTCGTTCCTGATCTTCCACATGCAGGTGTCGCCGATGGTCGAGCTTATCTTCAAGCACTCTATCTCCTCGGGCGTCTTGATGACGCGCGCTTCGCTCATCGCCGGCCACGCGTTCACCAGGTTCACGCCCTTCTCGGTGAAGGCGCTGTAGGCCTGCATGTCCATGATGTCGATGCCGATCCGCCCGTTGAGCGGGATGTTGTTCTCCTTGAGAACGTCGATGACCGAATCCGCCATGCGGTTCACCATCATCTGCTCGGCGGTCTCGGACCACTTCCAGGTGATGGCGGGGCGGATGTTGCCCTCGAGCCAGGGCGCGTCGATCCGTGCGCACTCGTAGTCCGATCCGGCGGTCTCGAAGAGAACGGGCGTTTCCGCGCCGCGGCAGAGCACGGCGTAGCGGATGAAGATGTTGTTCTTCCAGTTGCCCTGGAAGACCGACGCGGTGTAGCGGATGTTCTCGCCCTTGTACATGATGATGGCGTCCATGTCGTGCTTCTCCATCATCGCCTTGGCGCGGGCGAGCCTGTCCTTGCGCATCTGCTCGAAGTCCACGCGGCGCTGCCAATCACTGCCCGTCTGGCTGTAGACGCGCCGGGGGGACTGGTAGTGCTCTTTCTGCAGAAAGTCCATCGGCATGCCCTGTTTGCTCATTTCCACCATCAAGATTCCTCCTATACGGAAATGGGTGTGAAGCGTTCAAAAAATGAGGTCAAAATAGCCCAACAAAAAAACGCGCCCGCTCTTTCTCAGACGCGCATTGCTCCTCCGTTTCGCGATACGGCCAGCGCCTCTTTGAGCCGCGCGCCCTCTGCCGCCATGTGCTCGCGCATGGCGAGCGCCGCTTCTTCCGGATCGCCCGCATCGACCGCCGCAAGCAGCTTCTCGTGCTGGCGCAGCGCCTCGTCCGGCTGGCCGGGGGTTCCGATGATCCTCCGCTGGCTCTTTTCGATGAGACCCGCGATAGCCTCCCACACCGTCCGCAAAACGGCGTTTTCCGCCGATTCGCAAAGCGCGCGGTGCCAGGCGACGCCCGCGCGCACGAAAGCTTCGGGCTTGTCGATGCGCTTTCGCATCTCCTCGGTGTGGCCGCGCAGGCGTTCGATCTGTTCCCCGGTTCTGCGCTCGGCCGTGAGGCGCGCGATTTGCTCTTCCAGCCCCTGCCGCACCTCCCAGAGTTCGAGAAGGGTGTCTTCCTTCACGTCGAGCAGAAACGCGAGGCTCTCGCGCACCGTGGCGAGATAGGGGTCCACCGTGAGGTTGCGGAGATATGCGCCCTGGCCGCTTCTGACTTCGATCAGGCCCGTGGTGTCGAGCGCGCGCAGGGCTTCGCGCACCGAAGGTCTGCCGATTCCGAGCGTCGCCGCGAGTTCACGCTCAGACGGCAGCCTGTCTCCGGGCGTGAGCTTTCGCTTGCGGATGAGCTGCTGAATCTGCTCCACCACGTCTTCGTAAAGCCTCGTTTTTCTCACCGGCTTAAGCAAGAAACCGCCTCCTGGTGACGCAAACCATCCCGAGCGAAGAGGGAAAACCACGCGGGGATTGTCATTTTTTTTGTACGAGACCGGAAGTCCTGGTCAGATGGTATGACCACTATCAGCCCGCGCGCCCCTTTGTCAACAGGTGTGAGGCGATTTTTCATCTTGTGAGCCGCGCGCATGGGTTTGTTGAAAATTGTCATCCAATGGGATTGTCGCCCCCCAATCGAGAGTTACAGTTGCGGCCCCATGCGACCGTCCGATGTTGTCGCCGTGTTCCATCATTCCGAATTCGGGGTATAGGGGTCGCATACAGGCCTGTTGAAAAAGCCTCAAGGAGGAAGGGCATCCCAATCATCGAATTATTCACCGTAGGGACAGGTCGCGACCTGTCCCTACAGAACCATCGCGCCTTGCGCAAGGCCATCCGATGAACCCGCTTTTCCTCTCCGAGGGGTTTGCCCCCGCCATCATTCCGGCGTGCGCCGGAATGACGATCAAAGGCCGCATGCGTGAACGGAGGATTTCCGTGTATGGGCTGTTCTAAAAACCCCGCATTCGTCCCCTCGTTGCCGCTCCGGTATTCCAGGGCGTATAATCGGCCCCCGTCAAGCGCGCGCTACGACCCCCGCTCACCAAGGATGAGGTTTTGAGACTCGACTACGCCCTCTCGGCGCATCTGTTCGCCTATGAGCCACTCCGCTTCGAGCACCTGAATGATGCGGCCGACGCCGGTTTCCGGAAAATCGAGTTGTGGGCGATGACACCCCATTTCGACGTGAGCGATGTCGCGAAGCTCAAAACCCTCCAAAGCCGGCTCACTGACCTCTCTCTCGAAGCGCCTTCTTTCCATGCGCCTTTTTACGCCGATCTGAGTGAAGCGAGAGCGGGGCGCTGGCTCTCCCTCGCCGCGGCCGATAAGGATGCGCGGGAGGCGGCCATCGAGAAAACGATTCAAGCCCTGCGCGCATTCCGCCCCCTGGGGGCGAGGGTCGCCGTCATCCATCCGAGCGCGCCGGGCAAGGCGGGAGATGGGGATACTTACGAGGCATTGGAAGAGAGCATCGCGCGCCTGCTGCCCGTGGCGGAGGAGACCGACGCGGTTTTGACACTCGAGAACATACCCTCCGCCCTGGGCCGCGCGGAGCCTCTCGCGGCGTTCGTCGCCCGCTTTGATCATCCCAGAATAAAAATCTGCATCGACACCGGCCACGCCCTCATCACCGAGGGAGAAAACACGCGAAGCGGGGTCGAGCGGCTGGCGCCCCTTTGCGCCGCTACACACCTGCACGACAACGACGGGCGAAACGACGCGCATCTTATCCCCGGCGAGGGCTCGTTCGAGTGGCCCTCATTCTTCACGACGCTCGACGCCCACCGCTATTCGGGAACGCTCGCGCTCGAACTCAGAAGAAAAGAGGAGCCTTACGCCAATACGCTCGCAGACGCAGCGCGCGCCATAAAGGCCATCAAGTCGCAGATCAAGTCGAGTCCCGCATGAAGGCGAGCCTCACCGAGCAGACACGAGCCCATGAGCGCCTGAAAACCCTGGCGCGTGCGCATTTCGGCGGCGTCGTGTCTTCTCTCACGCCCATTGCGGGTGACGCCTCGACGCGCGACTACGCCCGGCTCACCCACGCAGATGGCGCTTGCCCGAGTTCTATCGGCATGATCATGCCGGAGCCTTTCTCGAAAGAGACGCTCCCATTCATCGACGTGCAGACGCATTTCAAGAAGATCGGCGTGAAGGTCCCTGAAATTTACGCGGTGGATGAGGATGCGGGCGTCATTCTGCTGGAAGACTGCGGCGATGAATCGCTCGAAGACGCATGGCGGGGCGGCGGATGGGAGGAAGCGGGGCCGCATTACGACGCCGCCATGGACATGATGGCCGCCATACAGGAGGCTCCGAGCGCGCCCGCCGGCGGGAGAATCGCACTAACACGGCGCTTCGACCCGGAATTTTTCACGAATGAGCTTCATCACACGCGCAAATACGCGTTCGAGAGTCTTTTGGGGATGGATACAGATGAGCGCGCGCTGGATGCGGCGTTCCGGAAACTGTGCGAAGAGATCTGCCGGATTCCCTTTCGCCTTACGCACCGCGACTACCACAGCAGGAACCTGATGGTCCTGGATGAGGCGGTGATCGCCATCGATTTTCAGGACGCGCGCATGGGGCCCGCCACTTACGATCTGGCGTCTTTGGCCTTCGACAGCTACGTCGACCTGGGAGATTCGGCGCGGGAATACCTCACCGCCCGCTACTGGGAGACTTGCGGCCACCGCCTCTTCTCGGATAAAGAAGAATACGAACGCGCCCTGCGGGCTACCGCCATACAGAGAAACCTGAAGGCCATCGGCACTTTCGCCTATCAAAAGGCGGTGCGCGGAGCGGAGCGCTATCTGGCGAGCATTCCGCATACCGTCAGGATGGTGCGGGCGCATTTCGAAAAGAGGAGGTATTTCGGGCCTCTCCAAGCTTCGCTCGAACATTTCCTCGACGCGCTTCTCAAATAAAGGAGTCATTCCCCGTTGGATTTCCTGAAAACGACATTTCTCACGTCGGTGGAGCTTTGTCTGTACGATTTTCCGCATCCCACCGAAATACCGCCGAGCGATGCGAGAATCGAGGTGGAGCACATCATCCTCGACGAGGCGTCGGAGAATCGCCACCTGATAACCGACGTGCAGGGCGAGAGCCTGACGGGGAGGCGCTTCGAGCGGGGCGAGAAGTGTTTCGTCGCGCTGGAGGACGGCAAGGCGGTGAGCTACATCTGGGGCGCGCGCGGCGTGGTGGGCGTAGAGGAAATCGACAAGGCCGTGAAACCCGAGGCCAAGGAGATCTACCTCTACGACGCCTTCACGCTGGAGCCCTGGCGGGGGAAAAATCTCTATCCATCCGTGCTCAGGCGCGCGCTCGAATACGGCGAGAAGCTGGGTCTTACGCGCTCTCTCATTTTCGTGGAAGCGAAGAACATGGCTTCCAGGCGCGGCGTGGACAAGGCGGGCTTCATCCATTTTCAGACGCTCTACCACAACCGGTTTTTCGTCTTCACCCGCTCGAACCTTTCGGACCCCCTGGAGGGACACCCGACGGCCACGTTTGTCGGGCTGGAGTTCGCGTAGCGGACAAAATCAACGCGCGCCCACAGGCGCGATGGATGCGAAGGAATCCCGATGTCGCAAAGTTCATGCTCTTCATTGCAGCTAGAAGCCTTCACCTCGCCCGAGGCGTTCACAGGCCTGGAAGCCGAGTGGCGCGCGCTGATGGCGCGCTCCGCCCACGCGCATCCCTTTTACGACCCCGCGTGGCACGCCGCGTGGTGGCGGAACTTCGGCGCGGGCGAACTGCACGTCTACGCCCTGCGCGATGAGAACGGCGCACTCGCCGGCGTGGCGCCCTTCGTCCTGAGCGAGGGCGGACGCCTGCGCCTGACGGGAGGGGACGACCTCTCGGACTACCTCGACATCATCGCCGCCGACGGAGCGCACCTGGCCTGCTGGCGGGCGGTTCTCGCCGCCCTCGAAGAAGCGGACGCGCCCGCCTGGCGCGAACTCTCCCTGCGCGGGATTCCCGAAACCTCCCCCACGGTCGCGGCGATAGAGGAGTTGACGGGCGGGGCGGCCTCGATATCCGAGGAAGAAGTCTGCCCCGTCATCGCGCTTCCCGATTCGTGGGATGAATACACCGGGATGCTCGCTCCACGGGACGAGCGCGACTTGAGGCGAAAGATTCGAAAGGCCAACATGGAGGCGGGGCTGGAGTACGAACGGACGGAATCGGCGGACGCACTGGCCGCCGATCTGGAAGACTTCATCACCCTCCATGCGCTGAGCCAGCAGGAAAAGGCGGACTTCTGGAACGCCGACAGAAGAGCCTTCTTCGGTGACGTGACCCGGGCGATGCTTGAGCTTGGCTGCCTGGACCTGAGCGTCATGCGCGTGGACGGCCATCCCGTCGCGGCCAACCTATCGTTCGATTACGGAGACAGGATTTATCTATACAACTCGGGCTTCGACCCGGTGGAGCACGAACTGAGCGCGGGCCTGGTGCTGCTCGCCCACAACGTAGAAGAGGCGATTCAGGCGGGGCGGGCATCCTTCGACATGCTGAGGGGCGATGAGGCCTACAAATACCGCTACGGCGCGCAGGATGAGCGCGTGATGCGCGTTCGTATCGAGAGGAGCGCGTGATGATTGCCGAGCCCACCCGTCTCGCGATCCTCTCGATGCACACCGACCCCCTCGCTCCCCTGGGAGGGGACTTCACGGGCGGCATGAACGTCTACGCCCGCGAGGTCGCGAAAGCGCTCGCAAGCCTGGGCGTCGGGGCGGACATCTTCACCCGACTGGAATCGGTCTCAAGCGAGCGCCAGGTCACAATCGCCGACGGCAGCCGCCTCATCCGGATCGAGGCGGGTCCAAAGGAAAGACTCGACAAGGACGCGCAAGTCGAATGGGCGGACGCCTTCGCCGAGGGGATTCTCGCCTTCGCGGAGAATGACGGAGCGCGTTATGACGGCGTTTCCGTTCATTACTGGCTCTCGAGTCTCGCGGGCGAGAAGTTGTCCGAAGCGTGGGGCGTCCCCCTCGCGGTTCGTTTCCACACGCTGGCCGCGCTCAAAAACGACGCCCTGCCTGCAGACACCAGGCATGAGTCAGACGTGCGGCTTGAGAGAGAGCCTGCGCTCGCACAAGCGGCGGATGCGGTTCTCACCTCATCGCCCGCCGAGGCGCGCGCGATTGGCGAGATATCGGGCGCGGCGGAAGTCCACGTCGTCCCCTGCGGTGTGGACCTGGAGACCTTCCGGCCTCATCCCAGGGACGAGGCGCGCGCGCGTCTGGGACTTCGAGAGAATGGCGCATACATCCTGAACGTGGGCCGTATCGAGCGCGTGAAGGGTCTCGACCGCCTCGTCGAGGCCTTCGCCGTCATGCGCCGGGAACGACCGGGGCTGGATGCGCGCCTCCTGCACTTAGGCGGTGAAATAAGAGAGGGCGCGCAAAAAGTCGAGGGGAGTTATCACGCAGGAGATTTCGCCTCCCCCGCACAGGGAGCCGAAGTCGCGCGTCTGGAGGAACTCGCGCACGGGCTCGGCGTGTCGGACGCCGTTATCTTCTCAGGCGCGAAGCCGCAGGAGGATTTACCCCTTTATTATTCCGCAGCCGACATCTTCGCGCTGCCCTCGCGCTATGAGAGCTTCGGCATGACCGCCGTCGAGGCGGCCGCGTGCGGGGCGCCGACGCTCGCCTTCGACGTGGGCGGCCTCTCACAGGCGGTAAGCGAGAACGTGAGCGGACATCTCATCGCGGACAGCGACATAACAGCCTACGCAAAGAAGATGATTGCGATGCTCGAAAACCCTCCTGAGCGCCCCCATCGCGCGGCGCTTGAATGGGCGGAATTATTCGCTTGGACACGGATCGCGGAGGCGGAACTCGAAATATGGGCGCGCCTGCGACAGGGAGCGGCGCTTACCTCACCACACGCATCATAGACACGGAAGGAAACGCAAGTGAGTCACACGGAATTCAGAAACATACTCGTCGTCGTCGCCCACCCCGACGATGCGGAACTATCCTCGGGAGGCAGCATCGCCCGCTGGACGCGGGAGGGCGCGACCGTTCGCACGGTCGTCTGCACGAACGGGGACAAGGGCACGAAGGACGACATCAGCCCCTTCGACCTCGCCAAGATACGCGAGGCGGAGCAACTCGAAGCCTCCCGCATACTGGGCGTTGCGGAGACGCTGTTCCTGCGCCACCGCGACGGGGAACTCGAGGACACGCGCGCGTTCAGGAACCAGATCGCCTTCCTGATCCGCCACTTCAAGCCCGACACCATCCTCACCCACGACCCCTGGCGCACCTACTACCAGCACCCCGACCACCAGGCCATCGGCCACGCCACGTTCAAGGCGGTGGTCTACGCGCGGGACCACCATTTCCTGCCCGAACTCACCTACGCCGGCATCGGCGCGCACCACACGAACAACCTCCTCTTCCTGAACACGCGCAAGCCCAACTTCTTCGTGGACATCACCGAGACCTTCGACGTGAAAGTCCGCGCGGTGTGCGCGCACAAGTGCCAGATCAAAAACCCGGAAGCCTTCGAGAAGCGCACGCGCCAGCGGCTCGAGGACGCAGGCCGTGCAGCCGGTTTTCCGGTAGCGGAGTCTTTCGTCATCACGCGGATGCGCGAGGGCTAGGGCGCGCATGAACGAAGAGGCGCCCGAAGTCCGGGCCGGTCAGCACATCATGGCCGGTTTCGAGGGAACCGAAGCGCCGCCCTCGCTCATCCAGCGGGTACGCGCGGGCGGAATCGGCGGCGTCATCCTATTCCAGCGGAACATCGGATCCGCCCGCCAGACCGCCTCGCTCATCGCCACCTTGCAAACTGCCGCCCTCGCCTCCCCGCTCGAAGCGCCCCTGCTCGTCGGAATCGACCAGGAGGGCGGGCGCGTGAGCAGGCTGTCAGATGATTTCACGACCTTCCCGGCGGCGAGAGGCTTCGGGGATTCCGGCGACGCCGCCCTCGCACGGGAAGCCGCCAAGGTCACGGGGACAGAACTCGAAGCGGTCGGCGTGAACCTTAACTTCGCACCCGCCGTGGACATACTCACGAACCCCGAATGCGCCGTCATCGGCGACCGCGCTTATGGGGAGTCTTCAGAGGTCGTCGGCCTGATGGGCGCGGCCGCTGCCACCGGCCTTCAGGAGGAAGGCGTCGCCGCCTGCGCCAAGCATTTCCCCGGCATCGGCGACATGGCCCCCGACCCCCACGACGAACTGCCGACCTCCCGCCTCACGCTCGAAGACCTTCGGGCGCGTGAACTGCTGCCTTTCCGGCACCTTATCAGTCGCGCACCGCCCGCCTGCGTCATGGTCGCCCACGCGGACTTTCAACTGATAGACGAAGCCGCGCCCGCGAGCCTCTCGCCGGTCTTTCTTCAAGAACTATTGCGCGGGGAACTCGGTTTCCGGGGCATCGCGATCACGGATGACCTCGACATGGGCGCGATAGACGACGCCGCAGAGGCCGCCCTTCAAAGCATCCTCGCCGGGGCCGACATCGCCCTCATCTGTCATTCGGAAGAGGCGCAGGAAAGCGCCTGCGACGCCATCGCAGGGGCCATCAGAGATAGGGACCTACCCCCCGAACAGGAGGCGGCCTCATCGGACCGGATACGCAGGCTCAAGGAGAGCTACTGCCGGCCGAACTGGCGCGCGGAGATGCTCGAGGTTATCGGGTGTGAGGCGCACCGGAAGGCGAGAGAGAGGATACTCGCCGCTATCGGACAGGCCTGAAACACTACACGTTGAAGCGCACGTGGAAGATGTCGCCGTCCTTGACGATGTAGTCCTTGCCTTCCAGTCTCAAAGTTCCCCTGTCCCTCGCCGCAGAGAGCGAGCCCGCCGCCATGAAGTCGGGATATGAGATCACCTCGGCGCGGATGAAGCCGCGTTCGAGATCGGAGTGAATTGTCCCCGCCGCGTGGAGCGCGATTGTGCCCGCGCGGACCGGCCAGGAGCGCACCTCATCCTCCCCCACGGTGAAGAAACACCTGAGATTGAGCAGATCGAACGACGCCTGAACCACCTTGTCGAGCGCTGAGGATTCGAGGTCGTAATCCGCCAGAAACTCCGCTTGCTCCTCACCGGGCAATTGCGCGAGTTCTTCCTCCAGACGCGCGGCGAGGGCGACGGGCGTCTCGCCTTTCAGTCTGGCGAACGCGTCCGCCTCTCCCAGTTGATCCTCGCCGACGTTCACCACCACCAGGATCGGCTTGGCGGAGAGAAACCCGAACCCTTTAATGATACGCGTTTCCTCTTCACCCAGATCGAGCGAGCGAACGGGGCGGCTGTCTTCAAGGACTTCGCGGATGCGGCCCAGCAGGGCGAACTCCGCTGCTTCCGCCGCGTCTTTCTTGACGCGCACCAGCTTCGCAAGCCGCTCCATGCGGCGCTCGACGACTGACAAGTCGCGCAGCATCAGGTCGAAGCGAACGTCGGCCAGGTCCCGCGCGGGGTCGATGCTCTCCCTGGGATGGGGAACGCCCGCGTCCTCGAAGGCGCGCACGACGACCAACAGCGCGTCCGCACCCTCCAGCGCCTGCGGGATGGCTTCGCCGCTCTTCGCAGCGCCCCCGTCTCCCACGCCCGCGTCCACGAAATTGACGCCCGCGTATGTCGTCTTTTTCGGATTGAAGACCCCGCTCAGCGAGTCCACGCGCGCGTCCGCCACCGCCGCAGCACCGATGTTCACGCGCGCGGCGCCGTATCCACCCGTGGAGGCCGCGCCGCCCGTGAGCGCGTTGAACAGGGTCGTCTTGCCGCTGGCGGCGGGGCCGATGATGCCTATCTTCACGAATTACGCTCCTGAATGAACCATGAACAAACGCGCGGGAGTGTACAGAGAGGGGGGTGCGAGGTCAAAAGGGTCAGCCCTGACTGATGAGGGAGGGGCTGACGAGTGATGAGAGAAAAGAATATTGAGCACAAAGTGCGGGCGGACATACAGGTCCGCCCCTACGGAGGCATCAATGCGCCAAGGTTTCGTATGGGAGAACCTATGTGTTCTCCCTGATGATATACGGACTCCGGCATGATTGGCCGTAGTGACAACCCCCCGTGGTTGTCCGTTCGGGGGCGGAAAGGACCAGGACAGGCGCGGGGGCCTGTCCCTACGAAATAGATGAATCCGTCTTTCGCAGCGCATACCGTCAGGCGCCTTACGGTTTTCCCCGAAAAAAATATGGCGCTTTCGCCGCGCAAGACCTATATTTCGTCATGAGGAGGGAGAGTAAGACCAACCTAGCAGGACGTTCAGCAAAGCAATCCTACAATCAGCCGTCATCGCCGCCGAAAAAGGAAACAGCGATGAAAAAGATTCTGTTCGCCGCACTGGTTGCGACGGGATTGGCGTTCGGCGCCGCGAACCCAGGATTCGCGCACGACGTCAAGAACGAGCACAAAGGATGCGACAAAGCGAAGGTTTGTCTCGAGAAAATCACCTGCGGCAAACTCGACGGCCGCATAATCTGCTACCCCACCTCGTGCGGTCCCGCGAACTGCGACACGCACATGCACCTGGAGAAGTCGGCCAAGCCCGTGAAGAACAAATAGTGGGGACGGAATCGACCCGCACATCCCTCTGCGTAACAGGGTCACTTTCAGCTGAACATCCCGCAGTACTGAATCGGCCCCTTCCGGTATGAGCCGGAAGGGGTTTTGTTGTTGGGTCAATTTCGAGCGAGGAGACGTTGTTGGAAAAGTTCTGTCGGGGAGAAATCGCTTCTCCCCCCATACGGGATAGGTTGCCGGGCGACGGGGAATAGACGGTCCTCCCGCACCAATCTGGTTTTCACTTGTAGGGGCCGCATATATGCGGCCCATGACGGGTGGCAAAAAAGCTGGGTCGCATATATGCGACCCCTACAACAAGATCGGCAATGATGCCGGAATAACGACGGTAGTCAATTCCTAGCGAGGGGGTTGGAGAATCACTCCCCCCTTGAATATCTTGACAATTACTATGGGGCAGGATTCAACGAGCGCGATCCTCGCGCAGCATGACTACGCTGTCGGTCTGCCGCATATCGAGCGTCCGGGAGAGGAGTTGCCGTGTGCGCTCGCGAAAGTTCGCGAGCCGGACGAGCCTATCCACCCGTTGCGTCAGCAGATGGCGCACCTCTCCTTCGAGCGATCTGTGATTCGCTCTGGCCTGCCTCTTCAACCGTTCGATAACCCGATCATCAAGGTTGCGTATCGTCAAATCGCCCATAGGTAGCTCCCTTTCATGAAAACATATTGCTTTCATAATGATGCGATGACGTCAAGCCGTGATTTGGAGTTCAAACTTCACTGAGGAGGAAGGGAAATCACTCCTTGAGAGGGAGTGGTTCTCGCCTTGACTCATCTTGTTACTGGGTACCGGGGGGAGGTGCCTTCCACGATAAAAAGGGGATAGTGGTATTCAGGCACCGCCTATCTTCAAAAATCAGGATACTCTCGTGTTTCCAACCTAAACTCTCGTTTTTCCCACCTATGGCGTGTAACGGAATGAGCCTCAGTTTCGTATCTCGCACCTTCCACATGGTGCACGGCCAAACTCTCTAAATCTAAGCGTAGAGTCGTTTTTCGCAGGTCGTCATCGTTAACATTCGACAAAGCATGACTTGTCATTCGTGCAAAATCGATAACATCATCGTCGATTTCATTGCTATCTTCCGGCTTCGATGGCGGTATTTCTTCCGATACCCAGTAGTCTGTTTCCCAGCCTTCTTCAGTTTGGTGGCCAAATTGGACATCAATTTCGGTTCCCAGTATAAGCACAATCGATTCCACGCGAGAGGACTTGTGAAATAGCACGACATTCGAACCACCGGAACTATCCTGAACAGATGGGTAAATGATTCCGTCGATTTCAGGGTCTGACTTACCTGCCAAGTAATCGGCAATGGCTTGCGTAACGAGGTACTCAAGCGGTTCATCATCGGGCATGACCGGTTGCGATATTCGCTCGCTCAGTCCTCGGAGAAATTTAGCTCTTTCGAGCCGACGGATATAGGTTGGATCAAATACGCTGCCTTTGACATACGCAGAGCGAAGAACACTGACATCTAGTAGTCGCATCTTGCGTATCAGTTCGAAGCGGCCGACGACAACCTGGCTTCCGACCGGAGGCCTGACCTCGCTTATGGATATTTCTGATTTTGTAGCCCCATAAAAGACGGCAATGCCGTTGGCATTCATCCTTCCTGCCTTGGCAAGGGTTGCGGGTGGAGGTCCAATTTGCACATCGGGTCTCTTCAGGGCTTCTCCAAGTTCATCTAGTGTTTGAAACACACGGGCGCGATACAATACAGTCATCTCAGTTCCCGGCCCCGCCTCAACGAACACCGATTTTCCGTCCGTACTACGCAACTCCATCAGTCTTTCAAATATACGGTCGAGCACAGCTTCCGCTTCTGCACTGAAAAATCGGGATTTAGTCTTCAGGCTGTTCTCAAAACTGCGCCAGTTCTCGCGGTATTCGACATCATCCAACTCTGCGTCTTCGTAGTGTGCTTCTTCGTCGTAAGGACCTTCTCCACCTATCTCAACCGAATATCTGCCACTATGATGGTATTCGAGCACTTTACGAATATCCTCCGCTACGATTTCATTGATCTCAGCAGCTTGCTCAATCGCATTGACAATTGGTTCTCCTTCGCGCCACCAGACGTAACCGGTTTCCTTAATCAATGAGTATTCGAGGTCTGATGGTTCAGCGGCGGTAAGCTGATAGTGCTGCTCAAAAGCCCCATGTATTTCGTTAGCGAGCTGACCAATTGTTGTAACTTTTCTGCGCTCTTTGCAGTAATGGCAAGATCCTATTTTCCCTTGATCGTCGATCTTAGCTTTCAGAAATTGTTCCTCAATGGAATTGACGCAAAGAGTACGCTTTTCAAGTTCCTCGATCTCGTTGTGAGATATCATCGCTGAATACTCCATCCATCTACTGTTTGTATTGTCGTTTTTTAGGGAATATCACCCAACACACCTCACATACAACGGACTCGACCAGGCCTGGCCGCCGTCGACTTGCAGGACGCGCACCCAGTAGGGGTTGACGGCATTTGGGGAGGCTGTTTCGTCGGTGAACTGGAAGCGCGCGCTCCAGTCCTTGAGGGTCGGGGCGAGTTCGCAGACTAAAACGCGGATGTTCACGCCGCCGGCCTCGATGATGGTGGGCTCTGTGGAAATGACAGAGAGGGGGATTTCGAAACTCCTGACGTTGCTGAAGAAAGAGAGTGTGGCGTCATCGGGTGCGTCCAGGTCGATGAGCACACCGTCGGGGTCGCCCGAGGTGGCGGTGGTGAAGCGGAGCAGCTTGTTCGATACGCGGGTGATCGTGTCGTCGTACTGATCGAGCGCGTAGGGCGTGTGCGAGAGCATCGCGCCCTTATCGAGCGCGATGCCGCCGCGCCATTCGACCTTCTTGTCGCGCCCGCTTTTCTGCGTCACCCCGCTCCACTGCACGCGGATTCGCCGCGCGCGGCCACCGGCTTCGACTGCGTTCACCGGATGGCGGTGGATGGTCTCACCGCCGCGTTTCAGCTCCACGTCCAGAAGCGGAGCCGTTCCGTGGACCTCGACCTTGATGGTGGGCGGGCCTCCCGTCTCGACCTCCCCGCCCATGAGAGCCTCGCCGCAGGCGGTCTTCAAGAAAATGCGTTCGCCGTTCGTGGCGTAGGTCCTCCTCGCGCGCATCGCCTCCCAGACGGCCTCGCGCGTGAGTTCACGGGCGTAGAGGCCCATGAGTCCGCCCTTCACGTCGAAGGTGACGACGTTGTTCGAGCGGCGGTTGGGGTAGACCAGCCCCTGTCGGCCCGTGTGATCGTCGCTCCCGCCGATGAAGCCGACCCGAAAGCCGCGCGCGAGCACTTCCTCCGCGAACCACTCGAAGGTGCCGTGGTGGGAGTGGATTTCCGCCAGGTGAACGAAATCGGGGTCGAAGAAATCGAGGTTGCACGCCCGGCCGCCCACGTGGGCGACGCTCATCACGTCCGAGCGACCCCGGAAGGTCTCCCACAAGGCCGAGATGGGGAACCTGTCGTCGGCGACGTCTGTGAGATCATCCACGCCCGCGTGGGAACTCCTGTGGATGGTTCCTTCGTCGCCCGCGTAGTAGATGTTGTAATCGCCCCCGCCTGAGCGCGTGCCCGACCACTCATAGCCCAGAAGCGTGACGAAGCGGCCCAGCTCGTTGAACGCCTTGCACTCGCGGACAACCTCGGCCCAGTCTTCCTTTCTGACCCTGAAATCGTTGCCCTGCCACGCTGCGACGTCCACACCCGCCTTGTCGCGCGCGAAGCGGAAGTATTCCTCCACCGTGCCCGTACCGACCGTAGAGCGCGTCTGGCCGTGGATGTCCCCCCAGAAAAGCGAGTAGGGATCGTCAGGCGCTTTTGGCAGAATCGGCGGACTTAAAGACACCAGCCCCGCCGGGTCCTCGAGACGCAGGCGATAGGGCCCCTCGCCCGTCAGCCGCGCGCCGCCGGCGCGCTTCACGCCGCCGTCGCCTGAAGTGAATTCCACCAGGCCGGGGGCCTCATCCTCCTCGCGCCACCGCGTAAGACTCTTGTTGACCGTTACCTCGCCGGTGAATTCCTCCGCCGGGTTCCCCCAACTGTCCACGCCGCGCACGATGGCGGAAAACGACTCTCCTTGCTTCGGCGTCTGGGGGCAGGCGAGATGCCAGGTTTCGGGCGCGCCGCCCACGACGCGGATGTCCGGGTCTTCGGCCAGCTCGTAGAAATGCTTGCGGTTGAATGTGTCCACAACGATCTTGAACGTGTGGCGCGTCTCGGGAAACGTCTGCGCGCGAATGCCGGGACCCCCGCCGCTCGTGTCGCCCAGGACGAGCGTTACCTCATCGTCCTGGCAGAGATAACCCTTCGCCACGCGGACCGCGACGCCGGAGCGCCAATCGTCCAGATAGCCCTGCTCCTGATAGGAGAGCGCGAGGCCCACATCTTCGTTCGAACACGTGACGCTCACATAGCCCGACGCCGCCGGGTCTTCGAACTGGGGGATCTCCATGTCGCTCGAGAGGCGCTTGCAGACCAGTATCTGCGCGCCCTCGTCCACCCCGTACCTGCCCGCCGTGAAGATGATCTTCCGGGTGAAGAACGCCCCCGCCACGATGGGGGTTTCCGGCTCCACGCGGGCGCTTCCTACATCGAAGCGATATGGGTCGAGTCGCTTATCCATCAGGAGGATTCCTTCGGGTTTGTGATGTTCAAGAAAGTAATCGCCCCCGCCTCGCGCTTTCTAGTCCCCGTAGATGCGGGCCTCGTCCACGAAGCGGGAGAAGAGCTGCGCCGCCCCGTCCATGTCGGCGTAGCCGTAGGCCGACATGGATTCGGGGTGCCACTGCACGCCCACGACGAACTGGTGCGAGGGGGACTCGATGGCCTCGATGATGCCGTCCCCGGTCTTGGCCGAAACGCGCACGCCCGGCCCCACCTCGCGCGCGCTCTGGTGATGGTGGCTGTTCACCACCGACGAAGCACCCAGCACCTCGCCCAGGATGGAATCGCCGATCTCAATCTCGTGGAAGGTGTAGGTGTTCTCGTCCGTGTTCGCGGGCCGGTGCGTGAGAGCGTCCGGCACCTGGGAGGGGATGTCCTGATAGAGCGTGCCGCCCGCCGCGATGTTGATGACCTGCATGCCGCCGCAGATGCCGAGCACGGGCATGTCGCGCGACATGGCCCCCCGGCAGGCCGCCATCTCCGCCGTCTCGCGCTTGGGGTTCGTGGGGCTGCACTCGGGAATGCGCTCCTCGCCGTAGAGCATGGGGTCGATGTCGTGCCCGCCGCCCGAGATGATCAGCCCGTGGATGCCGGTGAGCAAGGAGACGCTCGCCTGCTCATCCTCCACCGCGGGGAGCAGCAGGGGCGCGCCGCCCGCCTTGATAACGCACTCCACATAAGCGTCCATGAGCACGTGGCGCGGGCGCACCTTGGGTTCTTCGGGGTAATTCCGCTTGCCAACGTCACAGGTGATTCCGATTCTGGGCCGTTTCATCCGTTACCGCCTCCCTTGCCAGTCTCACAAAAAAACACAGGAAAACCATCAAAAGCGCTTACACTTATGAATCTCAGGCGGAAAATGAATATCAACACATTTCGGGCGAAACGGAAACCGCCCGCCCCCGAAAGCCAAATACGAGTTATGCCTCAAGCCTGCCGCTGCTCAGGGGTGGATTCCGGCGTCCGCGCACTTTATAGTCCGAAGCGAGTGGTCAATGACTCGCCGCCGGACAAATCCCGCGCCGGATGCGGGCCTTTTTGTTCGAGGCTGTATGGAGGTTTATCACACTTGTTCCGTCTTTACTTCACGCGCCTGATACTGCCCATCGTCTTCGTGGCGGGGATGGTGGCGATTCCCTTCGTCTGGCTGCCCGAGGTCGCGCCGCCGGAGAAACCTCCCGCAATTGGTGAAAAAGCGGCAGGCACCGCTCAGGATAAAACCAGGCGCGCCACGCCGTTCCAGCGGGCGATGACGATTGGCTTCGCGCTCATTCTCGTCTCGGTGACGGCGGGGGGCTACATGCTCTACCGCATCACGCGCTCCCAGACGGCGAGCTGGCGGCGACGCTTCGCGCCCGCAAAACGCCGGGGGCGGTGAGGGCGCGAACCTTCCCTCCTCGGGGTTGCCCCCACAGGTCGCGACTACAGATAAAGAGCACATGATTGCAAGTGCGGATTTGTGCGCCCGTCCTCTCCCGGTTGATTGCGGAGGGTGGGCAATCGGATATAATGAAATCAACCACAGCCGCCTGGGGACCCAACTCAAAGGAGAAAGCACATGACGACCTTTGAAAGTTGGAGTCTCCTCGCCGCCTATCTCAACCTCATCGCTTCCTTCGGCGGCCTCGGGCTGCTCTACTACGGCATCCGCGTGATGGCGCGCGGCGCCGAAATACGGGCGGCGGAGTCCTGGCGCAGGGACGAAGAAGCGAACCGCAGGCACGACGAGTGGATGCGCAAGCATGATGAAGAGTCCACAAATTCCAGGCGCAGGCATGAGGAGAGAATGACGACCCATGCCGAAAGCCGCGACTCTTTACGCGCGCTCATCGACGGACAGGCCGAAAGCCGCATGGCCCTGCGCGAACTCATCGAGCGAACCGGTTAGCCCGTAGGGACAGGTCGCGACCTGTCCCTACAAGAAAAATCTTCCCCAAAAAGGCGCAATTCCTTCTTGTTCATTCGGGATTGACCCGCATCCCGAGGGACGCGCCGCTCAGGACCGACGCCCCCGCCGCGTAGGCCAGGCACACGAGAGGGGTTGCGGTATAATGACCTGCCCCAAGAATGTGATTATTTTTATGGAAAAGAGGCGCGCCATGGCCGACACGGAAATACCCCGCACCCCGATTCCAAACGAGGAAACCCGTGAAGCCATTAGACAGGCGCGCGCCGGGGAAGGATTGAGCACGTATGTCGGCGTCGAGGAGTTGATCGCCGAACTCGACGATGCGTAGGGGCGGACCTGCGTGTCCGTACATTGGGATATTCCATCTCACCATCCCGTTTTATGGTGGAGACATGAATACTGGGCGGACACGCAGGTCCGCCCCTACAGAAGAAAATTCTCTCTCACAAACCTCAATTCCTTTCCCTTAACGCCGCATCCCGAGCGACGCGCCGCTCAGGACCGACGCCCCCGCCGCGTAGACCAGGCACATGAGCGCGATGCTGTCCATGCTCACGCCGGAGTCGATCAGCCAGCCCATGACGACGGGCGAGAGCGCGGTCGACACCACCATGAACGAGGTGGCGAGCGAGCGGATGGCCCCCAGGTTCTCCACGCCGTAGATTTCCGCCCAGATGGCCCCGCCGATGGTGATGCGCACGCCGACGGTGACGCCCGTCATGACCATGTAGATGAGGGCTACGACCCAGTGGTCGGAACTCGCAAGCGCCAGAAGCGCGACGCACATGGGCGCGAGATGCCAGGGGAGAATCCGGACCGCGCCGACGCGGTCGATGAGGGGGCCGGTGAACAGCGTCAATGTGACGGAGAAAAGCGTGTAGAGCGTGTAAGCGCCCGTGAAGAAGGCGAGGCTCCACCCCTTGGCCTCCACCAGATGCCCCATGTGAAAGAAAAAGCCGGTGCCGATGAACGAGGGGGCGAGAGAGACGGGCATGATGAGATAAAACCGCAGGTCCTTGAGCACCTCCCTTCTTCCCCACACCCCCTGGGGTCTCGCGGCGGAAGCCGCCTCCCCCGTGCGCGCCGCACGAGCCAGATGCTCGTCTTGATGATCCGAAAGCAGCCAGGCGACGGCGGGAATCAGCACCAGGGCGGAGAAGGCCGCCATCACGAGCCAGACCTGCCGCCAGGAGAGCCACGCGGTGAGCGCCACCGCCACGAGCGCCATCACCGCCTGGCCGGAGGGTCCGCCCATCGAGATGATGCTGACGGCGCGCCCGCGCTCCGCCGAGAAATGCCGGCCGATGCTCGTCACCGAGGTGTGGACCATCAACCCCTGCCCCGTGAGACGCAGCGCGAACAGTGCGAAGAGAAGCGCCGGGAAAACGGGCGCCGCCGCCATCAGGACGCAGGAGGCGATGAGTCCCCCGCAGACGCACAGGGCGAAAGTCTTGAGCCTCGTCCTGTCGATCATCCGGCCAATCCATATCAGGCACATGGCGCTCGAGACGGTGGCGACGGCGTAGGCGAGGCCGAACTCCCCGTGGGAGAGTGCGAAGGCGGCGCGGATATCGGTGTTGAACACGGCGATGAAATAGGATTGCCCGAAGAACGAAAAAAACGTGAGCAGAAGCCCGAACGACAGGAAACGGCGGTTTTTCCACGCGAAGGAGAGATATTCCAATGGCGGCCTTCATAAGGGAGCGGGGGGTGTCGATACGAGGCGCAGTATAGCATGGGGGCGAGTCATGGAGGAGATGGCCCACCTTGACACGGCCATGGGCCGCCCATACCCTGACGCCACACCCAGACAGCGGAGGCATCGAGCGCCATGCGATTCCAGATCGGCCTTCTTCTCTTCCCGAACCTCACCCAGCTCGACATGACCGGCCCGTACGAGGTCTTCACCAAGTTCCCCGATGCGGACGTGCATCTCGTCTGGAAGACGCTCGACCCGGTCAAGGCCGGCGGCGGCATGGAGCTCCTGCCGGGCATGACGTTCGAAGATTGTCCGCAGCTCGACCTCATCTGCATACCGGGCGGGGCGGGCATGAACGCGCTCTTGAACGATGAGGAGACGCTCGACTTCGTGCGCAGGCAGGCGGCGGGGGCGCGCTACGTCACCTCGGTATGCACGGGGTCGCTCGTGCTGGGCGCGGCGGGACTTCTGAAAGGAAAGCGCGCGACCTCGCACTGGATGTCGCACGCGATGCTGGCCGCCTTCGGCTGCGAGCCCGTGGCCGAGCGCGTGGTCGTGGACGGGAACGTGATCACCGGCGGCGGGGTGACGGCGGGCATCGATTTCGCCCTGACGGTGGCGGGCGAGGTGCTCGGAGCCGAAGCCGCGCGCAAGATCCAGCTCGGCATGGAGTACGACCCGCAGCCGCCGTTCGATTCCGGCTCTCCCGATCGGGCGGACCCGGCGATGGTCGCCGCCGTGCAGGAAGGCGGCGGGAAGGCTGGGAAGCAGTTGAGAGGTGATGGGGCCGACATCACAATCCATACCCCGAAAAAACGTATTTCCTGTCTACAGTAGGGACAGGTCGCGACCTGTCCCTACAGATTCCACATACACTCAACCTGCCGCCGTAGTGGCGGTTCGCGAACCGCCCCTGCTACAGAGCGCAACCCCTACGGGAAGGGCCGCCCTGGCGGGCGGTATCGAACCCGCGAGGACGGCCCCTGGTTGGTGAAACTGCTAGGCGTCGAAATACTCGCGCGTGACCTTGAAGACCATCGGCGCGAGCAGGAGCAGGCCGATGAGGTTGGGCACCGCCATCAGCCCGTTCAGCGTGTCCGAGAGATTCCAGACGAAGTCCACCTTGACGTTCGCGAAGCCGAGCGCCGCCAGCACCCAAAGGCCGCGGTAGACCATGAGGCTGTTCTCGCTGAAGAGATACTGCCAGCACCGCTCGCCGTAGTACGACCAGCCCAGGATGGTGGTGAAGGCGAATACGGCCAGCGCAAGCGTGACGATGTAGTTCCCGCCCGCGATGGTGCTCTGGAAGCCCGCCGAGGTGAGCAGTACGCCCGTCAAGCCCTTACCGGCCGCGTCCTTGAGCACCCATGCGCCCGACGTCAGGATGACCAGCGCCGTCATCGTGCAGACCACGATGGTGTCGATGAAGGTGCCGAGCATGGCGATGACGCCCTGGCGCACCGGGCTGTTCGTCTGCGCCGCCGCGTGCGCGATGGCCGCCGAGCCCAGACCCGATTCGTTCGAGAACACGCCGCGCGCGACGCCGAAGCGAACCGCCGCCGCCACTGCCGCGCCCGCGAAGCCGCCCGCCGCCGCAGCCGGGGTGAAGGCGTGCTTGAAGATCAAGGCGATGGCCGCCGGCACTGCGGCGATGTTGATGAGGATGATGATGAGCGCAGCGCCCACGTAGAGCGCGATCATGGCCGGCACGAGCTTGCCCGCCACCTCGCCGATCCGCTGGATGCCGCCCAGGATGACGAAGCCCACCAGCCCGGCCACGACGACCCCCGTAATCCAGGTGGGGACCAGGAAGCTGCCCTGCAGCGCCGTCGCCATCGAGTTCACCTGCACGGCGTTCCCGATGCCGAAAGCCGCCACCGCGCCAAATACGGCGAAGGCGAGTCCCAGCCACTTGGCGAGTTCGGGCGCGAATTCACCCACGCCGTTCCTGAGATAATACATGGGACCGCCCACGTACTTGCCCGCCGCGTCCACCTCGCGGTAGGTGACCGCGCAGACGGCTTCGGCGTATTTCGTCGCCATGCCGAAGAGCGCGATGAGCCACATGTAGAAGATGGCCCCCGGTCCGCCCAGGGCGATGGCGGTGGCGACGCCGGCGATGTTCCCGGTGCCGACGGTGGCCGATAGCGCCGTCATCAGCGCGTTGAAGGGTTTGACCTCGCCCTCGCCGACTTCCCCGTCGGTGTCGTACAAGAGCTTGAAGCCGTACCCCACCTTGCGCCAGGGCATGAAGACCATCCCCAGCGTGAGCAGCACGCCCGTCACGCCCAGCATGCCGAGCATCGGCGGCCCCCAGGCGAAGGCGTTCACGGAACTAATCATGGAATTCAGCCAATCCATCGCATCTACCCCCTCTTGGTGCTACGAAGTTGGCGGTATGATGGTGTCCTCTTGGTCCGGGCGGCGGACGCCATCCCATAACGAAAATAGTACCAAGCAATATTCCGGCGGGCAATGAGTTGTTTTTTGCGGGGGAAATCGCAACAGATACATGATAAAAAGAGCGCCCTGCGCAAGCCCACGAAAACCGGCCTCCGCGCGGCCTCCGGGAGTACCTGCCCGCAAGGCTCCTTTTGGGGGTTGTTGAGCAAGTCCTTCTCGCCCGGAATTGACCCTTCCGGGAGGAATGGTTCCCTACCTTTGCAATTCTTCATGGGATTGACGGGTCAGGCGAATGTCATGTTTTTTTAAGGGTCGCATATATGTCTGACCTACACACCATCCGGCAAGGCGGTATCCCTTAGCCGTCATCCCGGCGCTGCAGGGCTTTTTCAACATCCCTTTTTTGCTTGCACGCCAGGGCGTCAGACGCTCATAATCGAAACCATCGGCGAAACGAAACAGGAGGCGCGCATGAGGATGTTTCCGGCGATTATGGCCGTCGCCGCGATCGCTTTCTTTGCTCCGGCGGGGGCTGCGGACTGGAAAGAGGGGGCCAAGGTGCGGATCGCCACCGAGGGCGCATACCCCCCCTGGAACGACACGGACGCGTCGGGAAAACTCGTCGGCTTCGAGATCGACCTCGCGGCCGACCTGTGCCGGCGCATGAAGGTGACGTGCAGGATGATACCGCGCGCCTGGGAGGGCATCATACCCGCGCTCCGGGCGGGGGAGTTCGACGCCATCATGTCGGGCATGGCGATCACCGGGAAGCGAAAGAAGCTCATCACCTACTCGCGTCCGTTCGCCGCGTCTCCCCACGTCTTCGTCGTGCGGGCGGGCGGCCCCCTCGCGGGCGTATCGACCAAAGCCGCCTCGGTCACGCTGGGGAGCCTGGACGCCGGGGAGAAGGCCGCCATCGAGACGCTCCGGAGAGCCTTCGCCGGCAAGAAGATCGGCGCGCAGGCCGGCACCGTATTCGTGAATTTCCTGAGAATCCACATGGCCGACCGGGCCGGGATACGCACCTTCAAGTACCAGGGCGACGTCGACGCCGCCCTGCTCGCCGGCCGCGTGGACGCGCTCTTCGCCCAAACCTCCTACCTGAAGCCCGTGCTCGACAAAGCGAAGGAAAAGCTGAAAGTCGTCGGCCCCGGCTTCACGGGCGGTTCCCTGGGCGAGGGAATCGGGGTCGGCATCAGAAAGGAAGACCGCGCGCTCGCGGATATGTTCTCCAAGGCCATCACCGCCGCCATCGAGGAGGGGACGCTGTCCAGACTCTCCCTTAAGTGGTTCGGCTTCGACCTCAGCGCGAAGGAATGACCGAGATGAGCGAAGAGACGACACCCCAAACCGGGCAAGCGCAAGACGAGAGCGCCCTCGCCTACACCCGGGCGGGAGACGCCGAGAAAGCCCCGCGCCAGAAGCTGCCCAAGAAGATGTATGAGGCCGAACTCTTGAGGCTCCAGGAAGAGCTCGTGAAGCTCCAGGAGTGGATAAAGGACCAGGGCCTGAAAGTGATCGTCATATTCGAGGGACGCGACGCGGCCGGCAAGGGCGGCGTTATCAAGCGCATCACGCTGAGACTCAACCCGAGGGTGTGCCGGGTCGTGGCGCTCGCCGCGCCCACCGAGCGCGAGCAGACGCAGTGGTACTTCCAGCGCTACGCGGCCCACCTTCCCGCCGCGGGCGAGATGGTGCTCCTGGACCGCTCCTGGTACAACCGCGCGGGCGTGGAGCGGGTGATGGGCTTCTGCACGGAAGAGGAATACCGCGAGTTTCTCTACTCATGCCCCACGTTCGAGCGGATGCTCGTGCGCTCGGGGATCGTCCTCATCAAATACTGGTTCTCGGTGAGCGACGAGGAGCAGGAACGCCGCTTTCAGGCGCGCCTGGAAGACCGCACGAGGCGCTGGAAGCTCTCGCCGATGGACCTCGAATCGCGCACCCGCTGGGTGGAGTATTCCAGGGCGAAGGACGAGATGTTCGCCTACACCGACATCAAGCAGGCGCCCTGGTACGTGGTGGACGCGGACTCGAAGCGCCGCGCGCGGCTCAACTGCATCAGCCACCTCCTCTCCCTCATCCCCTACAAGGACCTGACGCCCTCGCCCATCGAACTCCCCCCCAGGCGTGATTCCAAGGCCTACGTGCGCCCTCCCCTGAGCGAGCAGACGTTCGTGCCGGATCGGTACTAGGGGCATATTGCTCGAAGTTTCATGCAACGCTATTAAGACTTAAGAGCGAAAACTTAATAAGAGTGTGCGTTTTGCAGTTATATTGCGCGAACGCTTCATAAGGGAATTCGTTATTCAGGGTTATGGTGTAGGTCTTAATAAAGGACAGGTCGCGACCTGTCCCTACACGCTTGAGCGGCATTACCGGCTAACGCGAATGGAGAAAACATTCCCCGCTTGAGAGGGTCGGGCATCCTTCGATACGCGGCTTCACCGCTACTCAGGATGAGGCTGGAGGACATTTTCAGGGGTGGAGGGGGCGACCCTCTCGACTGGAAAGCAACCCCCCCTACCCCCCCTTGTCAGGGGGGCAAGAAAAAGCAAAGCCTCCTCTGCCCGGCGGGGGCGCATCGCCTTTTCTGTTGTAGGGGTCGCATAATATGCGACCCGACCGATTGTGGCATGTGGGACGCATGTATGTAGCGCTCCCAAGAAGGGAGCGCTACATACACAAACACCCCCTGTCAGCATTTAGCGATTTCGTCAAAAACCCCTCGCGAGCGGCCCCTGACGGAACACGGCAAAGAGGAGGGCCCCGCAATGCGAGGCCCCCTATTACTCACATCTCCGTGCCCTCGTTCAGGATCGAGAGGTACGCCTCGTAGCCGAACAGGCGGTTGCGCTTCTTGCCCGTGAGCTCGCGGACGATTCCCAGCCGCCCGAGCGCCCGCATCCCGCTGGACGTCGTCTATTGGCTCGCCATTGTGCTTGCGGTGAACCTGCAAACCTCTTTCCTGACGCCGCCATTTGGATTTGCGCTGTTTTACATGAAGGGCGTGGCCTCACCCCAGGTCAAGAGCCAGCAGACCTGCACCGGAATCATTCCGTTCGTACTTATGCAACTGACCGGACTGGCGCTTATCATGGCATTTCCGGAAATCGCCGTGTGGCTGCCGAGACAGCTGCTGAGTGGAGCTATTCCTGGGCCGGTGCGGCCAGATCGGGCCTTCGGTCGGCCCACGGTCTGGCGGCCTCGAATGCGGCGGCGGCGCGGAAGATGTCTTCCTCGCGCAGGATCTTCGAAACCATCTGCATGCCTACGGGCAGGCCGTCCCGGGTCCATCCCGCCGGCACCGAGGCGGCCGGCTGGCCCGTCAGGTTGAACGGATAGGTGTAGTAGACCCAGGATACGATGTTGCGGTCGGGCAGCTCCGGGGGCGCGTTGCAGTTCACGTCGAAAGCCGGGACGGGAAGCGTCGGCGTCAGGAGCAGATCGTAGTCCTCGAAGAAGAGGCGCATCTTCTCGCGTAAGTCGTAGCGCCGGAAAACCTTGCCGTAATACTCGTCCAGTTCCTGATCGAGGGCGCCGGCAAGCACGTCGGCAACCGCCGGGTCGAGCAGGTCCGGCTTGTCGGCGAGCACATCCTTGAGCCGGGTTCCGACGCCGGCGTAGAACTCGGCCATCCAAATGGGGAGCGGATCCTCTTCCATGACCTGTTCGACCAGGTCCACGGTGCAGCCGAGATCCTCGAACACCCTGACGGCCTCCTCGACGATCCGGACCACCTCGCCGGCAGGCTGCGCGTAGCCGAGCGTCGGGCTCCAGGCCAGGCGCATGCCCTCGACCGGACGCTCGCAGGCGGCCAGGAAGTCGGGCACGGGCTGCGCGACGCTGAAGGGATCCCGGCGGTCGTGCCCGGCGACGGCGCTCAGCAGGAGCGCCCCGTCGCGCACGGTGCGGGTGAGCGGGCCGACATGGCCGAGCGTCGGCGTGGCGCTCGCCGGGTAGACCCCGACGCGCGCGAACTGCGCCTTGATGCCGAAAAGGCCGCTGAGCGAACTCGGGATGCGGACGGACCCGCCGCCGTCGGTTCCGAGCGCGAACGGCGTGACCCCGGCGGCAACGCTGGTCGCGGCGCCGCAGCTCGATCCGCCCGGCGTCTTGGCGAGATTCCAGGCGTTCGGCGTCACCCCGGTCAGCGGGCTGTCGCCGACCGCCTTGCAGCCGAACTCGCTGGTCGTCGACTTGCCGACGATGCAGCCGCCCTGCCGCCGCACCCGATCCACCGAGGGCGCGTCGACCGCCGCGACATTGTCCGCCATCACCCGGGAGCCGAAGGTCAGCTTCAGGCCGTCCACGGCGATCATGTCCTTCACCGAGATGGGCAGGCCGTGCAGCAGTCCGAGCTCTTCGCCGGACATGACGGCCTTTTCGGCCTGCCGCGCCGCTTCGAGGGCGAGGTCGGGCGAGGTCTGGACGAAACAGTTGAGCGTCGGCTCAAGCCCGTCCATGCGCTCCAGGGACGACCCGACGAGTTCGACCGGCGAGATGTCGCCGCGCGCGATCAGGTCCTTCGACTCGATTGCCGTCATGAACGCGAAATCGCTCATCGTTCCTGTCCGTCGAGCCGCCCGCCAAGCGTCTCGTGCGTCTTCGCAACGGCAGGCCGGCCGACTTCCACAGCCGCCGCGATGTCCGATATGCGGCTCCCGCGCCGTGATCGTCGCCTGACGATGTGATGCGGGATGCCGGACTGACCCGACGCCAGACCGTGGGGTTCGAGCAAAATGGTCATGCGCGTTCCGAAAAGCCGGCTGACATCGGACAGCCAGGTTGCGCATTCGGAAACCGGCGGGCCTGTGAGATTCGACATGGTTTCACTATTCGCTTGATTCGCATTCCAAAGAATATAAAAAAATATTCCAAGGAATACAAATTGAGATAGCGGAATGTTCCTGAAGCTGCCGGACCGCGTTCAGGGGCGAAAAGATCAAGAGCTACTTCGCCCATATGCAGTAGACGGGTGCGCTCGACGTATATTGGACTACCCGGATCATCGACTACGGGTTCATCCGTGCCATGGCGTGCATGGGGCTGTTCGTCTGCACGTTCGTCGCGCGGTTCAGCCGCGGCGGGAGGGGTTGGAAGAGCTCTTTGGCTGATACTACTCGCGAATCCGGACCGCTCGCGAGCGGCCCAGATGATTTATTCCTTTAGCCGAAATGTTTGGCCTGTTCCGTTGGAAGCTGTTCTTTTTCAGTTTCCTTGAACACCCGTGTCGAGACCCGGGTGTGTTCGAGTGGCCGACGAACGGACTCGGGCGCAATACCGCCACGAATCGCACAGAGCACACCTGCCGCCTCCCAATAATTTTCGACGATGTGGAGTTGGTCGGATCGCCAGGGCAGCATGGTCAAATCATTTTCCATCAGGTTCTTGTTTTCCCGAACGGCTACTACCGGGATGCCCTGTTCCAGTGCGGCTAGCGTTGGTAAACCCACACAACCATCGGGGATCACCAAACACGAAACGTCAGCCGCCGATATAACGCCAGGTTCGGATAGTTGGGATGAGTCAGTTACGATTCGCGGGCTTTTGTGTAGTCCTTTCAAAACACTTTCGAAAAACGTGAGGGAAATCGCTTCCGCTGCCATGCGCGGTTCCACTACGCCCGGATCGCGATTCGCGATATCCTGAGTCTCGAACATCGGCGAATGTGCCGAGGGCACGTTGAATCGGCTTGATACGGCATGGGTGAGCATGGCCTCCACCCCACCCCAAGGGTTGACCATCTTTCCTGCAGCATCAAAATATCCTTGATGGAACTCCTCGGGAACCGAAATTACTGAGGAAATTGCTACCGCATCGTATTCCCCTTCGTGTTCTTCGATTACTTCAAAAGCACGTTCAATCCCGCTGATTTCACCAGCGGCGGTACCAAAATCGGTAAACTCAGATCTCATCCTAATGGGTGGAGAAAGTTTAACCACTTCGGGACAAACCAAGCCGTAGGATGAGCGCGCCGCGCTCACCGCGTTAATGGCGGCGTTCACGAACAATTCGTCTTTGTGGTCATCAATAATGACCAACACACGGTTAGCACGTGTCGGAACGAGGCCGATAGTTCCCATCAACAAACGAGCGATTACGCTGCCTTCGACATACAGAGAATTGACCGGCATTTCGTTTATATCGGATGCGTTGACCACATTGGGATGCAAAATCAATGTATCGCAAGTCTCAGCAATCAGCCGTGCGGCCGGCGTCGCATCACCCGCATGGCCCCCAATTTCGGCGCCTATGCCCGTTGGAATCAAAAACACGACATTAAAACGGCTCGTGTTTTCATGCTTGCGCGGTTCGAAATCGAATATCGAGATATCCGAGAAATCGCCAAGTTCTGACAACGTTTCCAAGCTACTGATCGCACAACTAACATGGTCATTATTTGACTTTGTAATAGCTAACCTGAGAGGTGCGATGTTGGCAGGAAACCGAAATCGCGCGGCCTCTCGAATTTGTGCAAGCGAATCCTGCCTATCAAGTGCGATTGGCAGTTCAAGTTCCAGTTCTCTTAAAAGCAATTCTTTCTCCTTACACTACCTATCACAATGTGCGTTCAATAAATGTCTTCTTGCAGGATGCCGCCTTAAATCGTTTACTTGTAAATTCCGCCGCTACTTCTGGATCAAAGGACTTGCAGGAAAAGATGTTCACATATACTGCACCTAAAATATCCAGCGTGTGAATGACGATTGTGCTCGTCAAAATAAAACAGACGGCTGAAGTGCCTTTGGTATGCGGCAGCGTTTGCCGCTCCTCCTCGGGAACACCTACATCGTCCCAGAAGTGAACCTCGCACTTTTCCATTTTAATTAGAGTACAAAGGTCGGTGAAAAACTTGTCGATATGATCCCGGTTGAATAATTCAGCTTCACATCCATGAAGGTCAAGGATAAGTTCAAAACCATAGACTTGGCGGCCAGTAATACCATCACCCTGACTTGCGACACCCTCACCTAAGTCATTTTGTTCCGAGTGTGCTATCGAGTTACTGATTGTACGGTTCATTTAAGACTCCACAGCACGACGCACACGCTGAAATACACCTTCAAATCCCATACCTGCAACTACCGCCCATGCGATAGATAGGTAAGCGTCCTTAAATTCAGGTTTCCTCAAATTTGGGACTGCTGAACCACTATTTATGAGTTCCCCTGCAATGATTGAAAAAACCAAAACACCAGCTAAAAGACCAAGTGGAGCACTTAACAATACTCTCGATAGTTCTTGCTTTCCAGCCGTATCCGCAACTTCAACTTCCTTAGCGTTGCGAAGATCTAGTAATGCAATGGCTATTGATCCCGCTATCCCTAGAAACCCCCAGTTTAAAATGCTCAAGCGAAAATCACACAAAATAGAACAATTTTGATTGGGGTACAGTAAGGGGAGAATTCCCATTATGGTGAAAATAACTACTGCTGCCGCTCCGCAAATTCTGATGCCTGAAACAATTGATGAACCTTCAGACCATTTAGCTCGATATTCTGCTACATGTTCACGTACCGCTCGAAGATTTGCGCGCAAGGCCTCTCCTTCATCATCTATTTTTTGTGCACGCTCGTCATCTTCACCAAGTTTTTTGTCTACTTCCTCTAAGTCGTTTATGTTGGTGTTAATTTTGTCTTCCCAATCACGATAAAAGTTATCATTGTAAGAAAATGCCTCCCCATATGCATATTCCCTAAGTTCATCGAGGCTAGATCGTGCACGAGCTTTAAGATCTTCTAGCGACAGGAAATCAATCAACATGCGGTCTAAAGTGAGAACCTGAAACTCTGTCCATCCTTCGGGACCCACGTCTTCAGTAAGTCGTTCTATCTCTTCTTGCACCTGTCGATGCTTGGTTTCGAATCCTACGGGCCTTTCAGGCTCAGTTAATCTTGGTTGAATGTTTTTCGCTTCCTGGATCAGCGCTTCAATCTCGCTTCGATCTTCTTTTCTCGAATCATGGACTCGCGACCAATGACGAATAAAAAAATCAGAAATCAACCCCGATAAAAACCCCGCTAGCGCAAGATAAGGCCAACAAATGCATTCAGGAACCGCGTCAGGGTACCAAATAATTAAAATGCAGATAATAACGATGTACAAAATTGCTAAAAACATCACTGTTCGAGCAAGACAAAGAAAGCGTAGTTGCCATATCGTGAGTTCAGGTGGGAGCTTGTCTTCTGGGAGAATGTCCCGACAACGGATGTTTTTAGATTCCCCTTCGTCAGTTCGGTCTTGCATCAATCACCTCGACTCCGAAAATCCCCAGCCAAGCAGGGACGCTCACGAGCGTCCCCTACGAAGGCAAACGACAAATGAGAATGAACACAATCTGAATGGTGTGGAGTCTATCTGTTGAGAGCCGAACCGATCAAGAGAAAACGCCCCTTGCCTCGCAATCCCTCCTTCCTCAGTCGGGATTGACCTTCCCCCTTGACCTCTTCTTATCGCTGCGGGCGCGTTTGTCGTGCAAGCGTTTTTCGGCCTATTCGCGGGTGGGCTAGTCACACCCTGAACGTCACGGTTCTACTCCGACGAACAGAGTAATCGGATACAGCAACCATGGACTGTCACTCCCGAAATTGTACCGATGGTTCCCAGATGCCGGGGCCCGGATTTCTCTCTCCTTTCAGGCAGTTCCAATACAGCTTAGCGGCCGACACAGTTCCCAGATCGGGCACGTAGAGGTCTCCCTTTTCATTCACCGTCATCTTCATCCACTTGCGCGTTCTATCTTTCGCCTGCGCTTCCGTTTCTTCTTTCTCCGGCCCCATGGCAATCCGTCCGAAAACTCCGTTCTCGAAGACGATGCTGGCCGCGTATTGGTAACGGGGGTCTTGTTCCTCTGGATAGACGAGGGGGCGGACCGAGATCAGGGATGGCGCAGGTTCCTCGGGTTCCCCTGTTCTGTCGATGTGCCAACTGCTCGTTGTTCCCCGCTCCTCAATGAAAACAAAGGAGTTCTCGTTCAGCCATCCCATCTGGTTCAGGAAATCGAAGACGTGCCTCAGTCGCACCTTCATTCGCTCGCCATCCTTGAACCACCGCAGGACCTCGCAGCTTGCGGCCTCTCCTTTTTTTGCGATGCCGTTGTGAAGGAGGTTGTTGCGTATATGCCTCAGGTCACCAAGCACCTGTTGACGGGGACGGATGGCCCCGGGTAGATACTGACTCTCGTGTTTGAGCTGGGTTCGGTAGTAGCTCTCCCACCTGTCCCACACCTCGGAGATCCATCCTTTGAACGCGATTTGCTCCATCGGTCCGCCGGGTGCCGTGCGTCCAAAGAGCGGCTCTCCCGTCAACGTGGGGAACGCTCGCAACTTCGGGTAGGCCGGAATAAAGTAGGTGTCGCCGCACACGCGCACGGCATTCTCCAAGGTTTCGATGGCACTGTCGCTCGCATCCCTAGCCTGGAGTAGGCGCTGCCGTTCCCCCAAGTGACTAGCATGAATGCCCTCTAACATATACAGCAGGGAATTAGTCGCAACGGTGACATCGTGCCGGAAGGCTTGCCACAGACGGAACCACTCCCTTTCAAACGCGGCCACGGTGGATTTCGGCAATTCCGATGACGGTGCGGTCGCCATCTCTTCGGCAGCAGAGCGCTGCTGACCCTCCGCATTCTTGGACTCCGTGGAATTGAGTGACCCTGCCGCTTCCCCGGTTGGTATGTGTTGGTCTGGAATTCGGACGCTTGGGTCCTCTTCGTGCGACGAAAGCAGCGGTTGGGGCCAGTCGTCTCGGCGACTCGGATGGTACATGTCGGCGTCGGTTGGCACCTCGAATTGGACGAGCCCCTTGTTCGCGGCGGCCTCTCGCCACTGCCGCGTGTGCCGCTCCACGTCCCTTTCGCAGTAATACTTGGAGCGTTCATCAAACGGGTCGGATGGCGATTTCGGCCACTTGGGGTGGGCCATGTAGAGCCGCGCGGGGTGTATGACGACATATGGGATACCCTGTTTGCGATAACACTCGACGAGTTCCGGCACGAGGTTACCGACGATCGACGAAGATTCGCTCGGTAGCGGCGGGGCCTCTTCGATGACTGGCTTCCAAACGGCTTCCAGCACCCGGTCGATCTTCCTCTGCTCTTCGAGCGACCAACTCAGGGAGTCGGACTTCACCGAAGGGATATCCGACTCCGTCCGCGGAGGATATAGCCGCAACGCCGAACGCTCCGCTGCGCTCCAGTCCTCAGGCCGACTCTCGAGGATCATGGTCTTCAGGCACGTCCGCAAAACGTTGTCAATTTCGGCCACCAGTTCAACATTCCGTACATTGTCTCCCGCGCCCGACTCCACGGTCACCCGGCCATGCACAATTTCCGAATGGTAGTCGCAAAACCTGCCGAGCACGTCCTCAGTTTGCCGTCTCTCGTTCTCGGAGTCCGCATATTGCCACGCCGCCCTTTTCGGGATAAGCGTAGCTCGATCCTCCCATTCGCCGTTTTCCGTGAAGAGGATATTCAGTGCGATGCCCAAGTCGATCACCCTGTCTTCTTCATCCACTCGCTCGGTGCCGTTACGAAGGCGCGCGATTGCTCGCCCTAGTCTGCGTCGGGCCTGCTCCGGAAGCTCCGAGTATTTCGCTGTGAGGTCGTGGAGTTCCGCGATTGCCAGAGGCCGCTTCTGGGGTGGAGGTCCGTATCCATGGAGCGCCAGTGCCACTCGTCGGCTTCCGGCGCCGCGCACTCCGGTTTCGTGACGAAACGGCAGTGCAGCCACGGCAGCGGCGGTAACGGCCCTCCAGTTGCCGAACACGCGGAACCCGTTTCCCCAGACGAGCCCGAGAAGGAGCGCCAACTGCTCCAGTCCGTCCTTGAGTAGCGGGCTCGTATATTGCCTGCACCCATCACCCTGGAGGCTGCGGCGCTCGAACCACCGGCTCTCGAGTGCGCAGACGTTGTCCACATGCGGCTCTGGCAACTTGATGAGTAAGTCTCCCGGGTTCGACTCCGCGTCTATCTTCCGTCGCGCTTCGCAGTACGGTAAAAGGGTGCAGTACTCGTCCAAGGGCTTCGCCATTTCGATGGGCGGGCCTTTCAGCAGATAGACCCTATTGACCTCGATCATTCCATGAACCGCGAATTCGGCGGCGTACTTCCCAACCGACTCCCGGCCGTAGAGCCTAGCGGCCGCAATCAACTTTCGGGTGGCGGTCGTAGTATCGAGCTGGCTCTCCCTTTGTATCCCCCAGTTCTCTCCGGTCGCGACGGTGCCGCTCGGGGCCGGCTTTTCTTCCTCCGGGTTCCAATGGATTTCCACCCACTCCCGCAATCGTCGGAATCCCGGCCCGTCCGTCCTCCAAATCCCTTCGTCCAAGAAGCGGTCCATGCTTCGCCTGCCTTCCCAGCAACTCTCTGGGGGGCTGGCCTCGTCCATCTCCAAGATGTTGGGTCTCTCGTCAATCGTCAGAACGACTTGGGTTTCTTGTTGCGCTTTTTTCAGTCGCTCGAAAATGCTTTCAATAGAAGGGGGTACGCTCATTTGATTGTCTCTCGGTTGTGAAAAAAATCAGCTCTCAGGTAATCGCCGAAGCAGTGAATCATTGACACTTTATCGATTGGGTGCCCTAAGTTGCCCCCAAACCCGAATCTCCCCGCATTTGCTCATCCGGCAGAATGCGCTGGTCGTATGGGAGTGCGTAACAGAAGATACATCCAAACTCGAATCCCGACTCATCGACTTCTTGTCGCCTCAAACGGACAAATAACCTCCGTTACTCTTGCCCCCCCCTCGCCTCGCAATCCCTCCTTCCTCAGTCGGGATTGACCTTCCCCCGCGTCTTCTTCTTATCGCTGCGGGCGCGTTTGTCGTGCAACCGTTTCTCTTGCGACCCTCGGGTGGGGCGCGTGGGGCGGCGCGGCCGGGGCGGGTCGGCGGCGGCGGCGAGGGCGGCGCGCAGCTTCTCGAGGCAGTCGGCGACGTTCCGGCCCTGGTCGCGGAAGCGGCTGCTCGCGATGACCACGTGGCCCTCGCGCGTCACGCGGCGCGGGTGGAGCGCGCGGAGCCTCGCTTTCACGTCCTCGGGCGCGCTCGGCGCTCACCTTTTGATCTTGTCGTCTACGTTTATGGGTATGGTTCTCCTTTCGAAAGTCCGGTTAGTTCGAAAGATATGTTGTGGAAAGCATATATCTTCAAGTGCATGTAAAGGGGTGGCATTCAATATGACGAATCCGAGCGCATAAAGAACTTGGGTCGAAAAGGAAAAGTTGAGTGGAGAAATGGGAAAGCGCGCTGAACTACATAGCCACCTTTATATGATACTTAACGAACCAGCATTTACTGTTCGTCGCCACAGTCTTTGATTTGTCCATGCGTGAGGCTATAAAGTCGTTGTCCATTTCATTCCAGGACATTTTCGGGAAACATCAACAATCTGAGGTCCTGGATCGATAAATTTCAATTTTTGCCTCAGCTTCTGCAATAACGCCGCTGGATCGATCGCTGTCGGTCGAAGCGCCGAATTTTGAGCAGGCTGCTCCAGATGCAGCACCACTCTCCATCGCCGTCCAGAACTCAAGGCGCTTTGCGCAATTTTCTTTTCATTCACATCATCAGCATTCGTTGCAGCGGTCGCCAGGCCGGCTAATGTGTCCCGAACCTTTTGAGCCACTACGTCGCTTAAACTACTAGGAATCGGAAATAAGGATTTGCGGTAGTTCTTCACTTCGATCAACCAAGCGACACTCTGGCTGACGCATACAAAGTCAACTGCTTTAGAACCACCCGCAGCATGCTGAAAACTCTCTCGACTCTGAGAATTTCTTCGATAAAATGACCACTCATCATACTTTCCGACATCGCAGTCGCTATCGAACTTGAACTCCAGTTCACCTTCCAAAAGGGTCGTCATGCTGATGATTCTTCCAAAAACCGGTCCGACTGCAAGAGTTCTTCATCCAACACCGTCAACGGCTTAATACCATCAATGATTTCGTCTTGCTCAAGAACAACGCCTTCTTCACTCTTCCCAATCGCGAAGTATCGTTGCCCGATTCCTTTGAACTCTTCCTTTCTCAATAACATCTCCAATTCCCGCAGGAGAAACAGACTGTGCGTCGCAATGATGACCTGAACTCCGTTTCTGCAAATGTGAAGAATCGTCCGAGAAATCTCGCGAATCAGCTTCGGATTCAGATTGCTTTCCGGTTCATCCCAGAACAGACAACCTTTGTCGAGCAACGAGCCTGTTGCGATCAACCGGGCGAGCATTGCGAGTTTGCGGTGTCCTTCGGCGACGAGCGACATTTCCATACTCCCGATGCCTAGGCCTTTGAGATAGAAGCGACCATTCTTGTCCAGAACGATTTGGCCGCCCATTTCATCTTCAATCGGCTTCAAAACCCAGGCTATTTTGCGGGCAGTCGGCCCCCTCAATGCAGGGGCGCCAAGCAGGGCGCATGTATCCCGCCACGTTTCTTCGAATTCCAGATGACGACTCTCATAAAGTGAAACAAAACCCGGGTAGATGGTCAGCAACTCCCGTGTCGGCAGAAATACAGGCGCCTTGTCGATCCATTTCGAGGGAACACGTTCGAAAACCACTTCCGACTTGCTGTTCGTGGCGAAACTGAAACTCATGTTCCATCGAGAATCGTCGAATCCAACTCGCACTTCACAACGGTTTCGGCCTTGCTGGCGGCGCGCCATACGTCCCAATGACTCAGCTCGAAAAACATCCACCAGCTTCTGCGCCATACGTGGTTGAAGGAGCGTTTTAGAAGGTTGCGAATGAAGAGAATTCTGGCCAAGTTCCGTACTCGCGGCCATAGCCGCGTAGGGCAGCTTGAGGAGGTGTGTTTTCCCCAAGCCATTTTCGCCGATAATGACGTTAAGTCCCGGTGAAAACCGCAATCGGCTTTCTCCGAAGGCCGTAAAATTTTTCAGATGAAGCGTTTTCAGCAAAGGTTTTCCCCTTCCAGGAACGCTCTCCCAAAGTCGAATCCAGTCCACATACATCGGCTGCGCAAAATCTAAACGAATGAATCCAACTCGCAAAGAATACAATGGAAACATATAGCGATACAAATTATGCCGCGGGGGATGAAGAATCACGGTGGTTAGTTCCTGGTGGCCTAATATACGATTAAGCTCATATCCCCATCCCCTTTGTCAGTATTGAAAGATACTGCTCGTAACCGAACAGGCGGTTGCGCTTGTCGCCCGTGAGTTCGCACACGATTTCCGAACATTCAAGAACACAGGGCCGTTAGCAAACACGGGACGCTCGCGAGCGTCCCCTACGAATGCAGACGACAAATGAGAATGAACCCAACCTGAAAGGTGCGGAGTCTATCTTTTGAGAGCCGAACCGACCAAGAGAAACACCCCCCTCGCCTCGCAATCCCTCCTTCCTCAGTCGGGATTGACCTTCCCCCTTGACCTCTTCCTATCGCTGCGGGCGCGTTTGTCGTGCAAGCGTTTTTCTTGCGACCCGCGGGTGGGGCGCGTGGGGCGGCGCGGCCGGGGCGGGTCGGCGGCGGCGGCGAGGGCGGCGCGCAGCTTCTCGAGGCAGTCGGCGACGTTCCGGCCCTGGTC
>JGI24792J26632_1000265_pt1 | contig 38069 bp, 37 predicted proteins | sample MesohylBB_FD_26632 | JGI IMG/M metagenome (IMG submission 26632)
CGCCCCNNNGCCCCTNTNGACCTCCGCTCCTCCAAGGTGATCGGCATCGCCTGGAATCTGCGATCGGCTTGGCGGAATCGGTGGTCGGCATCGCCGGAATGGGCATTGGCGAGGTGGCCTACGCCAGGTTGCGTTTGCCGACGGTGTCGGAAGCTCTGGCGGCCGTTTGCAGTGGCCCCTCCAATACCGGGGGGACCGCTGTCTGGCTCGGCCAGGTGACGTTGGCTGGTGGATCGCGCTTAGGTCGAACGGAGGTGATGGTTCGTTGGCCAACAGCGACAGGCTACCTTCCGCCAGCCATCGCAGTGCCTCCCGGCCCCGAGGGAGAACCCGGGTCCGATTGGCGTTTGGGCCGAGACGGCCACTACACGACCGCGACGGCCCGTACGGACGCTCGCGGGCTGTTCATGCTCTGTGATGTATCCTGGGGGGCGCGCCTTCAGGTAGTCGTGCGAGGTGAAGCTGGGGGCGTATCGGTTGCATCTGCCACGTTCCTGGTGCCATTGGGTGAGGATGTGGTCCGGCAGTCGATCGTGGTGCCGGGTGCCTCTCGTTCGGGCCCGGTGGGATGGCCGCGTCGGACCACGCCGGATCGGCTTTGCAACGTTTTTCGGGTGAGCACTGTTCATACGGGTACACGGCGGAGGTTCGGTGCCCCCGCATCTCATGGACGAAGTGATGAAGAAGGCGAGAAGTCGTTGGTCGCGCTAGCCGTGGTTGCAGTTGTCCGGCGGTTTGGCAAAGGAGCCGCCGCAGTCTCGTGACAATGGGTATCATGATCGCTGTCTCGATGATCGCGGTTGGGCAAGGACTACTGGCCCAGACCGTTGGACGCCGGGCCGAGACACACGCTACGGTGCCCCCACCTTCCCAGCTTCTCGGCCCGACCTTGGTCTTGCAGGATAGCGTCATTCTTGAGGAAGGCGCCGAGACGTATGTCGGCGATCCGCTGGGCTTCTTTGTCGGCCCGGACACGTCGTTTCATATCCTGGACGGGTTTGGCAATCAGGTGATTCGCTTCGCCAAGACGGGCGAGTTCGTCAGGACGTACGGCCGTCAGGGCCGAGGACCCGGCGAGTTTGGCTTCATTGGTGACGTCGGGTTTGCCTACTCCGACTTGATGGGCGTAGTCGACTGGCGGCCACCAAGGCTGATTTTCTTCGATCCGGAGTCGGGGAGGAGCCTCGGGAGCATACGCTTGAGCGATTTCGCGCATCACAGCGTGTGGGCAGACGTCGACAGGGTGTGGGTAACGGGAATCGATGAGACACCAGGCGGATGGCGCGCGGTCGCCGAAATCCCGGTCAGCGCACTCCCCGGTGGCGACGGAGAAGTCGTTTCCAGAGTAGCCTCCGACCGCGTGTCCGTACCCAAGGTGTACGTGGAGAGCATGCAAATCCGATACGGCACCGGCTCGGTATTCGTAAGTCCGGGTCGTGACGACTTGTTGATCGGCTTCGGAGCGAGTCCATTCCTTTTGCGCGTCAGCCGGACTGGCGAGGTTCTGGACACACTGAACCTGCGGGCAGTGAAGCGCAGGGGCGTCCCAGCGGACGACGACTACATCAGGGGGATGGACTCGAAGCGCTATGATGATATGGGTGCCTACACTCGGGCGTCTTTCGAAATGGCATCGCTGCTGGCGAGCCTGTCGCGGGGAGCGGAAGATGACTACGTGTACACGGTGCACTTTGACCCTGTGTGGCGGGATTCGGGCGGGCCTGTCGGACTTCGAGGCGGGCCTGGCGGACTACGATACGTCAGCAGTTCGAAGGTGGACGGCAGTGAGCCCTGCCCTGACACCGTCGTGCCGACGGAGGACGACGGACGGGTCGCAACGAGGCTCCGTGGAAACGAACTTTTTGTATTGGACCAGCGGATTGTAGCGGGAGCTGGCCATGTAAGGACGGTGATTCGCCGATTCACAATTGATCCGACCAGGTGCACAGGTGAAGTGCTCCGATGACGGGCAAGACCTTGAAGAAACCACAAGTGCCGAGAAGCAGGTTCGAAAACACCAGGCGGACGCGCATGTCGGCCGGCCTGCCAATCGGACTCATCCTCTTCATGCTTGCCCCCACCGGCTGCGAGTCCCCGCCAAGGCCGCAGGGATTGACAGTCACCGACAGTGCCGGGGTCCGGATTATCGAGCTTGGTCCCGATCCGGACGGTGTCGCCGAGCGGCGGGTATTGGCCGACGAGCCGGACTGGGTCATTCGGTCTCGCGAGGACGATCCGTCGTTCGTGGTGTCCAAGGTCGTGGACGTGGAGCTGCTGTCGCAGGGCCGTATCGCGGTTGCGGACGACGTGGGGAACGAAGTCCTCGTTTTCGACTCGGCGGGACGTCACGTTGCGACCTGGGGCGGGGCAGGTGATGGGCCCGGTGAGTTCAGGCGGCTCGGGTGGCTGGCGTCCAAGCCGCCAGATTCCCTCGGAGTTGGAGACTTTCGCCTGTTCCGGGTCACCGTTCTCGATGCGAGTGGCCGATTCGTCAGAAACGTCGAAACCGCGAGCGGGATGACCCGATCCGCAGGAACGGTACCAGGGCGGCCCATTGGACTGCTTTCGGATGGATCGGTGGTCACGGTGGTCTACCGGTCACCCGCCCCGGTCGAGGGTTCGCAGCGCCCTGAAGTCGAGGTGACGGTGATCCCTCCGTCCGGGGAGGGCGCAGAGGTGGTCGGCACCTGGCCGGGCGACGAGCTTTCGCCGTTCCTGGAAGACGGGCTACTCCAGATGACGGCTCCTCCGTTCGGCAGACGTTTCCACATCGCTGCCTCGCCCGACGGGGTATGGCTGGCTGATGACGATCACTGGGAGTTTCGTCAGTATTCCGCGGGAGGTCGCCTCCGAACCGTTGTCAGATCCACCGTGAGCCCGACGGCCGTGTCCGATCGCTTGCTCGAAGAACGGATTGCCGAGAAGTACCGGCACGTATCCCCAGGTCCGGAGCTGGAAGGCTTCAAGGCGGATCAGCGCCGGATCGCCGGTCACGCGACGACACCCGGCTTCGGGAGCATGCTCGGCACGGTGAGTGGCGGCGTTGCCATCGGCGAGTATCAGGCGGGCAGGGCTCCAACGAGAACGTGGGTGGTCGTGGATTCGACCGGAGGCGTAACCACGGTCGATCTTCCGGGTGCCCTGGAAGTCAAGCGGTGGGGCCCGGACTGGGTAATCGGGGTTGTGAGCGACGAGCTGGACAGGGACGAGATCCGTTGGTATCGGATCCTGGGTGCGGTTGGGGAGGGTGGTGGGTAGGGTGGCTACGGTGTGGCTGGTGCGGGCGTGGGATGATGGGTCCGGAGTCTTCACGCTCGATCCACTTTGCACGCTTTTCTCATGAGTCTTGTTCTCATAGTACAGCCGGGCGAAAGTCGCGCGGCACGCATCATGGAAAGGATGGACATCATGAGGAAGCTCTGGATGTTGGCGATGGCGGTAACGGCTTTGGTAGCCGCTACGTGGGCACCGACACCGGCCAAGGCGCTGGGCTGCTACGAGATCTGGTCGATCTGCAACGACGGGCGGGATTGCTGCAGCAGGATCTGCGAGCGGCTCGTCGATGGCTCGTACTGCACTACCGGTTCTGGTGGCGAGAACTGAGGGGACATCGTTCAATGTGGAGAACAGGAACCCGTCTGGATGCCAGAGGCACAGCCAGTGCCATCATTGGTACACTAGCCCTTCTGATGGCGTACACAGATGCTGTCGGACAAGAGGGGATTGCCAGTGATTCGGTGCATCTCTATCGCTACGCAGGTGTGGACCAACGCCTGCCTTGGAGCGCCGTCGAGCTTTGGCGAGTCGGAGAAACTCTCCAAAGTAGTGCAGTGGTGCAGTTTGAGTCGACGCCCCAACCGTGGGATGTTGCCACAGACAGTTCGGGCTCAGTATACATCGCAGACCGTACTCAGGTTTACGTGGTGTCATCCGACGGTCGTAGCGTCGGAGCCGTCGGTAGGCCCGGTCCTGGTCCGGGCGAGTTCGGGTCGGGTGTCTTCGGCTTGGATATCGCAGGCGACACGGCACTTGTCGTGCGCGTTGCCGGTGCGCTCGTGCGTTGGCGCCTGCCCGATCTCACGTTGCTCCCGCAGGTACGAATCGGGGCAGCGTATGCATTCCAGGATCTTCGTATGGCCAAGGACGGGTTCCTGTTCTCCAGCGTAAGCCGAGCTGTGCTGGATCAGAAGGTTCGGGACACAAACCGACTACTACGGTGGGAGGGTGGCACATCCCGCGTCGTGTTCGAGGGCTCGAGTCACGACAAGACCGAGGCGGGTCCCGAATCGGTCTGCTTCCCTGGCGTCCTCTTCGCCAAGCTGTTCGCCCCCACTCTCAACTGGGACAAGAGAGGCGATGTCCTTGCCGTGGCGCACGACGATTCGTACACGATAGACGTCATCATTGATGGCGGCCGCCATGTCCGTATCGAGCGGGCAATAGAGCCTCGCAAGGTGACTCGAGATATGGCTCTTCGTGCCGCGGCGTTCGACGAAGCCCTCGCTTGGGGTCCTCCAGGCGACAAATGCATTACCACGCCGGAGCAAGCCGTGCGCTTGTGGGGATACTCGGAGTTCCTCCAGCCGATAGGGGCACTGCGGTTGTCGGCGGCAGGCCATGTGTGGGTGCTCCGCGGGCGTGTGGCGGATGAGCCCTACGCAATAGACATACTTACAGTCGCAGGAGAATACTTGGGAACCGTGGAAGGACTACCCATGCCCGTCGCCTTTGGCCCCGATGGTCGGATGGTCGTTGTGGAAACAGACGAACTTGGTGTACCGAGCGTTACGGTGTATCAAGTGAGACAGCCAAGCGGTGTGCTGCCGTGGTGAGCCCGTCCCGAGCACGCGTGAGGAGTGGCCTACTGAACGCCGGTCTCATAGTAGTGACCATGTTAGCGGGTGCCGCCGTAGTGGGTAATTTTGGTCGGCGTGATGACCCATACGTTGCAACGCCAGTGGATGGCTGGCAAGACTTGGCCGCGGTCGGTCATCGCCAGGGACCGAGTGACGCTCCGGTGACGATCGTCGTGTTTTCGGACTTTTACTGTCCGTTCTGTCGGCTTGCCGCTGAGGACCTGGCCGAGCTACGGCGAAGCTACCAGGACAACTTGGCCATTGTGTATAGGCACTTTCCAGTGTCCGGCGTGGAAGCGATCGATGTGGCCCAGGCGTCTGAGTGTGCTGCGACAGAAGGGCTCTTCTTTCCGTTTCACGACGCGGTTTTCGCTACAGATTCAGTTGATCTGGCAAGAACCTTTGGGGATATCATGAGTAGGCGCGATCGGGAGCCGCTCTCGTTGGAGCAGTGTCTTGCCGACACTACATCCCTTGCGATGGTCCGGAGAGATGCCTTGGTTGCCCGGGATTTGGGGTTGACAATGACGCCGTCGTTCCTGATTAACCACCTGAAACTGCAGGGGTATCCAGGGACAGCGCGCATAGAGGGACTGGTGAAGGGAGTCCTTCGGGAGACAACGCAGGACAGCCCCCAGTAAAGGTCTCGACCGGCAATTGCGCACCTTTGATGCAGACACAACCGCAGCGACCCCCCGTCAAGACACTCGGCGAACTCCGGCAACCACCTCGCGCTTTCACGACACGCTGGAGAATCAGTCAACATCCCGGACGAGCGCGTTTCCCCGGCGCTTGGGCAAAGAGGCCGACGACCCTCGGCCTGAACGCGTTGGGCGACCCCAGCCTGATCCGCCAGATCGAAGGTGACGAACTTGCCCTCGCTGAGGACGGCGGGCCGCTTGCTGTCGTTTGTCAGCGAGTCCGAATCGGGACCAGGCGGGGCCGGACGGGGGCTTGTCGCGGGCCACGATCTACGCGCGCATCGGCCAGGATCGCTTCCCGCTCGGGCGGTCCAGCTAGGTGCGCGCGCCGTCTGCTGGATCGAGGTGGGGGTGGACGGGTGGGTCGGCCAACGTATCGCGGGGAGGCGGTTACAAAGAAGGGGCGCGGTGCCGGGTCCATCTCAGCGCGCCAATCGGAGAGCAATTGATTGGGGGCATCGGACCCCCCCGAATCCCGCGAGTCCAAAATGGGATTGGGTAGAATTGAACGACCGACCTCACGCTTATCAGGTGTCTTCAAGATGGCGTGAATCCCGGCAAGAAATCGTCTAAGTTTATACAGGACTGCACGATCTGCCGTTCTTGCCGTGAGGTCGTCATCGGGTCTGTCGTGGTCAAAAGGCGGGAAAATCGGTTCAAATGGCGGGCATTTGGCGGGCAGTTGACGCTGCCCTTCACATGGGGCCAGTGCGACGGCATGAAGGAGCCGGGCCCTCCACCGGCGCGAGGCTGTCGGGTACGAGGGAGTCTTCATCGAAGCCGCCCGGAGGTCGGCAGCCCGTTCGGTCAACGCCGTGGGACGCGACGGCGCTGGCGCCGCTTTTCGGGCGGGAAGTTGGTGACGATTTGGGTCCCGTCGGAGGGCCGGGGCTTCTCTGTCTGCAGCGTCTGGCTCATGTGCTCGTCTACCTCTGGTGCGTGATCTGGGCTTCTTGCCATCAACCATATCTGATTCCACCGTACCGGAATAGCGGCACAACGGCATCAAATGGCGGGCAAGCGGCACCCCGCAACCTCCTACCCTCACTAGCGCACCGTCGAGCACGTTTCGGTAGAGTGCGGCCCGCGCCTTGGGCATGATTCCCGCTGCGGCTACCTTTCACAGCCACGGACGTGCTTCAGCAGCCTCGTCGGACGTGAATTAATTCTGGCGGAACAACAAGACTAACGTGCGGGAGCCTGGCCTCTTGGCGATGCCTGAGCAGGATACGCGACCCGTTGGACATGGACATGCCGAGTTCGCCAGATCGTACTGGGAATAGCGGTCAACGAGAACCGTCTCCCTACAACGATCCCCATCAACAGTCCAGTGCCCTTTCGCCTCGAGAGCAGGAGATTGTGGCCGGCCTGAGGCGTTTGGATCCGCAGCTTGCGGGCCTCTACGAACTCGGGCGGCGGCTGGCGAATGAAATCGAGCAGCCCGGATATGCCCACACGGTCGCCTATGTTGGCCGCGAGTTGTCCCGCGGCGTGATCCGGTGTCGCCTGCGGGATGCAGGAATCGAAGAAACTGGACAGAATGCGCAAGAACCGAGATGTGCAGTTGATCGTGAACGGAATCGCCGGAGAATAGCCGCTGCCTTGCAGCTTCCAGAGGACGACCCCCGTGTTACGGAGTGGCTCCGAATGCCGGCGCGCTTCGCGAGATGGGAGAAATACCGATATGGCGGGCCGTCTCCTGACCACGTCCGAGACGGCTTCGAGCAGTTCTCTCAGATGCTCTTCGGCTTGGTTGCGCCGTACTACGCGACCGAGGCTGAACTCGACGCACTTCTTAAATTGGACGCGCCGGCCGCCGAGCATGCGCGACTTCTTCGGGACCTTCAGCTTCGCCCGGCGCAGCGAAGGTACTTCTTCGAGCGCTTGAAGGATCCCCGGTGGTTGGTACACCTGGTGAACGAAGGCTTTTTCGCCAATCCGCCTAGCAGGGAAGTACATGAAGACGGCACTTGGAGCCCACGTTGGTGGCCGGAGGGTGACTACCTTGCTAGGGTCGCCCCGGACGTGCCTGCGGACGTCACTCGCGTCCTGGTCGCGCTCCCTTCGACAAACGACAATCCCGATGTCTGGAACTCGGTCGCCAAGGCGGCTTCGCAGTTGCCCGCCGACTTGGCGGTCCGTGTGGTCCCAGCCGTGACGAGGGCGTTGAAATCGGTGCCGGGGCTTAATCACTGGTCCGATACAGTAGTTGGCTTGATCGAGCACCTCGCAGCATCGGGATCTTCTGAGATCTTCGAGCTTGCAGACCATCTTCTCTTCATCGCAGGGGCGAACGCCGTTGACCCCGAAGACGCCACATACTGGCATACCACCGATTGGGTCGTTCCTCGTATTGGCGGGCAAGACTGGCAACGGTTAGTAGGCCGATTGGTCGCCGCCCTTGAGGGCACGAATCCCGAGCGCACACTCGGGCTTCTCCTAGCCAAGATCGGTCGCGTTCAGGCGCTAGCGGACACTCTGCGAACGGAATCACATCCCCTCCCTTCCAACGTCGAGATGCACCTGCGGGAGTCGCTTGCGCGAGACAACGACCCTCGCCCAGAAGCCAAGACGGTTAGGTTGCTTGCACAGAGCACTGTTGGCGTAGCCCGGCGGTTGGCGGCGAGCGGCCCCGAAGAGGCTGCCAGAGTTATTACGCTTGTTGAGGAACGCGAAGGCCGCTTCTTCGCGAGCCTCAGGTGTCACGTTCTGGCCGCTGCGGGCCACTTCCTGACGCGGCGGCTTGATCGGTTCCTCCAGTCAGACGAGGCCCGCAACCCCGGATACCCTGCCGACGAGGTCGCCGCTCTGCTTCGGGAACAATTCCGGAATGCCTCTGCCCCTGCCCGGAAGGCGTACGCCGATGCGGTAGCGGAGGGACCTGACCGCGATGAGCTTCGCGCGAGGCTCGAAGAATGGTCGAAGAAACAGGTAACGGACGATGAGGTGGAGCAGCAGGTCCGCGAGTGGCAGCGGCGAATCCTGACGTTCTTCCGAGATGACGTTCCTCAGGAATTCCGGCACTTGGCGAGGGATCTTGGTCTCGCGGGTGGCACACCTTCATGGCAGGACCAGCAAATGGCAGAGCAGGGATCGTACTCCGAGGCTGGATTTGGGTACATCGGGCGCGGCGAGATGCAGAGCTTGACAGGATGGGCTGCGGAGGAAGTCGTGGAGTTTCTCCGCAATGGGGGAGCCGCAGACTACATCGCTTTGGAGGCGTATGCAAAGGACCAGCCCGCAGATGGAGTGCACCTTCTTGCCGGTTGCGCGACAGGCGCGGTAGCACCCGGTGCGGTCGACGGCGTGCTCAGTGGGCTTGCCGAAGCAGTCAAATCAGGAGCGCAACTCGACTGGTCGTTGGTTTTGCGGAATCTACGACAGGTCGTCCGACAGATCGCGGCGCTGGAAGCCCCGAGTGCCTCAGTGTTGACGGAGTGGCGCAGGGCTGTGGACTACGGGGCGCGGCTGATCCGGCAAGGTTGTACACAGGATGCGATCGCGACAGAGTACGCTCGCGAAGTGTGGTATGCTCTTGAGGAAGCAGCGACGCTCGGTATGGTGTGGTCGGAGCCAATTCGGGATCCGATCACGGATTTCGACGGCGTGCTATCGGCTGTCCTCAACGATGCCGCCGGGACCATAGCGAGCGCGGCGATAGCTGCGGGACTGTGGCATTACCGATCCTGCCTTCCGAGCGGGCAGGTATCTTCCGAGGAAGAGATTGCTGCGGCGCGCGCGCTCGTTCGACGGCGCCTAGTGCCGGTCTTGAATGGGCTGGTCAACGTCGCCGGACCGAACCATCCGATTCCCAAGGCCGTGATCGGAGAGCGCCTGCCTTGGCTCTACTTGTTGGTGCCTGAGTGGCTAAACGAAAGTACCGACCGCCTCCTCCGAGGCGGCCTTGACGACCCCGTCGCAAATCCCATCTGGACAGCGTACATCATCAGGAATGGTCTATACGATGCTGTTTTCCACGCTTTGCGGCCGCGGTACGTAGAGGCGGCGAGCAATGCCGCGATGTGGAGGGCGAGCCTGGGAAGAGTCGCCCAGCGCCCAGAGGAAGTCACAAAGGCATTTGCGGGACATCTCGCAACTGCGTTCCTGCGAGGGTGGATAGGGCGCGGAGATGACGACAGGCTCCTCGAGACCGCCTACGCGAATCTGTCGCCCTCCGACTGGGCCTACGCGTACTTTCGTATCTTTCGCGACTTCAGGGACGGAGACGGACCGGTGCCGGCGGCGATCATCGAGAGGTTGATCACGTTATGGGAATGGAGGGTCTCGGAACTCACCCGGCAACGCAGTACGGCAGCTACAGTAGAAGAGGCAAAGGGCCTCAGTCGGTTCCTCTACACCCCCCACATTCCAGCCGATGCCTTGGTGCGACTCGGCCCTCGCACAGCGCGCCTTGCCGAAGGGCGGGTGATGTTGGATTGGGGACGTTTGCTGGAACTAGCCCATTCTGACCCCGAAGGCGCATTCGAGGTCGCGGATGCGGTCTTGGACGGTACCCTCAGAGCGCGCCATGGATACGTTCCCGTAGATGAGGTCAAGCCGGTACTTGGGCTTATTCTGAAGACTGCCGAGGTCGAGGTCCAAAAGCGGGTGCACGGCCTGATCGACCGCCTTGGCGAGCAGGGCTATCGCGACTTCAAGGATCTGGTCGATGACGAACGACAGTGAGCAGCCCCGGAATTGGCGCGAATGTCCTCCGCGGCACTAAACGTCGGAAGCTCCTATCAAACCGTGAGCCAGGGCGTGCGGAAGATGCTTACCGATCATCGATGTAGACGCGGTGGCCCGGTTGCTGCACCCTTTGCGATCCAGATGGTGCGGGCGGCTCCAGCCGTCCTCGTTATTGATTGCCTGAAGCAGCGGCCCGATGGTCCTATGCCAGCCGTGCGGCGCGTTGTTCTTTGCGACTGCTCGTCTGGAGTTCGCTCCGGTCTGCCGAGGTGGGGTCAATGCGAGGGACGTCCCGTCCGCACCAGCCGGGCGAGTGCCCTTGCGCTCGCACACCGGCTTCTCGTGGCTCTTGCGGGACCGCCGCAGGCCCTCGACGCCCCAGAGGATGCCCGCTACGGAAAGGAGCCTAGCTCGGTAGGGACGACTTGCCGGACGAGCCCGAGCGGGCGCAAGGACCGGTCTGATCCATCGCCCGGTCGCCCTCAACCTCTGTCCGACGGGAGACCCTATGTCGCATCTTGATGATCTCCCCAAGCGCCATTCGAGCCACCGGATCGAGGAACAATCCAAGACCGCTTTCCGCGTCGCCATATCCGAGTGTGAAGAGTTCGCCATTCAATCCGACGACTGCGACTACGGCACAGATTTTCAGATTGAAGCGGTGGACGGTGGAGAAATGACCAATGTCAGAGTACATGTGCAACTCAAAGGTACCACCTGTGAGGCAAGTCCGGATGGCTCCGTCTCCGTGTCCGTCGCCAGAACTAATGTTAGCTACCTATTGATGCAGCCGGGTTCCATATTCGTCTGTTACCATATTCTAACGAGGCGTTTGTTGGTTTGCAGGGTCGATGACGTTGTACGCCTATACGAGCACCGCGGCAAAGAATGGTGCGATCAGCAATCCTTGACGGTGAGATTCAAGAACACGTTTGATCACGGATTCCAGCAATCGCTGAGGGAGTACGTTGTTGCTTCAGCAAGGGGCGAAAGAGATCGGCGGCTGAACTTGGCGATCCACCCTCCCGAGACGCTAAGCATGGTTCGAGAGGAAGGAGCAATTGACCTGCCGGTTCCCGCTGATCCAACGCAAGCGAAACGAGTGTTGGTCGAGCTATACGAGGGAGGTCAAGACAGGATCATAAGCCTATCCTTCGACAAATTCCGCGCGGTCCTAGGCTCTTCAGATGACACGTTTCTGCTGGCATATATGGCCGAAATCAACCTGGGAATCAACGGGACGAAGTGCGACCAGATTCGCATCCGTCAGGGAATCGACGCCTTACACAACACCATCCATGGAGGCCAAAGCTCCCCAGGCTCGGTCCTCTACAGCATTGGCAACGGGTGGCTTGCACTCAAGGAGTTCAAGAAGGCAAGGGATGCCTACAATTCGGCCCTGCTCCTTCTAGACGAGTCCAAGGGCGCTGCCGCACGGTGCAGCAAGAATCTGGGGACGGCTCTGGAGAAGCTGAACCACCCCGATGCGGCCCGATCGCTTTACGAGCGGGCGCTGGAGCTCGATCCAAACCTTGCAGAAGCACATTTCGCGCTAGGCCTTTGGCACTACAGACACAAGCATGCCGATCTCGACCGCGCCTTGGACCATCTGGACGCGATTGTATGGCCTAGGGGCTCTGCCGGAACCTTGCTGGCCGTGCAGGGTTGGCGCGCCGAGATCTTGTTCAGGCAACGAAGGACTAGGGAGGCTATTCGGGAGGTTCGCGCACTACTTCACGGTGCGCCTTCGGCGGCATGGGTATGGCCATGGTGCGCAAGACTGGTGTCCATATACGGCAAATCATCTGTCGAGGCCACGCAGTTCTCGATCTCATTCTGGGGCGCGTACCTAGAGGAGTTCAGGGACGATCTTCCAGCGAGGAAGGAGATACTCCTTTGCGTCTATTACCTTCACGATCGCGGTGAGCGCACCGGATGGGACTACGAACGGTTCAGAAAAGCGGCCGAGACCTTAGCCGCTGACGGAGACCCGGACGCGGCCTTACTTTGGGATCGTGCCGGGCACTGGGCCCAGATGGCGGAAGACTGGCAGGAGGCCGAGACGTGCTTTCGCAGAGCCTTTCAGCTGTCGCCGAATGAATACGGCTATTGCCTAGGTACGGCGCTGAACTTTCTGCATCGGTATGAGGAAGCCATCGCCGTGTTGCTGCCACAAGCGACTGAGCATCAACCGGACGCTATGAGTTGGTTTCAGCTAGCTGTCGCCCGCGAAGGAATCGGAGATGTCCACGGATGCATCGACGCTTACAAGCAGGCTTTGGCGCTGGATGAAGGGTACGATCGCGCATGGTTCAACCTCGGCGGTGCCTACTGGAATTCTGGAAACCACACAGCTGCCGTGTCGATTTGGAAAGAAGCGATACGATTGTTCCCAACGCATCCGCTGTCGTCAAGACTCAAAACGGATTTGCCACATCTGTTGGGTTGATCCGGACTGTGCAAGTGCGGTAAAGAATACCTGAGGCCCGAATCACGACAAGGAATCACGCAAGTTCAATCAGCACTGCACGATAGCAACGCCATCTTATCGTTACGGGTGTCGGGGGTTTCCATGTACTGGAAGCAAGGATGCGGCCGTTGACTGTCCCAGAGAATGCACAGAACTGCCTTTGGCAATCTGAGCGGAAGGCGTCAAGACTGGCTATCGCACCATTGACAACGCTATCCGACATGTTACTAGGGTATTGCAGGAACACATGAAACGGTCCGCCAGCCCAGTACAAGGTTGGCGAGTCTGGTTTGGTCATCGCTGATTCTCCTATCCTGAGGGTATCGTCAACCGGTAAGCGAAGTACGAGTGGCGACCCACACCGGAGCCAGCCACGGGAAGGCGCCCTGGAATCACTCAGCGCTTTGGCCTTGATGGCCGGACTCGCGGAGCCTGTTGCTGATCCCTTGGAATATGGCCCGTGCCATGATCGGAGATACGCTGTTTCCGATCATCCTGAACGAGTGCCAGATCGTCGGATGAAAGCGGTGGCGGTCCGGGAACCCCTGCAAACGGGCTGCTTCCCGAACGGTGATTACGCGGGGATGTTGTGGATGTATAGGCCGTACTGCCTGGTAGGAACCTCGATCAGCTCCCGTCCCAGCCCGAATTGCGGGACTCTGTCCGGACCACGACAAACGCGGATGCCGTCCGATCCGGTCGACGCCCCCTGCCGAAACGCCCGCGAATCGACGTGCAACCGACTCCGAGTGGCGGGTTTTCCGGTGTCCCGTAAAATGCCCATCCGCGGACCGGAGGGCGCGAGCGTAATCAGTCGGCCGGCCGACACGCGTGATGCGCCAAGTATCGAAGTCGTCCTCATCCGCCAGCGCTGAAGCATTCTCGAGGTCTACGATGGCAGCTCGAACCGACGCGGCCGGCTGCTTAAGAAAGTCTAAGTCTTCAGCCTTCAACGGGTCACCGTAGTCCTCATGAATCCCTACGACGAAGAGCCGGGCACGATTCGTTGCCGCTCCGAACTCTGCGGCATTCCACACGACGGGACCCAAGGTTCCGTATCCTTTGGTGTGTCGGAGGGCCTCATCAAGGATATATCTAGCGTTTGCATAGCCAAGACCAAGTACGTTCTCCATCACGAAGAACACGGGTTGAACCTCTCCCACGATCCTGAAGAAATCGTCCAACAGGCGACGCCGCGGATCGTCCGGGTTACGCCTACCGATTGCACTAAACCCTTGGCACGGTGGGCCGCCGACGATCGCGTGTACTTGCCCACCCGCGGCCTCCCGAACGGCTTCGCCATCGAGTTTCGTCACATCTTCAAGCACCAGTTTTGTGTCGGGAAAGTTGTATGCGTACGAAGATACCAAGATCGGGTCGTTGTCGATTGCGGCAGCGATCGAAAAACCGGCCTGATGGGCTCCGAGTGACAGCCCACCGCCTCCACAAAAGAGATCGACCACCCTCATGACCGACTCACACCTGGCCTTGCCGCGGTCCGAGGGTCCATCAGCGAGGGCACCGGAGGTTTCATCCTCTCTGAATCACGTCAGTCGCATATCGGGTCACCGGCTCTACGCGACAATCTGGGCGAACATCGGATACTCTCGGTAGTAGCGCTCAAATGCCTCGATCTGCTCCTGTTCGAGGTCGAAGCCCGACACGCGGACCTGTTCCCGTGTGAGTTCGTCGTCACGCGGGAGCAACGACAGCAAGGTGACCGCTTCCCGAATCGTGAGAAGCGGAGCGACGATTCGCCTTTGCGGGCGACATCGCCAGCGTTCGTCGCTAATGACGTCTGTAGCACTGCTCACGTTCCCTGGGGCCGGGACGATTCCGCCGACCGTCACCATTTCCATCGTGTCCTTGTAGATAATCCGAAACGCCGGTATGAATCCACCTGGTCTCGCCGACTCCACTCCAATCGCCTTCATGAAATCCGTGACCAAATCGGCCAGCGTCTCCTGCATCCGATCCCCTTTGCATCCCGCCTTGGAAAGGTCGTCCGGGACGACATCTCCAAGCAGGTCGCGCAGCCGTTCCTTTCTCTGCTCTGGGCGCCCGTAACTTGTCGCACGCGCTTTGAACGTCGTCAGGAGTATAGTGTCGCTAGGGGACCTTTCGATGACCGCCCGAATGTCACCGACCATAGCTTCGCTTAGACGTCCATCATAATCCAACCATACCACCCACGGATGGGCTTGACAGTCATCGTCATCGTGGAGCTCGGCGAGAACTGCCGACGAATGACCGTGTCGCACCTGCACGGTTGCATATGGCTTATTGAAGCGTGCGCGACAATAACCAGTATCATCCGCCTCGATGGACACCATCCGGCGTATGTCGAGCGATTTGTGAGCCTGAACGAAATCTGAGAACCAGATGGAACCAAGCCCGACATAGATCATATCGCTTAACTCCAGCCGCGACTTGAGCATGCGGATGCCGTCGAAGATGATCTGTCTCTGAATGCCTTTGCTGGGCCTGAGACTGTAGTTCACAATGTCGAATGAAGCCATCAGCCGTCTCCGACGTGATCGTCGTACGTATAGTCGAAGGACTTCAATCCCACGTCGCGGTACGTCATGTTTACGTTTCCGAGCTCGGTCGCGAGGCGCTTCATCTTAGATACAGGAACCGAGTAGTTTACGTTGGCCACAGGTTCAGTCTTTACCCGAACGAGTTTCGGGAGCGCGATCGAAAGTCGTTTCTTCACGTGTTGGATCGGCACGGCCTCGGGAACCGCCTCTCTTCTCTTCGCTTCGGCCAGAGCTTGCTTTCTGACGTTCGTATAAGCGATCCACTCTTTGGAGATGTCCCGCATGCGACGGCGCGCACGCAAGTAGACTCCCGAAGACGCATCGACGCTCCGTTTGGTGGTCGTGAGCGGAAGGTCGGCGGCATTCGCTGCGGTGAAGAGAACGATCCCGATGAATCCAGAGTACTGCCGGTGCCACTGCGGCCAATCCGAGGTACCCCATCCGGAGACCGTGGTCTTGTCTGCAGCGAGCACAATGCGTCCATTGCACGCGACGTACCATCCAAACCTTCTGTCGCCATCCTTAGCGTCATCCGGGTCGATGCTCTCTGGCGGCGGCGCGGCCATGCCCCCGATGATCTCCACCATGACCTCGTCCTCGCCTGCTTGATCCTTGTATTCGACCCGCACCGGCGCGAAGCCGCCGCCCTGGCGAAGCTCGATGGGCAATCCCTCGACGGCTTTTCCACCAACCGCGATCTTGAGCCCGCGATTCAGGTGAAGCGAATAGTCTCGGGCGATCATGCGTCTAAGGTTACGGATGAACGCAGGATTCCCGAACTCGGCTTTGGTGCCTTCCCTCAGACTCTCGACAACGATCTCGACACCATCGTCATCCAATTCGTGGTCCTCATCTATATCGAAATCCCAAGGTGGGTTGTCGTTCTTCATCCATTCGTCCACAAGGATAGGTACTGCAAACGCCTCCCTGGCTCCATCGGAATCCGTATAGGTGCTACGCACCCGTATGTTCGTGCCAAGCTTAAATGCCGCCCGTTTCATGCCGATGCCATAGACGCCAATGCTGTACTCCTCCAGCTCTTGTGAGCCGCGCCTGCCAAAACTGAAGGCATGCTCCACGGCGTCATCAAGGGTCATGCCCCCGCAATTGTCCCTGATCGAGAACCGCTCAGGCGACGCAGAGATGGAGATCCGGTAGGCGGAGAGGTCCACGGTGTCGGCAAGCTCCATCGCTTGGCCACCTTCGTTGTGCCAAGCGGCGTCTATACTGTTGTCGATCAAGTCAAGAATCGTGTCTTCCAAGGTGATATCGCGAGTGATCATGTTGACAAAGAACCCCTTGGTCGGGCTTGCATCGACCTTGTCCCCACGTGTGTTCACTACCATGTTTTGGATTGCTCCTTCAAGTGGCTGACGTATGAGCCCAAAGTCGGTGCTCCTCCTTCTCGCTGCGAGGATCCCTCGGCGGAGTCTCGGGACAGAGCGTCGGTCGCTGTCAAAGGACCCACCTGAACGCTGCTGAGTTCCTGCGGGCGTCCGAGCGATGACCGCCCGGACCCTTCGCACGAAGCGGTGGCATGACGGTGAGTCAAAGTCAAGGTCGACTCGCTTAGCTGCAGATCAGACAGCCTGACCTCCTTCGTCCGACGCGTGCACCCGTTCGGCGGGCCGACCCAAGGGTGGTTGGAGCCATGCTTCGAGTCGGGAGGCGCGCCGAACCCCGGCGATGTGAGTCCTCGTCGGCGCTGTAGTCGGCGGGCGCGAAGAACGCGTAGAAGGCCACGCGTAGAGGTTGGCTGTCCGACGGTGCACGCGGTCGAGGGCGGGTCCGGCCGCGTGACGCCCGCCGAGCCGGATAGCATGGCGACCGGGAGTCCGGCGCGCAGCAATCGAACGAGGGACATGAGGTTCATGACCAGTCAATAACGTCAACGATGGCCGGGCTGGCAAGACTCGGTTGCCCGCTTGGGGACGGCGCCTTGGGTCGCGCTAACATCGCCCGCCTCGTGACTGGTGCGTTATCGTACGGGGATGCCGCGCGGGGGGGCGAAGCTCACCAAAGACCAATCAAGCCCAGAAGCGACGGATGGACCAAATCAGAGAATTCGTGGACGAACGGCAGAAGGCGTGGTGCATCCAGTGCGGCGATCAGCTCGGGGACGTGGCCACCAACCGGGACCACGTGCCGTCCAAGGCTCTCCTGCGCAAGCCCTACCCGGAGAACCTTCCCGTCGTCGACACCTGCGTCGCCTGCAACAAGAGGTTTTCGCCGGACGAGGAGTACCTGCGCCTCTTCCTGCACTGCGTGCTCATTGGTTCCACGGACCCGGAGCGCCACTCGGACGCCAAGATCGCGCGGGCACTACAGCGCCACAAGAAACTGCGCGCGAGGATCGAGCGATCGAAGACGGAGTACCGGACCATTGCCGGCGAGACGCGTTGCGTCTGGAAGCTCGAAAAGAAGAGAGTGGAGCGTATCGTGGTGAAGAACGCGCGCGGCCACGTCTGCTACGAATACGGCGAACCGATGCTGGGTGAAGCGACACGCGTCTGGACCCAGACCCTAACGGCGATGTCGGCGTCTGAGCGCGAGGAATTCGAATACGACGGCGTAGTCGAGGAACTGGCAGGTTCGCCCGAAGTGGGCAGTCGAATGATGACGCGCGGGCTCACCGGGCAGGACATGCGTGACGGCTGGGTCATCGTACAGGACGGTGTCTACCGGTTCCGCGTGCAGCAGCGCTGCGGGATAGTCGTCAGGTCCGTGCTCTCCGAATACTTCGCGACCGAGGTGAATTGGAGCGACTACTGAGCAGGGCGACGGCACGCGCCGGTGCGTTCGCGCCCCTGACAGTTATCCACTCAGTACGACCCTTGCGTCGCGCGATACCGAGGTAGCGGTTCGTCGCGGGAACGAACGTCGAGCCGGGTTCACAGTTCCTCGACGACGACTGGAGTCGAGAAGGAGTGGCTCGCCCGGGTCCAGGTCTACTACCGCGGAACCGGTAGACGATTTGCAGGCAATGATCCCCGCAAGGTTCCTGCGGTCCCGGACGACGTTCTTCCGGAACTTGTCCTCCCAATACGATGCGCGTGTCTTCGGCGTGGTCGCGCGGGCGCAACCATCGTGGCGGTGCCAGAAGCCGGGACCTCTAGCGGTTCAACCTCGGGAGGTTCCCTTCGACTGGGGCTCCGAAGGGGCAACGTACCCGACCTGTTGCTCGCGTGGAACTCCCGTCGCAGCCTCTATGGCGGCCTCGGTCAGATCAGCGGTGCGGCGACTGATGCCGAGATTGACGGTCACCGGCGTGTGCTTAACGGGCTTCGATTCGCTACGGTTAGGGTTCGCCATCAGGTTCTCTCCTAGTCATCAGGGTGGTCGGGCAATGGTCATGTTCACAAGCGGAACCACTCTCGTCAAGCCAACGCGGACTCCAGAGTTGCCTTTCACGCGCCCAGATACCACCCCAAGGACCCTACCCGAAGCGATGTCGAACACGGGTCCTCCGCTGTGCCCTCCGTGGACAGGTAGCTGCGTCAAGTAGGCCCCGATACGAACCGAGGGAAGATCCGGGTGCGGGTAGACGGCACTGATCACTCCCGCCAGGATCGACGGTACTTGAACGGGCTCCTTCATGAGTCGATTTGTCACCTGCGGCCAACCACTAGCACCCACATGCTGTCCCGCCCAGGGCACCGTTTCGCTTAGCTATGGTCAACACGCTGTCCGGCGGAAACGTATGGTTGAACTCTACTGCTGCGAAGTCCATGTTGTCAGCGGTAGTGACGTTGAGGGCGTCTGCCAGCACGAGGATTTTGGCCTCGTAGTCCACCGCTCCGTTGTTCGGCGTGGCGCGCCTCACCATCATCACGTGGGTGGGGGTCTTGGTACTATCTTGGGGTTTGAGCACATGCCGCGCTGTCAACACCATACCCCGCGCGTCCCTGATCGGAAATCCAGACCCGACAACCGTTAGCTTGCTTTCGTCGCCATTCTTCTTCGACTGGACGTGGACGAACGCCAGCGTGCCCCGGCGTACCCGCTCAAAGATTGCTTTTCGTCCGCTCGTTTGCCGTGGCTTCTTTTTCTTTGCCATCCGTTTTCCCGGGTTGGGGGCAAGATATGGATTTCCCGAGACTCCCGAAGCAAAGGTAACGGGCCTTCGGAGAAGGGCCAAACTACCAGTTGCCCGCTGCCTTGGGGTCAGCCGTACCCCGTCGGCGGATCGTCGAACATGGCGTCCTACAGTTGGATGGCATCCGCTTGCTTCATCACCGCTTTGGCGGCTACGCGGCGGACATGCGCCTGCGCGGGGAGTCGGCGGCGGTGATGGTCCCGAGCGTCGCCAGCCAGTTCTCGGGCCACGGCGCGGAGTTGCTCGATGGTCGTCATGAGGGGTGGTCCTCGGGGCTTGGGGGGGCTGAGGTCCCCGAAGATACGATGGTCTCATCACCAATCCATCAGCGCTGCCCCCGGCCAGTACCGACAAGCGGCGTTCCGCAGGGTGGCGGAGCGAACGCACCTGTGGATGAACACCCTTCCCGTGGACCCGGCGGTCTCCTATGCCGTGCCGGGGTCTCCGAAGCTGTAGCCGACGCCGCGCTCGGTGAAGGTGGTACGCCGGCGCGGCCGCGTCGTCGCCGAGCATCTGCCGGAGCTTCTTGACGGCGGTGCGGACGCGGTCGGAGTCGTCCGATCTCCGCCGCCCCCACACCTGGCGGAGCAGCCTACTGCTCCCAGTTGGGCCCGGGCCACGATCCGTTCGACCTAGGTCCGGTGGTGGGTGCGATGGCATAACTTCGTCGGGAGTCCGAAAGCTACGCGCATGGCCCTTGAGAGCCGCTCGAATGCGCATGCTGCACAGGCAAGAGGCCCCGACGCGCGGCGAGCATCGGGGCACCAGGCAGTCTTATAAGGCGCACCAGTTCGACCAGTCGGACGGTCAGCTCAGACGTTGGGGCGGTTGCCAGGACCGGAAGTCGCGTCGACGACCCAGCGGAAGTGACCTTCCCGGAGCCTCGCGGCGGGCCCATCGCTGGCAGCAAAGGCGTTCGGCAACGTAATCCCTCCCGCCCGACAGCCCGGCGCTCGTTGAGCCCGCTAACCAACGTCACCGAACGCCCCGCTGACACCGGCCACGGCACGAAGCGAGTGCTGCCCCCGCTGGCGAGGGGAACCCCGTCCGCTGACCGAGTACACCGGGACCACGGGAGGATCTCGCGAAAAGCCAGATCACCGAGCGCGCCCATCGCGGCCCATTCCCCAAGTCTGGTCGGGCTCCGTCAGCGATCCCGCGCCAGAGTCCGCTTCCCGATCTCGCCTCCAGCAGTACACGATGGCGGCGATGGCGCTTGCGCCCGCAAGGATCGCCATATTACCAGTGGCCACCGTAGCCATGCCGCCCATCCTCATGATGAAGAAGATCAAGAGCGCCACCGCAGTCAGTAACCCGAAAAGACTCAGCTGGCCCCACCCGGCGGGTCCGTCCGACTGCCGCGCCATTTCGGTGATGCCGGCCATTACCCTTTGGTTCAAGTCCTGCGGATCGTTCCGCATGCCGGTGTGCAAGTAGCGCGCACCCTGCTGAATCTGCCAGTCCAGCCAACAGGAATGGCATGTCTGGAGGTGCTCCACTACGGCGGGGTCCGCTCTCGGAGTGCCGACTCGCGCGAGGTCGGATAGATCAGGACAGGTCATCTTTGCACTCCTCAAGTAGTTCCCGAAGTCTCGCCCTGACATGGCGCACGTGGGACCGGACGGTCGTGTCCGTCACGCCCAACTTGTGTGCTGCTTGCTTGGGGCTGTTTCCCTCCAGAACGACCAGCTCGAACGCCTCCCACTGGCGCGGTGGGAGATCTTCGAAGGCCCTCTCCAGGGCATCCAGGAATTGATTGTAGTTCAATAGCCTCCGCGGGTCACCCACTAGCCTGCCCATGTGCTCGCGGGGGACGTGCCCGACCGAGTACCGGGCGATGGTCCCGTTCTGAGACACCCTCTTCGCACGCCAGTTGAAGCCGTGGCGATGCCCCAACTTGTAGACCCACGAACTTAGCACGCCCCGGTCATCGTAATGGTGCCGCTGCCCCCAAATGCGGACGCATATCTCCTGGTATACGTCCTCTTGGTCGTCGGGGTTGTCTGTGTACAAAGCCGCGATGTCCCCAACCAGGCCAGAGACGCGGTCCAGTACCTTCTCGAATTCTCTTGGATCGCCACGCCGAAAGGCTTCGAAGTCGATTTCCGTGTCGTTCTTGTCGATGGTCATTCCCACCGACGTCCTCGCACGAGATGGAACAGCAGGAGACCCTCGGCCAGGGGGAACGACATGGGAGCCCAGGCGGCGACGATGCCGGAGCGCAGCGCCCCACTCTCGAGAAAGGCTTGCGTGGGCTCGACAAAGCGCTCAAGCGCGAGGAAAGCGATCGCGCCCAGGAGGCCGATCGCCAAGCGGGCATTTCGTCGTCGCCCGCGCTTGAGATCGACGGTCAACTGAGCGGCGATCACTCCAAGGACCACATTGATGAAGCCGAAGACGGCCATGGCTGGAGGGCGATGCAGTTGCCAGAGGAGCAGGTTCGGAGGGAAGCGATGGGGACTGCTCACCCTCAGGGTGTACTCGTCAGGCGGGTTCGCCTCTACGAACCGCAGATTCCGGAGAACACCCACCGGCGTTTGGGCGCCGAACTGCCGTGCGGTTTCGGTCTCGGACCCAAGGCGAGCCAGCGCTCGATGCTCGACTGCAGGTGCCGCCCAAGCTGACAGGAGGTAGCACATGGTGCCTGCGACGACGCCCACCAGGACGATGGCGCGGATGACCTGCCGAGAGTATCCCAAAGTATCCCTCACCGCTACACCGCCCGCGAATAGCAGGAATGGAAGGACGAACGCGGTGTCGTCCACGACGAACGACAGCCAGCTAAGCAAACCTCCCGACCACTCGAAGGGGGGCCAGTGAAAAGAAGCCAGGGGTCGTGCCGCGACGAATAGCAGAAGCCACGGCAGCACCGCCCGTGCGACCGCGACCGCGACACGTATCTTGGGTCGCTCAGGCCACATGGTCATCGTTGGACTCCCCAATGGTCAGCTGCCTCCTTAGTAGGCGCTTTGACAGTCGCCATCGGAGCGACAGAGCCTCCCATTCACGCAACAATCGCGGCAACAATACGCTTCCGGCCCTTCGCCCCGACAGCAGTCCCGCGTCGCGTCCCTGGTCGATCGCCGGTGGGATAAATGAGCCGTTGCCAAAAGCAGATTCAGCAGGATAAGTAGCACCGTCGCGAGTCGCAATCTCTTCGTGCTCCTGAGTTTATGGGCTTGCTGGTCACAACGGGGATCCTCTGAGAGCCCCTCCAACACTGAGATAACAGCTCACAGGAGGGAAACGTGCAAAGGGCGAGATTGCACGGTTCCGGGATGAGAACTGTTTTCTGACCGTGACTGCATTGAATCCCCGACCGCGTCCAACCGGGGATCCGTGCGCCAGGAGACTCAAGTGACCAACGTCAACAATGAGATTCGGAGCTGCCTGTGACACTGCTGCGCGATCGTGGATCTGCCCGTGCCGGAAGTAGCGGGGCCCTCAGGGCCTTGTTTGTGGTCTTGGCCCTGCTGGCCGCTGCCCAGACGGTCAGCCTCGGGGTTCGAACGCTTGGTAACCGGGATCACCTTCAAGCGACGCCGGTTGGCTCCGATTTGTCGTCGATATCCGTCAGGCTCGCAGACGGCACCGTATCCAGCCTCGGAGCCGGGAAACCCACCCTCGTCCTGGTGTTCGATCCGACCTGCGAGCACTCTCGTCGGATCGCCTCGGAGTGGTCGTCCTGGCTCAACGCGGCTGATCTTGAGGAGCAATCCGTTCTCGCCATTTCGCCCGGGCCGCTCGCGGCAGCGATCGCCTACGCCCAGGAGGTCGACTGGCCGGTCCGGGTCGGGTCCGTTGAGAGGGATCCCTCCTTGAGAGTCAGTTTGGCCCTCACACAACGGACGCCCTGGGTTTTCGCGGTGGATGGAGCGGGCCGCGTAGTGGCGGAGGGACAGGGCTCCAAACTTCGTGAGATGATCCTGGCGCGGGGGAAGCCTCCCATCCGCGCATCGACCGGTGCCTCCCCCGTGGGTTAGACTTTTCCAGTACCCCGACATGGAGCCCAAGATAGGTGTGTTGGTCATGACCGAGCCCACTCCCGAGTCCCCGTTCCCGGGACGGATCTGCGTGGATTCACCCGCCCTGCGCGACCTGTTGGGCCGGGGCGTCTCCATCGCCGTGATCGACAGCGGGGTCAACGCGGAACACCCGCATGTGGGCAAGGTGGCCGGCGGGGTGCGGATCGACCTCACGGGCGATGTGTCGGGGGACCATGTCGACCGAATCGGACACGGAACCGCGGTCTTCGCCGCCATCCAGGAGAAGGCCCCGGGAGCGGAGCTGTACGCCGTGCGCGTCTTCGAGGACAGGCTCCGGACGAGTGTGCGTGCGCTGGTGGCCGCGATCGACTGGGCGGCCGAGCGGCGGGCGCGGGTGGTGAACCTGAGCCTGGGCACGGTCCGGGAAGAGCACGCGGAGATGCTCGATGCCGCGGTGGGGCGGCTGGCTGCGGTGGGGGGCGTGGTGGTGGCGGCGGCGGAAGCCGACGGGCAGCGGTGGTGGCCGGGCTCCCTGCCGGCAGCCGTTGGGGTGGTGATGGACGAGGACTGTCCGCGCGGGTGCGTGGAGGTGCGGGGGGGAGCGGGCCGCGACTTGGTGGTGGCCGCCGCGCCGTACCCGAGGCCGATTCCGGGTGTGCCGGTGGAGCGCAACCTGAACGGGATCAGCTTCGCGGTCGCGAACGTGACGGGGATGCTGGGGAGGGTGGTGGAGGGGTGGGGTGGGGCCTTGAGCGCGGAGGGGTGTCTGGGGCTGCTGGGGGAACCGGGTTGATCTGAGCGAGGCCCTGACCGCCTCGTTCCAGATCGTGACCAGGGGTGGGGCCCTTCGAACATCCGAAGATCCCTTCAATGAAGAGGATGTTCGGGGAACCGAGATTGCACGTTTTCCGGGTGAGCCCTGTTCTCTAGATGATCGAACCCCTCATCTGACGCGGCCGGGCCATCTACCAGGTGACCTGGCCCGGCCATACGAGAATCGCCAACACCAGGGAGACGGCCTACGACATGGACATCTCCTTGCGGGATCGGGGGCGGGTCGCTTGTGGGTGCTCGCGATAATCGGGCTGACGGTCGGCGGCGCGCTTCTGGCCACCGCTGACGTGCTGACTGGTCGCGGACTGGGTGAGTTCGCAGGCCTTCGGCGCACTCTTGCAGAGCAGGGCGGTGGCGTGGTGTTCATTCGGAATCCCGCCGACTGTATTTCGTCCTCATCTCCCATTGATGCCGTAGCGAGGCAGCTTCATGGACTCGGTATCGTCGTAAGGGGTGCAGTCATCCGAGGATCATCCCATGCTGAGGCAATCAGCATTGCCAACCAGGTGTTCCCTCATCAATCCCTGTCGCCCCACGCCGCCGCTGTATTCACCCACTTGGGCTACCGGAACACACCCTTGGCTGTTGTAGTAACACCTTCCGGCGAGGTGTCTGCCGTACTAAACGTAGGTGGGCTCAGTGTGAACGACCTTGTGGAGGCGCTGACGAATGCCGCAGCATAGAAATATTGGTATTGTCTTCACGCTCACACTAATTGTCGCGTGTGGTGAGACCGCTGGATCGTCGTCGCAGGTCGTTCTGCCCATTGACGCTGAGCGTAGATTTACCGCCACCGTCTTCGATACAGCATGGGTGATGGGCGGACCTTCCGATACACTGTTGGCGATGCCATCAATGCTGCGTCCGTATGGGGACGGCGGATTGGTTTTCTATGACTATCACAATCGGAAGGTGTACCGCGTCAGCGCCGAGGGTGCGATGCTTTGGTCTTGGGGACAGGCCGGTGAGGGACCCGGGGAAATCAAGAATGTTCGAAGCCTTGACGTCAAAGACGATGGCTCCATTATAATTGGTGATGCTGGTAATCAGCGCATCCTAACGATAAGCGCCAACGGAGACGTGATCGATGAGAGCCAGTTGTCGGCCCGCACGCTGCATTCCGTGTCTGCACTTGTCGACGGCAAAGTAGCATTTCATGGAAAAGTGCCTGCACTTGGGGTCTGGGATCCTGATCAGGGCGTTCAAAGCGTTGTGCTGCCTGCTGGGTTCGCCAATCTATCGTTTGTACAGTACCAAGGACGGACGGTATCATGGAGTGACGAGAGGTGGGTGTTTGGATTTGCGTACGGAAATGGCTGGGCAGTGCTGGATGGTGCCACGGTAGTCGGAATGTATCCATATGTGGAGGCTACCGAATTCCCCGCAGTGCGCCAGGCTAGGGAGGGTCTCGCGAGAGTGACGCGAATGGTGACCCGGCCCCCATCATCGGGGCGATCCCTGTCGGTTCGCGGGGACACTCTTTTTGTGCTATTCGGAGGCACTAAGTACGGCGGCAGAGTTATTGACAAATACAACCTGAACACAGGTCGATACGTGGTAACCGACAGACTGCCACATTATGCCAATAGAGCAGTAGTGGGACATAGTGGGAGAGTATTCACAGTGATGACTGCCGATTTGTACCCAGTCATCACGGCTATCACACCCAAAAGGGGAGTAGATCAATGAAATTGTTGCGTGTACGGGTTGCATACCTTGTTGGTGTCTTGTTGATTGTCGTAGCAGGCACCAATGCAATGCTTCCAAAGTCGCTGGGGGCGGCTTCCTGTCCGAACACGGGAGACGATGTATGCGAGGACCACGCGGGTCCTGACAAGTTCTGCTTCGACTGGGTCGGCAACTTGATCTCGCTCTGCATCGACTTTCACTACTATTATCCTCCCGAAGGTCCGCCTCCCGGTCCGGGAGGATAGACAACGGCGGGCGGGTCGCAATCCAATCCTGAGGAAAGGGGACATAATTCCGATGAGTATGCTCAAGAAGTGGATGCCCTCGGTGGCTATCATCGTGGCGCTTGCAGGCGGAGGGGTGACGACATTTCTCGGGGTCAAGGCACTTGCTGCCCAACCCCCGCCGAACATGGTCTGCGCCGATGGACCATACAGTCTCTGCGCCGATGGTGAATTCTGCATCGCGTTCTTCTGTTGGGATATCGAGGACTACTGGGAGGAGGAGGAGGAGGAGGGGGATGGTCTGATTTGTGGCGTTAACTGGGATTGCGGGGTTAACTAAAGGGCTCTGCCCCGTCCCTCTTGGGCCGCAGCTGCGTCGACCATCAGAGCGCGGGCTGGGTGAGGGTGTTGACCCTACGGATCCACGCTTCGACGGGCGCGGGCGCCTCGGTCCCGTTACGCGCACGGCCCTGTCATCCAGGTCACGGTTGAGCTGGTCGATGTGGTTGGCGTGCACCGCCGTGTAGGATCGAACTGGTGGGCGAGGCGGATCCGGAGCGCCTCCGAGGCCACCCAGAAACGCATCGCCATCACCGTCGGAACGCCCAGCGGCGCGCGGCGAGAACTCCGCGATCCGGCGCTCGTCCGCGCGATAGGGCATCCGGTCCACAAAGCCGCCGGGTGCCCGCCACTGTGGCCTGGACCGCGTCTAGGCCACAGACCGTGTCGATGCGTCCTCCACCGCGCCGTCGCCTGCGGTCCAGAGTGGCGGCTGCCAGAAACGATGCGCTCGAGCTTCACGGATCGTCGCCAGCCCCTTCGCTCGCTGCGCGGGGCGACGAGATCGAGGCGCGTACATCCGGTGTCAGCCGAAAAGACTCAGCTGGCTCTACCTGGTAGGCCTGTCCGACTGCCACGCCATTTCGGTGTTCCCGACCGTCGCCTAGCGAGTCCGTCCGCCTTACCGTCCTGGATCCAACTGTAGTATCCGCCGCCGGCAATGGCGAGAGCAGGGCTGGCCGGTGCAAGTTGGGTCTCCCGTTCCCGACCTCCAACACCCAGTCCGCCAGCAGCGCGATCTGGACGTCGTTGAAGATCCCCTTGGGCCCGAGGGCCGGCATCCGCGAGTAGCTCGGTCCACGCCTGATGCTTGGGCCGGCAATCAGCCAACGCCCGTCTCCAGGCCACCAGGGGGGCGTGTCACCCCGCAAACGGGGACGCAGTTGGGGGAGCAGGAGCATCGCAAACTTGGCCGAATGCCCTGTAAAGCCGCGAAAAACCGGGTGTTTCCGGTGTTCCGGCGCGTTGAGTTTGCTACTGTGTCCGGGTGAGTGGCGGAGGGGAGGGGGCGGTGGTGATCGGACAATGATGACAGCCAACTAGCCTGTCGGGCCCAGCGTGCCGCCAGAGCCCAGGAGCTACATCAATGCCGATCAGTCCCACGCGTCCGAACGCGGTCCTTGTCATGGGCCCGCCGTACCGTCATCTGACCCCGTTGGACCTCGCCGATCCCGTGCTGCCCCAGGAGGGCGGCTGGGTCATGCTGTGGCACCTCGGGAACGCGGGCTGGAGCGACGGCGCGGACCTGGTCGCCCACCGGCCGGCCGGAATCCCGCTCGCGATTGTCCTCCCGGACGGGGACGACCGCCTGGCCGTCCTCCGGATCCTTCGCGCCATTGAGCGCTCGCGGCCGCAGGCCGTCCTTCCCTACCACGGAACCCCTGCGGCGGGCGAAATCGCGAGCGTCATCCGCCGGCCTCCGACATCGCTGTCCACCAGCGTTTCGGAGTACTTGGAGTGGCGTGGATTCTCGCTGGACCCCGTGACGAGGAGCATCGTTCGACGAATCGTCGAGCTGAGTCCCAGGGTTCGGACCATCACCCTGCTGGCGAAGAGCCTGTACATGTCGAGGCGGGCGCTTGGACGCCGTCTTCTCAACAGCGGGCTGCCGGTTCCGTCCCACTGGCTGCACATCGCCCGGGTCCTGCGAGCAACGATCCGGCTTCAGAACTCGGATGCCAGTCTCTTCAACGTCGCCTGCTCGCTCGGGTACACCGACGGTTTCTCGCTCAGCAACCAGATGAAACGCCTCTGCGGCATCCGTCCCGTCGAGGCGCGCAAGAGGCTGGGATGGGAGTGGGTGTTCGAGACCTGGCTGGCCCATGAAGCCGCCAGGGGCACTGTCGCCGCACGCTTCCTCGGAAATCGTCCGTCCATCGTCGACCCGGAGTCGGTCAGCCTTCCGGCCGGCACGGACAGCGCACCTCAATCGGCCGCCATCTCAAGCTAGGGACAGGACCTTGTCCGCAACCACGACGCACGATACCAGGGACTTGAGCCTGGAACTCTTCGGGGGCCCCCTGCTCAGGCGCGACGGGGAGGTTGTCAAACTCTCGCCTCATCAGGCGGCCCTTCTGGCCATCGCATTCAGCGAAGCGAGGAGCCGTATCCCGAGAAAAACGGTGCAGCGGAACCTGTGGGACATCGAGGAGGGCAAGGCCGTCAGGCACAGGCTCAGCCAACTCGTCTACCAGACCAACCGGAAGTGTGGTCGCAAGGTAACCCAGCTGGACGGAGAGTTTATCCGGGTCCACCGGGAAGCCGTACGATGCGACCTGGAAGACTGGGCGGACATGATTCGGAGGAAGAAGTTCCGAAGAGCGTACGCATTCATCGAAACCGGGTTCCTTTCGGCATGCCCGGAGGTGGGCAAGAGCACGTTCTCGGATTGGGTCGGGTACCAGCTCATCGCCAAACGCGGCCGTTTGCGAACCGAAGCCCTGGTTGCCCTGGAAGAGGCCCAGTCCGAGGACAACCGGGCGATTGCCCTGGAAGCGGCCGAGATCCTGTTCCGCATCGATCCCGACGAAGAGGTCGCCCTCCAGCGGAAGATGCGAATGGACGTGATGTACGGGGAGGTCAACGAGACGGAAGCAAGCTACCAGGCGTTCGGGCTGCGCAAGGATCCCTCGGGACAGTGGATTGCGCTGCGGGAGACGCGGGAGCTGTTCAAGGCGGTGAGGTCCATGGTCGAGGGACGGAGCGAGGAGTCCCCGGCGTCCAACGCCCTCGCCCCGGCGGCCACCATGAGCGGACGAGCCGACGAGCTGACCCGGTTGATCCGCCAGGTCACCCGGACGGACGGCAACAAGGTCCCGTGGAAGACGGTAACGATCGGCGGAGAAGCGGGACTTGGGAAGACGAGGCTGCTGGAAGCGGCAATCAACCGTGCCCGTCTTCACGGCTCCGCCATCATCCGGGCTTCGGCGTCCGAACTGGAGCGGGACATCCCCCTCAGTCCCCTCCTGGAGGGATTGAAGCAGTACTCGACGACAGCCGCCCGGGGCGAGAGCGAGCAGTCATGGCAACCCGCACTCGACAGTCTGATGTCGCAGCTTCGGGAGCCCCGGGGTCCCGGCTCCCACGGCGACATGCGCCGCGACAGGCTTCCGCGCCACACCTGCGAGGCGTTTCTCGGGCTCCTTGCGGAGATCGCGTGTTCGCGGAAGGTCGTTCTCTTCCTGGACGACTTTCAGTGGGCCGACACGGCCACCGCCGCAGTGCTGCATTTCCTGAAAAGGCGCTGGTCCACCGGCACCTTCACGCTGCTGCTCGCCTATCGGCCGGAGGAGTTGCGAACGGGCCATCCGGTCACCCGGCTCCTCCAGCAGCTGGAAGCGGATCCGGCGGCAACCACGATCCGGCTCAAGGGAATGGAGCACCACCAGATGAGGCAGGTGGCCGAGTCCACGTCGCCGCGGAAGCTGTCCGACACGGAGCTGGACGAAGTCACGGCGTTGGCAAACGGCAACCCGATGTTTCTGGGTGCACTCCTGGCTCAATCGGCGACGGGCGACAAGCCCCCGCCGGGCGGCGCCGTCCTGGTGCCCCCGTCGCTCCAGCAGCTGGTCGACACGCGTGTCGAACGACTGAACGCGATCGCCAGGAAGATGATCTCGGTGCTCGTTGTGCTCGAGGACGCGACCACGCTGGAACAGCTCACACAGATCATGGGCCATGACAGCGACCAGTGTGTTGACGCCATCGAGCAGCTGCAGACCCTCCATCTGGTGGAGTGGACCGGCAGGGAGGTGCGGGCTCGACCCGACATCGTCCGTCACGCGATCTACCGGACGCTCAGCTCGGCCAGGCGCAGCATGCTTCACGCGTCGATGGCCGAACTGATTCGTTCCCGCTCCGGGAATCCCCCGCTGGAACGGGTGGCCTTCCACTATTCCCGTGCCGGCGACCACGAACTCGCCCATCTCTACGCGATGGAGGCCGCCTCGGCCGCTGACCCGAAGACCGCTGCTGAACGTGAGCGGGTGCTGCGCTTTGCATACGACGTGAGCAGGGGGGTGCGAAGGACTCGGGTGGCCGTTCGGCTCGCAAGGCTGAAATACAGGTCTCTGGAGCTCGGTGCCGCGCTGCCGCTCAGCAGGGAGGCCCTGGAGGACCCTTCCGCACTGTCCCTGTCCGAATCGCTGACCGTGCGCCTGATCGAGGCCGACTCCCGGAATCTGCTGGGGATCGACCCCGCCGAAACGACCCTGGAGAAGCTGGCCGAAATCGAGAAGGAGGCTCGTGACGGTCGGGAGGAGAGGTGCCTGTCGGCCATTCTGGCTGCGGCCCGCCGGCTGATCCTGAGATCCCGGGACCACCGCCGCATGGATGGGCTGGCTGCCGACATCGGTCGACTGGAAGGGGCCTCGGACGAGGTGGCCAGGTGCCGCGGCCTGGGCGCGATGGCAAGGGTTACCGCCCACACGGATCCGCAGGCCGCCCTCGCGAGTGCCGAGGCGGCGGTTCGGCTCGCGAAGCAACGTGGACTCCGCAGCGGACTGTTGCTCGCTCTTCACCACCGCATCTCCGTCTTGATCATCTGCGGGCGGCTGGCCACGAAACAGGGTCGCGAGGCAATCGAGGAGGTCGCGGCCGCGGTGCCGATGAGCAGCGACATTGCTTCCCACGCCCGGATTCTGCTCAACCTTGCGGAATGGCACACGAACGTCGGTCACCGCGAGCTCGCCCATGAGTACATCGAGCAGGCGAGTGCGGCGACGGCATCCATGGATTGCCCGCACATCCTGGGCCTTGGGCATCTGGCCAGGGTGAAACTGGCGCTCGCCAGACAGGACGCTGCCGAGGCGGAGGTGGCGCTCGCCGGGGCTCTCGACCTGGCGAACCCGGAGGAAACGCCCGAAGGCAGGCCCATCGACCGCTTCCACGAGCGAAGCGTCGCAGAGCTGCCGACTCCCCCGAGCCTCGATGAACGGTTGGCCGCGTTCGGGGGCATCCTGCTGCTGGAGTTCGCGAGACTCAAGCGGGCTTCCCGGATCGCCAGGGAGTTCCCGCTCAGCGCCTCTCTGGACCAGGCACCGGTCTGCCTGATCGTCTTTCACGCGCGCTTGCTGTCCCGCCAGGGCGACACCGCCGGCGCTCTGGCTCTGCTCGAACGTGGCGCGGCCGAGACGAGCCAACGATACCCGCTGGCGTGGATGCGCCTTGCCCTCGAAACCGTCAGAATGGCACGCCGGAACGCCACCCCGCGACCGGAGCTGGCCAATCGGGCGCGCGCGATGGCGGAGTCACTCGAATTGACCGTGCTGGCTCACGACTTCGCGCCCTTCGTCGACTAGAGGTTCGGGCGGGACTGAAAGGCGGTCGGCAAATCGACCACGGGGGGAGTGTCGCGGTGTCGCGCGACCGCTGATATTCTATCTTCCGACAGCAGCCCCCTTCCCCCCAACCACCAGAACCAGCCGATGAGTCACCCGAGACTGCCGGCAGGCGAAGGAACCAGCGACCCGAGCCCTCCAGCCCGTCGGGGTTTCCTGGCGGGCATCGCGGCCATCGCCGCCGCCGGGGTCGCCTTCCTGGCCCCGGTCTGGTCGGGGATTCGCGTTGCGCTCGATCCACTCGGCCGGACACGGCAGGATCCCGATCTCGTTCCGGTGGCCAGTCTTGCCGCCCTGCCGGCCGACGGCGTGCCCAGGAAGTTTCGGATCCTGGCCGACAAGATCGACGCGTGGAACACCCATGTGAACGTCCCCGTAGGCGCCGTCTACCTTCGCCGCACGGGTGACACGATCGAGGCGCTGAACGTGGTGTGTCCCCATGCTGGCTGTTTCGTGAACCTGGCCCCGGACCGATCGCGGTTCGTGTGCCCCTGCCACAAGAGCAGCTTCAGCCTGGACGGGGCCGTCAACGATCCGGCGAGTCCCAGTCCCCGGGACATGGACGCGCTGGACGTCGAGGTCCGCGACGGGGACCAGATCTGGGTGCGGTTCCGGAACTTCCTCCCGGGCCGCGCGGAAAAGCTCCCGGTCGCGTGAGAGCACTCCTCGGCTGGCTCGACGACCGGACCGGGTACCGGGGTCTTCTGCGCAAGGCCCTCGTGGAATCCATTCCGGGCGGCGCGAAGTGGCGCTACGTGTGGGGGAGCACCCTCCTCTTCGCCATCGCCGTGCAGTTCGTCACGGGGCTGGTCCTGTGGGCGGGGTACAGTCCCAATGCCAACGGCGCATGGGAGAGCGTCTACTATATCGAAAACAATATGGCCGGCGGATGGATGCTGCGTGGAATACATCACTACATGGCCCACGCCACCATGGTGCTGCTCGTCCTGCACCTCATGCAGGTGGTGGTGGCGGGCGCCTACAAGGCACCCCGCGAGGTGAACTTCTGGTTCGGCCTCGCCCTGCTCCACATCGTGATGGGGCTGTCGCTGACGGGCTACCTGTTGCCCTGGGACGAGCAGGGGTACTGGGCGACCAAGGTGGCCACGAGCATCGCCGCGGTCACCCCTGTTGTGGGCCCGGCGCTGCAGAAGGTGCTCGTCGGCGGGGCGGAGTACGGCCACCTCACCCTGACGCGCTTCTTCGCGCTGCACGCCGGCGTGCTGCCGGGTGCCCTGATCGCCCTGATCGCGGGCCACGTCTTCCTGTTCAGGAGGCACGGGATCACGACGGACGCGGGGAGCGACGCCGTGGGCGACGAGCCCGCCCGCAAGCGCCGCGACGGCATGTTCTGGCCCGACCAGGCGCTGCGCGACACGGTGGCGTGCCTGGCCGTCATGGCGGCCGTGCTCTTCCTGGTGATCCGCGCGGGCGGCGCGCCCCTGGGCGCTCCCGCGGACCCCAGCGAACCCTTCCCGGCCGCGCGTCCCGAGTGGTACTTCATGTTCCTCTTCCAGTGGCTGAAGTACTTCCCCGCGGGCACTGAAGTGATCGGTGCGATCGTGATCCCCGGGATCGTCGTCACGCTCATTGCGCTCATGCCCGTGGCCGGGAGATGGCGACTCGGCCACCGCTTCAACCTGGGACTGATGGGGGCCGTGCTGGGCGGTATCGTGCTGCTGACGTGGCAGGCCTACACTCAGGACGGCGCGGACGAGGAGTTCGTCTTCGCCCACAACAGTGCCGAGGCCGCCGCAAAACGAGTCGCCGAACTCGCGGCCGGCCCCGACGGGATTCCGCCGGGTGGTGCGCTGACGCTGCTCGGAGCCGACCCATTGACGCAGGGACCGCGCCTGTTCGCCGACAGGTGCGCCAGCTGTCACACCTACGATGGCCACGACGGACTGGGCAGACCCGTGACGGAGCCCCAGACGGCCGCCGATCTGAAGGGGTTCGCGAGCCGGGAATGGTTGGCCGGGCTGCTCGACCCGGACCGCGTCGCCACGCTCGAGTACTTCGGCGGGACGGAATTCGCCCAGGGACGCATGGTGAGGATGGTCCAGCGACGGGTGGCGAGCTACGACGCCGATCGCCGGGAGCAGCTCGCCAAGGTGGTCAAGGCCCTGTCGGCGCAGGCGGCGCTGTCGTATCAGGCCGCGCTGGACGAGGCCGACCGCGACGACATTGCCGAGGGGACCGCCCTGATCTCTTCCGCACCGATCCGCTGCACGGAATGTCACGAGTTCCAGGGGGTCGTGGAGGAGCCGTGGGGGCCGGTGCTCACCGGATTCGGGTCGAGAGAGTGGCTGACTGCGATCATCCGCGATGCTTCCCACCCGAGCTTTTACGGGGACCGCAACGATCGGATGCCGGCCTTCGGGCCCGATGAAATCCTCAGCGATGTCCAGATCGCGCTGCTGGTGGATTGGTTGAGGGAGGAATGGGAGGTGGGTGGGGGCTGAGAACCCCCTTGCGGTTGCGTGACACCGCCTCCGAAAAGGATCTTCCAGAGGGCTTCGTACAATCATCTGCCACACCCACGTGACGCAATCCACCCTCTTGAAGAGCGGTTACCACATTGCCTGACATTGCCACCACCTCGGCCACCGCCGAACCGGACCCGACCCTCACCGCCGCACTGCGCCGACTTGGCGGCCGGGCCACGCTGGGGGATTTCGTCTCCGCGACCGGCCTGCCCGAGCATGACGCCGAATCGGCCCTCAAGAGCCTCCTCGAGACCCACCGCGGCCACCTGGAGGTTTCGGACTCGGGCGATCTTCTCTACCAGTTCGACCCCAAGCTGATCGCGCGGTACCGGGAGCCGTTCGGCGTCCGCTTCAGAAAGGCGGCGTGGTCCGCGTTCAAGACGGGCTTCAAGGTCTGGACCGCCGTGATGCTGGTCGTCTACTTCGTGGTCTTCGTGGTGTTGATCATCGCTGCCATGACCGCGAACCGGGACGGGGACCGCGGGGGGTTCGGGGGACGCCGTGGCGGCTTCGGCCTGGGCGACTTCTTCCTGCTGCACTGGCTCATGGGCGGCCGGGGCTGGAACCGGGGAAGCCTGTACTACGGTCACAGCTACGCGAAGCGCCTGCCCAAGGACGCCCAGCCACCCTTCTACAAGAAGGTGTTCGCGTTCATCTTCGGACCCGAGGAGCCTCGACCCACCCAGCTCCAGAAGGACAGGGGCGTGCTGCAGCTGATCAGGGCCCGCAACGGCGTCCTGACGACGGCCGAACTGGTCGAGCACGCGGGCTTGCCGCTGCCGGAAGCGCAGGAGGAGATGGGCAGGCTCACCGGTGCATACGGCGGAGATCCCCGCGTCTCCGATCGCGGCGAAGTCGTCTACGCGTTCCCCGACCTGATGAAGAGCGCCCATGGGCGGGTGCGGTCACGTGAGCCCAAGCCCGCCTGGCTCCGGCTCGAATACCCGAAGAAGCTGACGGGCAACAGCGCCGGGTCGAACCTCGGGATCGGGGCCATGAACGGCTTCAACCTGGTGGCGGCGAGCGTGATGGGCCTGGGCCCCGCAGTGCAGTCGGCGAGCCTGGGTCTCGGTCCCGTCGATCCGCTCTGGTTCTTCGGGCTGGGTGTGGTCCCCGCGGTGTTCAGCAGCATGTTCTTCGGGATTCCCGTGGTGCGGTCGCTGGGCCTGAAGGGCGAGAACCGCGGCCGGATGCGGCGGAATGTTCGCCGGATTCTGATCGGGATGGTGTACGGACGCAGCGTCGGCGCCGTGCGCTGGATCTCCGTGGAGGAAGCGATTCGCCATGTGGGCAAGCGGCTGGAAAGCTGGAACGTGAGCCCGAAGGTCGTGTTGAAGGAGCTGGAGACCCTTGCCGCGGAGTTCGACGCCGAGGTCGAGGCGGACGACAGCGGGTTCCGGTACCGCTTCCCGGCGATCAGGGAGACGTTTGTCGAGGCGGAGCTGATGAGGCGCCGGCTGAAGCTTCAGAAACAGAAGCTGGGCCGGATCGTCTACGCCACATCCGACACGAGCGCCGAGGCATCGAAGCGCGATCTGGATGCGTTCGACAAGGAACTGGCCCGGGCCGAAGTCGACGTATCCCGGTACCTGCCCTCCCCCGGCGAAGTGGGCTACGAGGAAGACTTCGAAGTGGTCATGGACGAGCGTCCCGCCCGGACTAGGGTCCGCCGCCGCTCGTCCCCGAGGAATCGGCCGCGATGGCAGTGAAGGCGTCGTTCCACCACTCCACGGGCTGAGCGCCCATGAGCGGGACCCCGTTGACCAGGAAGGACGGCGTCCCGCGCACTCCCAGGCGGGCCCCGGAGAGGACCCCGCTACGGACCCGGGGCCTCGGCCGCTGCTCCGCGATGCAGGTCTGGAACTCGTCGGCGTCCGCACCGGCCTCACGCGCCAGCTCCTCGAACACCGGGTAGGGCTCGCCGAGGTTCTTCCAATCCGCCTGGCGCTCGTAGAGCGACTTGCTCATCGGAGTGAACACGCCCTGCTCGCCCGCGCATTCAGCGGCGTAGGCGGCGGCCAATCCGTTCGCGAACTGCCCGCTGGCGAACGACACGTACTTCCAACGCACCTTCCCGGTCTCGACGTAGTCCTTCATGAGGGTCGGGAAGATATCCGTGTGAAATCGCCGACAGTAGCCGCAGCCGTAGTCGCTGAACTCGATCACGCTGATGGGCGCGTCCTCGGAGCCGAAGTCGAAGCCGATCTCGTCCAGGGTGAATTCCTGGGCGGGGGCCTGGAAGCTCGGATTCCCGGCGGAAATCATCGAGGAAGGCATCGACTGCGAGGGGCTTGCCTCCGATGTGCCCGGTTCACCGGCTTCGCCCTCACTGCCGCACGCGGCCGGCACGATCAGGGCCATGATCACGAACACGGTCGGGGCGACCGTTTGTCTCTTATGTGCATTCACGCCTGTTGACCTCCCGTTTTTTCCGATACGCGGTCCGCCGGGCCCTCCGAGGGGCCACGCCCGGACACCCTATCCTTACCTCCCGCGGCCGCTTCCGCTACCCCTTCGGCGGCACCCCGCTCGCGGTGCAAGCGGTTTGGCAACCCTTCGCGTATGACCACGGTCTCTGTGATCTTGTCGTGAATGGCCTGCCGATTCGGGTCCCACCACACCTGCGCGAACCCCAGCAGACCGGTGGCCACGCCGGCCGCATAGCCACCGGCGCGTTCCAGGGACATGAAGAGTCCGAGAGGCTGGCCGTTCAGGCGCACCACCCGCAGGCCCAACACCTTCTTGCCCGGCGTCCGCCCCTGCCACAGCGCCAGGAACAAGGTGAGGTAGACCGTGCCCCAGCCGAAGATCAGCCCGGCCTCGTCGGCGGCATCACGGATCCAGGTGAACAGGGTGGACCGGGACTCGGCTTCGGCCAGCGCGTCGCGTGTGTCCTCGAGGTCCGCCTCGCTTTCCCTCAGGTCCGATCGCACGTCGGCCAGGCTCTCGTGCAGCGCGGTGACGGAATCGGTCAGCGCCTGTTCGAGGGGTGAGACCGGGGGGCTGTCGGCCAGGACTGCCCCGGCGCCCGGTTCTCCAAACAGCGCGTCGTCCACGAGGCGGGCGATGTCGTCCCCGTCGAAGTCGGTGTTGTCGTCGACGAAGTCCTCGATGGCGGTGCGGACCGCGACCCGGTCGGCCCCGAGAGTGATCATGACCCGCCCCAATTCAACCGCGGCGTCCAGCGCCTCCTCTTCGTTTTCGGCTCCAGCGAGGTTCCGTGCGCCCGTCAGGCCACTCAGCACTCCCGCGACGGTGCCGCCCAGGCTGCCCGGGTTGGCCACGCCGCCCGAGGCCGTGTCGGTCGCTACGGAGGCATTGTCGCCGCCGGGGTTGACCATCCTCAGCGCGGCGGGTATGAGCGACGTGATGCCCACGGCAACCACGAGTACAAACGCGCCTGCACAGCCCATGGCGACCTTGCGCCCCCGGCTGGAAACGGCGCCGTCGGAGCGCCGCGTGGCCATGCGCAGGAGCATCAGGGCCGCGATTCCGCCAAGAACACGCCAGCCCAGCAGTTGCAGAAAGCCGATCAGGACGAGGTCGATCATCAGCGCGACGAAACGGCGCCAGGGTTCGGCGAGCGGGGTACCGAGGAGGTCCGGCGTGACCGAGAAGGCGTCCGGCGTGACGATGCTGCGCGGGTCGGTGGTCATTTGTTTCCGCGTCGGCGAAGCAAGCCCGAGAGGAAAAGGCCCGCCGCGAGGCCCGCCAGGGCGGTGACCACAAGGAGTGTTTCCAGGCTCCGGGCCGAGCCGGAAGTGGTGGGCGGGGGGGTGGTGGGCGCAGGTGCGTCAGGCGCGGGTGCGTCGGCCGTGGG
>JGI24792J26632_1000541_pt1 | contig 26010 bp, 24 predicted proteins | sample MesohylBB_FD_26632 | JGI IMG/M metagenome (IMG submission 26632)
GGATAAGATGGCTCTTGGAATTTAAAGCACTACACTGCGGGTTCGAGGAAGCGATGCAGGGTTTGGAGAACTTGTAAACTTAAGTCCGTAAACCCCAAGGAAAGTGCCGTCCTCCAGCAACCGCTCCCTCATTTTACTTTTTGGCTAGTTATAGGGGTAATTGCCTTTTTTTGGGGATAATATACTTAACTATCCAAAGGCATTGAGTTACCTAATTATCCCTCTCTCCATTTTCTCCCTCTAACTCCTTGATATTCCTATTGTTTTCAGGTATAATTAGGGTTATGAAACAAAGGAAAAAGAAAGAAAAGGTGAGCTTCTACAAGCTCTTTCAGAAGTTCCCGGATGAACAGTCTGCGAGGCTGTATTTTGAGGAAGAGCGTTGGGGAAAGGCGGGACGTTATTGCCCGCATTGTGGAAGTGTAAGAACTTCCGAAATCAAGAATCACAAACCTATGCCCTATCGGTGCAAGGATTGTCGCAAGTACTTCAGCGTAAGGACAAACAGTGTGCTTGCCGAGAGCAGGGTCCCTCTTCACAAGTGGCTTCTGGCTATTTTTCTGATTACTACGAATCTTAAAGGCGTATCGAGTTACAAGCTGGCAAGAGATATAGGCGTTACGCAGAAAACGGCGTGGTTCTTGGCTCACAGGATCCGCAAGGTTCACGAGGACCAAGTTCAGGCTAGGCTGGACTCACCGGTAGAAGCTGATGAGTCGTACTTCGGAGGCAAGTTTGAGAATATGCACGCTTCAAGAAGAATGCTCATGGGAGGATCTGGACTAACGGGCAAAACCCCTGTAGTCGGCGTTAAGTCCCGCAAGACGAAAAAGGTCAAAGCGAGAGTTACTAAGCCTGTTTCAAGCGTTACCCTTCAAAGGATGGTTAAGGAAACGGTCAAAGAGGGGTCTACCGTGTATACAGATCATCACATGGGATATATAGGGCTTAAGAAAAAGAACTACAAGCATTTTCCCGTAAATCACAGCGTGGGACAGTACATAAAAGACCAGGCACACACTAACGGCGTTGAGTCTTTCTGGTCTATGCTGAAACGTGGTTATATCGGCGTGTATCATCAAATGTCCGAGAAGCACCTGCAAAGATATGTAGACGAATATGTAGGCAGGCACAATTCAAGACAAGAAGAAACTATGGACCAGATATCGAGTGTAGTTCAATCCATGCTCGGCAAGAGGCTGACATACAAAGAACTGACGGCAGACTTGCCACCTGAAAGTAAATGGGTGATTTAAGGGAATTACCAACCCTTAGGAACGAGGGGCTTGGCAGAGAGAAAAACGGCCAGTATGATCCTCTACGGAGATAGAAGATGGAAGCACTACCAGAAACTCAAGAAAACCAGTCGCAAAAAATAGTTTTATCCGATATAGACAAAGAAATTAGGGAAAAACTTCCTGAATTTCTTGAGCTGGTCGAGGCAAGACAGAAAGCAACTAGTCATAAAACAGCTCCTCTTCTACTTGTCAATTACCGGAGACTTGGTAACCGTCTTAGGGAGTTGCAGGAAAGAATGGAGGGGAAAATTCCTCCAACCCGTGCTAAAATGGGATAGGGTCTACTTCAATCTGTCCGTAAATTGGTTCATAGTGTTGAATCAAGAAGCTCTCAACTCCCGCTTGTTTGTCTTCTGCCACTCTAGCATAGGCAACCCAAGTATTTTTCCTAGAAGCGAGGAAAATAGGTCCATTCTTATCGTTAAGATGTTTACTGACATGTTCCTCTAGGTTCCCTCTGCCAACATAAAGGGCTCTCCCTGGTTCTTTTTCCCATATTACACATACGCCACTGATTCTTTCCAAGTAGCGAGAAGATGAATCATTAAAGGGACAATACTGCCATTTTAGTCGTAGTGGTTCTGTCATAGAACTCTCCTAAGTTTGGTTGGCGGGGATTATACGCAATCGGGGGTGTTTCTCAAGATTGCATTTCTCGTAGATAATCCCGCCTAAGTGTGCTATAGTCAGAATGCTGACGTTCAGGAGAACCCGCCCCATGTCGGGTCTCCGCAAGAATACAATACCCTTCCGGGAAATAAGCGGAACTTTCAAGTCTCTTGAATGTCAGCAAGACCCGACACCCATGTGTCGAGGCACCTTGTGCCACCTCTGTTAACCCAAATACTTAGGAGATTGCTATGAGAATGTTGCTGGTTTTTGTGGCCCTGTTTGCGGTCACAGGGGTAGTTTACGCCGAAACAAGGACAGAATGTAGTGATAGGGCTTTATTGATTTTTCAAGAATGCCTTGAATTCGAAGAAGAAATGAAGGCTTTCAATAAGGACGATAGTGATCTTTACAGTTCATGGGAGATGAGAAGCATCGGAAAACAAGCGGAGACCTGTGTGCGTTTCTACAAGAATGAGCCTCGTTATGAGGCGTGCAGGCTGAGAGCGATTTCGGAATTTATTGGAGAAGGAGGTGTGGATGAAGCTTGGGAACGCTTGCCCGCCGGAGACCGAGAAACGCTCGAAAAAGGCGGAATAACGAAAGAAAAGCTTAAGGAAGCGTTTGAGGGAGTACTTGACGAGTACCGGAAGAAATAAACGGCAAGATTCCGTCCCCGTAAGCTAGAGATTCTCAAGGGCTTGGATAGTTAAGTATATTATCCCCCTTTTTTTAAGTTGACAGGCTTCTAATATAAAAAACACCGCCCGACCGTACAATCTCAGACTTCAAATTTGCTATCTAAAAGCGGTTAGTGGTTTCACGTAATTAAGACCAATTCCCCTTAGGTCTTTGTTATCGCACTATTAGTGATTTTACAGAAATACCTCTATGAGAAATAATGTTCTGGAGCAGAGGGAAAACGAAAAGTGGTGTCGTTGCAACTTCGTTTTTCCCTTCGCGGTGTAATGTATAAAACAAACGGACAGGTGAATTTTTCCGGAGTTTTTCCCGAGCGGACCACGATTCCATGAGCGAAAAAAAAGGCAGGGTTTATCTTATCGGCGCGGGGCCCGGCGATGCGGGTCTTCTCACTCTCAAGGGTAAGGATCTCCTCGGTGAAGCGCAGGTTGTAATCTACGACTCTCTTGTAAATCCGCAAATCCTAAGGTTCTGCCGCGCCGACGCGGAACTCGTCTTTGCAGGCAAAACAATGGGAGAAGCGCATATGTCCCAAGAAGAGATAAACGAACTTCTTATAAGCAGGGCGAAAGAAGGAAAGACGGTTGCAAGGCTAAAGGGCGGCGACCCTTTTGTTTTCGGAAGGGGCGGAGAGGAAGCCGAGGCGGTAGTTAAAAACGGCATTGATATCGAGATTGTCCCGGGAGTTAGCTCCCTTACCGCAGTGCCTGCTTACGGGGGAATTCCCATTACTCACAGACAATACAATTCATCTTTCGCAGTTTTTACCGGGCATCACCAAGGAGAGGATTCTGACTACAATCCGGCCGAGATAGAAACGATGGTATTTCTCATGGGGCTAAACAATATCGAGAGTATAATGAAAAAACTGCTTGAATCCGGAAAGCAACCCTCTACCCCCGTTGCCGTCATATCCTGCGGCACGCTGCCCGAGCAGACCTCCATTGTCGGAACTATTTCCGACATAGCGGAAAAAACCAAGGCCCTTGACGTGCAGACCCCGGCCACCATAGTGGTCGGAGAGGTCGCCGCACTCGCAGAAGCTACAGGGTGGTATGAAAAAAAGCCTCTTTTCGGAAAAACCATAATGGTAACAAGAGAAAAAGAGGCTTCATCCGAGTTCTCGGAACTTCTCGCCTCCTGCGGGGCAAAGACCGTCGAATTTCCCACGATCGAAATAAAGCCCATAAGAGATACCAAGGAGCAGCAATTTTCGGTAAAAAACCTAGAAGACTACGATTTTCTGGTGTTCACAAGTGTAAACGGGGTCAGCAACTATTTTGATGTGCTGGCATCCCACGGAAAAGACTCGCGCGACCTAAAAGGCAAAAAAATAACAGCCATAGGAGAAAAAACTTCTGAGGAGATCCTGAAGTACAACCTTACGCCGGATTACATGCCCGCTGTCTATACTGCCGAAGGAATAATTTCACTCGCAGAGGAATTAAACCTCGACGGCAAAAAAATACTTATACCAAGAGCGCTTGTGGCAAGAGAAATTCTTCCTGACACGCTACGGGCAATGGGAGCCACGGTGGAAGTGCTCTGCGTTTATGAAACTCTTACTCCTGACTACTCGAAGCAAGAGCTCGATGCGATAAAAGAAAAAATTTCCGACGCAAAGATAGATCTCGTAACGTTCACAAGCTCCTCAACCGTAACGAATTTCTTTTCGCTTCTCGGGAAAGACCCGGAGCTTTTCGCCAGAACCGGGTTTGCCTGCATAGGTCCCGTAACAGCCGCGACGCTGCTTGCCCACGGTTTTACCCCGGCAGTAACCGCCGACATTCATACGACCCGGGGTCTTAAAGAAAAAATCCTGAACTTTTATCTCTCATAAAAAGGCAGGCTGCTTGAAATGCCCAGATTCCCGATCAGAAAAGAGCCCTCCACAGAAGATGACGGGATTCTCCACGGAACAATATCCGAGAGCGACTACACGCATATAACGAAAGTGCTGAGACTAGGGCCCGGGGACCGCATAACCGTTTTTGACACCGAATCCACCGAGTACGAGGGCACAATAACGGAGATCTCTTCTGGAACCATCGCCCTCCAGGTTCACGACACCCGCCTGCTGCGAACAGAACCTGAACTTGAACTGAATCTCTTCCAGGCAATTCTCAAGGGAAACAGGATGGACGGGATAATAAGTCAGGCAACTCAACTCGGTGTATCGGGAATTTCTCCGGTAATTTCCGAGAGAACCCAGGTAAGGTCGACCTCCAAGATAGACAGGTGGAACAAAATAGCCCGAGAATCTACCAAGCAGTGCGGAAGAGCGACGCCTCCCGTGGTTTCGCAGCCGATTGATTTTCAGGATTCCTTAGGAATCAGAGAGCAAAGCGAGATGAAAATAATACTTTATGAAAATCAAGACGAGATGCTCAGAGATTACCTACGTTCCCTCACAAAATCCGTAAACAGCATAAACGTCTATATAGGTCCCGAAGGAGGTTTTTCTGAAAAAGAAGTGGCCTTGGCTGAGGAAAACGGTTACACAGCCCTCGGACTTGGAAAAAGAATACTTAGAGCGGAAACGGCTTCAGTGGTAAGCCTGGCACTTCTCCAGTCCCACTTCGGCGATATCTAATCACGGGGTACAGTAACCTGCCGCGACAGTCAAAATCTCCCAACGGAATCAGTCAACCAGAGTATAAATAGCGGTAGCCTTCGCCACGCAGATACCCGAATTCAAAACTTCACTCTCAACGGGCATTATTCTCCCCTGCCTGAGCACCTTGGCACGGCAGATAGTAACGCCTTCCCTGATGGGTTCGATGTAATTTATATTCATCCCGGACGTAAGGAACTTTTTCCCCTCTCTTGCAACGCTGGCAACGGCAACTCCGCAGGCCGCGTCTGCCAAGGTGAAAATGGCCCCGCCGTGGAGCATTCCGTAGTGCTGCGTATACTCCTCAATAAACGGCATGGAAAGTTCCGATTCCCCGTTTTCCATGCGGAGAATCTCTATTTTCATCGTGTCAAAAATTTTCGGATGACCGGAAGGAAGTCTGATGGGTTTGCTGCTCATATTTTACGCTCCTTTAAGACGGAACTTCTGGCGAAAAATAAAAAACCTAGGAATACCATAAGCGCTATTGAAACAAACATCGCCCTGAATCCGAAAAGCTCGGCTACCACCCCGAAAACAAAAGACCCCAACATTCCTCCGCCAGTGAATGAAACGCTGCTTATGGCAAAAGCTTTTGCCCTTGCCTCCTTCGGATTCGATTCTATTATGATTGAATATATTGAAGGATATACAAATCCGTGTGCACAGCCGAATATGATTCCGCAGAGAACAAGAAGCTTGACCTCGTGCACAAAACTCAGCATGAGAACACTCAGTCCCAGAAAGAAAACGAACGGGGAAGCGACTCTCCACTTCCCGTACCTGTCGGGAACCCAGCCGAGAAACAGCCTGATCGCAAGCACCGAAACGGTGTAGGAAAGAAAATAAACGTGAAAGTTCTCTATGTTTATTGAAAGCGAGAAAATGGATATGAAGTTAAACGTTGTTATAAACGCCGCTCCACATATAAAAAGCGTAACCGAGGACACAGATGTAGCCTTATCACGAAGACAGTCCATATAGCTTGGTCCCGTGTCTTTTGGCGCCACTGTTTTTTTTCCCTCTCCGATCATAAAAGAGACTCCCAGGCCAAAAAGCGCCGTAACGGTAAGGAAGAAAATAAAGAAATCAAAACCGAAATTCTTTATCAGAATGGAGCCGACGTAAGGGGCGATTGCATAGTTTATTATTGTGAAAACACCGTATATGCCGAGTGCCTGCGCTCTCCTTTGCTCACTTGAAACTTCAACCGTAAGCGCTCCGGCGGCGACAAAGAAAAGGGAAAAAGAACAGCCGTGAACTATCCTGATAATGTAGTAGAGATAATCGACCCTGTCTAAGAAAGCGAGTGGAAATGTCGAGGCGGCAAGCAACGCGAACCCCAGCAGCACAAACAGCTTTTTTCCGTACCTGTCGGTTACGTGGCCGGCATAAGGAGTAAGAAAAAGAGTGCTCAGTCCCGCGATGCCCATCACGAATCCCACAATCTTCTCGGTTCCTCCCAGGTCAGAAATTCTAATGGGCAGAAGGAGAAACGAATGGAAATTAAAGAAGTAAAGACACCCTAGAAAGGTTACGAGCACAAAACTCCTGTTAAGCAAGGGTGGTGGATTTTTCTGCGCGTCGCTCATTTTTCAGAAGAAAAAGGGATCACTCCAGCCCGAAAACGGCTTTTACTTTTCTGAACCCATGTTTGAAAGCCGGTTTCTCCCGTAGAAAAAATACATGACTCCCGCAGCGACAAAGGCAAAAAAGAGTATCGCTGGCAGGTATTTGCTAAGGTTGCTCTTAAAAAAGGAAGCATCGGAAATAATTACCGTGACACCGCCTGGTTTTAAGTCTGACAGTTCGTATTTCAAAAACGCCTCGTCGTGAATCATGATCTCTTCTGCAGCCACCCCGGGCTGTTCAAGCCGGATTCCAAGCTCTGTTTTTCTTACAAACACTCCGAGATCAGCAACTTCATAGTCAAGACCTGTCTGAAATTTCCCACGAATTTGCGAAAGAGGAAGGGAATAGCCAAGAGCAATTCTTTTCATCCCCGGAAGAAAAGGAAGTTTGTTGTAAAGCTTTTCCCCCTTTCTCTCCACCGCCTCCGGATTGACTCCGTCTGAGAAAGTAACGTTCGCCGCCTCTTCGGGAATAGAGAAAACGAGGGTCGTAGTATCCGAGCCTGTATGCTCCCCCATAAAAACGGTCTCGCCCGAGTTCTCAAAAACATAAAGGGAGGTTACATTCACGTTGTCACCCCCGTTATCCGGGTAGATAATCAAGTTGAGCGACCGTAAAGAGATGTTCTCATCCGAACTCGTGGTATCGTAGACCGGGAGGTCAAGGGTGATTCTGTCCTCTCCGGGAAGAAAGACCATCTTTCCGGAAACATACTGAACTCCCTGATGAAAAAGTATGATCTCATAACTTCTGTCCCACTGAAGAGAAGAAAAAGAGAAGTTGCCCAGAGAGTCCGACTTGGCAAAGTGCCGGTTTTCCTTCCTGTCTCCCATGTATGAAATCAGAACGATGTCCTGCCCCGCTTCGGGCTTGCCAGTAGTAACGTTCCTTACGCGACCCTTTATCATCCCGCTTTCAGAAAGACCGGGGGGAGACTCGTAACTTAGAAGGTAATCGACAACCTTTTGGGCGTCGTTTTCTGATAGGTTCATTGGGGGCATTGGCGGATAGCCGTCGTTTACCGGCTTTTTCTTTTTCTCCGCGTAAATGCTCTCTGGATTCCGGGCCCACTTGATCAGATCATCCCTTGAGTATCTCTCTCCTACTCCCAGAAGATCGGGACCTACGAACCTTCCCCTCCCAAGCGTATGGCATCTTACGCATTTCCCTTGTGTAAAAATTTCCTCGCCGGAGGGTTGCGCCTGTGCGGAAGGTGGCACCCACTGAGAAGAAAAGAAAAAAAGAAACACTAGAATGAAAGAACCGCATATAAACGCTTTTTTCATGATCGTTTTATTCACTGAATTTGAGGCGTATGGAATAAACGGCTCACAACCTAGCCCTAGCATCATTGTATCTACGATGCTCCAATACTGAGCCTGCCTTGTCGGTGTGAGCGTGGTTCGCGAATGATGATTTCTACGTCCCGTCCCAGTACCGTCAAGAGGCGCAGGAGCCTCTCCACGGAGTAATCCCGAAAATCTCCGCGCAGAAGGCGTGAGACATCAGATTGAGACAAGCCAAGCAACTTCGCTGCCTCGACCTGTTTTAGCTTTTGATGGCGAATAATCCTGTCAATGCGAGTGACAAGCTCCGCTTTTAACAAATGGATTTCGCTTTCGGGGCAGCCTAGGTCCGCAAATACGTTACCGCTGCCACGTTTGACTTTCTCTTCCGTTTCCATTGACTAAGCTCCGTCAGAAATCTTAAGCATCTCTCTCACCAGATTCAAGCTCCGAAATCAGCTCTGTAACGGTCGCCGCTTTTTCCTTGTACCTTGAGATAAGCTCGGCGTAGTCCTGCTCGCTGAGTTTCCCCATATCACGGTCAAGCTCTATATCCTTTATGGAGGAGTAATAGAGGTCCCTTCTCTCGTAAAGCTGCTCAAGCCGGTTAGCCCCGGAGCTATCCGCTACACCTTGCTTCCTGCGACCCAGAAAGAGAGGGTAAATAGTAAAAACCGAGACCAGCACCACTAGCAGAAGAGAAATTATGTATTCGCTCACGCGCCAAGCTCCTTTTTTCTTCGTCCCTCGGGCCACATCGTAACAATCGCTCCAAGAACGATAACAAAGCCTCCAGCCCATATCCAGTTCACCATCGGGTTAAGAAGAGCCCTTATGTTTGCCTTTCCGCTTCCATCAACCTCGGACAGTATGAGATAAAGATCGTCTCTGAAAGTGGAGCGAAGCGCGACCTCGGTCTCTTGGTTTATCTCCCTGTTTCCCTCGTACTTGTAGATATTTTTTTCGGGATACATGGTCGCAACGCTTTTACCGTCGTTTTGGATCGAAAGCTCCGCTGAAAACCCGTCCTTAGCGTCATTTGATATATACCGCACTCCACGGAAGACCAGATCGTATCTTCCAAGAGAGAAGGAATCCCCCTTGTCCAAAACAACCTCCTTCTGAGTAACAAACAGCGAAGAAGCCGTGATTCCCGCTACCAGCAGCACCACTCCCAGGTGAACGATATATCCGCCGTAGCGACGGCGNTTCCTTGAGACAAGATTAAAAAAGGCCGAAACCGGGTTCTCCCCCCTGCCGCTTCGCACCCTTATNCCCCTGAAATACTCCAAGAACACTGTCGCAGNGACAAACCCGCAGAGAGCGAAACTCAAAAGCGCCANCGGTTCCCTCATGCCGGAGAGAAAAAGCGCAAGGAGAACCACCAGAAAAACCACCCCTGGAAAAACGAAATTTCTCTTGAGATTTGCCGTAGAAGCTTTTTTCCACGATATAAGCGGACCTATTCCCATCAGCAGGATAAGAACAAGTCCTATGGGCACCCCTACCGCGTTGAAATAAGGAGGACCGACCAGGATTTTCTTCCCCGTGAAAGCCTCCGAGAGTACGGGGAAAATTGTTCCCAGAAAGACGGAGAACGCCGCCGCGAGAAAAAGGAGGTTGTTAAACAGAAAGGCGCTTTCTCTTGAGAGTACGGAATCGAACCTCTCTTCGCTTTCAAGGTCTTTTGACCTGTAGACAAGAAGAGCGAAGGAAAAAAGCAGTATGAAGATCATGAAGCCGAGAAAAAGCGGACCGATGTCCGAGCGGGCAAAGGAGTGAACCGAGGACACTATGCCGCTTCTGGTTATGAAGGTGCCGAATATTGAGAGAAAAAAGGTGATTATAAGCAGGATCATGTTCCATTTCTTAAGCATCGCCTTTCTCTCCTGAATCATAACGGAGTGAAGAAACGCGGTCCCCGCAAGCCAGGGCATAAACGCGGCGTTCTCAACCGGATCCCATGCCCAGTATCCTCCCCAGCCGAGTTCAAGATATGCCCATCTGGCCCCGAGAAGAAGTCCCGCGGAGAGAAACATCCAGGAAAAAAGGGCGTATTTCCTGCAGTTCCTTATCCATTCGTCCCCGAGGCGTCCGCTAAGCAGGGCCCCTATGCCGAAAGCAAAAGGCACGGTAATCCCCACGTATCCCACATAAAGAGTGACCGGGTGGATGGCCATGTATGCGTTTTGGAGAATCGGATTAAGCCCTCTTCCTTCCCCAACCGCCACGCCCAGCTTCTCGAAGGGGTCTTCCACGTAGGCGATGAGAAAAAGAAAGAAAAGGGAAACGGCGCATAAAACGGCATTTACGTAAGGGTCCCCGCCCTTTTTTCTGCTCCTCAGGACCACGAAAGCCATATACAGGGAGAGAATGAGACTCCAGAGAAGCAAAGATCCCGCCTGCCCAGCCCAAAGAGCCGTCACCCTGTATATCACCGGAAGGTCTGTGCTCGTGTTAAGCGCCACGTACCTGAGCGAAAAATCAAGCGTCACAAGTTCGTAAACAAGGCAGCATACCGCTACCAGAAGAAGGAAGGCGACAGAGACAAGACCGTTTCCACCGCTTTGAGCGAACGCGCGGCTTCCCGTTCTCGCGGCAACAGCGCAGGCAACAAGACTGTAGATGGTGATAAAGAAGGAAAGAAGTATGGCTATACTTCCAATATCAGACATTTCTAACCTTCTTTTCTCTGGTAGGGGGCTTCGTCGGATTCATATTTGGTTGGACATTTTGCAAGCAGAAGGTCAGCCACAAAGACGTTATCGGCGGAGAGCTTGCCCTCAACTACCGCCTCAACCCCGTCTGTGAATATGTCGGGGATTATGCCGTCATACTCAATGTCGATTTTACCGTTGCCATCCGCTATGGTAAACCGAAGCGAATCGTCGAGCTCGTTTTTTATTGAACCGTGAACTACGGTTCCTGAGACCCTCACCTTCTGCCCATAGATGTCCGGGACATCCTCAAGCAGTTCGTCAACCGTTATGTAGTAGACCATGGAGTCCTTTACCCCCGCAAAGACAAGCCAGGAAATCAAAGACACTATCACCAAAAGAGGCAGGATAAATTTAAGCTTCCCTTTCAATCTTCACCTCCGCTTTCCGGGCCGTCTCCACCCGAGAGCAGCTTTTTCCTTACGGAGGCCGACTTCGCNCGCAGGTAAAGCACGTAAGCNATAAGAGANCCCCAGACAACCACGCTTGACCAGAGGAAATATTCCATAGCAGTCTATCCCCCTCGCCCGCTCCGGGCGTAAAGAGTGTTTTCCATGTTCATTATCCTCATCCTCTCACCAAGGAGTAAAACGAAAAGAAGCGTGAACCCAAGCAGCGTGACCAAAAGAGTATGCATCATCGCAGGATCTATTCCCCCTCCCCCCGGTCCGAAAACAACCGGGGATATCCCCCTTTTTATACGGGCCGAGACATAGACCACGGGAAGATCCACATAGGCTATTATGGCGAATATGGCCGAGTATCTCGCCTTTTTCCCCCGCCCGCCGGCGCCTGAGCGCAGAATCAGGTATACGGCGTAGAGAACCCAGAGAATAAACGTGGTCGTCAGTTGCGGATCCCATGTCCACCAGGTTCCCCAGACCGGTTTTGCCCATATGCTCCCGGTGATGATCGTAAGGGTGAGAAGCAGCATGCCTATCTCGGCCGAGCAGTAGGCAAGCGTATCCCATTTCGCGGTCTCTTTTCTCAGATAATATATGCTCGCCACGAAAACCACCGTGAACGCCACCGTAGCGGCCCAGACCGTGCCCATGTGGAAATAGAAAATTCTCTGCACATGGCCCATAACGACCTCCGTGGGCGCGTAAAAAAGCGTCATCCAGGTAGCAAGAACCATCAGCGCAAACGTCAGGAAAAACAGTATTTTTCGCATTTTTTTAAAAGGAAACGGGTCAGTCCCCGCTATCCTCAATAAGATACTCGAACAAAAGGGAGCATAAAAGGACGAAGATTATATCAAAGGAAACCAGCACCTGCAAAGAAAAAGAGTAATAATCAAGGGGTTTTCCTTCCAGTATTGAAGAGCATATTCCAACCGAGGTTATCACAACGGGTATGATGAGCGGAAAAACAAGCAGGGGAAGCATCATGTCGCGAAGCTTGGTATTAAGAGCCATTGAAGAAAAAAAAGTGCCGAGCGACACAAACCCTATCGTTCCGAGAACCACGACCCCGAGAAAAGGAAGTACAGCACCCGTCAGGGAAAGAGAGATCCCCTTTGCGTCAAAAAGGAAAAACAGAAGGAAGAGCGGAAGTATGAAAAGCTCCGAGAGCAGAACCATAACCACGTTTGAAAGCAGCTTTCCAAGATAGATGTAGCTTCTGCTGACAGGGGTGAGAAGAAGAAACGCGAAGGCATTGTTCTCCTTTTCAAGTGAAAAAGATCTTCCAAGGGCCAGAAGTCCCGAGAAAATAAAGGTTATCCATACAACGGCCGAGACAGTCCGGAAATTAATATCCGAGCGGAATTCAAAGGCGACATTAAAGACCAGAAGAAGCAGAAGCGAGAATACAAACATAGTTGGAAATATCTGCTTTGAACGCCACTCNACAAGAAAATCCTTTCTGAATATAAGAAGTATTTTTCTCACTGGCCGCCACCGCTTCTGACGCAAGACATGTAGATATCCTGAAATTCGTCGCGACCGGGCTTCTGCGCGGAGGAATAGACCACCTCTCCGTGATCAAGGATCGCGACTTTATCGCACAGCGAAAGCCCCTCGTAGACATTATGGGTCGTCATAACTACGGTTTTGTCCATCTTCATTGAACCAAGGATTGAAGTGAGAATGGCGGCTCCGCCGTAATCAAGCCCACTGTACGGTTCATCAAGAAAAAGTATCCGGGGGTCATGAAGAAGCGTCCTGGCGATAGCAAGGCGCTGGCGTGTTCCAAAAGAAAGCGTACTTACAAGCGCGTCTTTCTTGGCGTAAAGCTCTACCCTCTCGAGAATATCGGAGCATCTCTCCTGAAGGTCCGGAACTTCGTAGAAAGCCCCTATGAATTCAAGATTCTCCCGGGCGGTAAGGTTTTCATAAAGCATCGTGTTATGGGAAATGAACCCTATCAGTTTTCTTATCTGCTCCTTTTCCCTGGAGACATCAAAGCCCGCCACGAAGACCTCTCCGCCACCGGGCTTTATGAATGTTGAAAGGATGGAAAGCAGGGTTGACTTGCCGGCGCCGTTTGGACCGAAAATCGTGAGAAATTCCCCTTGGCCGACGACAAAATCAATTCCCCTAAGAACTGGGAAAAACCCGAACTGCTTTTCAAGCCCCCTGGTTTCTATCGCAAAGGCGCCGGGTTGCATATCATTTTCCCCTTCCGAGGATTTTTTCATAACCGCCAATCTCTGAAATCCACTCCGCAAGTCCCTTCATTCCCGCTTCGTAACCGCACACAGGTTCATACCCCAGATCCTTTCTAGCTCTCCCTATACTGTAGGTTCTGCTTTTTGATAGGGCAGAGACACCGAAGCGGGTAAGCACAGGAGGAGTTTTTGACCTCTTGAGTTCGAAGATTTTCTCAAGAATGAAAGCAACTGCATACCCAAGGGTATAAGGTACGGTGATTCCCGGCTTCCACTCAATTCCTATTGACGAAAGTTGATCCGAGACAAACCGGCGGTTATCAATCCGCGCCCCATCGTTTACAAAGTAGATATTGCCCGCCCCGGCGGGAGAAAGAGCTGAGAGCACCGCGGCGTGAACAAGGTTAAGCACATGGCATGGAGAAACGATCTTTCTGTTGAAACCCATGTTAACCAGAATCCCTTTCAGGCAAGCATCGGCTATTCTCGGAAGTATGACCGTGTCGCCGGCTCCCCAGACATTTGACGGTCTTAGTATGACTGTCTCCAAGCCTCCCCGTCCGCTATATTCTCTCACAAGTTTTTCAGATAAGGCCTTGGTTTCATTATAGAAATTGTGGTGGCTTTTCGGATAGGGATAGGTCTCGTCTATCTCCTCGAGATTGACCGTCCCAAGAAAAGAGGCGTTCCAGATCACGGTGGAGGAACTCATGTAGACGAACCTTTTCACCCCCGCTTCGCGCGAAGAACCAAGAAGCGTTTCCGTCGCCTCAACGTTTTGCCTGAAGAAATCATCCCTAGGTCCCCAGTCAGAAACCTTGGAAGCAAGATGAAAAACGTAATCGCACCCCTGCGGAAAAGTCTGAAGCGACTTTGAGTCGCAAAGATCCCCGTGGACAAGCTCCGCTCCTAAAGAGCGCAGCTTCGAAGTATCGCTTGTCTCTCTTACCAGACATCTTATCGAGAAACCGTCGCTTGCAAGTTTTTCAGCAAGCTTGCTGCCGATAAAACCCGTCGCCCCGGTTATCCCCGCTTTTACGTTTTCGGAGGTTCCCATAAACTTATTTCTTGATTTCCTTTTCCCAGTCCGCTTTCCTGAATCTCTTCTTAGTCTCCATGTCTTTTTTCGAGGGGATAACCTTACCGGGTCTGGTGGAAACAGGTTTTCTGGTTTTCGGTTTTTCTATCTTCTTTTCGGTCATCTCACACCTCTGAGGTCTCTTTACCGCTCAGGAGATCACAGAGTATAATAATTGATAAGCAAAATCGGACAAACCGGGTGGGCAAACATATGAAATATCTTCACACGATGATAAGGGTTGGCGATCTTGAGAAGTCGGTCGCGTTCTATACCGACATCATCGGTCTTAAGTTTCACAGGAAAACCGATTATCCCGAAGGCCGCTTCACGCTTGCTTTTCTGGGTTACGGCGGCGATACGGAACCTTTCCTCGAACTCACGCATAACTGGGACACCTCGCAATACGACCTTGGAGAGGGTTACGGACACATGGCGTTTGGAGTAGAAGACATATATGCGACGTGCGAGAAAATAGAACAGGCCGGTGGGCGGGTAACCAGAGCCCCGGGGCCCATGAAACATGGGACCACCGTGATAGCTTTCGTCGAGGATCCCGATTCTTACAAAATCGAGCTCATACAGAGAAAAAACTGATCCCCCCGATCACTTTTTTCTCTTCTTCCACCTGGCATCAAGGTACTTCTTGAGATTCGCCTCCCTCCCCTTGTCCGTGGGTTCGTAGTAAACGTTGTCCTTTATCTCCTCGGGAAGAAAATGATCTTCGACAAAATGGTCCTCGTAGTCGTGGGCGTACTTGTAGCCCTCTTTGTAGCCAAGGTCCTTCATGAGCTTCGTCGGTGCGTTTCTCAGGTGAAGCGGAATCTGGAGTCCCGGATTTTCTCTCACATCTTTTTCAGCCTTCCGTATAGCTCTGTAAGCGGCGTTGCTCTTGGGACAACTGGCGAGATAGGTTGTAACCTGAGAGAGGATTATCCTGCTCTCGGGCATCCCCACGTAATTAACCGCAGTGAAGCAGTCGGTCGCGAGGGTAAGCGCGTAAGGTTCGGCGTTTCCAATATCTTCTGAAGCAAGTATCACAAGGCGCCTTGCGATAAACTTCGGGTCTTCTCCAGCCTCAAGCATTCTCGCCAGGTAATAAACCGCCGCGTCGGGGTCGCTTCCCCTTACGCTTTTTATAAAAGCGGAAATCGTATTGTAGTGCTCCTCCCCCGCCCTGTCGTAGAGAAGGCCTGTTTTCTGGAAAATCTCCTTTACAAGATCGGTATCGATCTCAGAAAGTTTTTTTGAACGGAGAAGAGAGGAAGCGATTTCAAGGGCGTTTAGCATAACCCTGGCGTCTCCTCCGCAAAGCGCTATGAGTTCGGCTCGAGCCTCGGCCGAAATGCCAGTGCCCGCAAGAAGTTTGTCCTCGGAGAAGACTTTTTCGAGTATCCGGTCAAGCTCCTGCGCCGGAAGCGGGTTAAGAACATAGACCTGGCAGCGGGAGAGAAGCGGACTTATTACCTCAAACGAGGGGTTCTCAGTGGTAGCCCCTATGAGAATCAGAACCCCCTCTTCGACGCTTTTTAGAAGCGCAGCCTGCTGCGCCTTGTTGAACCTGTGTATTTCATCGATGAAAAGCACGGTCTTGCGCCCGGAGTAAAGAGCGTCTTTCGCCGCTGCGACGATATCCCTAAGCTCCTTTACCCCTGAGGAAATCGCGTTTATCTGTACGAACCTGGCACCCGCCCTGCCCGCAATGAGCCTTGAAAGCGTCGTCTTGCCCGTTCCGGGTGGACCCCAGAATATCATGGAATGCGCTCCCCCGGCCTCAAGCGTTTTCGTCACGAGNCCGTCCGGCCCTACCAGGTGCTCCTGGCCTACCATNTGTTCTATGCTCTCGGGCCTCATTCTCTCGGGAAGAGGGAGAGATTCTTTCTGAGGTCTGAAAAGACCGGGGTCGTCGGGGTTCAAAGCTGCCTCCTGTCCTTAGTTCGCACTTTCGTATAATGCCGACGGAACAACAAGCAGGTCAGTGGCCCGAAAAGAGGCATCAACTGTCACAAGTCCTTCTGACCATGCGGACAAGGCGTTGATATCGAGTATCACGCGATATCCTCAGGGGAAATCGCTTCAAATTCCTCCTCGATTGTCCCAAGGATGCGGCGGCTCTCGTCCGAGATATCCGACAGCGCACCGAATCCGGCCATCCATGGAGGGTCCGTTTTGCCTGTGCGACGACGGATATGTTCCTGGAGTGCTTCGGTGAAAAACCGTTTCAAAGAGATGCCGCGACTAGCCGCAAGGGCTTTGGCCTGTCTGAAAACGGCGTCTGGAATTTCAATGATGGTTTTCATGCTGCCATATTACCATAATTATGGGAATCTCTTCAAGATATTAATGCCAACTCGTTGTAGACGCCTTGCCCGACGGCGATATCATTCACGCCCTGAGAGCCATGCGTAAAAAATGCCCTAACGAACACCGGTTGTCCGCGATGTGGAAGGCCCTGATCGCGGGGATAGTCTTGCAGCACGAATCGGTTTCTTCACTCATACGGGAACTTAACCGAAACTCCTCGCTGCTTGAGATGTCCGGCACCCGGAAGTCACAATTTCTCCCTATTCCTCTCAAACGTGGTCAAACCGGAGAAGGAACAGGGTCTTGTTTCAAAGATGATTAACTGTATGCCAAAGAAATGAAAAATTGGCAAAAATTGACAATCTCACTTCCTTTGAATATCCTATGCACCGTGGAGATAGACACATGCCTACCCGCAATATAAACCTGACTGACCGCTATAATTCTTTTTTGACCCGGCAGGTAAACTCCGGTCGCTTCAAAAATGCCAGCGAAGTTGTTAGAGCGGCTCTGCATCTTCTAGAAAGGGAAGAACTGGAAGCGAAAGCTAAACTCGAGGCATTGCGGCGGGAAGCAAAAGTGGGAGAAGAAGCCTACAGTCGAGGGGAAATCACNCTTATTGAAGATGACGCCGCATTGGACCGGTTTTTTAGCCAAATAGCCAAGGAAGCCGCCGAAAGATGACGGAGAACAGGTGATCATGCGTAAACTCACGATCACCAACCCGGCCCGCTCCGACTTGATCGATATTCGGACATACACAGTTAAGCATTACGGGCACAGGGCAGCAGATTCTTACGACACTCTTCTCAAGCAGGCTATCCGTGATGTAAGAGAAGACCCATATCGTCTAGGGAGCAAAAGGCGACCCGAAATCAGTAAAAATATTTGCAGTTACCACACAATGCTAAGTCGTACCAGAGCGGGAAAAACCGTAAAAAAACCCCGTCATTTCATTCTTTATTTCCTGCCGAACGAAAACGAGGTAGTTATAAGCAGAGTGCTTCACGATTCCAGAGATATTGTGCGTCATGTTCCGCAAGAACATCTAGAGCAACCGCAGGAAATTATTCACAAGAAACCAGACGAAAAAGAATCATAGAACATGCTTCAGCAACCCACATTCTTTCCTGCCGTCTCGATATATTAACTTCAGGCTTAAAAAACTTTGCATTTTTAAATTTACCGACATATTCCCCCGTTTATGAAACCATTTAGGAAAACGAAGATAATCTGTACCGCCGGCCCATCCACAAGCTCGTACGAGATGCTGATGAAAATGTACGAGGCGGGCATGAACGCCGTGCGCCTCAACATGTCACACGGGACTCACGAAAGCCACCTTGAAGTAATCAATACGGTGAAATCCATCAACAGGGAAGTTGGAGACTCAATCGCCCTGATACTCGACACGCAGGGACCCGAGATCAGAACCGGGGTTCTGCAAAGCGACCTGCATATAAGCAAAGGAGATGTAATTACGGTATCCGTAAGACCTGACGATGTTGAAGAGTCCTCGATTCATATCAATTACGAGGACATTATCAACGAAGTTCAGATAGGAGAGAAAATAACCGTGGACAACGGTCTCATAAACCTGCAGGTGCTCAAGAAAGACCACGGAACTATGAAATGCAGGGTAATCGACGGCGGAACCATGAAGAGTAAACGCCACGTTCCTTTCTGCAGTTTGGAAAAGAAGGCCGTTTGGTTATAATCAGCCCGTTATGGATATAAAACTCTTAAAGAAGCTCTGCGATACTCCAGGAATGCCTGGGGATGAGGGCTTGGTTAAGGCGATTCTGCTTGAGGAAATAAAAAAAATCTCAGAAGACATCACCGAAGATGTTCTCGGAAACGTAATTGCCCGTATTCCGGGAGACGGTCCCACTTTTGTTCTTGACGCTCACATGGACGAAGTGGGATTCATGGTGCACCATATCGATAACAGGGGGTTTTTGAGGGTAACCCCGCTTGGGGGAATGGACGCCAGGGTTTTCTACGGGCAGCGCCTCGTGGTTTGGGGAAAAGAACCTCTGAAAGGGGTGGTGGCAGCGGTTCCGCCCCACGTAACCAGGAGCAGCGGAGGCGCCAAGGAGGTTCCGGAAATTGAAGACTGCGCGGTTGACCTTGGGCTCTCTCCTGAAAAAGTCGCCGATCTGGTAGAGATAGGAGATATGGTGTCATTTGACACTTCCCTTGATGAAACCGAGGATTCCGTGATTTCCAAGGCCCTTGATGACAGGATGGGGCTTTTCGTGATAATCGAGGCTCTTCGAAAGACCCCGAATCCGGGCTGCAATCTCATAGTTACCTTTACCGTGCAGGAAGAAGTCGGACTTCGCGGGGCACGGGTAATAACACCGGTTTATGAACCGGATTTCGCAGTCGCACTTGAAGGCACAGTGGCAATGGACATACCGGGAGTTTCGGAAAGCAAATCCTTTGCCAATATCGGCAAGGGACCCGAGATCAGACTTTCAGACAGGTTTCTGGTGGCGCACAGACCGTTTAGCTTTTTTATAAAGGAACTTGCTGAGAAAAACGAAATTCCTTATCAGATAACGGTAAAAAAAGCGGGCAGCACAAACGCAACTGCCATGCAGGTCACTGGAAAGGGAACCAGAGCGGCTGTCTTATCGGTTCCGACAAGGTATCTTCACAGCCCGAGTTCCATTGCCTATAAAAGCGATATCAGTCACACGATAGATTTGGTCTCATGCCTGCTCAGGGATATAGGAAAATTCAGCCNCTCAAACCAGCATCAAGATACTCAGCAACAATGATAGAAGAACTGCTCCGCGTATTCGAGGAAATTGCCAGGGAGAATTTCCCCGAACTTGACCTTGAGAAATTCTCCCTAACGCTTCGCGAGGAGATAAAAAAGAAAAAATACGATCTTCAGGACGAAGCCCTGCTTGAGACGGCCCTTCNGGATGATAGAGACACTTTCAAAAACTCTTTTCTGGAAATGCTCGAGGAAAAAGCAGCGAGTGAAAACANCGGGAAAGCATTTATCCTATCGGAGAGAGGCCGTAGCGAAGCCATCTCAATCCTGATAGCCAGCACCGAGCAGACGATCGACTACTATTACAACACGATAATAGGAAAACACTTCTCGGCAAGTTAGGCGCGAGTGTCTCTCTTAGTCATTCACAACTCGCTTGCCTATCTGGCGAGAACAGGGGAACCGCATTCTTGTTGGAACTCAGCAGCTCTTCATGGCTGAAGGAGTAGTCCTTGGCATAGTCAACGCAAATGAAATGCTGCCCAATATGATGTGAGCATTGGGCCGGAAGCTTGGAAAGGTCGAAAGAACCGCTATATCCACTGAGAAGTTCACCGTCAACGAACGTCGCGATGACATCCGATACCTCTGATGAAACCAGATCGCCGAACAGGTCATTCGTTCGCCTTCTGAATATCATAATATCCGCCGCAAGACCTTGCTCCAGCTTGCCAGTCAGTTTCTCTATGTCCAGCGAGTACGCTCCATGCTCCGTAGCCATACGCCAGTAATCGCTTCCCGACAGATGATCATCCCATTGCACGTTGTCAATATGCTCGGCACAGCGAAATTCCTCAAGAAGGTTGTACGAACCCGAGTATGACCAATCCGTACTGATTGCGATTCGGGCACCGACCCGCAACGCGTTCGGAATATCCACGGTGGTTCCGTAAAGAACTACATTCGACCTCGGCGACCAAATAAGAGTCACGTCGAGGGTTTTTAGCCGCTCGACGTCTGACCGGCTCAATCCCACTCCGTGGATAAGCGAGTAACGTCGCCCCGGGTTCTTCGAAACGTAATCCAAATAAAACTTCCCTTCAATTTCTGCNGTGCAGTTGGTTCCCTCCGCAATGTGCGGCACATAGCACGTGCCCGCGGGAGAATCAACATCGGGNTCGCGAGACTCCGTTGCCGCCAACGGGCAAGATAAACCCATTAATTCCTCGGTAGCACTAAAACCATAGGGAAACGTCTTCGCCTCGACAGGATAGGAATACTCCACCCCGTTTGTCGGCCAACCCGCGTTCTTGACGAGCCCATCAATACCACCCGAACCGGCTAACGTGGTAGTGCCGGATAGAAGGTGGCGGAGTTCTATCCAGAATTTCTGGACATCTTCCTCAACCCTCTCAAACTCGACCGCATAGTACTCCGGGCCGGCTACGCCCCGCCATTCATCACGGTGCGAATACACGGGACGCGTCATCGGATCCGGAAATCCCCCGCTCCAATTCGGGTGTTCGTGCGGATTTATCAAGCCAGGCGAAATGTACGAGCTGCTGCAATCAAATACCGAAGCATTGGGAGCTTTTGATTTTATAGTGTTTATCTTGCCAATATCAAGAATGTGGCCGTCGCGGACGAGGATCGCACCGCATTTTGCTCCACCTGTGTCTTTAATCAGATTACCTATGATAATTGTCTCATCAGATTGTCGGATAGAAACGTTACAGCCTTGGGAAAGTCGAGCGGACTCGGCAGAGGATACTACCTGCGCATCGGCGCACAAATTCGAAGATGTGGAACCACATCCGGAAAGCGCAAAAAGAACCAAAAACTGGGCCGCTACAAGTAGCGTCTTCACAGACTGTTGTTTAGCGACATTAATTTGACCGTACTTGATCAATGGAGAACAAGTGACTGGCAAGCNCATAGCATTATTTTACCGACTTCTGTTTTTGAAAATAAAGTGATCNGGCGGAGACTTGCGACATGAGGGAAATCGGACTATGAAGCTGATCAGACAAACATTGCATGGGCTGAAANAGCAGCANCATCCCCTGCCCCGCAGACCCTCGCGGCAGTTGTGCCAANTACAGGCGGAACTCCGTCAATCTTCCAAAGATTGATCAACTACTTCTTCTTACGCCTTCTGCTCATCGCCACGTATTTTCTATTATCTTCCCCCAGATAAACCTGCCTAGGCCTCGCGATTCTGGTTTCGGGGTCGTTTAGCAGTTCAAGCCACTGGGCAAGCCATCCGGCCATTCTCGCTATGGCGAAAAGGACGGTAAACATGCTCGTGGGAAGACCTATGCTCTGGTATATGAGCCCCGAGTAGAAATCAACGTTCGGATAAAGCCTTCTTCTTACGAAATAATCGTCTTCAAGNGCNATTCTCTCAAGTTCAAGTGCTATGTCGAGCAGAGGATTTTTCCCGGTNACCTCAAACACGTCGTGGGCTATATCCTTTATTATCGCCGCTCTCGGGTCGTAAGCCTTGTACACCCTGTGCCCNAAGCCCATGAGCCTGAATTCTCCTTTCTTGGCCCTTTCTATGTACTGCGGAATTTTGTCAATCGAACCTATGTCGGCAAGCATTTCAAGCACAGCCTCGTTCGCTCCGCCGTGAAGAGGACCGTACAAGGCGGCAATCGCCGCGGCGGCCGCGGAGTAAGGATCCGGATGGGAGCTTGCGACGTTTCTCATCGCGCTTGCACTGCAGTTCTGCTCGTGGTCGGCATGGAGGATGAAAAGAACATCTATAGCCTTCTCTATAGCCGGATTCGGCTCATACTTGGTCTCAGTCATCTTGAACATCATTGAAAGGAAATTCCCGGCGTAGCTTAGTTCGTTGTCGGGGTATACATATGGAAGACCCATTATATGCCTGTAGGAAAATCCGGCTATGGTCGGCGTCTTCGCCATAAGCCTTCTTATCTCAAGTTTTTGCACGTCAGTATCGAATATGTCCTTTGCATCCGGATAGAAGGTCGAGAGGGCTCCGACAGTAGCAAGCAACATGCCCATCGGGTGTGCGTCGTAGCGGAATCCNTCCATGAGCTTCCTTATATTTTCATGCACATAAGTGTGATGCGTTATGTCGTGAACCCAGCTGTCGTATTCCGATTTGTTAGGCAGTTCACCGTGAATAAGTAGGTAAGCAACTTCTAGGAAGTTGCTTTTTTTCGCCAGCTCTTCTATCGGGTATCCCCTGTACCTTAGAATTCCCTTTTCTCCGTCAATGAAGGTGACCTTGCTTTTGCACGAAGCCGTATTCCCGAAAGCGGGATCATAGCTCATCATGCCAAAGTCTTCGTCCTTAACCTTTATCTGACGAAGATCAGTGGCTTTTATGGTGTCGTTGTCTATAGCAAGTTCNTATGTTTTACCTGTCCTGTTGTCCTTTACAGACAAAGTGTTCTTCGACATTTGTGAATCTCCTCGCAGTAGTGAAGTTGTTTAAATAAAGTTACCGGTTGAATCGGATTCCCGTATGTGAACCACCCTCTTTTTGACTCCAACACCCTCAGAGTCAATCCAACCGATTAGGGTGATTGTAACAGATTTTTTAACTAAACGCAAAACGACCTAACCGAACTCCACGATACTGATGGGGACAGGGGTAAAACAGGAAATAAAAATAAGCAGTGAGAGAAAAGCAAGCGCTTTTCTTCCAGAGCCGATCTCGGTATCACTTGATATGGTCGGCGGATGGGATGTACCGAGAACCAAAAGCAGTATCGCCCAGAAAAGCCAGCCGACCCAACCCTCAAACATAAGCCACTCAGGAAGAACACCTAACACCCACAACCCCAGATAATCCGCAAAGTCCACCAGAGGCGCCGTTCCCACTCCCATTATTACAAGAAAAATAACCGTAGCGGCCGATATAGCTTTATGCCACTCCGTCGGGAAAACACAGTATACAACATGCCCTCCGTCAAGCTGTCCTGCAGGCATGAGATTCAAGACGGTTACGAAAAGACCTATCCATCCCGCAAACGCAACGGGGTGCAGTAAAATTTCGTATCCCTGAGCAACTTCCCCGATGGCCATTTTTGAGAAAAGGGCAAACACGAGAGAATTGCCGAGAGACATGGCCGTCTGCATCTCAGAAAGCCTCTCGGAATCCAAAGCGACCACGTCTGAGAAAAGCAGCCCNACAAACAGGACCGGAAGAGCTACCACCACTCCGGCTATGGGACCAGCGACTCCTATGTCGAAAAGTTCTCTTCGGCCGCGTATCCGGGACTTTATCCTTATAAACGCCCCAAACGTCCCTATCGGGGAGAGGAAGGGAGGAGCGGGAATAAACCAGGGAAGAGTTATGGAAACGCCGTATTTCCTGCCGTAAAAGTAATGACCCATTTCATGGGCTCCAAGAATGGCGACCAGAGAAACCGAGAAAAGAACGCCTCCCGTATAGGTTCCGCTTATCATGTAGCCGGAAAGAAAAGTCGTGGCCGCCGTAAGGATAAAAAGCACCAGCGGAATAAGGGTAGATCTTTTGATCATGGCTACTCTACTTCGAGCAACATCGGGTTTATGGAGTTAAGGACATCCTTTAAGTATCTCTCTATGTCAGACTCCTTTGAGAACAGCAATACGTCGGACCTGATTTCCTCAAGCATCNGCTCAGAAAGCCTGTCCGAAAGAAATTTCACATAAGGAAACCGAAGCGGGGAAACGCTCAGATGACGGTAGCCAAGAGCCAGTATAAGGAGTGTACCGGAAGGAACTCCCGCTATTTCTCCGCAGATGGAGAGATCCTTTCCGCTTGAGAGGACCTGTTCCCTCGTAAAATCCAGCATTCTCACCACGGAGGGATGGAAAGCCGAGTAAAGATGCCCGACCGCGTTTGAATTTCTATCCACCGCGAGCAGATACTGTATTAGGTCGTTTGTTCCAATGGAAACAAAATCTATTAAGTCCGCGTAATCACCGAACTGATACGCAAGTGCCGGAACCTCCATCATTATTCCAAGCTTCGGTATATCATGCCGGTGAAGACTGACTTCGGCAGACAGTTCCTTAATTATCTGCACCGCAGTCTCAACCTCCCAGACATTTGATACCATAGGCAGAAGAATCCTGAAATTCCCCCCTTTTTTTGCCGCCAGCAAAATGGATTTCACCTGATCCCTGAAAAGATCAAGATACTCCATTGAAAAGCGGATTGAGCGAAGACCAAGAAGGGGATTTTCTTCTTTGGGCATGTTGAGATAGGAGAGTATCTTGTCAGAACCCACATCCAGGGTCCTGATGGTCACTCCATCCTCAAAATTAGCTGAGATCTCCTTGTATATCTTTAGCTGGGACCTCACGCTAGGCCATTTCTTAAACCTTGCAAAGGCAAACTCTGTCCTGAAAAGTCCCGCACTCTTGATACCGTAACGCTTGGCCATCTCAGCATCGGCCGGAATTCCGACATTCGCCGTTATCTTGACGTCAAGACCGGTACCGGTGCTTTTTTCGGCTTCAGTCTCTATGAAGTTGCGGAGCTCAACGGCTTTTTGGTGCATGGACAGATACTCATCCTTAAGCACCTGATCAGGATTCGTGAAAATGAAACCGCTTCTTCCGTCAACTATCATATCCTCCCCGGGATGTANCAGATTCACGATGTTNTCTATGCCAACAACCACCGGAATCCCAAGNGATTTCGCTATTATGACNGNGTGCGAAGTCTCTCCGCCTTTTTCAAGCACTATTCCCCCCACTTCCCCCTCAACAGCCGTGACAAAAGAAACGCCNATCTCTCTTGCCACAAGTATCAAGGGTTCTCCGTCGGCGGAAGCGGAAATATTCTGGTCCTTTGAATGGGTAAGATCCCGGAGCATCCTCTCACCTATATCTCTGAAATCGTAGGCTCTCTCCCTCATATAGGAATCCGGAAGGGATTCAAAACGCAATGCTTGGGATTCGAGATACTCAACCACCGCGGCCTCGGCCGAAACCCTCTTTTCATCTATGAGCTCGCCAGTTCCTTTCTCCATGTCGCGGCTATCCACTATCATCAGATGTGAACGGAAAATATCCACTTCGTTTTTCGAGAGCTTCCCTTCAGAATCCATCTTTTTTATAGTGTTNTTAAGGTCTTGNGATATATTCTTTATAGAGTTTCTAACTCTTCTTTTCTCGATTCCGGGAGTGCGGGCCGTCATCTCCCTAGTGGACATCCGGCGGAAAAGCCCGCGGAACGTAACCGCTTTGCCCACAGCCACCCCCTCAGAAACCCCTTTCCCCTGATAGGTTCTCGTCTCGTGTTTTACAATGGACGGCGGTTTCAGGCGGTCCAGGGTGTTTGCAACTTCCAGAACCCCGGCAAGTCGCAGCGCTATGATCTGAAAGAGAGTCTGTTCGGCCGGCGTTATCTGCATGGGAGTTTTGTTCTGCCCTACTAGCACCCCGACACATACGTCGTG
>JGI24792J26632_1000633_pt1 | contig 23467 bp, 17 predicted proteins | sample MesohylBB_FD_26632 | JGI IMG/M metagenome (IMG submission 26632)
GTGCCATTGATCGTGTTTGCACAACGCTCGGTGAAGCGCATCTCGTAATCTGTGATTCCAATGTAAGGTGTATTACCACCGTTACGCGTGCTGCGAGCAACGAAAGATGCAAACGGCTGCGAAGCGCCACCCGCATGGATCATCCAAATTGCTCCATTGGTTTGCTGCCTCCCTCGGTCGAGCCCTACACCTTGAAAATTGGGGAAGTTATTCCACGTTATTGCGGCATAAGCAGGTGGATCTACAGGCCCACCAGCATTAGCTGTAACCTGAAAATCCTTGAAACCCGGGCTCGGCCCCCGAATCGTGAACAGCAATCCGTCAAGTACCATAACATTATCCCGCTGTGGAGCAGCATAATCAATGGTTGAACCATCAAACAGCACCGTATCGTCACGCTTGACCCTGTACGTAATCACACTCGCATTGATATCGTCAATTTTCTGGCGTGCCGCTACCGCACTGATCGGATCAACCTCATTCTCGTCCACCGCTACAGAAGCAGAACCCAAAGTTTTGCCTGGAACATCGTGCTCAACAAATTCAACCGAGTAAGTGGCTTCCTTAATCGCAGCCGGATTGACAATGTCTGCGGTCACAAAACCATCCCCGATGCCTTCTTTCATTGCCGTGAAATCAGCCTCATCAAAGTCTTCAGCTGCGGCGATAGCAGCATCTGCGATTTCCAGCGTCGGTCTGGTTGGGGTAACCTCTACACGAGTAACTGGCCCGCGGGTAATCTTACGACCAGGATTGTCGTAATTCTGTGCGTACGCCTGAACACCAACAAAGTAGGTGGTGTAATTCGTTAAACCCGATGCCACATGGAAGTTCTGGACCCCTCGATCCGTTCCGTTCGCCACAACCGTCTGCTCCTCCTGGATTAATCCATCAAGAACCAACTGGCCTCCATCAATTACGCGCGTTACTCCGTTAGGCACGTCGTATACCGCTACCGTTGTCCCCACCTGATCCAAAGCACCCGAATATTGGATTACCTCATATCCCTCGAATACTACCTCATTATTATCCTCTGGTGCGAATGGGTCTTCAACCCGATAAGACTCAAGGAAGTTATTCGACTGAGGTGTATTGCTCCACTCTAGAACTGCACCCCCATCCACAGCAGTGACTGTTACCCGGGGTGGAGCCGGCGGCGCTGGAATCTGGAAATCACTATCGTAGGCCGCCTGGGCAAGTGCACTTGCCGCTTTCATCTTCTGAACTGAATCAAAATTGTCTGCTCCTCGTGCCCAGACTAATCCATAAACAATCTGCTGCATACTCTCGGGATTGATCGTGAACGGCCCCGTTCCCATAACAATGCGCCGGTCTGCTGCTAGATTGTTTTTTCCTGCACCGTCTGAATTGCACTCAGACCAGTACTCGCAGTTATCATCGCTGGCACCAGGATCTCCCGGGAACATATATGCGGTGCAGACCAACGAGAAATCTCGGCCAAACCACCCCTTCGTAATACACTTGCCATCCTTCCACCGTCCACGCATATAGTTGTAGTGGTCCAAGGCAGTAGAGGGTTCGCAGTTTACACAACCACCGCCATGATAGAGCATGAACGAGGTCATTTCAAGATTCTTGAAATCCTGGACCCACTCAGTGCTCACCTTGGCCGAATCACCAAGTGATGGCACGATCGGCCCCTGGAAAAAGTCATATCCAGCTGCCGGAGCAGGAGAACCATAACCATCACTCCCCTCATCTTCGTTATCCGAGTTCCACACATAGCCAACCCCCAAGGTCGTATCGGAACCTACCCAGTCATCCTGGAAATTCCCAAGGTCAACATCCGAGAAAATGGCCATATACACATCGGTAAATGGCCAATTCCCTTTATAATAAAGATCGTACTTGTAGAACGTGGCATTACCAATGTCTCCTGCGACCCTGAACGCAAATGCCGTAACGTGCACCTCCAAACCAATCGGCGGTGATGATGCGCCGTTATGTTCATTCCCGCGATCATTCATGACCCACCAAATCGACTGATCCCCAAGGATTGCCGGCCGCTCTCCGCCGGCCAGATCAATCACACGGCTTACCCGTTGTACAAGAGGCTGATTCAAGACGAAGATCGTTTCTCCAGCCTCATCAACCTCTCCATCTCCATCATCATCAACCCCGTTGCCGGGAGGAGCATAGGTGGGAGCCCCTAACCCCGTGGGCCAGTCACGTAAGTCTGGAGTGGTTACTCCCGTAGCTTCGTAATCTTGAATATCATCAATGCTTACCTTGTAGAGTCGATCAAAGGGTGCACAGTCAGCAGGAGGGGCTCCATTGTCATCCAACGGACCAGCCCAGAAGTGATAGTTACCATAACGTGCTGCCGCTACACGCACCTGTCCATCTACTTTACCGCCAATCCACATACCGGCGTTGAAGATAACCTGTGCTCCCCCACCCTTTGGTACATTGTAGACGTGTGGACCTCCACGCCAAAACAGGTTGCCGTTGTTGAAAATACGAGCCCGAACATTGTTGATGTCCAGGTAGGACTCACCTAGCGCCACAGTGCATGTTCCAACTTGTGCATGCGTCTCGAGTACTGAACCAAGCCCCAGTACAACCAACAAGACCAGTGAAAGTGAGTATTTGCGTTTGCTCATTTCCATCGTCTTTATTGGACGAGAGGGAAGCAGGTTTACAAATAAATCCAGCTTCCGGTGAAGGGATACGCTCGCACTAAAAATCCATTCGCAATCGCTGTAGTATCGGCTCCCTCGGGGTATCCGCGCGGCAAAAAACTTTCAGTCTGCTTCGGTAAACTCCGAACCGATACCATCTCTTGGTATCCAGACAACAATGTACGGCGCTTGAACAGAACAATTCGGCTCCCGCTCAGACGGATGCGGAGCCGCAAACCACCGAACCTGCAAAATCAGGAGAGAAAAGTCTGGACGCTACCCGAAAACTAAGCCAGACCGCCCATCAGGCCTGCCAGCATAAACCCGCCGCTGACAGATCACTCACATATTGGAAATATCCCGCCTAGATGAATAGCTGATTCGAAGCGTACCCGCCTTTCGAAGTTCACCCTGGACATCGGTGACGATCCCCATTTCCGATTCTTCATCCACCCGGAGAGATACAATCAATCTCGGCTGTTCGGTAAGCTTCCTGTACATGATTGACCGAATATTGGTCAAATCTTCGATAACGGCATCATCAATCTGGACTTTGGTGTCTCCTATGGCATTACCCCGCAACTTCTCCGGGCCCGTCCAAAGATAGGCTACATACCGCTTCTGCTCGATTTTTGTAAGTGCTTCAGCCTGGGGCAGGATCGTCCGAACCTGCACCTCCTGCTCCCGCAACACGGTCGTAACCATGAAGAAGATCAGAAGCATAAAAATGATGTCCGGCAGTGATGCCGTAGATATTTCCGGCTTAGCCTTGGATTTTTTTGTAAAGTGGGCCATTGATTCTTTTTCAGATTCAGTTACCTGGGTCAGGTTCTGCTAATGAAACCTGGGCCGGCCATTTATCCCGGACCTCGTTCGCAGTGATATCCTCCAACGCGGCGCGATATTCCACATAATTCGCGAACCCCATGGAACGAGCTTCCGTATCCCATATTTCGAAGTAGGCCATCCACACCTCATCCAGCGTTTGGATGTAAAGATTGTAGGGTGTTAAACGGTCCGTCTTGATGGATACCACAGCCTTGCCCGGAGAATCAGAATACCGCGAGTCTGCACCGTTATTCTGAACGTGGGTCATGACTTCGTTACGGATCAGAGCAACGGAAGACGGCAAGTCCTCGAGGAGAACCTGCCCCTGTGCATTGATCAGAATTTTGAGCATGTTACGATCAGCAACCGGAGGCGGAGGCGTTGTGTCATCCGGCTCCGGCGGCAAGGTCATACCAATCCCGGTATCTACGTCGATCGTGGTCGTGACCAGGAAAAAAATCAGAAGCAGAAATGCAATATCCGCCATTGAGGATGTCGGAATCTCCGCACCCGCACGCTTCTTTTTCTTAGCAAGAACACCCATTACGATGCAAGTTTTTAGGTCAGGAAATGAGATTCTTGATACCCGACACCAACAGTGCAACCAGTGTCAGACCAAGAGAGAGCATAATGGTCATAATGCCAGCATCAGTCCACGTAGGCAGCGCAAGGCGCAGAACTATAAACAGCAGTAATGGAACCGCTACGAGTGCAACTGAGATCATCTTTACCTTGCCGAACATCAAACTGCGTACACCGGAAGCCAGCATTACCAAAAGGCCAAGCCCCATTAATGCAAAGACTACATAAAGGGCAATGTTTAGAACAGACATAATGAATTTGTCTATCTGTGAGGTGCGCGAACACCCCGGTTAGCGTACTGTCAGGGTTCCGCCTAAGCAGAGGACCCAGACTCCTTCATGACAAGGGAATCGATCAGTTCAATCGAAGCCTCCTCCATCTCTACAACGATCCGGTCAATTTTTGACACGGCATAATTATAGAAGAACTGCAGAATAATCGCAACGATCAGCCCGAACACAGTTGTTAGAAGGGCAATTTTGATTCCTCGCGCCACAAGGCTCGGAGAAATATCACCAGCTGCTTCAATCGCATCAAAGGCCGCTACCATACCGATAACCGTGCCGAGGAAACCAAACATTGGCGCCAAGGCAATGAAGAGCGATAACCATACAAGGCCGCGCTCCAGAAAACTCATTTCGATCGAGCCATAGGCGACCACAGCCTTCTCCACGGCTTCAATGCCCTCCTCAGAGCGCATCAGACCGGCTTGAAAAACCGAGGCTACCGGGCCACGTGTTGCTGCGCATATCTCTTCAGCGGCTGACACCCCACCATCCTGCAGGGCTTCTTTAACATGCACGATAAACTTGCGCGTGTTAACATCAGCCAGGATTAACTGGATAACACGTTCAAACGCTATGGCAAGACCGATTATGAGAATAATCAGCACCGGCCACATGAACTCTCCGCCTTGGTTGAAATAATTCACCAGAACGTTGATCATACCTTCATCTGTGGCAGCTGCATCCTGTAACAGCAAGACGTTTCCAAAAAGCTTCATTGACTAGTCCTCCGAGGAAATTGGTTTTGGGATTGAGAAGTAAGATACCTAAACGACGACCATACAACACACTGCATACTATCCAAAAGCAATGCACCGCAAAAATGTTTTTCGTAGCCGAGTAACATAAGCTCGCCAAGTTAGGCGACTAATTTAATACTTATATCTGAAAGTTGAACAATCAGGAAGCATTTAGTCAATTACTGACGAGTGCCTCGGCTTCGGGCCAAAGCCTAAGTGCTGCCTGCAATGTTTTGTCCTGTGGATGCATGATCGGATAGAACGCCTCTAAGTCAAAGATACGCACAGCCAGTCTTGCTTTTATCCTAGCCTCAAGATACGACCGATCTACTTCTATTTCTGATTCACTGAAAGTCCCTTCCTCTTCGCCAATGCGAACGCCCCGCACACGGGCATACTCAAGGAACTTCTGAAACTCAGAATCTTCCACAACAAACGAATCGAAAAATCCACGCCGATCACTCCTCCATCTTGCTACAAGTGCTTCGCCTTCACGGTCATACCACATGCGGGCATAAGTATTAGCCAGATTTCGACTTAATACCTCGCGAAGAAAAACGGACGCAGAATCAATATCTGTGATGAAGTCCGGCAAAATCCCACCACCCCCAATTACTGTCCGGCCGTTAGCCGTTTTGTAAAGTAGCGAGTCCGGAACACTGTCTATGATTTCCTGAGCACTCAGCAACGCAGTGTTCGCGTGCAGTTCACGCTTGGACTTCATGTAATCCTCCCGGTCACCATTGGCATACGGGGTTTGAATTAGCCGGCCGGATGGTGTGTAATAGCGGGCTATTGTTACGCGCATGGCACTTCCATCAGGAAGCACGTGTTGCTGCTGTACAAGACCTTTCCCAAAAGTGAGTCGCCCAACAATAAGTCCACGATCGTGATCCTGTAGTGCACCAGCTACAATTTCGCTCGCTGATGCGGACGCTTCATTGACAAGTACAATGACTGGTAGGTCCTCGAGTAAACCTCTGGAGCTACCAACATACGACTGGTTAGCCTCGCGAATACGGCCTTGCTGGGAGACAATCAATGCATCATCCGGGAGGAATTCATCTGAGATTTGCACTGCCATTTCCATATAGCCCCCCGAGTTTCCACGCAGATCCAGGAGCAGCCGCTGCATATTTTGGGTCTTGAGCTCATCAACGGCCTGTCGAAATTCCTGATGAGTGGTGCCTGAGAAGCGGTTTATCTTGATAAATCCAGTCACATCGTCCATCATGTAGGCCGCATCTACCGCATTTAACGGAATCCGATCCCGAACGATAGTAAATTCAATGGGCCTCGTATATCCTGGGCGAACAACTACAATATCAACAGACGTTCCTCTTGGTCCCTTGAGTGTACGCTGAACATCAGCAGTCTCGAATCCAAGTGCACTTTGTTGGTCCACTTCCACGATTCGATCCCCCGAATGTAATCCCACTTCTTCGCTGGGGCCTCCAGGAATCACACTGAGCACTGTTAGTGTGTCCTGTCCCTCAACACCCTCGATAAACTCGAACGAAATCCCAATACCCTCAAAACCACCGCTGAAGTCTTCTTCAACACGACGCATCGTTTCAGCATCTATATAGACCGAATGTGGATCGAGTTCTTCCAGCATACCTTCCAATGCATGCTCAGCAAGCGCACCCGAATCTACATCTTCCACATAGCGTTCATTGATGATCAGGAATGCATTTTCTAGTTTCTGCAGTGCGGCCCGCGTATCATCCGACAAAGCAGACTCAAGCTGCATTCCCAGCAGTATACCCGTTACCAACACCATGACACCAACCAGTACCTTTGTATATGTGGTTCTGGACTTCCTCATTTTCTCACCGCGGTTACGTGACTAACAAGAATACGAATCGCGTACAACAACTGCACACAATAATGGATCCAATCTCCAGATTGATAGACATTTGTCGATGAAGATAGTGAGTTTTGCAATTCTGACACTATTCATCTGCCTTATCGTCGGAATTTCAATATGGCGAACAGCATACAACTGGCAATCTTCTCCCCCGAAGCAAGTAACTGTGGAGGCCTTGGGTGATTCCGTGAAAATTCTTTGGGGAGAATTCAATTCAGTGGAAATAATGGCAAACTCCGTGCCAGATGCATTAACAGGGCTTGGTTATGTCCAAGGACGCCTGAATGGCTGGACCATTGCGCTCTGGAGACAGGCCGCCTTAGGCAAACTCACTGACTGGTACGCGCCCAAAGGGAAGCACGCAGACCGGCTCGTGCTGCAACTGGGCTTGGCAGAGATTGCCCAAATGGCTGCTAACAATCTTGATACAGAAGAAAAAGACCTGATTGCCGCATTTGGGGCAGGGATACAGGCTGCATGGAAGGATGCAGACCATATGCACGAATTTTTCTTACAAGACATTACTCCCGAACCATGGGAGCCTTGGCACACGCTTGCTGTTGAACGCTTACTTGCGTGGCTAAGCACCAGTCCAGACTCTGTGTGCGGGCTAGGGTTATCAGTTTGTAGTGGAGATGCCGAACTACGCTCCATGCTGCATCTGCAAGGATTTGAATTTAGCAGTTCGTGGATTTTTTCTACTCCGGGACGCTCTTTACTCTATCAACGCCATGTGCTCGGCAAAGCCGTACCACCGGTATTTCAAGAGGCTGTACTGAATGTGCGTGGGCAATCCGAACTAGAGGGGCTTTCACTCATTGGGACCCCCTTCTTCCCCACGGGCAAGTCCCGAAATTATGCTTGGTCGGTACTCATTTATTCTCCCAAAACCAGCGGACCTGTTCTTGACAGCCTCGATCAAAGAATGCACTTGACCTTTCCCACTCGGGAGGAAATAGTGATTCATCGGCGCACAGATAGCACTTTCAGCACCCCCGGAGCACTACATGAACTGAAATGGTCAGGATTCAGTGCTATTTCTGATGCACAAAGCTGGTTCTCTCTGCCTCATATTTCCCCCGCCACATTTCAACTTTGGCGGGGTGGTGGAATACTGATGTCTCCTGACGGCTCGTGGGATGTCCTTGGCGATCCAAAATTTATGTTTCCCATTGATTCAGGTTTGGTCGTAGGTAACGATCCACAAATTCGACATACAGCTCTCTATCTGAATAGTATTAATCCGAAGAGGAGCGATGTAGATACATGGGTCACCGATACGCAAAGCACTTGGGTGAGGGATACATTGAGCACGATGCTCGCTTCCTTACCAATGGACTCCTTACAGCAAGTTCTCCCAGGTGCTCCTACTTCGGTTAATTCGGCACTTACCTACCTGATAAACTGGGACTATCGTTTTGATAGCCAGAGCATTGGTGCAACCATTTATCACGAATGGACTATGTCTGCGGGCCGAGATTTAGAAGAAGCTCTTTATCGTGCAACAAACCGATTGACCCAACGGTTCGGGGACGATCAAACCCAGTGGCTTTGGGAGCGCGTCCACGAGAGTAAGCGTATGTTCACAATTCACCGCAAAACGGATAGCAAAACCCTTGAGCCCCTTGATACGCCTTCCATAGGGCATGAAACAACTATGGCCTGGGGAGGTGCTCATGCAGCCATTGCACCGGTAACTTGGGAAGCCTGGATATGGAACGGAATAGATAATCATTATTCCATACGCAGGCATCATGTAGCTATTCATCAACCGCTTGGCCGCTACACGACAAGCAACAGCCGTTTCACGTTTTCATTCCCCACATTATACTCAATCACTACAACCCTTGTACCCTAAGATGCCTGCTAATAGTTGTGTCTTCGGGCTTGATGCCGGTGCCACGCAAACCCGGTTATGTGCTCACTCATTAGCCGAAAAACCCGATCTCAAGCTCTTCGGAAGCGCTGCTAACGTATTTCGTCAGGGTGAATCGCAGGCGGCTGAAATCCTGTCATGCTTGATCAACGAGGCCCTTGAAAAGCTGCCAAAAGCAGACCTACTTGCCATTCATGCTGGAGTAGCAGGTGCCAGTGCGCCCTCCACGCAAAAAGCACTCGCTGATCGCATCCGCTCGTTGGTTGCTGGCAACGATTCCCTCCAGATAAGCATATCACATGACGGCGTAACTGCAATTGAGGGCGCTCTTGGCGGTGAGGGCGGTCTCCTTTTTATTGCTGGCACGGGAAGTGGAGTAATGGCCAGAACCGAAAAAAATCACCCACAGATTGATCATGTAGGGGGCTGGGGATACCTAATCGGAGACGAGGGTAGCGGGTATTCGATAGGAAGGCGAGGTATGGCTGCCGTCGGGCATGCGTTCGATGGCGGGCCTGCAACGACGCTAACGGATCTGACCAGAGATCGCCTGAATATCCATGATCGTTATTCTCTGCTAAATAATATATCCAGTCCTGACTGGAAGTTTCAGCATGTAGCACCACTTGTGCTGGAGGCCGCCAACGACGCTGATGCTGTCGCGCTCTCTATAGTACACAACGAAACCGCTCTACTGGCACGCCAATCGGAATGGCTGTTGAAAAAGCATCCGGATCTGAGTCCCAGATTCACTATCACTGGCGGACTCAGTAATCACGAATTTTACGTTGCCAGTATGTGCAAAGCCATGAAGCGTGTCTGGCCTGCCGCCAATTATACGCCTCCAACAGGCACTCCCCTGGAAGGAGCAGTACGAATCGCAATGCGACTAGTTACCGGTTTTGGCGCTCCTCAATAAGCGAATCTACTACGGTAGGGTCTGCGAGCGTGGAAGTATCTCCAAGTTGCCCATAATCGTTCTCGGCAATCTTACGCAGGATGCGGCGCATAATCTTACCGCTTCGTGTCTTGGGTAAGAATGGGGCAAACTGTACAAAATCCGGCTTTGCAATCGGGCCAATTTGCTTACGGACGTGGTTGGATAATTCCTTTCGCAATGCATCCGAAGGGGTTTCGTCGGCATTAAGTGTGACATAGGCGTAGATCCCCTGCCCTTTTATCGTATGAGGGAAGCCAACCACAGCGGCCTCTGCTACACTCGGGTATGCAACCAGTGCACTCTCTATTTCTGCGGTTCCCATACGATGTCCGCTAACATTCAGAACATCATCCACGCGCCCGGTGATCCAATAGTAGCCATCCGAGTCACGGCGACATCCGTCTCCTGTAAAATACTTGCCCTCAAACGTAGCGAAATAGGTATTCACAAAGCGCTCATGGTCCCTGAATACAGTCCGGGCCTGGCTCGGCCAAGAATCGGATATGGCCAGAACGCCCTGAGATTCGCCATCAAGTACATTTCCGTTTTCGTCAAGAATCTCCGGTCTTATACCAAAGAAAGGCACCGTAGCGGAACCCGGTTTTGTAGATATGGCACCAGGTACCGGAGTGATCAATATCCCTCCTGTTTCTGTCTGCCACCAAGTATCGACGATCGGGCAGCGTCCATCACCAACAACTTCGTGGTACCAACGCCAAGCCTCAGGGTTAATGGGTTCTCCTACAGATCCCAACAGCCGCAATGATGATCGGCTTGTTTGTTCTACAAACGCATTGCCCTTGCTCATGAGCGCCCGTATGGCAGTGGGGGCCGTATAGAACTGATTCACTTGATGTTTATCAACAACCTCCCAAAAGCGGGACGCATCTGGATAGGTGGGGGTACCTTCGAAAAATACCTGTGTCGCCCCGTTGAGGAGGGGGCCGTAGACGATGTATGAATGCCCTGTAATCCACCCTACATCTGCTGTACACCAAAAAATATCTCCTGCGTGGTAATCGAAGACGATCTCATGTGTCATAGATGTATACACCAGATATCCACCAGTTGTGTGCAGTACACCTTTGGGTTTACCTGTCGAGCCCGAGGTATACAGTATGAATAACGGATCTTCGGCATTCATTGACTGGGCAGGACATTCTGCACTGGCTGCGGGGACATGTTCATGGTACCATTGGTCCCGCCCGGCAATCCACGAAATATCTGTACCCGTCCTCTGAACTACCAGCACTGTTTCTACCGCGGGACAGCGCTCTAGTGCCTGATCTACATTTTGCTTCAAGGGGACTCTTTTACCGCCTCGCATGCCTTCATCCGCAGTGATCACAAATGTTGAATCACAATCCAGAATCCGATCCGCCAAAGCCTCTGGGGAAAATCCTGCAAATACTACGGAATGCACTGCTCCAATCCGACTACATGCCAACATTGCAGCGGCAGCTTCCGGGATCATGGGCATGTAAATCGTTACACGATCTCCGCGCTTCACTCCCATAGCAGTGAATACATTGCCGAGCCGACACACTTCTGAGTGAAGCTCACGATATGATATGTGACGCGCCTCTTCCTGGGGATCGTCAGGCTCCCAGATTAATGCAATCTGGTCACCTCTATCGGCAAGATGCCGATCCAGACAGTTATAGGATGCATTCACCTCTCCATCCTCAAACCAGCGAATGTTAACGTTCGAAGACGCAAAAGACGCATTACGTACACGAGTAAACGGCTTGAACCAATGGATTCGATTGCGTGCTTCGGCAGCCCAGAATGCATCTGGGTCTGTAATAGATTCATGGTATCTAGCCCGATAAGCCTCCTCAGATGCTATGTGCGCGTTTGCGCTGAAATTGGATGCGGGGGAATAAAGAATATTCTTGTTCACGTGTCTGTTGATGGGATTGGCGTCAGATATTGGGAAAAACGATGTACCAAGAAAAACGTTGTTACGCTATGTACCGAACGGGTATCCCCTAATTTAAGCTGTATCCGACTATTGACAGAAGCTCAGCCAAAATGACACTTGCTCCGTGTTAGTTTCGGGAATCATACACACGAGTACCCATCTTATGCAGTTACTCGCGGGGAAAGTTTCAAAGTGCCAAAGGCCAACGGAGACAATAGACCAGATGACAGTCTGACGTATCGCTTACCACAACATCCGATGGGTCTTGATGCCATGACCGTCGCTCGGTTTACTGAATTTTCAACCGTTTGTTTATGGCAAACGGCCAGTACACATCGCAAGAACCTTATTAGATTACCTTCATGGGAGCAAAGCTTACCATGAGACGCTTCCTCCCGTGTGTGCTGAACTCAATTGTAGCTGTAGTAGTGCTACCACTACCTTCCAGGTGCACGACTCGCCCTATCCCATAGCTTTTGTGGCTGACCAATATCCCTACACTTAGATCAGATGGATCACACGACGAAACGCGTCCAGTTGCAGGTGACTTAGGAGCTTGTGCCCGGGGGCGATTGCCTGTGAAACTGGTGCCCACAGATCCACCTGATCGATGACCTCGGGACCTACGAAAAGAGTTTCGTTTCTTTGAACTTGTCGACGAACGCCGTTTGTTAAGTACCCGCGGTTTTATTTCTTGGATAAATCTGCTTATGTCCGGGAAGTCTACTCGTCCTCCATATCTGGAACGCATTTTAGCCCGCCCCAGATAAAGGCGTGATTTTGCTCTAGTCGCGCCGACATAAAATAGCCGACGCTCCTCCTCAAGGGCTTCCTTACTAATTTTCTCTCCACGAATTAGCGGCAACAGTCCGTCTTCCATACCACCAATGAAAACAACTTCAAACTCCAAACCTTTGGATGCATGAAGTGTCATGAGGACAACACGGTCCGAATCAGAATTGTCCTGATCGGCATCCGTCATGAGTGCGACTGCCTGTAAATAATTACTTAAAGTATGCTCCTCATCCCCATAATCATGATCCTGGATTGCACGCAATAACTCGTGAATGTTCTCAAGCCTCATCTGGCCGGTCGGGGTATCATCCTCCTGCAAATCATCCATAAGCCTCGACTCCCGAAAGAGCGCTGCGGCTACCTCGACAGGTGCTTCTCCCGCTGCAGCTTCTGCAGCATGATGGTTGATCAGCCTAGTAAAAGCCTGAATCTGGTTCTTGGCTCGTCCCTGAACATTAACATAGGGAATTAGGTCTTCCTGGATAATTTCCCGTAGTCCACGTTCAGTGCTGCGCATGTACTCGAAAATCCTCTGTTGCGATTTTATGCCAATTCCTCTACGTGGGTAATTGATCACGCGCTGAAAACTTGATACGTCACCAGGGTTCACCAAGAGGCGCAAATATGCAAGGGCATCCTTTATTTCCTTGCGCTGATAAAACGAAATTCCACCAATGATCTGATATGGCACTCCCACTCGACGTAAGGCCTCTTCAAAAGGGCGACTCTGAACGTTTGTCCGATAAAGGATTGCAAAATCACGATAGTTGAGCGCACTCCTGATGCGTTCGTCTCTAATTATTTCAACAGCACGTTTGGCCTCATCCCGACCACTGCCGGCATCAATCAATGCTACGGGAGATCCTGTCTCATTATCCGTCCAAAGCGTTTTCTGTATCTGATCGTAATTGTGGGTGATAATTGCGTCTGCCAAACTGAGAATGGTCTTTGTCGAACGGTAATTCTGCTCAAGACGAATCACTTTAGCCTCTTGGAAATCCCTTTCAAAAGAGAGGATATTTCGGATGTCCGCACCTCTGAATGAGTAAATACTCTGCGCATCATCACCAACTACGCACAAATTGCGATGCTTTCCGGCCAAAGCATTAGCCAGCGCATACTGTACCCTATTTGTGTCCTGGTATTCGTCAATAAGCACATGAGTCCACTTGTTCTGATATTTCTCCAGTATGTCAGGATGCTTGTCGAAGATGTCCAGCGGTTTTAGCAGCAGATCGTCAAAATCAAAGGCATTGGCTGCCAGTAACGCGTTGTTATAGAGATCAAATAGCTCCACGGCAGCTCTGTACTGCCTGGATTTCGTGTTCTGCCTTATTTCTTCAATCGGTCTGCGGGCATTCTTTGCCTCTGAGATATACGAATGAACTGTGCGCGGCTTCACCATTTTCCGGTCAAACCCGGATTCATCGATAAGCTGCTTAAGAATACGCTCCGAATCGTCCGTGTCGTATATCGTGAAATCGCGTGTAAATCCTATGCTTTCTGCCTCGACCCGCAGTAGCCGGGCCATTTGTGCATGGAACGTACCCATCCACATTCCCTGTGCCATGCCTGGTGGCAGGAGTTTCTTAACCCGCTCAAGCATTTCTCTCGCCGCCTTGTTCGTAAATGTGAGCGCAAGGATCTGGTATGGGCGTGCGGTCTGTGTGGCCAGTATCCATGCAATCCTGCAAGTCAGTACCCGTGTTTTGCCTGATCCCGGCCCGGCCACAACCAGCACAGGACCATCAACCGTCTCGACCGCCTCCTTTTGCCGATCATTTAATCCTTCAAGGATTGGGGTGGTATCAAATTCAGGCATTACAACAGAACCATTCTAGACCAGCCCAAGATAATGGTAAATTGTGGCGCTTATGCATTTAATTGTAGCATGCAAAAATCAGGATATTGGAACAAGGTCACAGCAGCAGTGCAATAGATCTCATAGCCGTACCTGCCATCGGAATCCGGGAGTAGGTGAGAATAATCAGCCCTCGCCAACCGCCTCGCCGGTATAGAACGCGGTCGTGCGCCTAGCGGCTGCACGGGCAGCTTCCGCGTCCGTGCCGCTGCCGACAGACGCCTCCCCCCACGCCTCGCTGCTGCCCGCTATGAACGCCTTGCCGTGGGATGTGATGTGGAATGTAGCCTCGTCCGGCTTGGGCTCCTCGGGCTGGTCAATATGGAGCGCAAGCCCCAGGAGACCCATCTCCCAGCCTACACCCGTGGCACCTGCGCCGTACTCGTTCCACTGCTCAGAAAGATGGGCAGTGTGCACTAGGGTGAGACGAGCGCGACCGGCCTCGTCGTCCGATACCCGTGCCTCCACCCAACTGACATGGGGACCGAACTCCCATGTGACTGCCAGATATGACAACCGCTCGCAAGCGGTGATCGTACCCCCTGCATTGCCCTCAAACTGAAACCGACCACCGAGTTCCAGTTCTCCGCTGATCGGAAGGAACCAGCGCGGAATGCGATCGCCGTTCGTCAAGGCATCCCACAGGTCGTTGACCGTCGTGATGTAGCTGCGGGAGAGTATGACTGCGCCAGCCGCCTGACCGTCGCGATCAAGATACACGACGGAGCGCTCTACGGCGTCAAGGTGTGATGCGAAATCAAAGTGCATGGTTCCTCCTGGAGATTCTATCGTGTCTGCCGGAAAATACCTATTTTTTGGCAGACACGACTCAGCGGTGGAAGAATCTCCTTGGCCGGTTAGATTGCCACTACCTTGCGCCCCTGTGTAACCGAATTGATCGTTTACGATCCCTTACACAATGCGCACATCAATCGTAACGGGAATAGGGATGGCTTCAAGCTCTGTCGATTGCTTTGAACGGATGAATTGGTATCGGTCTATCACGCATATCCGTCGCACCGCGTGGATTTCAAGATCGCGGTGCAGCAGTATTGTAATTGGGTAATGGAGATTTGCTTGAGGACCGACATCCGATTCCGTATCTGGTGCAAGCTTATGCTTGCGGCCTCATTAGAATAGCGTTTGTCCGATCTTAACTTAAAGTATAACTTTAACTTGGGATCTGATTTCGCAATATAATAGACATTTCATGGAACTTGCTGTTTCTTCAGTCCGAGCGATTGTTGGACTCTCAACGGTGATCGGGCTTGCATTACTACTTTCAGAGAATCGTCGTCTGGCTAATTGGCGCCTTATCTGTATAGGACTTCTGGTGCAAATAGTCCTAGCGGTGTTCATTCTTCAAGGCGATGCTATGGGAGAATTTTTCTCCCCTCTTGGGTGGCCGAAGATCTTTTTTTCCTGGCTTAGTTATGCATTTGTCAAGACGTTACAGTTTTCGACTGAAGGGGCCCGATTCGTGCTTGGTGATATTGCCCTCCCTCCAACCGAAAACATGGCACCCGGCACACCACTGGCCACCGGCCAGAGCTGGGGGAATGCCATCGCCTTCCAAGTGCTTCCAACTATCATTTTCTTTGGAGCATTGATGGGCATTCTATACCACTTGGGCATTATGCAATGGATCGTAAAGTCACTGGCGCGAATCGTAGCACGATTGCTCAAATCTAGCGGTGCAGAGTCATTGTCGGTTGCTGCCAACGTGTTCATAGGCCAAACAGAAGCTCCTCTGGTCATTCGGCCCTATCTGGAAAATATGACACGTTCGGAAATCATGACGCTCATGACTGCGGGGATGGCCACAATAGCCGGTGGGGTAATGGCTGCTTACGTGGGCTTTCTGGCACTTCCATATGCAACAGCCCAGGGAATTCCCCTAGATGAGGCACAGCTCAAGTTTGCAGAACATCTCCTGGGTGCCAGTCTGATGGCTGCGCCAGCAGCAATCATTCTAAGTAAGATCATGGTTCCGGAAACCGGCCAGCCTACCACACTCGGAAAGGTGGTAACACCAAAGATCACTGAGTCAAAAAATATTATAGATGCGGCTGCAACCGGAGCTGGTGACGGTCTCAAACTCGTACTGACCATCACCGCAGTTTTACTGGCCTTCATTGCCCTGTTGGCAATGGCAGATTTTATTCTGGGTTGGACCGGAGGAATTTTCGGTATTGAACTGACACTGGGCAAAATCCTGGGCTGGGCGTTTGCGCCCATCGCATGGCTGATTGGAGTTCCCCTTGAAGACGTGATGAGCGTTGGATCAATGCTTGGCTACAAGATTGTTGCCAATGAATTCGTTGCTTATCTGCAGCTTGCCGAAATGATTCAACAAGGAGAAATCGCACAAAAATCGATGATCATGGCAACTTTTGCTTTGTGCGGCTTTGCCAATCTCTCTTCCATAGCGATCCAAATCGGCGGAATCTCCCCACTGGCCCCCAATCAGCGGCCACTAATTGCCGAACTGGGCATTAAAGCAGTACTTGCGGGAACACTGGCAAACCTCATGACAGCAACCCTTGCAGGTCTTATAACTTGACAATTTTTCACTTAATGTAAATTCTAGGTTCGTGGCCAATTCGGCCAGTTTGCCTGATTTTTACCCGATGTAAACAAATTTTGATTTTAGGGGGCCTAGAATTCATCATTTACCTTAAGATTCGTGTATATGGGTCGAGTAGTTAAACCAAAGATTGAACTGAGTGATCAGGAAACGCCGAGGCCTTCGTCTTCGACGTTTGCTCAGCTGAGCAGGCGTATTGCGAGGTCGGATCGTGATGCTTTTCGGGAGTTGTTCGAAGAACTACATCCAGCTTTGATCCGTTTCGCTTGGCGATATACAAGAGATGCAGATACTTCCCGAGATATTGTGCAGGACGCCTTCGTTAAGGTCTGGGAGAAAAGAGAGACCCTTGATCCCAGTAAGTCGATCCTTGGGTTCATGTATACAGTGGTGCGTAATCGAGCACTCAATTTGTCCCGTGACTCGCACTATACGAACAGCGTAGATGCCGATGAGGTCGCTATTGAAAGTATACCAACCCCAGACGAACAGGCCGATTTCGGTATCTTGGAGAAAAAAATTCATGAGTGGATTGACAATCTACCTAAACGTCGGCGGGAAGCCTTCAAGCTTAGCCGTTTCGAGGGACTTACACACGCAGAAATTGCTGAGGTCATGAACCTTACACCCAGAACAGTTAACACGCATGTAATGCTTGCCCTACGGGATCTCCGGGGCAAGTTGAAAGCGTTCCGTAAAGACACCCAAGCTATATGAACACTGAACCTTACCACTCTCCCCTTCCCAGCGAGGTCCAGTTTGAGTTGGATCAGACGGAAATTGCTGACACACTGGAAGCTTGGCAGCTTTCGGAATGGTATTGTTCGCAGGAACCTCCTCTCAGTGAGTTCCGGCAAATGGGCACAGGGATGTGGCCTGCGATAGAGGAAGCAACCCGCCCCCGCCTAACAAGAATCTTTACTTGGCAACACGCACCTCGCACGACTGCCGCAGTCGCAATGGCTGCATGCATCGCCGTGATTTTGGCAATTGGAATCACGATCACACAACAACCTACTTCCGTAACTGCCCCGTTCGGCGACCAGATCACTCATGAGTTACCGGACGGAAGCTCAATCGTTCTCAATAGTGGCACACACGTACAGTACAAGAAAAATTTTGGCAAAACATCCCGTGAACTTGTACTCCGCGAAGGCGAGATTTTCCTGAATGTGGTACCTAACTCCACTCCCTTCGTAGTCGAATCATTTGATGCACAGACAGAGGTGCTGGGAACCTCCTTTAACGTGCGATCATGGCCCGACGAGATTGATGCAGCAACGCATGTGTCTGTTAGTTCGGGACAGGTTAAGGTCATCCCGCTTACCGCATCCGAGTTAGCAGTCACCCTGACTGCAGGGCAGTCCGCCCAAGTACGTCACGATGGCCAGAGACCCTTAGTGATAGAGTCCATACAGGACCTGATGCAGTACACATCATGGGTGAATGGCAGTTTCAAGTTTTCTCGACGGCCCCTCGGCAACGTTGCCGAAGAAATCGAACGACGCTATGACGTGGAGATCACTATTGGGTCTCCGGCTCTCGAAACATTGTCTATCGGCGTTCTGAAAGAATCCCCCGAGAGCGCTGAAGAAATCATTCGAGACATTTGTGCGTTACACTGTGATTACCGCGCTGTCCCGGGTGGCTTTGCCCTTGAAGCCAAAAAATAGGGAATCAGCACTCCCGGCCACGCGGACGTTGCTCTTTGGATAAGTAGCCCACAGGCTCTGTTTTCGTGCATGCTGTAATCCGTTGGGGAGCTTGCTTAGCCGTCGTGTTGATAGGAAATGCGTCGGTCTCAGTCGCACAGTCCCACCTAAATCTATTTGATGCGGTCGAACGATTCCAAGCTGCTTGGGGTGTGGATCTATCCTATGCGTCCAGTACGCTGGATGGTCTGACAACTGAATGGGTTGGGCCCGTTGCAATCGATGCAGAATCCGATCTGGATATCCTTCTTCAGGGAACAGGGGTGACTTACCTTCGGCAGTCCGGCGGCACATTTCTTCTTGAACCACCAGGGGTTTCCATACTCGCCGGAATTGTCCGTGCACGAGAAACCGGTATTCCACTTCGAGACGCACATATATCCCTTGTCGGAACACCAGAAGGCACAACATCCAACCGGGATGGACAATTTTCCCTGTCCACAACCCCACGCAGTTCTGCAAGAGTTGCTATAAGTCATGTCGGCTACCATTCGGACAACCGAGAGGTTGAGTTGCTTGCAGACTCCGCCTTGTCGATTGAAATCTGGCTGTCTGAATGGGTTCTCCAGGAACGCGAATTGGAAGTTATCTCCACTCCCCTGCCTAAAGAACTTCCCCTCGCAGTTAGCGCAGATCCATTTGAAATGGATACACGTGAGACCGAAGACCTGACACAGATAACCGGTCTAGGAACACCCGATTTAGTTCGTAATCTGTACGATATAGTCGGGGTGGATATCGACCTAAGCACCGGTGATATTCATATACAAGGTGGGGGGCGCGGAGAACACCAGTTCCTACTTGATGGAGGTAAAATTTTTGAACCAATCCATTTGGGACTCTTTGGGGTCTTCAACCCTTTCGCTATACGCCAGGTTACCGTCCATAAAGCCGGTTTTGATGTAACACATTGGAATTCTACGGCAGGGATCATTAATGCAGAGCATTCAATTGACGCAGTTAAGGCTATTGAAGTGCAAGTTGATCCAATTTCATTTAATGGCCGCATCGCCAGCAAGATGGAGCTTGGTCCAGCAACTGTCTCGATAATGGGAGCATTCAGGAGCAGTGTCTGGAATCGCTGGTGGAGCAATATGCGCAGCGAAAGCATCGATCGACTGCTCAAAGACTGGAATCGCCCCGACGTATTTCTTATGCGTGCGAGTATTTATCCGCTCAAGCGTGTTTTTGAGGATGGCTATGACATACTTATCGATAGACTCCAAATCGTCCCGCAGCCCCTATTGCCGGATATTTACTTTGATGATTTGCATGCTGCAACAAAAATTGAATGGGCCGACAACAAAGAAGCCGGCTTCTCCTGGTATCAGGGACACAGCACACTCGAAGGCAAGTTGCTATCCGCCGCAGCGGACAGTACTAGAAATGTCTCCCCCGATCGCCATGCGTGGGAGAATCAGAGCATGCGTATTTACTGGGAACAGCGTCTCACAGACCGTTTTAGCTGGCGTACCTCCTGGCGCCGAGGTAATTACGAACTCTCTCACGATTACGGCGGACTTGACCGCCAGAACAGCGTCCATGCGGCCTTCAACCTATATCGATACGATGCCATAAAAACCAGTGATCAAAACAGTCTCATGAACAATGATATTGGCGTATCAATCGATTACTCAAGTCCTCAGCTTAACGTGCGTGCAGGCTTGGATTTCTCACGGTCAAATCATCGCTTCAGCATCCAACATGTATTTCCCCGCGTACTGGAACATGAACGCAAATCACGTACATCGTCCAGCTATGTACAGCAAACCTGGAGCCCCTGGCCATGGACAGAGCTAACAACAGGCCTCCGCCTTACATGGCTACAGGTGCAGGATAGATTTCATTTGGAGCCGCGTGCTGCAATTCTATTTAAATCGCCGTACAGAGGAGGCTACGGAGTGTCCCTCAGACTTGCAACCGGCGTCTATTATCAGTTCCTGAATCAGTTTGAGATCGCCACTATCAGCCCCAGTACGATTGTCCCGTCAACCCGCTTTTGGCTTCCCATAGATGAAACCAACCGCGCCCCTCTTGCCTACCACTACAGTGTTGATATGGCAGCACAGCTGTGGACTTATTGGCAGTTTGGACTTGAATACTACTACAAGAACCAGCGCCGACTTTATAGAATTGATTATCCGTTGCTATGGCGCCAGGAGACCGATTCCCCCCCGATCACCACCATTAATGAGTTTGTGACAAACACCCATGGTTTTGCGTTCGGAACTGCGGCTGAACTACTCCGAAACGGTGAGAAATTTGATCTCGAACTACGCTACGAGTACAGTGGATCAAGACGGGAGTATACATTCCGCAACAATAGGCCGGTGTTTTTGCCTGTTCCCTGGAATATCCCCCGACAGTTCCAGACTAAAATAGTCGTGCGACCAATCCCGGTGTTAGAAGGAACAGTACGTTGGCGAGGCGCATGGGGACGAAAATGGGGATTCCAACAGACTTACTATGATCTCCTAGGATCAAGTACCGATTATATTGCAAACTTTGACGGTTATTCCTTCACAGATCCCACAGCACCTGGGCATGAACTTGCCCCATTCAGTCAATTTGACCTTGCATTGGCTGTGCTTATTCGAGATAGAGCTGGCGATAATACATTACAGCTGCGGCTTGATGTACTCAATGCCTTTGATCGTATGAACCCCGCATATCGATACTTGCGAGAACAGAATGAATTTGAAGACGAGAATCAGAATCTGACTGACGAAATCAGCCACTTGCTGCGTCGCACTTTCACATTCTCTGCTCAACTACGCTGGTAGCTTAGCCTGAATTCCCAACCGGCATTTTGGGGGACTAGGATATGACAATGGGCGGAGAACTCACGATGTAAGAGATTTCGTCAGCTGCTGAGCAAGTATTCGTACACGAAGAGGAGCAACCAATCCAAATCGATTGCCTAATTTCTCATTGCTCGGGAGGATTTTATCCGAATCTACATTTACCAGTTCTTCCACGAGACCACGAATTCTTTTAGTCCACCATGTGGGGTGTTTATTGACTTCAGAAAGTTGGCGAACTACCTTCAGCATAGCGGTCAAGGTAAGTGCTATGCCAATATCATTGCCATCAGAACCAAATGCGAACGGGTCAAATGCATCAATAACGGGAACATCAGAGGTTTCCAGTTCAAGCTCCAGCACGGCCTCAGCGGCTGCTTCGGCGGCGTTCAATACCCCTCCCTGCAGACCAATCAAGGCAACCTGAAACTTGGTTGCTAAGAGCCATACCTGCTCCAGCCATATTGCCCGTAGATCTTCTCCCTGGCTGTAAGCTTCCAGATGCTTGTGCCCACTGCAGATGAACGTAGCAAGTAACAAGGCCGCTGACGCGAGGCGACGGCGAGCAATCATCCGCTGTTCAATTTCAGAAGGCTGGCTGACATTTGGTGCGAGTGCGATCGCTATATAAGATGCATATTCCGATCGATCTGGGACACTGATTCCGATTGATCTGGGACACCATTCCGATCGATCTGGGACACCCTCCAAGCCAGTATTTTGGAGCGCTAATCTGTGCTCATCAAATCTGGAAGCGGCTTGATTTTCATCTGATCCAGGTAGGGTTTGTCATAGTTTTTGGTTTCACNAAAACCTATGAGACATGCCTGCAAAACGTGTATTGATGAAAAAGATTAAGCGCATTCTGGAACTGCGATTTGTGTTCCAGTTGTCCAAGCGCGCGATTGCCCGCAATGTGGGAATTGGTCGCGGTTCGGTCTCCCGGATTCTTGAGCGTGCCACGGTGGCGAACTTGACCTGGCCGTTACCTGGCGGGATGACGGATGCGGAGTTGGAGACGATCCTTTATCCCTCCACGGCCCGGTCTGCGTCAACGCAGCGGCCTGTGCCGAACTGGGCTGAGGTCCAACTGGAACTAACCAAAGGGAATTACAACTCAAACTGTAACTCTTCACACTGAAATCGTTAAGCGAAAGAAACTGATTACCATGATTTACCGGTTCTTCAGTTTCGGCGATGATCACGGTAAATCGGAAGTGCGGCAACGCAAGTTCTTCGTCATCAAAATAATAACAGACAGCCCGGAAGGGCAAATCAAATGAGAATCTTAGTCGCAACAATCGTAGCATTCTTGCTCTATGTCATGCCCAGCAAGGCGCAAGACCAATACCGAGACGATGCGTGGTATTTGATAGAGAGCACGAACAAATGGGGAGAAGTGGATGGCTACTGGATCACGAGCCCATGGGTCCCATCAGAGAACGAATTGCAAGTAAGGTATCAAGGTCTGGAAGCGTTTCTCGGGGTTACTTGCAGTAATGTTGTAACTCTTAATCTATCACAAGATATACGTCTGCGGAGAAGGTGCCCCCAGAACACCGAGGAAGAACGTGAAAGGATTGATCGCGGTATGTGTGTATTCGAGCTGGAGGCCCGTGTGGATGGGAAAGACACCCAATACACCTTCTTGCATGGGTTCGAGGAGACGCCGAAGGGGCTTATTGGGGATGACAGTGGGCTTCTCATGGATCTACAGGATGGAGAGAAGACCATTACGATCTTGGTGCCGCTCGGGATTGTCCAATTCGCCCGCTTCACGTTTCCGCTCCGAGGATACAGAGAGGCACGTGATACCGCATGCAATCAGTGATTCACACCCTCACATAACATTCAACGAAGAACGCACCAGATAGCGAGTTACAGTTTGAGTTGTAATTCCCTAACCAAACACCGAACGCTGACTCTGGCACAGCTCTGGAAGGAGTACATTGCGGCGCACCCATCCAGTACAGTCACTATTGCGATCTGTATCGCAGTTGGTGCGCTGCGAATATGGATCCGGTG
>JGI24792J26632_1000700_pt1 | contig 22132 bp, 16 predicted proteins | sample MesohylBB_FD_26632 | JGI IMG/M metagenome (IMG submission 26632)
TCGGAACTCCCTCACATGCACCTTCGCACGTTCAGACTGCAAGTGCTGAAGGTCGGTGCAACCCTGGCACGTCATGCCCGCTATGTTACATTCTATATCGCGCTGTCCGCGGTGCAGGCATGGACACGGTTCTGGGCGCACCTTCAGCAATTACACTGGCAGTCTGTGCCTGACCTCTAAACCCGTGCACCTCATCTGAGGTGTCCCACGAAAATGGTAGAGAGCAACACAACACATCGCATGGGAGTGGACTGCACTTGCGGTACGTGCACCCTTGGCATTTCCCCAAACCAAGCTGAAAAACAGACGGCAATGCTGCATTTGACGCTTGGTCGCTAAGGCTATAGCTTACTTTTCATCCCGCACCGGAAATCCTGACGCACCCCCAACCAAATTCACACTTTGTAGCCTGTATCCAAATCGTGATGAATAAAATGGGGCTATACTGGTCATGCTTACCGGGTGAACCACACTGTTTTCCCCGATTTGGCAGACCGAACAGCTGCATCCAAAATTTCCATTGCTACCATGTTGATGGGAAGCGATGATAAACTTCCCTCTGGATCTACATTGCCACGCACGACAGCCGCAAAAAATGCAAAGGGATCATTGTGGGGAGCAACTCTGGCAGGTGCCTCGAAGGACATTGATGGGGTACTAGGTAGACCAATAATGCCATCGGTCGCATTCGAGGCATACACAAATCCTTCCGTTCCATACACATCCATATCCTTCCGATTGAACGGCCAATTCCAAGACGCCTGGATAATTCCTTGCGTGGATGGATATGTTACGATGATCGTTGCCTCGTCATCCACTTGGCCATAGGGAGGATCTGGCTTGAATATCTGAGTTACCGCTGTTACACTCTCTGGTCGCTGACCATTCATAAACCAGGTGATTAGGTTGGCACCGTAACAACCAAAGTCTGTAATCGCACCACCTCCATTCTTTTCTTCCGTCAGAAGCCAAGATGAAAATTCTTCGCCTACACCAATCTCAATAGGGCCGGGATGCCCATCCCGTACAACCATCTTCCGTATATCTCCAAGTAAAGGAAGTGACTCCTTTGCGTAATGGACGCTAGGATACCAACTGGTTTCGTAGTTGGTCAACAGGTGGATTCCCGCAGAATCTGCAACTACCTTCATCTGCTCCGCATGGTCTAGTGAGATTGCCAATGGTTTTTCAACCATCACATGCACACCGTGCGCAGCAGCCGCTCTGGTTATAGCTAAATGGTCATATATGTTGGAAAAAACAGTCACAGCTTCAGGCTTGGTCGTATCAATCATCTCCTCCACAGACGCATAAACCAACTCCATATCAAACCCAAACCGAGCAGCATGACGCTCAGCCAACGCCTGATCGGCCTCTGCAATCCCGACAATTTCTATATCCCCACGGGTTTCACGACCAAGTATCCAACCAACGTGCCCGTGCACAAGTCCCACCACACCAACGCGCACCGGTGCGGGGGCATCAGAGGAAGCCGAAGCGGGTGATGCTTGCAAAATAAGTGCGAACAGCAAAGTTGATAATCCCATATCACTAATAATTTGAATGAATAACGAAACCCCGGACACTGACCTACCCTGCCAGAAAACCGCAAAATAGTATCTGGGAGTGATGTCTCCCGACTGACAAGCACCGATCTACGCTCGGCAATATCTCTCAAACAGCGTTATCCCAATGCCCACAGTTCATATGATCTGCATTGATACCGCCATATCCACACAACATCGTATGCACTGTCTCGCCAGCCTTGGTAATCGCTCCGGTCGCCCTGAGCAACATAGGAATCCGATCTATGGATTCTGCTACTCAGACAACACGGCCAACCTAATCCGCAACAACGCCCTGATATCAACTGCCGGTTCCGTCTACACTCCGATACGCCTCAATCAGTGCAACCTCTCCCTCCTTACCGGGATGCATGTTGCCGTGCTCCATCCCCAATATGCCCCCAAACCCCTTTTTTCGGATATGGGCAAAGACGTTTGCATAATTGATCTCGCCAGTCGTCGGCTCCTTGCGACCGGGATTATCACCAATCTGGAAGTATCCAATTTCATCCCAGGCAGCATCAATGTTGGGGATTAGGTTGCCTTCTGTGATTTGCTGATGATACAGGTCATCCAGGATCTTGCAGGCGGGGCTGTCCACAGCACGGCAGATTTCATAGGCTTGAGGAATTTTCGTCAGAAAAAGCCCCGGGTGATTATGTGGATTGAGCGGTTCCAAGACCATAACTAAACCATGTGGCTCCAAAATGTCACAGGCACGCCGTAGACTCTCCACGACATTAGCAGTCTGGTAACCCATATCAAGCCTGAGATCTACAAAGCCAGGCACTACGGTCATCCAAGTCGCATTGACGCGCTTCGCTACCTCAACAGAGGACTCAATTTCGCTCAGAAACTGTGCTCTGAGTTCTGCATCACCACCGGCAAGATTGGGCTCCCGCCAGTGGATCTGATGTGCCACAAAAACCCCCATCCGCATGTTGCGCTGAGACATAGCCTTCGCTATGCGCTCCTGTGTGTCTGTACTTCGTCCCTTCATACCATTGTCCTCCCAAGCCGTGAAGCCTTGATCCGCTGCAAAATTCAGCTGGTCAACCAGATCATCTCCTGCACTGTTCTTAAACATGCCAAAGTGTGGCGCATAGTGCATTGAGAAAGCATCACGTGCTCCACTTTCAGCATCCGTTGTTAGTGGAGCACAACCTAAACTTGCAGCCGCAGTCATAAGGGCGGCAGAAGGCACAAATTCTCGGCGAGTCATGTTCTTCGTCGTGTTATAGGATTATCAAAAACAGGATTGTAATAAACTTCTACACATCGCAGATGCGAACAGCTTCACGCAGGGATACCAAGGGAGTTCTGTTCGGAATGAACTCCTGACCTACAAATCCTTCGTAGCCTGTTTCCACGATCGCACGCATGATCGCCGAATAATTCAGTTCTTGTGAATCATCAATTTCATTACGCCCAGGGTTACCGCCAGTATGATAATGATCAATGTACTGATGGTTGTCCCGAATAGTGCGAATGACGTCTCCCTCCATGATCTGCATGTGATAAATGTCGTAGAGCAATTTGAAGCGCTCAGAGCCAACCTGTTTGCACAGCTCAACCCCCCAGGCTGTACGATCACACATGTAATCTGGATGACTGACCTTACTGTTCAATAGCTCCATGCATACAGTGACCCCATACTCTTCTGCCACCGGAATAATACCCTTAAGGCCTGTCACACAGTTCTCGAGCCCCTTAGCATCCTCCATCCCCCGTCTGTTTCCCGAAAAACAAATTACACGCTCATAACCGGCTTCCGCAACCTCTTTGATCCGTTCCTGAAATAGCGGCACCAACCATTCATGGTTGGACGGCTCATTAAACCCATCTGTCAGGCGATCCTTGCCTTCCATCCCCGGCCCAAAGGGCATAGCACAAACCAGTCCATACTTCTCGAGAATCGGCCATTCATCAGGCTCAAGTAGTTCTACAGACTTTAGTCCTATAGTCGCAGCTGCCTGAGCAAGTTCTTCAACCGAGTGATCAGGGTAGCACCACTTGCACACACTATGATTCACCCGCCCCCGCAAAGGGAGTTCTGAGGTAGCGCCTAGCAAACTGGCTCCTGCAAGTCCGGTCAAACCGGTTTCAATAAAAGTTCGACGTTTCATTTGCGTTATTTCTGACAGGTCAGACTCTAATCCGCAGGCAGAATATGATCCATGCGTGCAGCCAATCCTTCAAGATAAGTTCGGTCGCCTCCTGATACCTCTGCAGTTGCCCATCCCTGATAACCGATTTCTGCAAGGGCTTCATTAACAACAGGCCAGTCACAATCGCCTTCTCCTAACGGCACTCTAAAGCCCGCATACGGTCCCTCTGTATCAGCTTTTGATCGGCTGTACTCCTTAATATCCAACTTCAGTATGCGATGATTCAATGTACGAATCCAATGCTCTGGCCAGCCATAGGCAACTACGTTGCCCACATCGAAATACCAGCCCACCGAATCACTCTCGAACTCATCTATATACCTGGCGCACTCAAGTGGACTGAGGAGAAACTTGTTCCAAACATTTTCAAACGCAATCTTGATGCCATGTTCAACTGCCATGGGGAGCACCTTGCGGATTTCCGATTGCGACCGTGTGTAAGCATCTGCATAAGACACCTGTTTGTTAACCACCGCTGGCACAAGGAGTACCGTTGAGGCTCCATAGGCATGTGCATCCTGGATTGCAGTCTTCAGTCCATTCAATCCGGCTTCCCTGACAGCCGCATCAGGATCGGAAAGAGTTTGTCGCCAGTGAACTGAATCAACCACACCATGAATCGGTAACCCCGTAGCATCTCGCGCGGCTATTACTTCGTCATTATCCAAGTCATTAGGGCTATCCATTTCTACCCCATCGAACCCCAGGTCCTTGAGCAACTGGAATTTCTCGACGATAGAAAGCTCAGGTTCCTGAATCATCCCAAACTTCACCGCCTTTTGGACGGGAATGCGAGAGCGTGCAAAACTGTGTCCAGCGAACGCGAGCCCCGTTGCACCTAGTGCACTGGTAAGCAAAAAATCTCTTCTTTTCATGAATATGGCCTACATCTTTTGGGCAGAAGTAGAAGCAGTACGCGAAAGTTTTGTTACTCCCGGTGTTGCTACTTCTGGAACTGCAAGCTGCCCGAAAGCAAATGTCTTCGGCACGAGATTGAGGCCTGAAGCCATAAGCTCATCCCAACTCAACTGCTGCCCCGTATATGCACTCTCACGTCCCAATACAGCTGTAAGTGTGCTTTGGGCTATCTGAGCCGCCTCGTTGATCGGCTTATTTGCGCGGATCGATGCAATGAGATCCGTATGTTCCTGGACATATCCGTTGCCACCTGGCTCAGGCATCTCGTACAACATACTCCCGTCGTGAGACTTCAGGATTGAATGACGGGGATGCAACTCGGCTACACCTCGGGTACCAACTATTCGATTAGTAACCCTGTTGGTCGCACCATGGAACTGCCTGCATTTGGCTTCAACAAGGACCTCTCCGGGATAGACATATTCCACACTGAAGTGGTCATAGATATGTCCGTAATCCGGGCTGGTTCTTACGATCCGACCTCCCATTGCAATAGCACTATCGGGATGCCCTTGAAATACCCAGTTGATTACATCAATATTGTGTACGAACTGCTCCACAATATGGTCGCCACTTAACCATGTGAAGTAGTACCAGTTGCGACACTGCCACTCCATATCGCTCATCCCGCTCTTGCGCTCGCGTAGCCAAATGGGACCTGTCAGATAGTATTCCTGCGCGCCCACTATCTCGCCAATCATGCCGTCATGAATCCGCTTGATCGCCTCTACAAAACTCGGCTGTCGACGGTACAATGTTCCAGCAACAACCGACAAGTCCTTCTGTGTAGCAATCTCCCCTGAAGCCATTATCTCCATTGCTCCCGCTACATCTACACTGACTGGCTTTTCCATGAAAACATGCTTACCTGCATCCACCGCGGCTGTGAAATGAGCAGGCCTGAATCCAGGCGGCGCAGCGAGTATTACCATATCCACATCACTTTCGATAACACGCTGATAGGCATCAAAACCAACAAACGCATGCTGATCACCTACCTTGAACGCCTCTCCAATCTCCTGCTCCAGCGCCTGTCTGGAAGCATCCAATCGGTCTTCAAATAGATCACCCATGGCAACTATTTCTACCCCTTCACTGGATACAACAGCATCTCTTGCCGCACCCGTACCGCGCCCTCCACAACCAATGACACCCACGCGTAGCGTATCGCTGGCACCAGCATACGCGAAATTCCCCGAAGCCATTAGACCAAGGGTGCCGGCGGCCGTCACCTTCACAAAGTCGCGTCTTGTAATTTCACTCTCTTGCATATGAATTTCGAGTTTGATTCCCTGAAATATACTTGTTATCCTGCATTCAAGTTTTTACTCACGACGAAACTGCCCCGTATTCGTCTCCTGCAAACCCGATTCCCTACGCTCCACAAACCGCGTGCTCAAATTTGCCTGATTATCGGCATCCAAAATAGCCGATTCCCATACCATAACACTGTATGCAGATGCCCAGGCATCTGCAATCATCGCACTTGGAGCAACCACAGCAACCTTGCGCTCATGTTCTACACCATATCCAGTATGGGGATTAATTATGTGAGAGTACTTCACCCCATCATGCTCCAAATATCGGTATGTATCACCAGAGACTGCAATACCACAGTTCGCCAGAGTCAGTTCTTCTGTTCCCAGGTTGCCTTCTACATCCAGATCAAATACCTCTACAGACCACCCATCTGCACCAATAGGAGCATTTCCCAAAGCTATATCTCCTCCCGCGTCGACAGCAGCACTTGCAATGCCTGCTTTTGTGAGAATTTTCAGTGCTTCATCAGCTGCATATCCCTTGGCAATACCTCCAAGATCGAGTCGCATATTTTCCCTGTTCAATTGAACTGTACGACTATCTGCATCCAACACTAGAAACCGGTACCCCACCATAGCCGAAGCATTTGTAATCTCAACGGCATCCGGTAACGTTGCCCGGCGCGTAGCCTTACGCCATAGTAGTGTGAGGGGGCCCACCGTTACATCAAAAGCTCCGTCTGATGCACGGGCGATCTCCTGCCCCGTGATAAGCACATTCCACAGGTCTTCACCAACGGCAATGGGTTGACCGTGAGTCTTGGATAATCTGCTGACCTCGCTATCAATCAGGTAGTCGCTCAGTCGTGCGTTGAGTTCTTCAATGCGAGCGAACGCTTGCCCGGCAGCATTGGCTGCTTCTGTTGAATCGGCTGCATAGAGTACAACCTTCACTTCCGTGCCCATTAGATGCCTCGTGAACCCAAAACGTGCAACATCCTGAGCCTCCACATCCACTATTGTGGCAGCACAAGCCAACAATCCTAACATCATGGCGAAATATCTCGGATCATATCGCCTCGCTGAAAAATATCCCATATTCGGGAAGGTTAATTCAAACAGATCCGAAAACTTACTGAACAGATTTATATCCATCACATTTTTTCTGCTGGGCCATCAATGTGCAAGAGACACGTACTGAACCACGGATCTCCTCTGTAACAGTGCTATCCTCGTGCCAGTCACTGTATGGCCCCGTCAGGAAACACTACATTTTGGGGCGTGTGCCTTTACCACCATGTACACTGGGCTCTGCACACCACTGCAATCTCACATTGTGCAGCGGTGCCAGTACCGACTCGGGCAACTCCAGTAATTCTACCAGGACTGCTTGGTCCAGTGCATGCCGCGTCTCATCATGATAGGCCTCGTTGGCGGGCAAAAATGTGCGCTCAGCAAACTGATCCAGTATCTGCTGCGCGCATGCAATCTGATCTTCACGCAATTGGCGCGGATCTATCGTCAGTAACCGGGGCAGCGCACTTATCGTCATAATAGCGCGTCCCTGCTGTTGTCTTGAACCTTCCCACCAGAATGACATCAAACCCAGCGTAGTATTCGCCCACAGAAGCAGAACCGCCTCCCAGGCAAAATTGTGACACCTAAAATTGGGCCAGGCCGGCCCTCCAAGCACGGGCTCATTCGTCAAACACGCAGACAAACTTTGTGAATTGATCCGAAAGCCTCGGTTATAGTGCAACCGGGTAGCCGTCTGCCAAACCTGTTTCGCTTGATCTTCATATCCCGGTCGTACCGAAGCCTGCCTGTCTGGAGCAACAAACAGCTTACGCTCGGCATGAGCGGAGTGTGCCCATAAAGCAGGATAACTGGGGATCCCCCTGATCTGCTCTATCGTGAATGGACCACGGTAGAACCCCTTTTTGTTTTTTCCCCCATTGATATCCCGATCTACCAGACCACGATCACCAACTTCATGCAAGCGTGTCATGGGAAGTGGATACTCCACGGTGCTCCTTGGAAGCGCCAGCGCACCTGCCCGAAGCCGCCGCATTAGCACGGGCAGGTGTACTTCGCGAACCCCGCCGCACCCCCCCTCCGTCAGTATAGAACCGCGTACAAAGCCCCCCTCTACACCCTCGCCAATACGAAGCGTCCCATAGGGCGCCTCCGGGGAGATGCGAGCACACATCTCAGCCAGCACCGCAGCCTCAAGGATGCTGCCCGGCTGAGAAAACAGGTTGATGTACAAAGCCTCGTCTGTGCATTCCGACTGATCCGCTGCACGCCGTGCGATAAGCAAAACCTCCGCCATCCCCGTATCACTCGAAAACGCACGATCCTTGTTCCCATAGGCAGCGATACTCACAAAAACAACATCCGTGTAATGATTGACCAGCAGCTCCCGGGAGTGGGCCCATGAACGACCACGCAGAATGGTTAGCGGAATCACAAAGGCCAGCATCCCCCCAGGTTTGATCTTTACATGGGCCAGATCAAGAAAGTAACTGGCCAGACCTGCATTGCCATGCCCGGCCGGGTTGGGCAAACCTTTCCGCAACTCCTTCAATCGTAGCGACATCGCAGACTGCTCCTCACTACTGGTCTGAAAACCCGCAAAAGACGGCACTGGAACTGTGGTGGACTCGTGGTTGGTCGGACGGGTAAAGGGCGGATTCATGATCACCAGATCCAGCGAGTTGTGTGATAAGTCTATCGCCAACTCATCCGTCTCTGCACTCCGTGCCTCGACCCGTTTACGTCCCGTAGAAAAAAGCGAAACCAACTTCGCCGTATCCAGCAAATCCAGCGATCCGATCGCAATCCCCGCATGTGCTGCCTCCTCCGGGGCCGGCTGACCGTACGGCATTGTGTAAACCCGGGTACGATTGAAGGTTACCGTAGGATGGGCCCCCGAAAGCTGTGAAGCACACAGATGGGCCGCAGCCGGCATGATATCAGCGGCGACCACGCACTCTTCCATCATTATACTGTGGATGTGACTGTCATCTCCGCCTGCCAAACGGTAACGGGACAGAATAGCACGATAGGCCGCCGATAACAATGTACCTGTACCACAGGACAGATCCGCTACACGCAAATCCGCATATCCCCCCAGATCCTTCCAGTCTCTACGCATCCATGAGACCGCCAACTCCGAGAGCAGCGTCGCACTGCTCGGACGCGTATAAAACGTCGCAATGAATTTCCGATCCGCAATCAGACTCTGGAAAAGACGACCACATACATCATGACGTGTTGAAACTCCTAACTCCGAAAGCCGGGCCGTTGAGGCATTCAGCACACGAATCAGTCGATGAAATATCCGTAAGGGAACTTCCAGCAGCAGTTGCCGAGCAACGTGGAAGATCGGCCAATAATTAATCTCGGTGAGAATCTTATTCCATGCCTCAAAGATCGCAGTCGCTATGGGAGTACCTCTGCCAACATGTCCCTCCAAAAGTTTGTGAATCGAAGGAATATCGTAGGTTCCGGCCAACATTGTGTGAAATGTCATCGCGTTCGCGATGATCATCATTGCCATCCGTAAAGTTTGTTCGCCCGGCTTCTGATTCAGGATGATCCCCATATTCCTGGGAGTATCTGGATACCCAAGGGCAATATCTGCCTGAATCAGGGCAGTCGCCCGGGCCACGCCCTGCTCCAGAGTATCCACACTCTCATCAATCAGGCGCTGAGAAACCATCAGATGATCAATGCACTCCGCCAACGAATCAATGCTCCCTGTGAGCCATCCTGCTGAGGGCCAACGACTACGCTCATCTCCAATCGTGTAAGGAGATAGATCCGTGAACACACAATACTCGAACTCCACCGTTTCAAGCAGCGCATCCCCCTGGGACTGGACCATGGACCGCAGCGCAGCGGGAAACCTTACCGCGACCGTGTGCTCTATACTTCCTGACGATCCCTCAATAACCTCTTCTCCAAGCCGCTCAATCGCGTCCTGCTCAACCGTAGAGGCGGGCGCAAACTCGGTCTCAATGATCACGGTCTGCGAACCAGGCGGACTGATCACAATATCCGGACGTTTACCCGGCTGCCCCCTGAGGATCCCCGTTCGCTCTGCTGAGGTATGTTCGCGCCAACGTGGATTACGGGCGCGCAGTGCCCGCGCCAGTAAGGCATTAACTACCTGCTCACCAGTACGAGGCATATATCATCAAATTTGTGAGGCCAGTGTACTATGAAACACCATTGAACTTCTTACCGTTCGCCATCGTGAATTATTGCATATTGTCTCCGCTACAGTGAATAATAACCACCAATACATGAAATATTCATACCGTCCTGACGAAAAATACAATGCACCCCCAGACCTCGCCAAGCGGTATTCATCAGCACTTAAAATGCAACTTGAACTTGAAAGGTTGGACTATTCAGGCTATTGGACGATTACTGAAGAACAAGATTTCATCGGATACAACGGTAATTTTGCATATAGTTTCAAAAAGTCGAAGATTTCTAAGACCAGATACGAAGTAGTTGCCCGTCAAGTAGTCGCTCAGTCGTGCGTTGAGTTCTTTAATGCGAGCGAACGCTTGCCCGGCAGCATTGTCTGCTTCTATTGAGTCGGCTGCGTAAAGTACAATCTTCACTTCCGTACCCATTAGATGCCTTGTAAACCCAAAACGAGCAACATCTTGAGCCTCCACATCCACTATTGTGGCAACACAACCCAACAGCCCTAACACTATAGCAGAGCATCTTGGTCGATACCATTGCATTATAGTATGTCTAGAGTCAGTTAGAATTTAAGTCGGCAACAGTCAGAATTTAAGTTTTCGAGTGATCTAATGCATGACTGAGAAATTGAATTTCATTCACTAGTTACGCGAGCAAACATGGTCACAGATGAGCAAGTAATTCTTTTATTCAAGTTGACAAAAATCAAAAAATGCCAATTAGGATAGCCGCCGCGAAGGCGGGAGTGAGCAAGCCGACCGCTCACAAATATCTTCGTTCGGATAAGCTTCCGAGTGAGCAGAAAGTCCCGCGTACCTATCGCACACGTTAAGATGCATTTGTCTCGGTATGGTCGGAAGTGGAGGGGTTTTTGAAGACCAATCCGAAGCTGGAAGTGGAGGCGCTCTTTATGCACCTTCAGCGCAAGTATCTAGGGCAATGCAAGCCAGCTTTGAACGTTGCAACGCCGTGTACGGCAGTGGCGGACCCAGCACGGCCTCCCAAGGATGTGTACTTTGCACAGACGTATGGGCCGGGAGATCGTGCGCAGTCCGACTTCACTTGCATGAATTCTCTGAACATCACAATTCGAAGGGAGTCGTTAGCCACCAAATATCAGCCACATGAATTCGAAGGTCCCGAGAGAAAATCTCGAAAAATCATTTGACCATGAGCCATGCAAACCAATCTATTAAAGACATCGCTCCGTAGAACCAAGCCTGCACCGCGCAACCGAGGTCGTGGAAGATAGTAATCGCTGGTATCGTACTCTGTTCGCCAAGTAATTAGTGCAAGCGCCTGTCCGATGTCATCTTCAAGTACGAAGTAGGTACTTCCTTTCAAACCAAGTGTCGCGATAAGAAAACTGGTCGGCGTAAGTAATCCTCTCTGGATACCCAGCCCCAAATGACCGTCATCAGCAGCACGAACAACCAAGTCATAGCCAACAATAGGGCTACTTTGAATTTCCCTATTCATAGAGAATGCTAGCGTATCTGTGGACCTCCATGTATGGATATCTCCTTCTGTAACCGGCGGAAGAGCGAGCGCCTGTTGATCCCCATTGAGGCGCAACTCAACGATCCTGAAACGCTCTGCGATATCATCCTGATTGTTCCTTGAGTTGGGCTGTGAGATTATCCGATCCTCGACAGCAGCCACTAATCGCCAGCCGCCGTAGGGACCATCAACTATGACTGGCACGGTTTCACTATCCGAAATGTCTATAGTGGCGAAAAGTTGATCATCGTCCTGCCAAGCGGCTGCAATGCCAGTTTCAACATCAAGTGCACCTTCGGCACGTTCAAGTAGTGCGTGCCATAACGGATCACCCCTTGATGGTGGCGGGGGGATATCTGGTCGTGGGTGGCGTGTTTGTTCTATGGCCAAGGGAAGCGTCGGGTCGTCTAGTAATGCAATTGCGAGTCGCTCTTCCAGCCTAACGGGATTCGAAACTGCTCCATAGTTCATTAGCGATGCCCCACGGGCCCCGGCCGCAGTTTGCTGTAAGATATCTTCAACAACCTCCTCCGACGCCAAGAACGCGTCTGGTCGGCGGCGTCTAAACTGATTCGCACCGTATGCATTGGCCTGTGCACGCATCCGACGCTGATACACTACATCATCCAACACTGTTTTGACCCTTCTGCGTACAGCTTCCGACAAGCCAGGAAGTATTCGCTCTGCCCGTGAAAGCCGAACGCCTGCCACCGAGTCAATAAATCTATCTAAGACTGCGGTATCCTCTTGGGCAACAGTAGGCTCATCAAACAAAAGGATGCCAGTAGAGCCCCAATCAATTAGTTCTGGTTCTGGCCCGATAGGACGGACCAGTGGAATATCGTCGCGAGAGATTATCCGCCGAGCAAGTGTGCGGACTGTCAAGTGAGGACGCTCGGCCAGTTTGATGAGTACGCTACGAGATCTAGCAATTATGGGCGCTGCTTTCTCATCCGCAAGTTCGATCACACGGAGCAACCAAGTTAATGTAGCCGGATCAGATAATGAGGACAGTGCAGCCCCCAAGGGTGCCGTTGCAAAAGATGCGCGCTCATTGATGAGCACTTGAATTCCTAAAAACGATCGCCTCTTCTGTTCCCTACTTGGATGGGCTAATCCGGCAACAGTCGCTGCCGCGAATGCAGTATCAATGTCTCCAAGGAGGTTTGCCCCACTATCGGGGTTTGGAGCTATATAGCCCCCCTCAGGATTTTCGGCTGCTCCAACCCGAGGCAACCGGCTGGCAATGACCGCCAGTCCCTGATCCCAGATTTCAAAACAAGTCGACGCAGAATTACCAAGTCCGCCTTTTGCGAATCCGTAAATGAGCGCCTGAGTGATTCCGTATGTCCCCCCTGGTCGTCGAATGAACCCCTGTTCAATCTCCTCCGCGATCGTTCTCAATGCGAGGTCTCGATTAAGTTTAGCGGCGCGGCGAAGAGATTCTATTTCTGTTTCGCCTCCGAAATTCAGCCATCCACCTTGGGCCCGCGCGCGCGTCCACACCAAAGTAAATGCCAAAGCTGCAAGACAAACCGCTCCATGGCGCTCAAATCCGTCTGCGAGCGATCTTAACAGCGTCGACACTTCGAAAATCTTTCCAGCATAAGCAATTGACCTAACAGCCGTCTGTGCATCTCCTTCCCGTCCCTCTCCAATGAGTTCGATGATGCGGTAACCAAGAATATTTGCGAACCGGTCCACAGACCCGCCCTGGAGAGGCTCGTCGTACTGGCGGTCTTGCCATGCACGGACCGCCTGCGCAATGCCAACCCTCCCGGGGTTAAACATAACGTTGACCTGACCGGTTGGGCGAGATGCCGCCCGAGGCCTTGGATGACGATTAGAAGCGGCTGAATCTCCGGCCACTATTGGAGTCATAGGTAATGAACCAATTCTCGGTGCGCGGACACGCGTTGCAATAGAGTTCAAATCGTCTACGAGCTTACTATCTAGGTCCAAGAGCTCGCTGCTGTTGCTATCGCTGTACTTGACTGGCCGTTCGTCTGCACGTGCCAACAATGCCATCATCAGTTGTGAGGGTTGGTCAGTTCCCGTCCCGTTACACAGCTCTGCGAGCAGACTCAACGCCTGTCTGTCTTTCTCGTCCAGGGGCTCGTTTAACGTCAGCCGTAGAGCACCGGCCACAATCGGGTCAGCCCTATGGTACCATGTACGCCACAAATCAGAACGCGCACCATGCAACAGCTCATTTGGATCATTGCACGAAGTCAACAATCTTTGTTGAACTAATCGGGCAAGGGCACAAGGGTCTGCTTCCGCGAGCAGCTGCCACCATTGGCTCCGTGCCCGATACGTTCCTTTTCCATCTGTGTGCCGCCGAACCCGTTCGCATAACGGTTGTATCTTGGCGACAGCCGCTCGACCTCGAGCAGGATCGACATTGATCAAGGTATGGAGTGGATCTAGTAGCTCGAAGATCGTGGTATCCTTACGCCATCCATACGCGACGAGCAGTCGACAGGCGTCAGTCCAATGCCGCCGAGCTTCAGTTGGATCATTGATTTTCAATGCAAGTCGGGCAGCGATCAGCCGCAATTCCGCCAAGTCTGAGTAAAAATTATTATCTCGGCTATTCTCAATTTCATCACGAACATAAGCAAGAGCTACAGCCCCCCGCGTCGGAGTTGCAGTTTCTATGATTAAATTCAGGAATCTATCGCGTCTAATTGGACTGCTTAATCCCATAAAATTCGCATCGCAAACACGGATAAGAAGCGAAATGCCTTCTTTCCAAGCTTGGTCATCAAGCAAGTCAACTGCCCGCTTAAAAGTGTCATAAATCACAAAGCGAATCGGAAAAAGGTCAACCACCCTTGGTTTGTCAGGCAACGGCTTCTGACTTGTGGTGAGGATGCGAAGCGCCGCTAAGCTCAGATGTGACTTCTTCGAGTTGGAGGCTGCCTCGGCAGACACTAGGGCGATAGTGAATCGTAGCCAGCAGATATACCATCCGGGATCCTCAAGCAAAGCCTTTGCTGAAGCCAATCCAAGCGGGTCATTTGCTGCCGCGACTGAGCATGCATCCATCCACTCTCGAAGTAGCCCAGTCTTTCCTAGTGCAGTATAATCTTGTACTTTCCGTGTTAGACTCAGTAGATTTTTTTGAGCCTTCTGCACGGGCCGATGACTGATTTGGTCAACATCCACTCCAAGTGCCATTAGACAGTAAGCGTGGCCAGATGGAAGATCACATTTTGCTGCCCGCTTGGCCCAGTCGGAAGCACTTCCAGCCAATTCCGAAGCTTTCCCTGCCGCGATGGCCTTGGCAAATTCAAGACATGTCGGACCAGAATGACTGAGTTTCTCAATGAATTCAACTAAAGCACGTTCTCCGAGTGTGTCAAGAATTGCTTCAACCACGTAGCGCGGGGAAAGATAGTTCTCATCAATCTGCCGCGCCAACAGCTTCCAGTTCAAGGGAGAGTAAAGTTTGGAATCGCTGTTCTCGGCACTGATGCCGGAGATAAAAGCATCGCTCGAGCCCTGTGGCTGTGTTTGCGCCAAGCGGAATCGGCCACGCACCCAATCTGTATTTGTTGGCTTGGCGGAAGCCGCTCGGTGGTTTGAGTGATCATCCCCTTGTTGCCGGATGTATGCTCGCATGTATTCCTGCCACGGCGGAATGGCTCCTAATGCATCAAGTGCCGCACACATTTGGAGGCCCGACTGAGCGTCCATGGTGGGATGCCCATCGTGCAACAGTTTTTCTGCCAAACTATCCTTGCCCAGCAAAGACGCTATAACGTCCACATAACCCACTATCAGAGACTGAAAGCGCTCCTCCTGATATGCTTCGGCAGAACGACTCATCTCCACGTAGCGGATGACAGCGGGCCAGTTTTTTGTATAGGCGGCACTGCGAACGGCAGTGGCCAAGTTCTCAATGATCGCTGACTTAGGATACCCCGCAATTATGGATTTGACAACGAAGTTGAGATCAACCAGATCAACTATTTTTTGCTGGTAGTTGGCCTCGAAGAGGATCGGCAGCAGGTGTCGATATGCACGTGTATCTTCAAACATGCCCCTTTCTTCTAACCATTCAATGATTCTATCCAGAAGAGCAGTTCTCGCGTTATCACATTCTTGAAACGATTCTCTCAAAAATCGCGCGAACGATTCATGGTAAATGCTGATACCAGCCTGTGTGGCCCTTTCCAGAAGAACTGGTTGAAGTATTTCAATTGCTTCACCTACCCTATGAGCCGTATCAGGGCGAATAGCCTTCAACTCGTCACGGGAAACAGGGAAATCAAGCAGGGCGAGAACATCAGCCACCCAAGCTCCCTTGTCTTCAAGCGGGGTGAGGATATGCCGATAATAGCTGGAGAGGGATTCGTCAAATTGGGGCAGTTGACGTATGGTTTCTGATGGCATTGCCATCGTTTCTCGATTTCTAAGAACTTCTTTACAAAGGTATGTAGCATAGAGTGCATTACCCTTGGACCGGTCTGATAGGGTAGCCACGAATTCGTTGACACGCCCCTTCTCGGCAAGAGGGGATTCGTTAATTGAATGATCGGTGTCACCGCCATCCGACGGAGCATCAAGTACACCAAGCCGAACGGCGAGTTGCCGTAATTCGCCATCAGTTAGACTCGGAACGCGTATAGTAACACTCTCTACTGCCTCGAGAGGCTTAAGATGTCTTCCGGGCTGACTCAAAACGATCAACGTGCTGCCGCGTGGTAGCACAAGGGCTGCAAGCGCCTCGGCCATTGTAAAGGACGGATCAGTTTCGGGCGCTTTTCCAATAACGCGAGTCACATGGTCTATCCCATCAATCACAAGGGCGACACGGCGACTGGGATTTTTCTCGAGCGCTTTGAAAACAGCGTTTTCGAGCGCCTGTTCACTGGCCGCAAACCTTGGTCGTTGCTCAGATACCACCTCTGGGTCAGCATCGGCAATCCGCTGGAGGAGACTTCCAATTACTGACTCGGTGTGTACACGAGAAAGCCGCTCCACATTCTCAATATTTCCGAGGTAACAGTAGTGCTCTGCAACGAACCATTCATTTTCCGAAAAACTATCTACAACCTGCTGACAAATCCAAGACTTCCCTTGACCAGGTGGCCCCACTAACAATACGAATTTACCCTCGTCGGCTGCTGCCGTTATCTGATGAATCACATTCTTAACAGCCGTATTGCGCCTTACCTCAATGGTCGAATCAACCGGATGGGCACGGGCAACTGCACCGAAGTCGCTACGCAGCTGAGTCCGACGTAGCAGATCCGAAATAGAAGGTGTGACCAATTCCTGTCGTGCTGCACGGGCTGAACGGATAAGGGCCTCCGCAACGTCAATAACTGAGCGGTGTGTATTGGGATAAACTCCCGCACCTACGTCATTCTGTACACGTTTCAGTAGTAGTTCTTCGGCCGGACCCGGGCTAGTCAAATCAAAGCTCGCATCTGGTGCATCAAGCTCAAGAATAAGGTGCTCAAATACCCACTCTAGATCGGCTTCATCAATAGCTAACCTAGCTCTCACATTTCCGAAGTATTCGTCCAGAGAATTGGTGCAGAAGCGCATTCGTACGCTGTTCATTCCACGCACGAAGGGACCAGGGTCAGGACTTGCTGGCTGTTGAGCAGAGCACAGCCACGAGTCAGCCGGAGGTAGATACCGCATTACTATTCGGTACAAAACTTCCTTGAATCTTCCAGCGTGTTTATCTCGGTCTGCGAGCACAGCTGAAATGACACGATCCAAGCGGAGCCCCCGAACATTCTGGGTAAATATCACCGGCGTTAAAGCCTGACTAGCGTTAGTCGTGTACTTGATCTGTACGCGCTCCCTGCACCCCGTGTCGTCCACAGTGGTTAAGTCATCGAAAATGTCGTTCGGTACCAGTTTTTCGTCAACACAAACACCCACGATTGACCCAAGCATTCGGTCAATCAGCCGTACAGCGACCAACAGGTCCTGGTACTCATATCCCTTGTGTGCTTGAGCTAACGCCACGAATCAAATGGAATCGTCCTATTCTTAGGGTTGTCGAAAAAATAACTTAGCCTGTCAATTTTAAATCTACACCAAGTGATTGGGCGGTCTGTTATGGTTTTACAGTGTAGTTCCATCGTGGTGAGATGTCATTGTACTTCAGATGGAGTTGGTCCATTTTATCTAGACTGATTTTATGGGACTTATGTAGCAAAATCCGCATAGTCGCCTGATTCAGCGTTCCAGCTTCCAGCGTTTTTCAAGTTCCTGCATCGTTGGTTCACGGTTCTCGCTCTTCATCTTGGGCTCATCTGGGTGTGACATCATCTGACGCATTGCATCCTCGAATTCAGGCATCGTGATTGACGCACGTTCAGTCTTGGCTATCTCCAAAACATTGATCTTGGACTTCTTCATTGCTTGTTGGATTTTGAAAGGTTACAATCCCTGCATAGAATCTGGCAGTTATCTTCCTCCGTCTTTCCGCCCGCCGACCAGGGGATGATGTGATCCGCATGGGCCTGATACAGCTTGATCTCTTTCAGACAATACCTACACTTCCGGTCCTGCTTCTTGTAGAATTTCTTTCTGATCCTACCTGGGAATTTCCGCAAATTCAGGAGTGATTCTTTGGTCTCGCCAGACAGAATATACTCGTACACACCTTTGTCATGCGTCACCTCATCATCTTTCAAGAGTGCATCCTGCCGGGACTTCACGTACATCGGATCATATTCATTCTTTGAGTATTCTGTATAGAGCTTCCCCCAGTCCACACCCTTCATGGACTTGTCACGGCCAAAGAGACGGGATATCCATGCGTCTAGGCTCTCAAAATACTGCCATAGGGGGAGTGCGTCTGGATTCCATTGGCGTTCTGCCATGTACTGCCGGATATCGGAATCCTTTCTACTGCCAGTGATCCACTGGATGACCCGTTCCAGGTGCTCTTGTCGCTCGCGTTTCCCCGTCATATATCGGCCACACCGATCCGCCGGTGCCCCAGTCTTGGTAAAGTATCTCTTTGCATCCGTTACCCACGGGCCATTATAGATCGCATTGCGGATCTCCTGGTCGGTTAACTCCTGTGCTCCGGTGTTGATAGTCTGGAACCATTTCATTAGCTCGGACGGACTACCTTCGCAGATATAGATCATCAGTTCATAGTCCAGTATTCTGGCACGTTGTTGATCGTCCAGATTTCTGAACGTAAGCAAGTCCTCGTCAATCGGGGCCGAGGGGTGGTTCTTTTCCACATACCTGCAGATGGTGATGATCCGTTGCTGCCCGTCCAATAGTTCGTATGCATCCGGTCCTTTTCTGGCGAAGTAGATCAGGCTGATCGGGCGTTTCTGGTAGACGGACTTGATCAGATTTTTCTGGAATTCTGGATTATGCTCGTGGATGAACTCGCGCTGATAGGGCGGCCGAATGTCCAGCCTCCCCCCATAGCCAGTCACCCCTTTCCCCTCTCCCTCCTCATACCCAGCGACGATCGCACGAATGGGAATTTCTTTCCTGTCAATCTTCATTGATTACAGTTGCTTGTTTCGGATAATGATACGGGCATAAATTTCCTTGCCATTTAGCCAGAAACGGCTTTGCTTTCCGGTTAATTTTTTGATCAATGGTCTGTCCATACCCAGTATCTCAAACTGGTCTGGGTTGTATTTGTCCAAGAAGGTGATTGGAACTCCCATCACTCCGTCCCAGTCCTTTGGGATATTCTTTGTCTTGCTCACCTCAATTGCATCGTAGTTATCGTATTTCGGGTATTTCTCCGACGTGTAATTCTCGCAGAGCACCAATCGGTCGTGACGCTTGCTGTGTTCCAGGTTCGTAAACCAACCTGCATTTCCTAACCTACCCTTAATAACGCCATCTACAATTCGGTAAGCACTGCCCTCCTTCTTGGTTTCAACCAACTCTCGTGCATAATCATCTGGTACGTCAAAAAGCATGTCGCGCCCCCCAAGTCCGTAACCCAGCCAGATTCTGTTTTCCTTGATGAGTGGAAATATCTCCTTGTAGGCGATTGCGTTCTGGTTCCCAACAATCAAGAACGCTTTATCGTACTCCATAAGTTGAGCAACATACTCTCGGAATAAAGAAAATGGTGGATTTGTCACCACAATGTCTGCCTGCTTCAATAACTCAATGCACTCCGCACTTCTAAAATCCCCATCTCCGTTCAGATGTTTCACTGCAATTTCATGTGGATCAGGACGCCGGTTTCCATCCCTATCCCCTTCGTATTCCAGATAGATCGCTTTTTCTGAGTCATGCCGAGAAAACAGGTCTCGCTCTTGGTTCTTGTAGCAGGTGGTGATCAACTTCTTTAATCCCAAGTGCTCAAAATTCAGTGAGAAATACTTGAAGAAGTTACTCACTCTGGGATCATCGCAATTACAGTACACCACCTTGCCTTTGAAGTGTGGTTTGTAGTGGCGGAGTTCGTTTTCTATGTCGCTAAGTTGCGTGTAGAACTCATCCTTCTTCGCCCGATTTGCGGCGTGTAAATTGCGGTTTTCTGCCATGGGTTGTTTAATGCTCTACATGAGTGAATACTCATGCTATCAGGTCTTTGTGGGAGATTCTGTGATTTCCCAAGTTGTGTGCAAATGCAATCACGCGATCAATGGTGTCGATCTCACATTTACCGATATTTAGACGCATAGTGGCTTCGTTCACATATCGATGGAGATGCTTCGGCGAAACATGATACCATGTGCCATTGAGAGAGCGTCTGAACAGTGTCCAAAAACTCTCAATCGCTGTTGGTGTTCGCGGTGCCTCTTGCCCATTCCTTCCGGCTGTGATTGACTGAGTCATGCGTGAACGGTAAGTTGTAGTACATCTTAGATTCATCCGTGTGAATCGTTGCTCCCTTTTCAACTGGATCAATCGCAAATTCGGACGTTGTTTCTCCATCTGCATTCTCAACTGGCCGGGCAATGACCGCACCGTTGCGTTCTTTTGCTCCGATTACCGGAATCTTACCTACCGTTCCGCAACCGGCATTCAGTTTCTTGTTTGCGTGTTTATTGGGTTCTTTCCCGCCAATATATGACTCATCCGTCTCAACAACATTTCAAGTTTTAACTCCCCGCTTGCACAAGCTTCGCGGATTCGGTGTAGCATATACCAAGCCGTCCTGTATTGCATACCTATTCTCTTTTGATAACTGCATTGCACTCACGCCTTTTCTCGCTGTCATCACGCTGTAAATGGCAATCATACAGTTCTGCAACGGCGTTTTCGTTGCGTGAAGAATTGTGCCAGCTGTAACCGTAAAGTGCTTCCGGCATTTGCCACACCAGTATGTATTCGGCTTACTCGGCGGACTGGTGATTCACTTGGTGTCCCCACACTGATTGCAAGTGGGTACTCCATCCCAACGCACCTTTTCAAGCCATTTGATACACGCATTATCATTGGGAAACTTCCGTAGAAGTTGTACAACACTGATCATTTTGGCAATATGTTTACTTGGTTGCGGATTATTATATGTTGCCGAAATTCAAAAAAATCCCACCTATGAGAATTTTGCTACGTAAATCCCTTTTTAATCCCTCGTTGTAGATTTTCTCCGCAATCTCTGTGGTGACTCTGAGTCCAGTCTGTTTGGTGATCGTGCTCAGGCGGTTTAGAATCGTTCCCTTGGATCCAAGAGAGATACCGGCCTATCCCCTCAATACTTCACCGAAGAAGCGATGCTCAACGGATTCCATTTTGAAGCACCACTGGGATAGCGTCCCACGGTTACTGCGAGGTGAAATGTGTTTGCGGTGCGTCAGGCTAACTGGCAAAAATGTAGCGGGGGAGAGTCACGTAGTGTAAAGATGAAACCGATCATATACTTCCCCGAACCCTGTGTGTCTGTTCGCGAGGACATAGGCGAAGCGTGGGTGGGGACATAGTAGATCTAATGAAAAGTTGGGCGATTGTATCGTTGCTCACTTCTAACTCATTATAGAGCTACACCATCATGGACAACTCTCTTTATCTGGGGCTGGATGCCCCACGCTCGCAACTGTGTTCTGGCCACAATGGATCCGTCGGGGTATGTGGTCTCTACCAACGCGTCATAACATCGGAGCGTGCACTTATTGAGCATGTGACCAGAATCTCTGAACGATCCAAATATCTGGTGGTGGAAGAGTCCACGCTGTCAGGATGGATTGCAGGCGTTCTGCGACCACATGTGACCCCTGTATCTTTCATGAGATATAGGGGGATAAGCGCCTGTAAGCGCGCTCACGAGCGTCTGAGCGTGAAATGGGGGGGGCGTGCGGTGATTCAGGCCGTGAGGTTACGAGATCGTCCAGAGATACCGCTCCACCTGATCGCTCATGGTTTGCCACCGCACACTCCCGTCCTTCTTCCCCAGCACGTACCCGACCGCCCCCCGAAATCGGTGCTCTGGATCGTTTTCCCGATCATGTGCCCACCTCCCTCCGTTTACGACCGGATGTAAGCTCACGGATTCGCCGGTCTATGTTTTGCATAATTAAATGTATGCGCT
>JGI24792J26632_1000714_pt1 | contig 21906 bp, 23 predicted proteins | sample MesohylBB_FD_26632 | JGI IMG/M metagenome (IMG submission 26632)
CGGGCTGCGGCTGCGCAGGTTGATCTCGCCGGGATGGCGCCGGATGTGGGTGACCGGCAGGGTGGTGAGGGCCTCGAATGCGTCGGGCTCGTCGGCCCGAAGCGACTCGGCGATGGAGAAGCCGTCCACGTAGGTGCTCATGCCGCCGACGTCGGTATTGACCAGGCAGTGGAAGATGTCGATGCCGGGCGGGGAGTAGTAGAAGGCGTCGTCGATGTGGGGCGCTTGGGCCATGCCGGTCTTGGCGCCGAGCTTCGCCACAGGTTCGGCCCGCACGTCGTAGATGCGGCCGTAGACGGTTGTCTCATGGATTGGGCCGACGAGGTCGGCGAGCTGCCCGGTGCAGGCGGGGTCGGTGCCGAGGTTGTCGATGCGCACGATGCCGTAGTCCCGCAGCAGCCGATAGGCGCGCAGTTGTCCGCTGCCTCCGTCGCTGGCCTCGTCCCAGTCGACGGTCGGGAAGTCGTCTGCGAGCTCGGCTCGCCAGGTGGTGGGCTGCCAAGCGGCTCGCCGATTGCGGGCGTCGTCGTCGTAGGCGTTCGCCGCGAGCCAGTCGCCGCCGTAGAACGATCGGTGGCCGTCGGGCCAGGAAAGCACCAAGTCGCCGTCACAGGTGTGGGCGCTGGCGGGGGCGATGTCCGACGGGAAGCTGGCCACCGTCGTGAATCGGATGCCGTCAGCGGGGTTGCCGCATTCGTCGCACCAGCAGCAGTGTCGCAGCCATTGGGCCGCGTAGGTCCGCTCGTGCCCGTCGGCGAATTCGACAAGCACTCGTCGCCCGTCGATGGCCGCGCCGGTCGCCGCAGGTGCGTCAGCGATGCCGAGCCGGTTGCCGAGATGCGGGTTGTACGTGGTGATGTCACCGACAGCACCGCGTTCGCTTCCGTCAGCCGCCGGCGCGTTTGGCGGCGCCTCCGCCGACAGCCCAGCCGACGGCTCGCTCACTGGTCAATCGCTCCCGTTGCCGGCTGCGTCGAGCGTGTGGGCAGCCACCAGCTCGTCGTTCAGCTCCACGCCGAGGCCCGCACCGGTTGGCAGCGCTGCGTAGCCGTCGATGATCTCGGGTTCGGGCGGGTGCACCAGCTCGGTGCGCAGGCGCGACTCGCCGAGCCGCGACGAGCGGAATTCCACCATCGGGATGGTCAGGGCTGCGGCCTGCAGGTGGAAGTTGGCGACGTCGGTGATGCCGGTGGCGAAGCTGTGGGGGATGAGCTGCGCACCGTGCAGCTCGCACAGCTCGGCGATGCGCATCAGCTCGGTGAACCCGCCGGCCCGGCTGACGCCAGGTTGCACCAGCGACACGCCGCCGGTAGTCAGCCATTCCCGCACTTCCCAGCGACCCGCCGCGAATTCGGCGCCGCCGACCCGGACGGGCGACACGGCGGCCAGGCGGGCGTGGCCGGCCAGGTCGTCATGGCGCAGCGGCGCCTCCGCGAAGGTCACGTCGAAGTCCTCTATGCGGCGCAGCGTCCAGGCGGCGTCGTGCCAGTCCCACCAGCGGTAGCCGAAGTCGAGCGCCATGGTGAGCTCGTCGCCGAACGCTGCCCGGCAGTCTCCGACGAAGGTCACGATGGCCCGGTCGGACACCTCGGCACCGAACAGCACCGGCACTTTGACAGCGGTGAGGCCTTGGTCCGCGGCGACTGTGGCTTGGCGGGTGACCTCGTCGAGCACCGCGTCCATGGGTCCGTCGTAGATGTCGCCCGGATAGCAGGTCGCATAGGGCCGGATTCGATCCGTGCGGGCGCCGCCGAGCAGCTTGTAAACGGGCAGTCCGAGCTGGCGCCCGGCGAGGTCGTAGAGCGCGATGTCGACCGCTGAGTAGGCCTGGATGTAGGTGCCGCGGCGGCCGTGGTAGAAGCTTCCGTGATACGCCCGGTCGTACAGCGCTGCGGCTTCGATGGGGTCGGCGCCGACCACCGCGTCGGAGATGCCCTGGCTCCAGAAGTGGATGGTGCGCTGGTCGATCATCGCTTTCGTGACTGCGGGCGTGCACACCGACTCGCCGATGCCGATCCGCCCGTCAACGTCGGTCACCTTGACCAGCAGGGTCTCCTCGGAGCCCTCGGCAAATGCGTTGCCAACCGCTGGCACCGACACGATCAGCGCTTCGACGGCGGCAACCGGGCATGGCTGGCGTGGAGCTGTCACCGCCGTGCCGCCTGATTTGCTCCGTGGCTGCTCAGCGGAGCGTTCACTCGCGCTCGGCCCGTGCTGAGCGGCGCGCGATCGGACGCTTCAGCCACCGATAGGGCTCTGGGCGGTGAGTCCACCGTCCACAGTAAACACGCTGCCCGAGACGAAGCTGGCCGCAGGGCTTGCGAGCCAGAAGACGACTTCGGCGATGTCGTCTGGAGTGCCGAGCCGGCCGATCGGATGGCGTTCGATGGCCGCTTGTCGGGCTGCGTCAGGGTCTGCTTCGAGATCGAATACGGCATCAGCCAGTGCCGTAGCGATCCAGCCGGGGCTGACCGCGACGCAGCGGATGCCCTGGTGCCCATGGTCGATGGCGATCGCTCGGGTGAGGGCTTCGACGGCACCCTTCGAGGCGTTGTACATCGCCATGCCGGCGTCGGCATGGGTAGCGGCAATCGAGGCGATGTTGATGATGACGCCTCCGCCGGGCTGGCTGGCCATCTGGCGCACCGCGGCCCGGCAGATGTTGAACACGCCCCGGACGTTCGTGTCCATGACGTGGTCGAACTCTGCGTCGGACGTGTCGGCGACGGTCTTCTCGACTTGGACGCCGGCGTTGTTGACGACCACGTCGAGCGATCCGATGCGCTCGACGGCCGCAGCGACGAGCGCATCGGCCTGAGCCGGATCGGCCACGTCAGTGCGCAGCCAGTCCGAGCCGCCGAGATCGGGTTCGCTCCGACTGCCGGTCAGCACATCCCAGCCGTCGGCCACAAATCGCCCTGCGATCGCCTCGCCGATCCCAGAGCTCGCTCCCGTCACTACCACGCTGCTCACCGTCGCCCTCCCGCCCCGTCGTTTCCTCGCTGCGCCCTCGCGTCTCGGTCGTTCGCGTCTGGCGCCCGATGCCGATCACTCGCCACAGTTGGCAGGATTGCAGCATGGCTCATTCGAACCCTGCCACCGGCACAGGCCGTGTGGTGAGCGGAATTGTTGCGAGGGCCGTCCGATGAGCGTCGTGGGCATCGATCACGTTCAGCTTGCGATGCCATCCGGCCGTGAAGCCGAGGCGCAGGCGTTCTATGAGGGGTTGCTGGGCGTACAGCGGGTGCCAAAGCCGCCGCATCTGGAGGTCCGTGGGGGCTGCTGGTTCGAGAGCGACACCGTCAAGATTCATCTCGGCGTCGAGGACCCGTTCCGCCCGGCACGCAAGGCTCACCCGGCACTGATAGTGGATGGCCTCGCAGCCCTCGTCGAGCGGTTGCAGGCAGCGGGGGTCACCGTCCGAGACGACGAACCGCTCGAGGGCCACCACCGTGTTTACGTGGACGATCCCTTCGGCAACCGCCTCGAGTTGATGGAGCCGTCGGCGCCGCGTTCCTGACCGAAGCACTCTCACCGGCGGCGCCCTGTCAGCCGCTTCGCATCCTCAAGTGTTCGGAGGCCGGAACGACGCAAGCTCCAGCACCGGGTCGTTCCAGCCGCCTTCGGTGAACAGCGTCCCCGCCAGCCGCCCGATCTCATCGGCGGACTTGGCTGCTGAGCCGCAGCCCCCGACCGCGACGGCGACGCGATCGTCGACCCAGTCGATCCAGGGCAAGTCGTGCGGGGTGTTCGTGACCACGCAGGGCTTGATGTCGCGTGAACGGATCGTGCGGTCGGGAAGGAATTCCCGCAGCCGGCTCTCGAGGTCGTCTGCTTCGGCCTGGCTCCCGCCGCTGCGGAACCAGTCGACCACGGTGGAGACATCGTCGGCCATGGTGGCGGCGGGGTCGTAGCCGCCGATCTTCAGCATGACCCGACCGTCCGGGAACCGGACCGGCGGAACCCAGTAGACGTCGTGGCGGGGGTCTGCCTCACATGTGGCCGGGTCCGTCCGGGAGATGAGGCTCGGCAGCGTCGGGCCCTCGTCGAGTTCGGCCATCAGGATCGTCCGCAGGCTGCGTTCCAGCGGCAGGTCGACTCCGACGAGCCCGGCGGCCCAGGCGCCGGTGCACAACAGCACAACTTTGGCGACCAGCGTGTCGTTCCCGACGGTCAGCTGCACGCCGTCGGCCCTCGGCACGGCCGCAGACACCGGCGCATCCACGACCGTCCCGCCCGCTGCGGCCGTCAGCTTGCTCTGCGCCGCGATCATCCGTCGAGGGTTGATGTGGCCCGCCGGAGCAGCTTCGAGGATGATCGTGTCCGCGCTCGACATGTCGATCCCGAAGCGCTCTGCGACATCGTCGGCGCTGATCTCACGTGCGTCGACGTCAAGCTTGCGGGCATGAGCAAGATCCGCTTGGGGATCTGCGGGGGAGTAGACGAGCCCGGCACCGGAATGGAACGGGATGCCGGAGCGCTCCTCGATGTCTGGGTACCTGCCGATCGAGCGGATCGCCAGGTGCGACCACGCAGGATCGGGATCGATCATCCGGGTGATGCGCCCCTCGTCGTAGTGGCTCGCGAACGGACCCGACGATGTCGCATAATCCGCCGGTTCACCAGGCCCGATCAGCGCCACCGAACGCCCGGCTTCCGCCAAGTGCCGGGCGGCAGCGCTGCCAATCAGACCCCGCCCGACAACTGCAACTTCGAACTGCGACACGCCCGCAAGCTAGATGCTCTCGGGGCAGAAGTGCCGGTGACTGGAGTCTCGTGGTCAAACTCGGACGACACCCAAGTCGTCGAGTTCAAGAAAGTCGGCGTCCTGAGTGACGACAGGAACTCCATGGGCGACGGCCGTAGCCGCGATCCATGAGTCGTTGATCGGCATCGCCAAGCCTCGCTCTCGCAGAGTGACTCGTAACCGTGCCCATGCGGCAGCCACGTCGCTGTCCACCGGAAGCGGATGCAGTGCCAATGCGCTGGTCAGTGTCGAGAGTCGGCGATCACGCACGACAGTGTCGGCTGCTTTCAGCACACCGACGCGAAGTTCGCCGATCGTGATGGCCGACACGCTCAGACGATCAGGCAATGCGTCGGTTCTCAGCGGACGACCCGTCTCGCGTGCGATGAACAGCGACGTGTCCGCCAGCCCGCGACCTACGGCCATGGCAAGTCGTCCGTTGTCTCGGACTTGAGATCTGCCAGGTCATCAGCCAGGCCGTGGTCTGCTTGATGGGCCAAGACATCACGGATGAAGCGCTCGCGACTTATCCACTGAGGGCGTTCCTCGATGGGCCGGAGTTCGGCGACCGGCTTGCCGTGCACGGTGATGCAGACCGACTCGCCCTCAGCGACGCGATCAAGCAATTCACGCGTTTGATTGCGCAACTCACGAGAGGCCACGGTTTCCATGAAGGCAGTGTCGCACATATGCGACATATGTAGCAAACCTTTGAATTCGCTCGCGCTCGTCAAGTCGGAAAGAGTTTCCGCCACGGTGTCATGACTCGGTTTGATCGAGTTCATACCGGCGACCGTAGAGGGGCCCGTTCACTGAGTCACCATGGTTTTCTGAACGAACCTCGGTGCTACCAAGTCTCCGCCAGGTCTCGCAACCCAGAGACGGCGTTGCATCGAAGTGGCGTGGTTAGCTCTGCTGGGCCGAGACGCGGACGATGGTGCTGCCCACGACGCGGTCGGTGAACGAGCGGCGGTCGCGGCTCAGCATCAGGACACCCGCGTCCACGATCATCCCGATGCCCAGCGTGACGCTCCAGAAGAGGCGCTTGAAGACTTCGCGAGTGAACATTCGGCCCCAACCGAATCGGGTGCCATCGGACCGAGCGGCCTCTAAGCCCACGAGGAACTTGCCCGGTGTCTGGCCCCATGCGAGCAAGAAGAGCCATGGAATCAAGGGCAGGAATACGAGCCACCAAGAGAAAAGGGCCGTCAGGAGAAACAGTCCATCGATCGTGTCGGCCGCCAACCGCCGAATGGGTCCCGCGCTGGTCACGTGCGCATATGGCTCGTTCTGCGGCGGCTCGAAGCCATCGGACATGCGGCGAGTCTGTCAGCGCGCCTCCGCCGACGCAGTGATCGGCGTTGTCTGGAAGCCGGACGGGTCGGAACGCGGCAGGCTGTGCGAATGGCCGACATTGCGCTCACCATCCCCTCGGCGAACCTCACGAACTTCCATCAGGCCATCTCCGACCCCGATGCCATGGAGCGCCAGGACATCTGGGCCAAGCTTTTCCTGCCCGACGGGCCTGGGCCGTTTCCGGTGGTGATCGTGGTCCCGGGCAGCCTCGGGCTCCAGCCCCATCACCTCGCGCACGCGTCGGAGCTCACCAACCTCGGAATCGCTGCGTGCGGCGTTGATCCCTTCGGCCCTCGCAGCGTCACCTCGACCGTCGCCAACCAAGTCCAGTACTCGTTCGCGGCGAGTGCTTGGGATGTCCTCGCTACTGCCGAAGTGCTCGCCCAACGCCCCGATATCGACGCGACCCGCATCGGTGCGCAGGGCCACAGCCGCGGCGGCTCGGCTGTGCTCAGCGCTGCGTCGGTGCACCTCGCCGCAGCCTCCGGCGCCCCGAAGCTGGCGGGCGTCTATGCCGCCTATCCCTGGTGCGGCCACCAGTTCGCCGACCCTGCTGTGGGTGGCACGCGTGTCCGAGCGATCATCGGCGACCAAGACGACTGGTGCTCGCCGATGCAGGTGCAAGCCCACATCGGGGCCATGCGAGTGGCGGGTGGCGACGCCTCGGTGCGGATCGTGCCCGACGCCCACCACAGCTTCGACCGCACCACGCCGCTCGAGCACATTCCCGACGCTGCCGTGACGCCAGGAGCGCCCACGGTCTACATCGCCGACGACGGCGCCTTCATCCCGCCGACCTCCGACGAGCCAGACCCGTCGATGGTCGATCTCGACGGCTTCCTCTACGCCATCGACGCGGGCTACGGCGTCCGCGGCGCCCATATCGGCGGCAGCCCCGAACTCGCGTCCCTCTTCGTCGAAGACATGACCACCTTCTGGCTCGACGTCCTGGCGTGGACCTTGGAGTGAATGCCATCCGGGTCGGCGTCGCCATGTGCTCGTCAACTACCGCCGGCTTGCCAAGCCCAGTCGCATCGGTAAGGGCGCTGAGCGCCCGCATCAGCCTGTGCAACTCCAGTCAGGGGCCGAGGAGGGCGGCTGGCACTACCGCGATGCCATCTTGACGTCGATATGACTGCGGTCCTGTGTTCACGATGACGGCGTTGGCAAGTCGGTCACCGATGCGTTCGGCGAGCCATCGGAGCCCAACGGTGTGTCGATCTCGGACATGTGCGGCGAACTTCACTTCGACAGCCACAACCCTGCCATCGGGACCTTCAACGATGAAGTCGACTTCGTGGCGGCCGTCGCTGTCGCGCAGATGCATCACGCTGGCTTCGGCCGCCTGGGCATACACGCGTAGTGATTGACCGACCAGCGACTCGAAGAGCCCACCGACAAACACGTCGACACGCTGGACGGCCGATCCAGGCCCCGCGCCGCGGAGCAATGCGTCGGCGCTGAGATTGAGCATTGATGCGGCGAGCGCCGGGTCAACCAGCGAGTGCTTGGGGCGTCGTGTCAGCCGTGACAGACGGTTCAGCGTGGGCGCCCAGGGAGGGAATGGATCAAGCATTCCGATGCGAGTAAGCGCATCGTGGTACTTGGCCGAAACGGGGCGGCTTGGCACCTGATCGGATTCCGACGTTGCTGCGGATCGAATGGCCTCGATGCTGGCGATGGTGCCAGTAGCGGCCGCGTAGGAATGCAGCCAGCGACGAAGCAGCACCGGGTTGCGGGTAGTGCCGCCCGCTTCGGCGAAGTCGACATCGAGCGCACGCTCGATATAGCTGCGCAGGGACGCCCGCAGAACCCGCGGAGGCTCGTCGCGGACTCCGGGCAGACCGCCGCTGCAGATCTCGCGGGTGTACTCGTCCAAGCCGGCCTCCGTGGTGCCTCCGACATTGGGACGAGAACCGGTCAACAGCTCAGCGAGGCTGACGGTCGGTGACGCGAATTCGGGGCTGTTCCAGCGCTCGGCGAGCGCCAGAGGCTTCATGTGCACCGTGACCATCCGCCCCGCGCCGCTGTGGGTCGGCCGCTGAGGCGGCGTCGCCGAGCCACACAAGATGAATCTGCCTTGCAACGGATTTTGGTCTACCTCGCGGCGAACGAGATCCCAGATGTCGGGAAAGAGTTGCCATTCGTCGATGGCGACGGGCGGCTCGGCGGCGAGCACCCGACGGGGGTCGGCACGCAGCAATGCGAGGCTGTGCTCGTCGTCGAGCCGGAAGACGGTACGGGCGTGCTGGCTCACGGTCGTGGTCTTGCCGACTCCGCGGGCGCCCTCGATGCTGAGAGCGCGGGTGCCCTCCAGCAACTCCCGAATCTCGGCGTCCACGATTCGCGGCCCGTATCTGGTCACGTGTACCCCTCAGCTTGCACATCGCTCTTGATGGTTAATCGCCAACTAGCGCAGTGTTATCAATACAACTAACGCACTAATAACAATACAAACACCGCAGCTCTAACGATACATATGCCGCAGAAGCCAACCGCCCCGCCCTCAGGCCGGAGCTACCAAGTGCTCGCCAGCTCCCGCAGGCCCGCCAAGTCGAGCCGGCGGTCGTGGCACCACCACCAGGCGTAGCTGTACACGGCGCCATTGGTGAGGTCATAGGAGTCGGTGATCTGGCGCAGGTGATGGATCGACAGGTAGGCCTCGGTGTGGGCGTAGGCGATGACTGCGGGGTCCCAGCGGTCGGTGTCGACGCTGGCCCATTCGTATGCGTGGGCGAACGTCGCTGTGGCCAGGCGCACCGCGGCAGGTACGACGGAGCTGTACCAGTCGCGTACCGATGCCTCCACCTGTTCGGACTCTGCCGGCGAGGGATCCGGCACGTCGGGATTGTCACGAGCCGACAGGTAGCTGTGCAGCATGGCCGTGTGCTCGTGCTGGCTGACGAGTGTTCCTGTAAGGGCAGCATCGAGGTCGCGCCGGGCGGCGTCGAGCGCTGACGAGGCTTCGGGCGGTGGCCACACCACCGGGCTGGGAGCGACATGGGCCAAGCTCAGCCCGAGCGAGCTGGCAGCACCCACGAAATTCGCGAGATCCATGACCGCGTCGAGAGCCTCGTACATGCCTGCGGGCCAAGGTCCCTCGGCTTCGCACACCGACCGCAGCGTGACGCTGTGGTCGTAGAGGACGGGGTCGGGTTCGAGGGCTGCGTGGGGGTCGGCAGCCGCATCGTCCAGCGCCGAATCCCAGCGGCGCGGAAACGCCGTGCGGCACAGATCGTTGGCGTCATACGGCGATGCAGCTCTCGTCGCGATTCCGCCCAACAGTTCTGCTGCCATGGCAACCTCGAAGCCACCATCGGGCGCACAGGTCTCAACAGCCGCGCCGCCCCCGCGCTCTCGCCGGGCATCGGCCTGCGTCGCCAGCTGGTGGGTGCCTCCGCCGGCCTGGCGCCCAACTGCGCTCGGCGGGTCGCTGCCGGGACCGGGGAAGCCGGGGAGCCCATCGGCCGCAGTCGCCATTTCGTCGCACGCGCGCACGACGAATTCGGACCAATCGATGGACTCGTCGCTCGGCAGCGCGGCGTACAGCGCTTCTTTGGCGCCATGCACCAGCCACGGCGGCCGCTCGGCCGAGTCGTAGTCGGGAAGGATGTGTGTGCTGTGTTGTGTCATGGCCCGCAACGTAGGCAGGGGCTGTCACAATCTGGGCCTGAATTTCGGCATGAGGCTGTGCCGCCGTCATGCGCCGATTAGCTGCCTGCCTTGTATCTCCAGGGCTCGGCTTCAGTCATTGCAATTGCATTGGCCAGAGCTGCCGCGTCCTCGGCGGGGCTTTGGGGCACTTGCCGGTACGACTCAGCGATCGATTCGCCTTCGCGTGCTTGCCGGGAGCCGTCACGCAAGACCTGTGCGAGGACGGGATGTGTCGTGTGCAACGAGGAATCAGATCCTCGAGCGGCGAGGAGAACCTGCGCCGCATCCTCGCCCCGGTCCACCGAGATCAAGACGCCCGCGTCAAGGATCACAGGCCGTAGCGCTCGGCCATCGCTGCGACAGCAGCCTCATCGGGCGGCCCGCTTTCTCGGGCCCACTCCGCGAGAAAGTCGTCGAGCGCCTCCCGGCGATCTTGATCGGCCGCGAGACGACACAGTGCTTCGCGAACCGTGGCGGTCGCTCCGCCGAATGCCGGAGCGAGCCGTTCGAGGAGTTGGCCGTGTTCATCGTCGAGCCGCACCGTTCTCCTGGCCATGCCATCGAATGTATTGGACGACTGCGCGCTCGAACGCAGATTTCTTGGAACTGCCCATCATGAGGCCAGTCATGCGGGCGTGCGGCCGCCATAGGCCATGCTGACGGCGTTCGCGAGGAGGGTGCGTCGTGGCGCGAAGTGTGATGGCGTGTCTTGTGAGCGCTCAGGGGATGCCGCGGCCGGTGCTCGGTGAATGTCGCGGTGGTGTGTGCATGCGTTGCTCCTGCGGTTCTGCGCCTAGTCCTACAGCAGATCCCATACCGAACTTCGCAAGCTGATGGATGCTGCGTAGACCGGCGCGGTGAGGACTGCAGGGCCGATGCGCGGACGATGGTGCTGCCGACGACCCGGTCGGTGACGGACCGGCGGTCGCGACTCAGCATCAGAACACCCGCGTCCAAGATCGACCCGAAGCCCAGCGAGACGGTCCAGAAGAGGCGTTGGAAGACTTCGCGGACGAACATGCGGCCCCAGCCGAATGGTGTGCCGTCGGATCGCACCGCCACCAATCCGGTGAGGAACTTGCCCGGCGTCTGACCCCATGCCAGCACGAAGAGCCAGCACGGCAGGTAGACGAAGATGAGCCACCAGAACGTGAGAACCAGCAGGCCGAAGAACCCGTCGATCACGTGGGCAGTCAGGCGCCGAACGGGTCCCGCGCTGGTCATGTGCGCATCGGGCTCGCCCCGCGGTGGCTCGAACCCGTCAGACATGCGGCGAGTCTGTCAGCGCGCCTCCGCCGACGCAGTGATCAGCGCCTCGTGGAGGCTGCACAAGTCGGGACGCGGCGGGCTGTGCGATGGCGCACGTCACAGATCGTCGGCATGTTCGACTGCAAACTGGCTAGCAGTCGGCCACAGCTCGCCGTGAGCTACCACGGCTCGGATTCAGTCATGGCGATTGCATTCGATTGGCCTGCCCGATGCACTGATTGACGATCATCAGCATCACTGCTCAGGTACTCGAACGCCTCGATGCTGCGTGCGAGTGCGGCGCATAGAAAAGGACCCCGTGCGGGCCGGGGTCCTGCTGCCTGGGGCACGCGATTGCATTCGGCCGGGGCCTACTAATCGGATCCGTCAGGCACACCCAACGCTAGCTCGACAGCGGTGCCTCCGCTACCGGGATACAGCTAGAAGGCTCTGATCCGGTTGGTCCACGGGCGTCCGCTGTGTGTCTTGATGTCCCCGGCTGCATGCGCGCGCTGCATGGCAAAATCGTCGTCGACACGGCGCATGTCGGCGTCCCCCTCAACGGCGCGTCGGCGTATGCCGGCGACGAGATCGGCTGTTTGGATGGCTGGCGACGATGTCGAATCGGCGTAGTACACGGTGGGGTGCAGCAGGAGCTCATGCGCCGTTGCGTAGGTGCCGACGGATTGGCTGGCGTAGGTGTCGAGCCCGTGGTCTGATCGATCCATCACGATGAGGCCGATTTCGGCACGATGTGCGCACTCGGCAGCGAAGTGCTCTGCGAGAATTCGCAGTTGGAGCGGCATCGTGGTCGTCGATGTCATGGAGTGATGCATCTTGGCCTTGTCGATGCTCACTGTGTATGCCGTGCAGTCGAGTTCGCGGACGGTTCTCAGGATCTCTTGGACGAGCAGCCGGTTTTTCTGTCGCTTCCATGAATTGGGTCGAATGATGTGCGTGGCCTTGAGCTCCCAGCTCGCCGGAGGCCCGCGGCCTGGGAACAGGCGAGCCTTGGTGCCGACAATGCGATGACTGAGCAGCGGCACGCGTGCCGACGGCACGGCAATGCCGCCAATGACGAGAGCGCCGCTGGCATGGTTCGGCGCTGGATGGCCCGAGTCGTCGAGGAACAGCAGACGCGTGGGCTGTGAAGGACTCATGTGGCGCTTTCTTGGCGGCACTGCAGTGGAGCCCGCGGTGTCGGCGGGCAGCGCTCGGCGTGACGGTAGTCATGGCTGGGCGGCGATGACCGACGATTTTCGAGGCTCGAACTGTCGCTCCGCTTCCGCCGGGTGGTTCTGTCGCCGACTACGTGCCGTTCTACTTCGCGGCACGCTCCCCAATGCTTTACTCCATCCACATGGGCGGTGTTCCGTCGTACCAAGGTGGTCAAGAGAAGATCGTGTACCTCGGATCGAGTATTGACACGATCATCGAGCAGGGACTGCGATTCGTGTTCACCGACCGCAATGCAGCGCTTGGCCAAGACCGAGAAACGAAGCCGTCAGGCATTGGCTGCGCTTACTACGGTTGGGGCCACTACCCCGGTAAGTGTCCAAAGCGACTGGTACTTCTGATGACGCGCTTCGTCGAGGCAAGCGGCAACCTGCTCGACGCCGATGTGGACGTGCTGGTCAACACCGTCAACACGGTCGGCGTCATGGGCAAGGGCATCGCGCTGCAGTTCAAGAATGCCTTCCCGGCCAACTTCAAGGCTTACGAGCAGGCCTGCAAGCGCAAGGAGGTCGTCCTCGGCAAGATGTTTGTGTTCGACAACGGCCAGCTCACCAGGCCGTGCTGGATCGTGAACTTCCCGACGAAAGGCCACTGGCGCTCTCGTTCGCGCATCGGCGATCTCTACGTGGGTCTCGACGACCTTCGAACCGTCATCGTCGATCTCAAGATCACCTCGATTGCCCTGCCGCCGCTCGGCTGTGGCAACGGTGGGCTGGATTGGGCGGAGGTGCAGCCGTTGATCAAGGACAAGCTCCAGGGACTCGATGCTGAGGTACACATCTACGCCCCCGCCGGGGTGCCGGCTGTGGCTGAAATGCAGGTGGCCACACCGAGGCCGACCTTGACGCCAGGGAAGGCGGCGTTGGTCTCGATGGTCGACCGCTACTCGGCTGTGGCTTTCGGAGCGTCGCTGATCGAGATTCAGAAACTCATGTACCTGCTACAGGAGGCGGGCGAACCGCTCAAACTCCGGTTCGAAGCGCATCGATACGGGCCCTACGCCGACAACCTTCGCCATGTCCTCAAGGCGCTCGAAGGCCACCATCTGCAAGGCTTCGGTGATGGCTCGGCGTCGGTCGACGCTGCCGAGCCGATTCGCTTGTTGGAAGGCGCTGCGGAAGAAGCGGTAGATGCACTGTCGGGCGAGCCGATCGTCGAGCGAATGGAGCGCGTGCTCAGTGCGGTAGAGGGCTTCGAGTCCGCGTACGGGCTGGAACTGCTCGCGACCGTGCATTGGGCTGCGACCAAGAGCGACGCGGGGCCAAGCCTTGATGCGGTGACTACCGAGGTGCAGCAGTGGAACCGACGCAAGCAGCGCATGTTCACCGCCGAGCACATTGAAGTGGCATGGCGCCATCTGCGGAACGAGGGTTGGCTGACTCCGGGTCCGGCGTCGCCAATCGAGTCCGCCGCTTGAGTCTTGCGGTGCTGGATTGAGAGCCCGAGACTGCGACATCGTCGACGCAGTCTGATTGTCTCAAGCGGCCGTAGCCTGAAGTCAATCCCCCCAGTTGCTTCGGTGGTTGGGTGCGGGGCCCGCTTCGGCGGGTCCTTGCGTTTTCTCACGGCTGCGGCTCGCGAGCACGCCGCGCACTTATGCCGGCGTTCGCGTCAGCTTGGCGAGGGACGAGTAGGGGGTCCCGTGGTGACCAGCGAGTCGCTGATCTTCTTCAGATCGCGGCACCACGCATGGACGTGTGTCCAGTCGCCCTGATGTCGATAGCAGGTGGGGTGGTGCTCCCTACGGCACGGCCTCGGCTGCCTCTTCGACGAGGCTGACGGAGAGGTCGTCAAGCACGCCTTCGGCTTCGGCCCACTCGCGGATGGAGGCCATGAGATCTGACAGATGGTCGGCGCCGCCGGCGAAGCCCAGATCGTCCTCAGCCCACCAGTTCGTGCCCTCGCCGGTATTTCGATGCACGCGCACCGCGTGCTTGTGCGTCTCCTGCGGCTCTGCGCCTAGTTCCATCATCACAGGCCGCAACGCTTCGCTACGGCAGCGATTTCTTCCTCGCCGAGAGGACTGACCTCCTCGTCCCATGCTTTAGGGAAAGCGTCGAAGGCCTCCTTGCGATCGTGATCGGTTGCAAGTCTCCGCAGCGCCTCGCGCACCGTGGCCTCTCGGCCGCCGAACTTGGGCGCGGTCGGTTCAAGGAACAAACGGTCCTCTTTGTCGAGCCGCACCCTCGCCCTCATCACGCCGCCGACTGTATTGGGCGCCAGCTCGCACAGTGCCCGACACTGTCCAAGTCCTGGGCCAGCGTGTGAGCAGCGATAAACTTGGGTGAACGGAGCAACTGATGGCCACCCGACCGAAGTCCCGTGACAAATCAGCTGCCGTCCGACGCCGCGGTCGGGCACGACCGGTGTACAGGCCGGCATTCAGCGACATACGCGGATTGCCGGCTCCGAACGCCAAGGCACCGCCTCCTCCGTCGTCTCCGCACGAGGGTCTTGGGTGAGCAAACGAGAAGGTCGGGCGCGCACCGCTGTCGCAGTTGTCACTGGCGTCGCCTAACCTGAGGCCATATCCCCCCAGCCGCTTCGGTGGCTGGGTGCAGGGCCCGCTTCGGCTGGCCCATGCGTTTTGACCATGCCTGTGGCTTGCGAATCTCTCTCGCAGTCACTCAGCACTGATGGAAGCTGGCACGGCAGGAGCCGAAAGGGGAATCTGCCGCTTCGGCTAATCTCAAGCGCCTGGGAGTTACACTGAACGAAAGTTCATAGAAGAGTTCGTAACATGTGTAACTCATGAACGAACAAGAGCGATCCGGGGGGCCGCTCAGCGAAGCGCTGGCTCGCGCTCGGCTGCGTGCCCACTTCACGCAGGAGGAGGTGGGTGCGGCGCTCGGGGTCAGTCGGGCGATGGTGTCCTACTGGGAATCGGGCACACGGAAGCCGAATGACCGGCAGTTCAGCGCACTAGCCCGACTTTACGGTGTCATGCCGGCAGAGCTGCTGGAAGGGCAGCTCGCAGGACCGGGATCCAACGACTTGGCGGGCTTGCTCCTGCGAGACGGCGACGGCATCGGTCCGAGCGGCGCCACTGGCCTCCGGGAGTTCGTCCAGCTCTTGGACCGGTTCGCTGAACTCCGCCGAATCGTCGACAAGCAAGCCGGGTGCCGCATCCAAAGCCCATTCGCTCATCGGCCGAGCCATACCAGCCGCGAGGACGCCCGGCGCAAGGCGCAGGAAGTGCGCGTCCATCTCAGCCTCGGCGCCGGTCCCATCGGGGACATCGACTCGGCGTGCGAAGCCCTGGGTGTCATCGTCTTCCAGACGCCGCTCGGGTCAGACCTGTACAGGGCTGCTACAGGGGCGTTCCTGCGGCATCCCGAGGTGGGGCTGTCGGTTCTCGTGAACCATGACATGTCCGCAGGCCGACGGTGCTTCGCTACGGCTCACGGGCTAGCTCACGCACTGTTCCACAGCCACGAGACCAACCAGGTGCTGTGCCGCGGCGTTGGCCCGCGCGAGAGCTTCGCCGATGCATTCGCTGGCGAGTTCCTGATGCCGAGTTCTGGCGTCCGTCGGCTCGCAGAGTTGCTCGGATTGCCGCGCCGCATCAGCGATCCGGCTGACATCGTCTATGTCCAGCAGTACTTCAAGGTGTCCTGGCCGACTGCGCTGGTTCGGCTTCGCCAGATGAACGCGATCACGCGAGACACCTACGCAGACCTGACAGCAAAGGGTTATCCGGGATCACTGGCTCGAGCCCTGGGGTATCCCGCCCATCCCGAGCCGAACGTCAGCGGCCCTGCGGTGCGACCCCTGCAGCAGTTCCCGCGTTCCTTCCTGCGGATGCTGCGCCAAACCGTTGTCGCAAGGCTCATGTCGCCGAACAGCGCTGCCGCATTCGCTGGGCTGGCAGTTCCCGACATCGCGCAGTTAACCAGCCAGCTGTTTGGCAGTCCTGAGCAGGAATCGCCACAGCTTGAAACGGAATTCCACGAGTTCGAGGTCACTGGTGTCGCCTGAAGCCTTGCCTGTATCAAGTCGTCGGCTTCAAACAGGCCAGATGAGGACACAAGCGTGGCGAATACATGCCGTAGTCCTCAGCCATTGCGGCGACTTAGCCTGGTCTGGAAGAGTCCGTCTCGGTTTCTCACTCTGCGAGAGAGGCGCTGAGGGTCTGCTTGCAGTCACGTTCGTCGGCGGTACGGCGCAGCGTCGCACGGAGGGTGGCAGTCCTGCCATCGAATGCGAGCAACAGCTGCTCCAGCACGGTCGGCCCTTCGCGCCAGATCCCGCAAGCTCTGCAAGGTCGCGGCTCGCAGGCGACGGGCGCTCAGGGGTAGCCGTGGACCCCGCCCGCGCTGGCTGGCTTCGGACGATGTGCGAGGGCCGCCAGCCCCGAACACCGAGGCATCGTCACCTCTGAAACAGCAACTGAAGGTCGCGGCCTGCTGGGTTCACCTTTGGTCTATCGGTTCGAAACCAGCCGGGATGCGACACTTGTCAGCTGGCGGTATCAGCAAGTCGATCTCACCGGGCTTCGGGGATGTGTCGCCATACAGCGCGGTTTGGGTAGCGGAGCTGAACGGTGCTGACAACGCGTATACACCGCGCTCACCTGCTATCTCCAATAGCAAGCTCTCTAAGACATTTCGTGTTCGTGGGCGTGCATCCGAACGCACGAGCCAAGTGCAATCCGCGGTGCAGATCTCGTTGGTGGCAGCAAATGCGCGACGAACCATCGCGGTGTAATTTTCGAGATGTACATACTTTTGTTGAGTGTGCCAAGTCGGCAAAGATGGTCCTTCGCCTAGCGCCCATAACCGAAGCCAACTATCCGTCCGATAGTCCGTTATGCCACTGTACGGAGGCGAGGTTACGACCAATTCGGCCTGTTGGCTCGATGCTGGCAGCGCCGCTGCTGCATCGCCGAGTCCTATATCGATAGCACGAGTCTCCGTCTGCTGCGGCAAACCCTTAGCATAACGCCACCGGATTTTGGCTTTCAGGAACTCCACCGGATCTAGGAGTGGTGCTGCCGTCAATCCGTGCTTCCGCCACCATTGAACGCAATACTTCGGTGACATCGCTTTGGAATGTCGCATCTGATTTGACAAGCCCTCGCCAAGTTTCGAGTGGAGGTAATGAACTAGGAATGCAGCTACGCACCTATCGATGGCATTCGTGCGCCACTTGAGAACTCGACGAGCAGAGTTAATATAGGCCAAGACTGCCGGACAAAATGCTAATGATTGGAAATCGTTCTCGGCAACTTCGTCGCCAGCGACGATCGCACCCTGCACTTCGCCAACGCGTTCTAGCAACACGCCAAGGTCGCTAGCCGGTGAAGTCTTGGTCATGGCGTACACCCAAGCAACCGGATTGATGTCGCAAGCGATCGAAGCGCGCCCTGTTACCATCGCAACATACGGCACCGTTCCTCGACCGCAGAATGGGTCCACGATCAACTGCCCTGGTTCCGTGAATCCGAGAATCGCATCCTCGGCGAATTCCAATGGGAACATCGCGTAATAGGGACCCAAGCGGGCCCAGCGACCCTCGGGCGTTGACGGACGCCGTGTCCATCTAGAAGGCGGGCATGCCATCAGGGAAGCATCGATCATCTTGAGCTTCCGAAGAACGAATCCAGCAATTGGCTGCCAACTCGCAGGGGGATGGCTGCATGAGCATGGGCTCGTACAAGTGGCGCAAAGCCGTCTTGATAGAGAAAGGTGCCAAGCTCGTCAAGTAGGTCGAGCACATCTACGATACGAGGAAACGCAGATTCTTCGACACAATCGGGATCGCGTCCATCTTCGTTGACTTGAGGCGTGGTGACGACGACATGCTGCCCACTATGTGACTTGTACATGATATGTCGACCGTAATAAGTGTCTTGGCCATGAAACTTCGCGCTCAATGGCCGAAGAACTATAGATTGGTGGATATACCCTTTGTCCGGCGTGAAGACGGTGCCGTTCGATATACGTGATCGCACTCCGCCAGCATCAGTCCAATCGAGGGTCGCCAAGTGTTCAACAAACATGCCCGTCTTTTCGACTCCCATCAGCAGGATACCGGGTTGGCCGCTACGCCGAATGTTCTGATTGATGCGCTCAATTTCCCGTTGAATATAGGCGCTGAGCCATGCGGGCATACCGAATATTGCCAAAGGACCGTCGAGTACGAAACCGGTGTCGCTGAAGGCCGAATGAGGTGCGTGCAATTCCAACCATCGCATGATGTTTAGGAGAGCGAGATGTTCAATAACCGCTTGCACAGCGGTGTACGCTTGCGCGCTGCTGCCATAATCCTCGAAACGTTCGTGTGCTCGCAGCCCGTCCGTTGGAAAAATCGGCTCACCGCACCCACAGGTTTCGATGGCGTCAGTCGGTATCACGCGACGCCCACATCCGTCGTTGGCACAGCTGATCTCCGTTGAGCTTCGGCTCGCAGTAATGCGCTGTAGCGTTTGCAAGAGCGTTTCGTGGCCCGACGCCAATGTCGCCTGTGATAAGTCTCGGTACACTGTGTACCGAAAGAACTTTCTTGGGCTGTCCGCGTAGCAGCTGCGCCCGATGATGTTACGTCCTGGCAGGATCGAACTCAGCGTCGAGTCGTGCTCTAGCTCGCGTATCACACGTGGACTCGGGATTGGATCGGTCTTCAATTTGCGCATCGCTTCCAGTTCCAAGAGGACAACGGCAAAGTTGAGCACGCACGCTTCCGCGCCAGGAAATCCGTTCTCGACAGCGTGTTGCACTGATGAGCCGTCGAAGGCCAGTAGCCGGCGGATCGGCACACGCTGGGACACGGGCTCAAGTATGTGGGGCAGTGACTGTGCTGCCGCGTGCTGCGATGTCTTGATTATTTCGGCATCGAATTCGCGTACCGCTCGGCTGTCCATTAGACGCGATATGGACAAGCCACGAGCACGCTCCCCCTCATACGGCATCTGTCTGCCCCTCTAGTGTCGTGGACACGGCAAATTTGTCGACCTGAACCGGTAGGGTAAAGCGGCTTGACCGAGTACGCATTCGCAGATATCCCACTTCGTTGACCGAGATTAGAGTGTCAGCAAAGTCCTCGAAGTCATTGAATTTCGCTAGTTGTCGAGTTTCGTCAGTGTTGTTGAGATGAGCGATAAACCAGTTCTCTGTATTCTTGAGGATGTTGGACTGGATCGACGAAGGCTCTTGCGTAGAATAGACCAATCCGATATTGAACTTCGCTCCCTCTTTGGCTGCCCTAACCCAAGGGCTAGTCAAGTCGTCATTCCCGCTTGGTAGCAGTGTATGCGCTTCTTCGACGTAGACGATCACAGACGGCGGCTTCGTTAGCTGGCCAGTCTCGGAGTCGGTCTTCGGTTCAGTAAAGGCCTTTTGTTGACTGGCAAACAGCGCCTGCATAATGCGTTCGCCAGCATTGCGGTTCATGTCTGGCGAGCCAATGGACTGATCGATGATCACTAAACGGCCAGCTTGAAGGTCCGACACGACATCTTGAACATAGTCACCGGTCTGTTCGGCATTGTGCCAAATCCGTGCATCGGAGGCCACATTTCGACCTCGGGTGTTATCATAGAACTTCAGCAAATCGAGCAACGGCTGATCTGCCCATGAACGAGCAATACCGTCTTTCGACTCAGATCTGCTTTGGTAATCTCGGTCGAATGCCTTGAATGCATCTGACTTGAACCAGTCTGCAAACGATGAGGCGAACTTATGCAAGCTGTCCCAATCAAGTCGGCTACTAGCAAGGCGGCCTACATGGGGAGCGAGGTCCGGGTCATTGCCCATCGCACCGCGTATTTTCTCGGAAAACAGGTTGGTGGTGTCTGGCGGATAATTTGGGGGCGCGAATCCGGCGCTGGCCAGAATTGATTGATAAATCAGAACCTGGCGACGAAAGCGTGTCCACCCCCCGCGATCTGTCGCATCTGGTGGCACCTTCAGCTCAAGCGCCACGAATGGTCGAATGTAGCCGCTGGATTCTCCGGCGAGATGATGATTGAGAATTTCCTTGCCCTGTTGCAGTCCGCGTAGCGCTTCTTCGGCCGCGGCTGTTCCCGGATGTTGGTGAGGCAGGGCAGCACCAAAGAAATTGAATTTTGTGATGCGACGATACTCGTCATAGGGGTGAGGGAACAACCCATACGTGGCCACACCCGAGCGTGGGTCGGATTCGCTGGTGGCGAGGTTACGAAGGCAGCCTGCGTCTTGCGGGTTATCGTTCGCATACTCACCGTTGGGATCGAAGATGAGTTGCCCCACACGTACCGATGGAGTGCTGTGGCGCAGTTGAAATACGGCCTGGGCAATTAGCTTGGCCGTATTGGACTTGCCGGTGCGCGTCATGCCGAACAGGGCAGTGCGTTGGGCCAGAAAGTCCTCGGACGTGATGACAACTCGTGCGCTATCAGACGGTGCCGAGGTTGCGTATCGAACTCTACCAATTTGGGCAGACGTCGCGTCCGACGTAGCGCGGCTTGCGGCGCGGAGAATCGCTTCTAAGGCCATTCCTGTCGGCTTATAAACCTTCATACCCTGGCCCGCATAGAAATTGTCAACGTCACTGTGAAACTGCCATGCGGGTGGATTCTCGCCCTGCGATTGCTCCAGCGAGCCAAGTACGCGACACCGAACCCCGGAGTAGCGCATCATGTCTTGCGTGAAGAGATCGGTGTTCTTGCGGTCGTCCCAATTGTCTGGCGAATCGGCGACTCGCTGCGCAGCATCAAACCGAGCTTGCTTGGCCTGAACATCGTTTGGCAGTGGCGACCCCTTGAGCACCCGCAGGAGCAGACATGTAGTAGGCGCACGAGAGGTGTCGCTGGTGCGGGCCGCGACAATGAGCGCGCCCTGCTGAACTCCTCCCACCCGCTGTTTCGCGCTGTCATGCACCAGGACAAGTGCATGGGAGTAGTCGAGCTCAATCACGTCACCGACCATGCGCCCCTCATTGAACAGCCGTTGTCGGTGATGCTCGGAGGCGATATCGCTCAGCGACCCTGCAAGGTCCTCGGGCGCTTGGTCTCGCGTCTGGTCGGGCTGATTGGTTGACATGGTCGAAATCCTTCCCGATTCGGGGTTGAAGGCAATGTCTAGCTTTCTGCCGTGCAAGCAAGCGGTTGCGTGTTGCTCGGTGGCTCAGGCCGCGAGCCAACAGGAGCCGATACTGGTTCGTATCTGGGCACAACGAGCGGAAGGCAGGCTGCCGCAGGCACCCGCTGCCGTGCTCCCAGATGCGCCCGGGGCCATCGACGTCGCTGAACGCTCCAAGCGTGATACCCGCGTCATCGCTGCAGCTTCCATCGCCTCGCTGCGCGAGAGCATGCAGATTCATGACGTTGCGAGCCAGCGATGACCTAAGGGCGTTGACGTGATGAGGGCCGTCGCCCGGATGGGTATGCGAAGCATCCCACCACGTTAGGAGGGAGGTGGCACAAGAATGCTCAGATTTTCTCGGCTTGCTAGGTCGGTGGTACGTCTTGTGCAACCGCAAGGTCGTCCGTGGCCGGCGAAACCGATTCCCGGCGATGGTGACATGGCGCAGAGCAGGACTCGCCAACCGTCCTGAACCTTGACGCGCATGCGAGTCCAGGCCTTGCGCCACGGCACTGCTACGGCGGGTGCCTGGTTGGTGACCCAAGGGACCCGACACTCCGGCAAGTCGGGTGAAGATGGCCCGCCGGCACTCTTGGTATTTCG
>JGI24792J26632_1000754_pt1 | contig 21115 bp, 15 predicted proteins | sample MesohylBB_FD_26632 | JGI IMG/M metagenome (IMG submission 26632)
TGCCGGAGACAGCAAGCGAAATGGAAGTTTTGGATAGAATCATGTGTGTCGGCGAACCGCATGTCTTTAGCCCCTTGGTTCGGCGTTACGTTGAACATCCAAAAATCTGTGAAGTCCTCCGGGTGATTGTTGGGGCACATATCCCGTTTTGGGATGGTGGTGTGAAATGTATGCAGTCAATGATGTTAGGCAAGGTCCCCGGGCATACCGGTAATCCATGGCATCAGGACGAACACCCTATTCCGACGCGTGATCGATCGCTACTCGGCGCGTGGATTACATTAGATGATGCCACAATTGAAAACGGCTGTCTCTGGGTTTTGCCCAATAGCCACCGCCGTGGTGTAATTTATGACCGCTTCCCACACGACAAACGCCATGAATTCGACAGTTGTCACGAAGCAGCTGGCTTCGATGACACCGACGAAATCCCGATTGAGATGCCAGCCGGTAGCGTCCTCTTTTTCAACGGCTATCTTTTACACCGCTCGAAAAAGAATCGAAGCGACACATTCCGACGTATCCTTGTGAGCCACTACTGCTCAACAGCATCGTGGTTAGGGTGGAAGGGACAGCGAAATTACCGTGGTATTATCACCGTTGCTGGTGAAGACCCGTACATNGATGAAGGGCAGGTTACGCCAAACGTCTGGGCGCGATGGGAATAGTATGAACAATGCACCTGACCGAACCGCAAGGAAAATTAAAAAAGGCTTCTTGTTTTCTTTGTAGAAAATCTGTAGTCCGTAATGAAATGGAGGACAGATATACGNAAACGCCCTGCGTAAGCTAAACANACCTGACCGAACCGCAAGGAAAATTAAAAATATGAAACTGACAGAACATCAAGTGAATTTCTTCAATACTTTCGGCTATCTCGCGATACCGGGCATGTTTTCGCCAAGCGAGATGGAATGGGTTATCGAAGAATTTGAAATATCGATTCAGGAATTTGGGGGCGGCAAAGATCATGATGGAACACGTCGCACAATGTTCGGCGGTCCGATCGAGCATCGCCCTCGACTCTGTACCCTCCTTGATGATGAACGTATTAAGGGACTCATCGGCGGTGTACTTGGTGAAGACTTCAACTACGCTGGAGGCGACGGGAACTATTACGCCGGCGATACCGGTTGGCATCCTGATGGAGGCTGGGGACGGCTCTTCGCNTGTAAGGTGGCATTTTACCTCGATCCTTTGACGAAAGACACAGGATGCTTACGTATCATTCCCGGTAGCCAGAATCCGGCACACTTCGTCAGAGCCGGAAAGATTGATCCGAATCAATCAGAGGCATTATACGGTATACCGCCGCGCGATTTTCCAACCAGTATCGCGTTGGAGAGCACACCCGGTGATGTCGTAATTTTCAACCACGATACCTATCACGCCGCGTTTGGTGGCGGAACCCGACGGCGGATGTTCACGATGAATTGCACACAGCATTGCACATCCGAATCTGATTTGGATACATTGCATCAGTACTTGAGTGTCCATTCAGCAGGCGGATATAAAATTGAGACGGGTGCTGGGATGTATTTCCCAACAATGGTTGATACTGCGGACGCGGGACGACAAATCCATCTCCAGCAATGTAGCGACATTCATGACGAACTGTTTCCGCAGTATGCTCGGCGTTCGTAGGTTTTGCGTTTCTGTTGCAATCCCTATGCTTTTGTGATATTCTATAGTATAGACTCACACTACAAGTAGGTCCTCCAAGGTTGCAAATCCGTATTAAATGAAAAGCATGTTTCTCGTTTCACTTTCATTTAACAAGCGTTTAGGGCGCATTGGTAGAAATGTTATCTCCGCAGCATTCATCTGTGGGATAAGCACGCTTTGTGTTGCCGCACCGCCAAAGGCGCGCACCCACTTGCCATCAAGTTCCATTGCCGTGAGCGATGATGCCCTTGCGACCTTCTTTAATCCATCCGGACTTGCCGCAGTCCACGGTCTAAACCTGTACTACCTCCGAACATATCAAAGCGATTGGGCAGGCGATGATGCTTTCTTTCTGGCTGTCCCCGGCGCAGGTTTCGGTATAGAATTCGGTGCCGCCGATGCCGATACCGACTTCACGCGCTATACATTTTCGGGTGGATATCACCTCGGAAATGCCCTTTACTGGGGAACAAGTTACAGTTGGATGAATTCGGACGATGAAGCATACGACAGATTCCGTTCACTCTCCATGGGTTTAATGTATCGGCGACGTTATTTCTCAATTGGCGCAGCGGCACGCGATCTCAATCGCCCGAAATTGCTTGGAGAAAAACTCGGACGCACCTATGNTTTAGGGTTAGCACTCCGTCCGGGGACATGGCGAACAACACTCTCAATTGACCTGCAGAAAACACAGGGGATTGAGGGTGTGGAACTCCGTTATGCCTTGGAGGTCCGCCCTATTCGCGAATTCATGCTCCGCGGCACCGTAAATAACGACCTGAGTTTTGATGTCCGTTTCGGTATAAATATCGGAAATTGGGGATTTGGAACGGGCAACGCCTTTGACAATAATCGAGAAGCATGGTCGGGTGTCGGGTATTTTCATTTTTCCAACGCCCCCAAAACCAAATCGATACCCCGCCGTAAGACGTTCCTGGATCTACCGATGCGTTCCCTCAAACAGGTCCTACCTATCGCAAAATGGGATGATGATGTTGCTGGAATTTTGGTCCGTATAGACGGAAGCGGCTACGGTATTGCCCAACTTCAAGAGATGTCGGATGCCATCTTGGATTTTAGAGAATCGGGACGCGTGGTTTTCTGCTACCTCTCTAATTGTTCCACCGGCGACTACATGGTCGCATCTGCATGCGACGGTATCCTGATTCAACCGTCTGCTGAGGTCCGGTTAATTGGTATACGCACAGAACATTCCTTCTACAAAGGTGCGTTAGACCTGCTCGGCATTCGAGCGAATCTTGAGCATCTCGGCGAGTACAAATCCGCATCCGATGCATTCACACGGCGCGATATGTCCGAAGCACACCGCGAGATCCAAAACATTATTTTAGATGATCTCTATGATCAACTCGTAAGCGCCATCGCAGAAGGGCGTGGATGGACGCGCGAAAGTGTCAGAAAACGTATCGACGAAGGGCCTTATACAGCGCGTCAAGCCTTTGCCGTTGAACTGGTGGATAGGCTCGTCTATGAAGATGAATTGCTTGATGTCGTAACCGAACTCACCGATACCAGAACCGATTTGGTGCCACTCAGCGAATACGTAAGAAGCGGACTGTATCCACAAGATTGGCAGGTGCCACAACCCAAGGTCGCAATCATTAAGGCTGAAGGATTGATGTTGACGGGCGATAGTTTTGTCGATCCGTTTATGGGTACCCAGGTGATGGGAGCGGACACAATCACACGTATTGTCAAGGAAGTAAAAGATGACGATTCTGTAAAAGCAGTTGTGTTACGAATTGACAGTGGCGGTGGGCTCGTTGTCGCCGCTGACACTATATGGCGTGAATTAGTGCGACTTAAAGAAGTTAAGCCACTCGTGGTGTCAATGGGGGATGTAGCGGCATCAGGAGGCTATTACATCGCGGCTCCCGCAGATACGATAGTTGCTGAACCCGGAACGATTACGGGGTCTATCGGCGTTATTGGCGGTAAGTATAGTTTCAAGGGGCTTTATGAGAAACTCGGTATCCATAAAGAGATTCTCAAACGGGGACAGCATGCTGATTTTTACACCGATTACGGGGACTATCCGCTTGCTGAAAAAGCAATCGTACAGAAGCAGATTAAAGAAATTTATGACGATTTCACTGAAAAAGTTGCTCTCGGACGAACCGAGCTAACAGTCGAGGATGTAGATAGACTTGGACGGGGGCGCGTCTGGTCAGGCAGACAGGCAAAGGAAAACGGGCTTGTAGATGAGTTAGGCGGTTTAAGTCTCGCAATCGCAATCGCGCGAGAACACGCAAAATTGGGAGAAAAGTCGGTTGAGATAATTGAATTTCCGAAAAAAACGTGGATGTCGGAACTACTCAGCGGCCTCGGAGTTCCATTCGTCTCGATGTGGGAAGGAATTGTAACCCCGAATTCTTTTAAGAACATTGTCCCGCAGGTTTCCTCTGTAGGAGACCTGCGGATGGAGGACAGGGGTGTGGGAGTTGAGTCTCAGTTGGAGTTTATTACACAGTACGGTGGCTTGAGCACCACCGCGAGGCTTCTAAACATAATCAGAAAGCATCGGTTGTTTCTTCTCATGCCTTATCAGATAAGTTTAGGTAATTAACAAGAGTGTGTCAGAATTAAAATCGTAGAAGTTGATGCTTCGGAGTTAGGTTAAAATGCTCTTTGCCAAGAACTACACGACACTACGTCGCAAGATGGTTCGGAACCAGATTGAAGCGCGTGGTATCTACAATCCGCAAGTGCTTGCTGTTATGCGAAAGGTGGAGCGGCACCTATTTGTAAAACCGCAATACCTCAATGTGGCGTATCAGGATGGAGCGTTACCAATTGATTGTGACCAAACGATCTCACAACCGTATATTGTTGCATTGATGACAGACTTGCTGGAACTCACTCCAACTTCAAAAGTTCTTGAGATCGGAACGGGGTGTGGTTATCAAACGGCGATACTGGCAGAATTGGCAGGAGATGTTTATTCTGTTGAGATTATATCCGGACTTGTCAAAAGTGCGAAAGTGCGATTAGAGGCACTCAACTATCGAAACATTCATCTCAGAAAAGGAGATGGGTATTACGGTTGGCAAGAACACGCGCCTTATGATGCCGTGCTTGTCGCTGCCGCACCTATGGACGTGCCGGAACGACTCATTCAGCAACTCAAACCAGGCGGTAGGATGGTGATTCCTGTCGGTGGTTCTGAACAAAATCTCCTTTTAATTCAAAAAGGACTTCAAACTGATGAGAGTTCGATACAATCTCTCGAAACGACTGAGATTATCCCTGTCCGTTTTGTGCCGATGACAGATGGACTGAATTAAGTGGGAAAGGCTTGTAACCCCGAATTCCACTGAGTTGATACTGGGGCACTTTCAAGGCATATCTTCAGGAAAATAAGATAAATAATCCTAAAAAATATATATCACTATGAAGGAAATAATAGATTGAAGCATATATTCTGTCTAATTCTACTCATCGCGTTGCTTTTTCCAGCTGTCGCCGCGGCTGCATTCAATAATATTGGTGTTGGCGCGAGACCGTTAGGTTTAGGTGGAGCCTTCGTCGCGCTTGCTGATGATAGCAACGCCGCAGATTACAACGCTGCAGGATTAGGTTATATTGATGAGGTCCATCTCGCTGCTACGCACGCACAACGCTTTAGGGGGCTCATTACCTATAATGCCCTCAGTGGTGTTATTCCGCTTGGAAGAATAGGGTCAATTGGGGCGGGTTTCGGGGACTTGGCAGAAGATTCCGATGTTTACCATGAACAGACGTTGCGTCTCTCTTATGGAAATGCCCTTTTCAAACAATTCGCGATCGGTGCGAATCTGAAACTCTTCCGGACCTCTTTTGACGCGGCAAACGAATTCGTCGCAGAGAATCCGTATTTCGTCAAAACCTCCAGTTCAGCTGTTTCTTTTGATCTCGGTGTAATTGCAAAACCCTTCCAGAGTCTGAGCCTGGGGGCGTCAGTAGAGAATCTGCTTCCCGCCGATATGAGCATATCTGACACTCAAACAGATTCGGTGCCGTTAAACATTCGTGCTGGTTTGGCATACAGACTTGCGTCTATCGCGGAGATGAGTGCACAAGGTGCCGCAGTCAGCAATTTGTTGAAAGGCAGTCTTGGGAGTCTTGAGGTAGCGTCTCGCAATGGCGAAATTTATATACGCACAGGAATGGAAGTCTGGTTGAATAACTCCATCGCCGTTCGTGGTGGTTATGGTGTGAAAAGTGGAGGGAGTTCGGCAACGACTCTGAGTTTCGGTGGAAGTGCTAAACTTCCAATCAGTGGTACTGCCCTCCAACTCGACTATGGGTTCCAACTGCTAAGTGGGGATTTTCACGACAATACAACACAGCGGTTCTCCCTTAATCTGTTGCTTTAATAGGTGTCGGTCGTCGGTTGCCAGCAGCCAGTAGCGAGATTTGCGTTAGATCCAAACCCATAGCCTGCAACAACGGCGCAGGCGGATCTACGGAAATAAACGTCAAGGTGCTAAGCCCCTGACCGAACCGCAAGGTATAATTAAAAGATGAAAAACACATCTATTGTTTTGATACTTATCGGTAGTCTGCTCTTGGTCTCCGCTAACGGTTATGGAGCGGTTACTTCTGTGGGAGAGATTAACGTCGTAGGGCAAAAGGAAGGCATTGTTCCTGCTACTTCGACTGTGCCGCTCATCGTGACGCTCGTAATTGATCGGTCATTGGCAGAGCCGGGCGAAGAAATTAAAATTATTGAAATCATGATGCCGCTTGGATTTCTAACCCAGTTGTCCTATTTCAAAGGCATCTCGCGTGACGGAAACCAAATTGTAGCAAGGGCGGTAGCCTCTGGCGGAAGTATCCTACGTGTTGAACTCGCAGACGCTATCGTTGATTTTCAGAATTCGCTCTATGAAATTGTCTTTGAGTGTCAGACACCCAATACACTTATCTTGGAGGCAACTTTCAGAGTACGCTTACGCAATCTGCAAGACGGTCCCATCGGTGAATTTATCCGACCCGGGCAGGCAGACGGAAAGCTCAACAACGACGATTTTACCTTACAGGTCATTCCGAATGTACCGCCTGACCCAGTTATAGGCTTTATCGCTGAAGCCGATGAAACGGGAGAAAACGATGTGACCCTCCGTTGGCAGAAATCAGAAGATCAGGATGTCAGCGGTTACCTCATCTACAGAGACAAAGACGATTCTACTATTAATATCGAAAATCGTTCGTCAACCACGTTTCGCGACGTAAACGTTCCTCCGGGAAGCCATACCTATCAGATTACCGCTTACAAAACGCTTTTCCTGCAATCGGAACGCTCACCGATACAAACAGTAACTGTATCACCGGATACTGCTGCACCGGAGCCACCGACGATACTGAGTATCACTCCTTCAAGCGATGGTGTCGAAATTTTATGGAAGCCGAGCGACAGTCGTGATGTAACAACGTACCGAATTACCGAAGGGCTTACCACACTCGCAGAAATCAATGAGTTGAAAACAGAATATAAATTTATTGATGACCGCCCGCTACCTATCGGCAGTTTTACTTATACTGTCATCGCCATTGACGAGGCAAATAACGAGTCCGCCCCCATAGAAAAAAGGCTTCGTATTTTTGATAAGCCTTACCCGAACCCTTTTACACCGCTTTCTCCAGACGAGGATTTCAATCAGGTAGTCTTTCCCGCTCGCACACTCGAAGAAACATCGGGTGAATTCACAGTGCTCATATTTGACATTGACGGAATGCTCGTGAAGACTCTGACCGCATTACCCGGTGAGACGGAGTTGATTTGGGATGGACGCGATGAAGCCGGTGAAATTGTGGAAAGCGGCGTTTATGTCTATCAACTTCAAGTGGGAGAGAGTTTTAAGACAGGGACTTTAATTGTTGCGAAGTAGTAGATGTACGTGATATTAAAACGTATCCTCGCAATGGGATGGCATTTTAATTTTTTCTGTGTAGGGTCCCTATTGCTTTCAACGTTCCAGTCCGTTGGGGGCTTGGGAAAAATTTGTTGACTTAATTTTCAATTCAGAGTTATATTATAATTTTATTAGCAAGTTGCTGGCTTGTTAAACTGCCCCGTGCTTTATAACGGCAAGTTTTTGGAGATATGCAAGCTGCCCCAAAAGAATCTGCTGTTAACACACATTTTTATGAATAAAGGAGAATAACAATGAACAGGCTTGAGTCACGCCTACTGACAGGAATAATACTACTCGCGACCCTCGGTATTTTGGGGACCGTTCTACCGGCGTTAGGAAATTGGAGCATTTTACAGGAACGCGACCCAGACGTTCGGGATTACATGTCAATCGCTTTTACAGACAAGAGTACCGGTTGGGTAGTTGGTGCCGCATCCTTTGAAGACTTTGAAAATCCCGGTTTCATCGGATATACCATGGATGGTGGTAAAACTTGGCAAAAATCGGAAATCAAAATCCCTGCTGATTTAGCTGAACTGTACTTCCTTGATGATAAACATGGTTGGGCTGTTGGCGCGAACGGGACAATCGTTAGCACGACCAACGGCAGAGACTGGGAAATGCAAACCAGCAAGGTTGGTAACGGACTTAAAGGCATCTATTTTGCGAATAAAGAAGTTGGGTACGCAGTGGGTGAAAGCGATACCATCCTCTCTACAGAAAACGGCGGGCGTACATGGAAAGTTCTTCAAGGTGGGCAACTCGGTGCGATTGGCGATGATGACGCAAATATGTACAACGCAATTCAATTTCTTGACGAAGAAACCGGATGGATTGCCGGTGTCCGCGTGAGTCCCAGTACACAGGGTCAACATGCATTGATTCAGAAAACGATGGATGGTGGACAGACGTGGGTCACACAAAGTACCAACAAAGAGGATATTCTTGAAGACATCTTTTTCCTTGATGCGTCAATGGGCTGGGCTGTAGGTGAAAATGGTATAATCCTTCATACTACTGACGGCGGTGAATCGTGGACGGAGCAAATGAGTGGAACAGAAGAAACACTACGAAGTGTTGGCTTTGCAGATGAGAAGAACGGCTGGGCTACAGGTGGCGACTTTGGAGTCGGTGCTATTCTACGTACCAGTGATGGTGGCGAAACTTGGGAACTTGAAGATTCCAGGGAAAAACTGGTCAAGGTTTTTGTGCTTGACGGGCAACATGTCTGGTTAGCGAGTTCCACTGGTGCTATAATGCAGGCAGAATAAATAGTCGTCAGCAGTCGGTTCCATCAGCCATCAGTTCTTCTCTGAAAACTGATAACTGAAAACTGATAACCATTAGCGAGGTATAATTTTGGAAGTATCCACATTCGCAACGCGGATGAGTCGATTAGGCACGGAATCCGCATTTGAGGTCTTAGCTAAAGCCAAACAGTTAGAGGCACAGGGCAAAGACATCATCCACCTGGAAATAGGACAGCCGGATTTTCCAACACCGATTAATATTATTGAAGCAGCGTATAAAGCAATGAAGGACGGACATACCGGTTACTGTCCATCTGCNGGTGTACCGGAGTTTCGCGAGGTCGTCGCACAACATATAACCGAGACGCGTGGTGTTACCATACACCCTGACGAAGTCACAGTGACACCCGGAGCGAAACCTATTATTTTTTTCACTATTTTAGCGTTAATCGATGATGGTGATGAGGTAATTTATCCCGAACCCGGGTTCCCCGTCTACGAATCTGTTATCGACTTCATCGGCGGAAAAGCCGTACCGCTACACCTTCGCGAGGAGGTAGACTTCCGGTTCCGGCTTGAAGATCTTGAGGCGGCAATCTCTGATCGGACGAAACTGCTGATTCTCAACTCACCTCAGAATCCTACAGGTGGAACGCTGACGACTGAAGACCTTGAGGCAATCGCAGAACTTGCACAGAAGCACAATTTTTATGTGTTGACAGATGAAGTCTATTCCCGCATTCTCTATGAAGGTAAACACGGCAGCGTCCTTAGTCTGCCGGGCATGAAGGAACGGACAATTCTGATCGAAGGGCATTCTAAAACATATGCAATGACAGGATGGCGGTTGGGTTACGGGATTGCCCCTCAAGCGATTGCTGATAAAATCACGCAGTTAACTATTAACTCCAATTCCTGTACTGCCACCTTCACACAACTCGCTGGGATAGAGGCGTTAACAGGACCGCAAACCTCTGTTACTCAGATGGTTTCAGAATTCCAGAAACGACGCGACGCAATTGTAGATGGACTGAATGCAATTGAAGGTGTCAGTTGCATCAAACCGCTCGGTGCCTTCTATGTGTTTCCCAACGTTACGCAACTGCCGATTTCATGTGAAGCGCTCGCTGATTATCTCATGGAGGAAGCAGATATCGCCTTATTGCCTGGTACCTCTTTCGGCAAATATGGTGATGGTTACCTTCGTCTTTCGTATGCCAATTCGTTAGATAATATCCAAGAGGCATTGGACAGAATGGAAACTGCAATCTCGAAGTTGTAGCCAATAGTTATCAGTTACAAGAGACTTCAGTTAACCGAAAACCTTTCTGTAGCATAGGAGACCACTGGTCTCCTGTGCATCTTCGAAGTTAAAAGAGGACTTCGGATTTGCGAAACTCCCTTAACTGAAGACTGAAGACTGAAAAAGTGAAACCCGTTTAACCGAAAACTGAAAGGGTAGCCTGCAACATCGGCGCAGGCGGATATGAGGAACACACGTCAAACTCGAAACGTCCGGTGTTCCTCTGCAAGGTATAATTAAAAATGCCTCCTACTTTTAACCGAAAAGTTACCGCGCGAATCCCAGCAAGCACAACGAATCTGGGACCTGGATTCGACGTGTTAGGGCTCGCTCTCCAGCTCTATAGCACAGTTACGTTAGAGTTTTCTGAAACCGACAGTCTTTCTGTAAGCGGCGTAGATGCCGATAAAATACCAAGTACGCCAGCGCATGTCGCGTTTCAAGCGGTAGAACTTGTTTTCCACCGAAGCGGATCGAAACGCCCAAAAGGCTTTAAATTGCAGATAGAAAATGGAATACCTGCAATTCGTGGTCTGGGCGGCAGTGGAACAGCCATTCTTGGCGGGTTGCTCACTGCCAACGTGCTCTGCGACACCCCATTTTCTCACCCAGAACTTCTCAACTTTGCGACAGAACTGGAAGGGCATCCAGATAACGTTGCCGCCTCATTGTATGGTGGACTCGTCGTTTCAGCACAGGAGGATGCTCAGGTTCATACCGTTCAATTAGAGTGTCCATCCGTCCTTTCGATTGTACTGGCAATTCCTGATTTCCCCCTGTCAACAGAGCAAGCACGAGGGGTGTTACCAACGTCGGTCGGTTTTGCAGATGCAATCTACAATACAAGCCGGAGCACACTGCTAATTGCCAGCATTGCCACGAGGCAATTTGAGATGTTACGTGTTGCAATGAAGGATAGGTTGCATCAACCTTACCGTACTTCACTGATTCCAGGATTTGATGATGTGGCAGAAGCCGCTACCACCGCTGGCGCACTTAGCGTCGCATTGAGTGGAGCAGGACCAACTATTGCAGCCTATTGTCTGGAGCACACGGAGCAGGTTGCTGAGAAGATGCAAAATGCCTTCAAAAAGCACCAGATTGTGGCGGATATTAAAATTTTAAAGCCGGATGCTCATGGAGCGAACGTTTTTTAGCGTTTGCGCGGAAACCTCATGTCTGTAGAACAAAGTGTGTAGTTCGTAATGAAATGGAGAACGGATATAAGAAAGGCATGTCAAGTTCTAGTGGAAACACCCAAGCAAAAACACCCACGTTGTTTAACCGCAAGGAATAATTAAAAAATGTCAAATTTTCATGCGGAAAACATCGCATCAATACTGAATAAATTCGACTCCAATATGGATCAGGGGCTGAGCGCGGAAGCCGTTCAGAAGGCGAAAGCGCGGCACGGTAAGAACGAGGTGTCCCCAGAGAAAAACGCGTTTCCTTTTAAAGCGTTTCTGAAGTCGTTGCTCACGTGGCGTGTGATTGTTTTGGCAGTCGCGACAGTCATCCTTAGCATTGCCTTAGTCAACGGTACGAACGGCGTTACGCTCCATGCAGTAAGCGTTGTCGGAGCAGTCTTGGTTATTCATGTTGTATCCGCATACATGATGGAACACCGCATTCGCAGCCGCGATATCGACCATAATAGACGCATGGTGCATAGTATCAAGGTTATTCGACAAGGAAAATTGGATGCGTGCGCGCCAGAGGACATCGTGCCTGGGGACCTGCTCCCTTTCAGCGCGGGGGACTATGTGTCTGCTGATGCCAGGATCATTGAATCAGAAGGTCTTATGATTGACGAGTCCGTGCTCTTTGGCACCGAGGAGCCTGTGCAAAAGGTAGGGGTGGATATTCCAGATAGTACTGTACCGCCTCAAAAACAGAAAAACATGGCGTTCGGTGGGACATACGTTGTAGCAGGACATGGACTTGCAATCGTTGTGCAGACAGGGAGGCAGTTGGAAATATGGAAACAACGCCCGGATGCCCGTCCAACGTTCGTCGCGAATACCCTCGCTGAAAATGAGACGAGAGGTTTATATACCAGTATAAAAATTGTAGGTCTGGTCGTGGGTAGCGTGGCTGTCGCAATCGCGTGGTGGTTTGAATATCAGAATCATGCCACCGATTGGCAATCTCTAATCCATTTAGGAATGCTATTTGCTATCGCGTCTGCTCCGCAAGATGTGATTGAACTGCTCCGTTTATTCTTTTCTAAACACGCCCAAAGATTGTTGGAAAAAGGGGTGGTGCTACGAAATTCACGTAGCCTTGAAAAACTGAGTCGCATTACCACTTTTTTTGCTAATGAAAACGGGGTTTCCACCACACGCTCACTAACGATTTCAAGTCTTTTCGTTGATGAACAACTCGTTGATGGTAAAACATGGAGTACATGGTTAAATTCTCTCAAAGAACTGACCCCGGCAGAGCGGCAAAAAGCTATTGAAGCAATGTCACCTGGCGGAAAAATTCCACAGGGTGCCCCACACTTAGTGTTCACAGCGGGGCTGGGGGCTTCTGATGGGCAGGATACGGACAGTACCGACCTCTTTAACACACAGACAACTTCAGAGGTTTCCATGTCTTCTGAGATGGAACTGTCCCCCCAGATCGCCATCCAAAAGGATGTGAAAAAACTCGGCTACCAACTGGAAAGTGTGAAGACTCGACTTCCCTTAGTGAACACGTATTCCTTCACCCATAACTACCCCTATCAAATGCAAGTGTTTGAGTCGGCACCCGAAGATTATCTTAATATCATCTTTGGAGATGCTCGAACAGTGCTTGACACCTGCGGTTATGTACTCATTAATGGCGAAGTTACACCGCTATCAGACGATAGGTACGAAATGTATCATGAAATCATTGACTATCTGATGAGTACGAAAGCACAAGTCTATGGCGTAGCCTTTCATGCCTCTGATGTTATTTTGAAACCGCAGGAAATGGAATACAATCCCATCTTTTTAGGGTTTATCAGTTTTTCTGCCAACAATGATGAACGGACGAAGGCAATCCTGAAGTCCAGCCTTGATACTGGACTTAAAATTATCCTCATTGCTGAAAGCGAGGAGCAAGAAACGGTCGATCTTGCGAAGGATCTTGGGCTGGTCCACAATCGGAAAGCAGTGGTGTCAAGGGAGGAACTTGACAATGTCTCGCGTGAACAACTCGATAGTGAAACAGCAAAATGGATTGCGTATTCGCAACCAACGTGGCATCAGCGTCGGAATATTGTCCTCAGTTTAAAACGTCAAGGACATGCAGTAGGATTTCTGGGGCAAAGTCGGGAAGACCTCCGAGCAATGACCGTTGCGGATATTACCCTTGCGAATAGAGTCGATGCATCACACGTTGTGCAAGCCGCAGCCGATGGACTCATTAACAACGGCGGTTTCCAAGCTGTAAGGGATGTACTGCTTCATGCTCGCGAGGCGTACCATAACGCCGCCGGTTTTCTACGGTGGAACTTCTCTTGTACACTCTCCCTACTCCTTACGCTGACATTCGGGACGGTANTGCACTATCTCTATAAGATGCCTATGCCGTTGACATTAACACAGATAATTTGGACCCAATTTCTCCTGACCCTATTACCATCATTAGTTATAGGCACGGAACGGATATTTGCTGATGAAAAGCATCACCGTCCCTCGTTGTTTTCGGCATCGCGCTTCCTTTCAAAAATGACAGGTGTGGACATCGTTTGCCGCGCTGTGACTATCAGTCTGATGACAATCATTCCGTTCTTCTTTATCCTGTGGCGTTCGCCTGCATTGTCCGACGCATTCGGTGTTTCGACGTTAATGACAGATGTCCTTTCCATTGGAGATATAGAGGATCCAAATGCTCTGGATATTGCAATCGCGCGAACGGCAGCGTGTACCACGCTTATTTTCACGCAGCTATCTACATGCTGGCAAGCTTTACGTTATCCATGGGAACCACTGGTTCAGAGGGTGCTCGCGAACTCCCGTCTCATCATTATTTCACTTGTCATTATAGCACTCCATTTGGCGGTGCTCTATGTTGAACCTGTGGCACAATTTTTAGGAATGACGCANCTGAAATGGGAATGGCAATGGACGCTCCTGTTTAGCCTAACACTGCTTCTATTACCGCTGAATTTGGCAATNGGTTCGCGACCGGATGATGATTAACCTGCTATACCCAAAANCCGTAAGTNGGAATACCCGCGATAATCCCTAAAATTGTCCAGAGACTCCCGATTGTAAACTCCCCTAAGATTAGCCCTAAGAAGAAGGGGGCTATCTTGCGATGCCGAACGACGCCGCCGTACTGAAGAATAAGCCATTTGATTAACCAGCTCATAAAAAGGCAACTCCACGTAACATTCATACCCCAGCTTGTAGAGATAGCGAACCCCGCAGGATGAAATGGCCACCAAACGAATCGCATCCGAAAGAACATCAGCACTGTTGTCAGTAAAAAACCGATGCCCATAAATCCACTTTCGGGGATAAGTGTCTCTTCTGAGGCTTGCAACCACCCCGCAAGACGACGATACGGCTCTATCCCAAAAGCACTCAAGGAGGGCCAGTATGCCCGTATCTCCATGCCTAATCGATAGCCTCGGTCGATTAACGCCCAAAAGCCTGCCAACGACCCCAAAATGGTCGCTAATGTTAAGGCAAAAATGATACGATTCATCTTCATGTTTGTCCGTTCCATGATTTTGAAGCCTTCAAGTTGGTGTGGCATCGGATGACTTCGATGTGCCCGATTGATGAACCAAAACATCGAAAACATAACAAGGTTGTCTCTCCCCAATCGGCGTGTCCCGACGGTGCGAGTTAAAATTTCATCAGGACCGGAATAGTGTAGGTCATGCACAGGCGTGCCTAACTCGGCGCGCATCCGAGTTATGGCGATAGAGATCATGTAATAAATTACGAAGAAGGCAAACATCACCCAAAGCTCAGCTCCGCCATAATAGCAAAAGAGCACAAGGAATGCCATCACTGCGATAAGTCCAAGCGTCGCGCCGCGATATGACATCGGTTCTTGTGCGTTGTTTCCTGAAACCATGCTTGCGGTATCTTTTTCTTGAGTATTCAATCCGAGAACTGTTTTTGCAACGTGCAACAGGTGTCTGCGACTTGCCCAGATAGCTAAAACGCACAACGCAAGGTAACCACCAGATGCCTGCTCGTTCATGTAAGGAAAACGGGGTAGGCTACGCAGTCCAAGGGCGGCACCGAGAACCCGCATAAACCGCCAATACCAAAAGAAAAACCAGCAGGAGAACGAAAGGTCAAGGGGGATAAAGAAACCGAGCCCGATTGCAAAGGGATAGAGTGAAAACGGAATTCTTCCCATAGCGTTCCAAGGGCTGTCCGTAAAAATTTGGAAACTTCGCACACGTGTCCGTAGTTCAGGTAAAATCGGATACAGAAAGTTGACACCATTCCACAGAGCAAGCGCAGCAGCAATCCCGAAACCGAGCCACATCAATTTATTCTGAAATAGGCGATTCTGTGGTGTTTCTGTNAATTGGAGTGGGAGTTGGATTATTGGGTAACTTAACTTCTCATGTTCAATCCATTGTTTACGAACAATTATATTGATGCAAAGCATGCCGAAAACCAACACAGTGATAAAGGCAGTCCACCAGAGTACCGGAGTTGCCCAACCGAGCAGTGTTTCAACTGTATAGAGCGGAAGTTCCCCCTCATAATAGCCGTGTAGAAGGGACGGGTCGCTAACAGTGAGCCACTTGGGTAAGAAGGGGACAAATAGTTGCTGCCATTCGTTTTCGGGGGTCGCAAAGCGGAATGCATGCCCTAACATCGGCACCAGTATCTCGAGCATATCGTGCCCAGTAATCCCCGAAGCGATGGAAAGCATCAGGTAAACAACGACTAATTCGCTTTGTACGAGTGCCAAGCTCGGGAGAAAACGGCGCAACAGATAGTTTACGCCGATAACCATGAACAGACTGAAAATCACATTGAAAAAGAGGGAAATTGTCACAGGGTGACCTGAATACCGAATAACCTCCATCTCAATAACCCAGTAGCAGTTAATCGGTATTAGAATAACAGCGATAAGAATAGATTTGAGTGTGACACCGTGGGCAGGAATTTGTGATGGTGTGAGCGACGAGGAAGTTCCAACTTCCATACAAAATGTGACTCCAAGGACGTAAGATGATTTCGATGCGTTCCGCTTTTATCGGTAGCCGTGTAGTCGCAGTCGTTACGACATACCCGCAAATATTTTTACATGAATTTATCACACTTTCTTCAACAAGTCAACTTTAAAATCTCTTATACTTTTTAATCCACCGATTGAACGGATTCATCTCTTGCGATGCGCCCAGAAAACTGAGCTTGTAATGAAATGGAAGGGTTTTTGCAATGTAATACAAGGAATGGATTTCGTCTATTCCCAGACGAAATCCGGTGTTTCTTCAGATATACGGAAAAGAACGTCAAATACCAAACCCACTTCACTGAATCGCAAGGAAAATTTAAAAATTTGAAGCCGCCAAAAACCAAGTTTCTTCGGCATAAAATATACTTTTCTAAATAACGCTTTCGTGTTATAATTGATGTCGCAATATAGGTGTGCAGATAGTATCTAAATTGCATCTGTAAAGACCTGGGATACAAATATGAACCCATTCCGCTATATTAAAAATCGAATTGAAAGATTTTTTTACAATGCCTATCAACGGCGTTTGGAATCCGAAGCCAATGCGTGGAAAATCCCACGTCATATCGGTGTAATTTTAGATGGAAATCGTCGCTATGCTAAAGCCAGTGGACTTGAAGACATTATTGACGGACACTACGAGGGGGCAAACAAACTTGAGGAGGTGCTCCACTGGTGCGACGAACTTGGCGTTGAAATTTTTTCAATCTGGATTTTCTCACTTGATAATTTCAAACGCGCAGCACATGAAGTCGAAGGGATTCTTGGGCTTATCGAAAGGAAAATGAGGGAACTTGTCACAATTGAGGGACTCCATAAGAACCAGATCAAAGTCCGTGCAATGGGGCAAATAGAAATCTTACCAACCAGCCTGCAAGAAGCAATTCGGGAAGCGGAAGAAGCAACAAAACATTACGACAAGTTTATCTTAAATGTCGCTGTCGCTTATGGTGGACGAGAGGAAATTGTTGACGCGTTTCGCGGACACCTAAAAGTCGAGAGTGAGAGTGGTAAACCTGTCCACCAGATTGCAGATGAACTCACGGTGGATAAGATTACACCTTATCTTTACACCTCAGACCTTCCGGATCCTGAGTTAATCATTCGTACCAGCGGTGAGGTGCGGTTATCTGGGTTTTTGCTTTGGCAGAGTGTTTACTCGGAATTCTATTTCTGTGATACGTACTGGCCCTCATTTCGGAAGATTGACTTTCTCCGTGCTTTGCGGGCTTATAGCCAACGAAAACGACGATTTGGAACATAAGAAGGAGCCAACGGATGAGATTTGGGGTTTGTACAGGTTTAGAGAATGTCAATCGCCTCGCGGAAGTCGGATATGACTACATTGAGTTAGGCGTGCGTCCGGGATTGATGCCTGAGGCGGATGAGTCGGAATTCCAGAAAATTCGTGAACAGGTAGCGAANGCACCGTTAAAACCGGAATCGTACTCGGGGTTTATTCCGGGTGATCTACGTGTCGTAGGNGACGTCGTCGATTTTTCACGTTTATCTCGTTACGTAGAGACTGCATGTCGTAGAGGCAGTGAAATTGGNGGTGAAGTTATCGTCTACGGCAGCAGCGGTTCCCGGAGTATAGAGGAAGGCTATTCGCGCGANCGNGCATTGGCNCAAATCGCTGAGTTCCTCGATATGGCGGCAGATCATGCCGAAGCACACAACATGACGATTGTCATCGAACCCATTTGTTGGCGAGAGGGAAATATCCTTCGGACCGTCGCAGATGGACTCGCTATGGCAAAACGCGTGAATCGTCCGGGAATCAAGGCGCTGGCAGACCTCTATCACATCCATCAGGAAGAAGAACCGATGCAAAACACCATCGACGCTGCTGAGTGGCTCGCGCATGTTCACATAGCGGAACCTGTCAAGCGTTCCTATCCCGGAAACGACGATTTCGATTTCACAGATTTCTTCGCTGCACTCCAAAAAGCAGGCTATGACGGTCGCGTCTCGTGCGAGTGCAAGTTTGATAATTTTGATGAGGATGTTCAGGTAGCTTTGGAAACCATGAAAACTTATGTCTGAGGAATGGTTGTCAGTACGGTTTTTCTACGACAAACCTTTCAGCTATCAGTTTTCAGTCACAAGAGCGTGTTTTTGCTTGGGGTGTTTTTGATAGGGCGTTCCCTTTGATAGAGTGTTCCCTTTCCTCAAATTTCCCTTGTTAAACGAAAACCTCTTAACCGACAACCGACAACTATTCCCCAACATCAAATGCATCCACGTTTTAGGAGGTGGAGCCCTATTCTTACACGCGAACAAGGTAGAGTCATCCGNGCGCGGACAGGATTTTATGATGTCCAACANGNTGATATTATCCTGCGATGCACNCTCCGTGGCACACTCAAACGGAGAAACCGCTCTGAAACCGGACGCAGACTGTATGCCGACCCAGTNGCTGTCGGCGATTGGGTCATCTTCACGCAACTTGATATGGAAGAGGGAGTGATAGAGGATATTCTGCCTCGCCGGACAAAGTTCTCGCGGCAATACGCTGGAAGACACGAGGACATTGAACAGGTTATTGTTGCGAATGCACATCAAATCGTAGCCGTTGTCTCTACGCTGATGCCACCCCTTAACTTTCGGACACTGGATAGGTTTCTTATCTTAGCAGAGGCTGGCGATATGGAAGCGGTGGTATGTCTCAACAAGATGGACTTAGTGGATGAAGCCCAACGAACAGAACTCACAGCGACCTTTGCCGTTTATGAGAAATTGGGTTACGGGGTCATCTATACCAGTATCAATGTGCCTGAGAGTCTGGACGCACTCCGAAATGCACTAAAGGATAAATTTAGTGTTATTGTTGGCGCGTCGGGTGTCGGTAAATCCAGCCTGCTGAACGCACTTCAACCGAGTTTAGACCTGCGCACCGGTGAAGTTGGTATCAGAACTCAGAAGGGACGACATACAACAACACTTGTCGAACGCTTTCCGTTAGACATCGGCGGCGAGGTCGCCGACACACCCGGTATCCGGGAAGTTGGGTTGTGGGGTGTGGATACGGAAAATTTAGAGTACTATTTCCCAGAAATGGAACCCTATCTCGGCACATGCAAATACAATGATTGTGCGCATGTCGCGGAACCTGATTGTGCTATTCAGGATGCCGTTGAAGCAGGGGAAATACATACAGAACGCTATCGAAGCTATGTCGTCTTGCGAACAGAAGAGGTAGCGGAGTAGCGGTCAACAAAAAACATTGGTAAAGAACGCCAGTTTGAAAATAAATCTGTAGGTGTTTTTGCTGGGGTGTTTCCTACAGGTAGAGTGGTAAATACACACCAAAAGCGTTAGTCTTGGGACGAATATGCCACTTTTCAAGGAAACCTTTTCTGCCTAAATACCGGTAGCGAAACCCGGCATTCCACTTTTATCAAACTCACGTTAAAGAGGAAAGGGACGTTAATATGTAGCCCCACTGACCGAACCGCAAGGTAAAATTAAAAGTGTTTGCGGGCGTAAGCCAACCGTTCTGGAACACCGATATCAATCCAGTCAGCATCCGTTTCTAAAGTGTAGAGATTGGAAACGTCCGGAAAAACGTCTCGTTCCATAGAGAAGTTTTCTTGGTCGCTTGGAAACGCGTCAGTAATGCTTTGATCGAAAAGATATATCGCGCCGTTGACATATCCAGCACGACAGATAGGTTGTTTCTCACGAAACGCCTGAATTTTTCCCGCAGCGTCCGATACAATCTCGCCGTAGGGACGGATGTCCGGGACATGCACACTTAACAGCACCCCTGTCATTCCTTGTTCAAATCGAACTAACATTTCCCGCAGCGAAAAGTTGGCGATCAAGATATCGCCGTTTAGGACAAAAAACGGCGATGTGTTAATCTGCTGCATCGCATTCTGAACCGCACCGCCAGTACCGAGCCTCTTTTCCTCTTTAGCATAACGGATGCGCATACCAGCGTAAGCGTCTCCTACGCGTTCATAAAGCACATCGTGAAGGTGTCCGGACGCGAGAATGACCGAGTTGACACCGACATCTCTTAGCAATTGGATTTGCCATTCTAAGACTGTCTTCCCAGCGATCTCCAGTAGAATTTTCGGAAGTGTTTTCGCGGTCTCACCGAGCCGCGTGGCGAGACCACCGCACAGAATAATCGCTTCCATCTTTTAATTTTACCTTGCGGAGAAAGGACGTGCGTTAGAACTATCGGATGCGTTCCTTAGATCCGCCTGCGCCTGCTTCGCAGTGAGAATGCAGGCTACCGGTTTTGATACTATCTCAAGAGAAGCCCTTTGTTAGCCGCCCCCTCTTAACCGAGAACTGACAACCGACTGCCGATGGCTGACCGCTGACTGCTATTCCGCCCTATGCATTGCTTTGCCGCGCGGGTTTTCAAAAGCATCTATCCACATATCACACCACGCTTGATGTTCAGACAGGACAGTTTCGGGATTTTTGCGACTCCGGACGATGAAGTCCGGGTGTGCTGTCCGTCCCGTGTGTTGTCCTGTCGTCTGATACCGTAAATCCAATGACCAACGGCACCGATCGGACGTGTTCGGTTCCGAGCGATGGGGTGTAAAACGGCTCAATAAGATAATGTCGCCGCGGTAACATTCCAGCATGAGCGGTTCAACATCCGGCATCAGCTCCGGTTTAATCATAGTCCCACCCTCTTTCTGGTGGCTCAGATACCCTTTATCTTCGGTAATACCGGGTAATGCCTGTAGGCATCCCATCTCTATTGTGCTATCGCCTAACGGAAGCCAACATGTGACGATAGTGGACCCTTCTGCCTC
>JGI24792J26632_1000802_pt1 | contig 20279 bp, 18 predicted proteins | sample MesohylBB_FD_26632 | JGI IMG/M metagenome (IMG submission 26632)
CTCGCGCCGGGCGCGGAATCAGATGCGGGCGCGGGGCGCTTCGAGGCCGAGGCGGCCTACGGCGTGCCGCTCCGGCGGGGTTTGCTGACGCCCTATACGGGTGTGGCGGTCTCAGAGAGCGGGGAGACGTGGCGCGCGGGGGCGCGATGGAAGCCGGGTCCCGCATACGAGGTGAGCCTCGAGGCGAGCCTCACCGACCCCGCGAGCGGGGTGAAGCCCGGGGGCGGCGTCCTGCTGCGCGGCGCGAGGAGGTGGTAGTCCATCCTCCGGGAGGGGGACGCGTCCCCTCTCCCCGGAGGGCCGCGGGGCAGTAAAAGATAGACGGCATTTACTTAACCATGAACAAGGATTTCCATATATAAAATATACGGGAGGTTGGAACATGGCCGACACCAACGATAGGGTACGGGGAACGAGCGGAGATGATAACTTAGACGGAGAGGGAGGCCACGACGATATCCTTGGTGACGCGGGAGACGACCACCTCAGCGGCGGAGCAGGCCGAGACATTATCCGCGGCGGCAGCGGGGACGATGAAATCTACGGCGGTACGGATATCGACGTCATCCGGGGCGACAGCGGGGATGATGAAATCTATGGCGGCACGGGCAACGATACGCTCCTCGGCGACGCCGGCGCCGATGAAATCTACGGCGGCGCGGGCAACGACTTCATCGTCGGCGGAGGAGGAAACGACACGCTCACGGGCGGAGCCGGCGAGGACACGTTTGTTTTCATCGAGAGCAGCGGAAACGACACGATCACCGATTTCGACCTGAGCAACGACAAGATCGACTTGAGCATGATCAAGCAAGAGATCGCCTTTTCGGATCTCACCATCGAGCAGAGCGGGGCCAACACTACGGTCACGCACACCGCTCTGGGGGGAACGATCACCCTGACCGGCATAACAGCGAATGAGCTTACCGCCAGCCACTTCAACATGCCCACCGGCTCAACCGCTCCCACGATCACCACGGATGGCGGCAGGCTGGAACGCTGGGCCAACCCCTGGGAAGGAACCGAAAATTCCGATGCCGTACTCGACTCCTCGAACGACACGCGGCTTGTGGGCAAAGGCGGGAACGATTGGATATTCGCCGGCGAGGGCGACGACAGGCTCGAGGGCGGTGCGGACAACGACTTCCTGATGGGCGAGGAGGGCGACGACGCCCTGGTTGGCGGGGCCGGCAACGATACCCTCTGGGGCGGAAGCGGTGATGATACCTTCGTGTTCGAGGCGGGGCACGGAAACGACACGATCAAGGATTTCAAGGACGTCTCAGGCGGCGAAAACGACAAGATCGACCTGAGCGCATTCAACAGCATTACCGGCTTTTCGGATCTGACCGGTATAATCACTCAGGACGGCGATGACACGAAGATCGACTTGAGCTCCTTCGGTGGAGGCGAGATCACGATAGAGGGTTTCACCGCGACCAATCTCGGCGCGGAGGACTTCGATTTTTCGATGTGACGTCGGCGAGGAGAGGATGTGAGAATGCGTTCCTGCGGCTCGTTTCCTGCCCGGGAGGTTCATCCCGACCGGGCGAGGATCCTCTGATTTCGTTCCGGTTTCATCGGGCGCCCGAACTCCGCGTAACCCCTCTTCCCTGTGAATAATTCGAGTAGTTTCAAACGATGCGGAACGGGCGCGCCCTGCGAATTTTGTTGTAGCAGCCGTTCTCTCGTAAACGAGCGGGTTCGCGGAGGTTTCGTATCTCGGCGAGGGAATACGTGATGGCGAATGAAGCCGCAACCATCATCGAAAATACGCTTGGGCGACCGGATGCGAAACCCACGTCTTCTGCCTGAAACGGATAGCGCCGCCTCGGTCGGCAGGGAAACGAGGTGAATTTCAGATGGCGATGACGGCAGGGAGCAAAACCGGCGAAAAGGAAATCCGGGCGGTGCTCTCCGAGAGCCGTTGGCTCTTGATTTCGTGCGGTTTTTTCAGCGTGGTTGTGAACCTGCTGATGCTTACGGGTCCGCTGTTCATGCTGCAGGTCTACGACAGGGTGCTCGGCTCGCGTTCGATGGCGACGTTGGTGGCCCTTGTCGTAATCGTGGCGTTTCTCTTCCTGATAATGGGGGTGCTGGACCACGCGCGCGGGAGGGTCCTCGCCCGTATGGGCGCGCGGCTGCAGGCGCGGCTCGATTCACGCGTGCTGAGAGCCATTCTCTCCCGCTCGGTTTCTCCCGCAGAACGCTCGCGCCCTGCGACGGGTCTTCGCGATCTCGAGGCGATCCAGCGCTTCGCTTCGGGTCCGGGGCCTTTCGCGTTCTTCGACGCGCCGTGGACGCCGGTGTTTCTCTTCGTCCTCTTCTCTTTCCATTGGATGCTCGGTTTGCTGGCGGTATTCTCGGGCGTTCTGCTGGGCGGGATAGCCCTTCTCAACCAGTGGGGAACTCGTAGCATCCAGATGGAGGCAGGCGAGGCGAGCGCCAACTCCGCCACTTTCATCGAGCAGATGCGCGCGGGCGGTGAAACCGTACAGGGTCTCGGGATGCAGAATGCCATCATAGCGCGCTCGGGGAAATTGCGCGATATGGTTCTTGACAGGACGCTGGCGGCCTCGGACAGGAACGGCTTCTACAGCGTGTTGTCGAAGACGCTGCGCCTCTTCCTCCAGTCGATGATGCTCGGGCTCGGCGCCATGCTCGTGATTTACGGGGAATTGACGCCCGGCTTGATGATAGCGGGTTCGATTCTCCTGGGCCGGGCGCTCGCGCCCATTGATCAGGCGGTGGGTCACTGGCCGACGCTCCAGAGCGCGATTGCGGCGTGGCGCTCGCTCGCCGCCCTTCTGGCGGATATGCCGCCCGACGCTCCCCGAACGAAACTTCCCGTGCCGCGTGCGGTCCTCGAGGCGGATGGCCTGATGGTCGCGGCGCCCGGTGCGAAGGTGGCGGCGGTGCGCGGCGCATCGCTCCGTCTCGAACCGGGCCAGGCGGCGGGAATCGCGGGACGCTCCGCCGCGGGCAAATCCACGTTCGCGCGCGCACTCGCGGGTATTTGGCGGCCGATCGCGGGTTCGGTGCGCCTGGACGGGGCGGAACTCGAACAATATGGCGACGATCTGGGGAAATATGTCGGTTATCTGCCTCAGGAGGTGGTTCTCTTCGACGGGACCGTGGCGGAGAACATCGCCCGTTTCTCTCCCGACGCAAAAGACGAAGACATCGTCAAAGCGGCGAAGCGAACCGGAGCGCACGAGATGATACTCGAGCTCCCGGGCGGGTACGATTTTCAGGTGTCCGCGGGCGGCGCCGCCCTCTCGGGCGGTCAGCGCCAGCGCATCGCGCTGGCGCGGGCGTTCTACGGCTCGCCCGTCGTAATCGTGATGGACGAGCCCGATTCGAACCTCGACGCCGAAGGCACCATGGCGCTTGCCCGCGCGGTGGCAGAACAGAAAAAACGCGGCGGCGCTGCGCTCATCGTGGCGCATCGCCACGGCGCGTTCGCCCAATGCGACACGGTATACGTCATGGAGAACGGTCGTCCCGGCCCGGCGACGGGTGGAGAGAGGGGCCGCGCGGCGCCCGTGCGTCAATTGCAGTCGGGCGGCGCGCAGCAAAGCCCGTGGGTCCAAGGCGCTCCACGAGCCGCAGCAGATCAATCACAGGGACGCCGCTTCGTGAGAAACGATCCTGCAGAAGGCCGACCCGCGCGTGAGGTGCCTCCGGCGCCTGCCGAGCGGGGACGCGATGAGCAAATCGCCGGAGCCATAGCGCGGGTAAGAGAAGCGGCTCCGCCCACAGAAACAGATGAAAGTGAAACGCCGCGGGCGCCCATTGTACGGGATCAGAGTGCGCATGTGCGCCCGCCAGCTCGCGACGAGGAGCAGGTTCCCCAGGCCGGGCCTGCTCTTGACGGAAATGTCTCGAATGTCAGACGGGGACGTGAAGAACTCATTTCGGGAGCCGTCGAGCGAGTGAGGAGTCCGGTTCCACCCTCAGACGCGAGTTCCAATGAAGAAACGGGTGCTCCCCCCGTACCCCTGAAGAGCGGAGATGGTTCCGGCAACCCGGCGAATCAGGGTGGCGCGTCATGAACGAAAAGCGATTTTCGGCGCGCAAGGCGCTCTCCATGGGTTTCGTGACGATGGTTCTGATGGGAGGCGGACTCGTCGGATGGAGCGTTTTCGCTTCCCTCTCGGGGGCTGTAATCGCTTCTGGACGTCTCGGGGTCGAGAGCCATAACCAGGTGGTCGAACATATAGACGGCGGTACGGTAAGCCGGATTTTTGTTCGGGACGGCGATTCCGTGAAGAAAAACGACGTGTTGCTTCGTTTCGACGCCTCGCTTCTGCGCTCAGAGGAGGCGATTCTCGCGTCGGAATACGCCGAACTCGTTGCACGGCGCAACCGGCTGGAAGCGGAACTCAAGGGCGTTGACGTGATTGCCTGGAGAGAAGATATCGCCGCGCTTGCGGCGAGCGATGCACGGGTACGGGAACTGCTCGACGGTCACGAGAGGCTCTTCCGGGCGCGGATGGCTTCGCGTGACGGCGAGGTGGCGCAGCTTCGTGAACGTATCGGCCAGGCGCGCAAGCAGATACTGGGGCTTGAAGCGCGTGCCTTCTCGCTGGAGGAGCAAAGAGAACTCATCTTCCGCCAGCTCGAGGCGTATCGTGATTTGTTCGACAATGGGTTGACCTCACTCGACAGGCTCCTCGCGCTCGAGCGCGCGGCGAAGAACATCGAAGGTCTGGTGGGTACGAATGACGCCTCCATCGCCGGTGTCCGGGGCCGCATTTCGGAGTTGCAGATTCAGATACTCCGGGTAGACGCGCGCCGTATCGAGGAGGCGGAGCAGCAGGTGCGCGAGGCGAAAGCCCGGGAGAACCAGATTTACGAACGACTCGCTCTGGTGCGCGAGCGTCTCAGGCGCGCGGAAGTGCGGGCGCCCGTATCCGGCAAGGTGTTCGGCATGAAAGTGGTCGCTCCACGCGAGGTCGTGCGTCCAGGCGAGCCGATCCTTTACATAGTGCCTGAGGATTCGGGGCTGGTGGTGATGGCGCGGCTCAATCCGATACACGTGGATCAGGTATATCCGGGGCAGGAGGCTCGGCTTCGGTTTTCCTCCTTTCCCGCGCGCGTGACGTCGGAATTCCCCGGACATGTGATTCGGGTGTCGGCGGATGCGGTGTTCGATCCGCGCAGCGGCCTCTCGTGGTACGAAATCGATCTCGCCATGGGCGAGCCCAATCCGAACGGGACGAGTGGTCCGGCCGCGAAAACCGACGATTCGCCCGGCTCGTTCGGTGATTTTATCAGATGGTTGACGGGTACCGCGTCCAGGGAAATCGACGATTCGACCAATGCGATAAAAAAGCAGAATATATCCGACGCGTTGCTTCGTGAGTTGCCCCTCACGCCCGGAATGCCTGTGGAGGTGCACATACAGACAGGGCAACGCTCGCTGATCAGCTATCTCGCGAAGCCGCTGACGGACTTTTTCAGCCGCTCGATGAAGGAGGAATAGGCGGCGCGCCTTTTTCTCGGGGAGAAGATATCTTGGAAGAAGATACCCTTGAAATATCTCTCGTGAACGATCTGAGGGAAATAGCCAGCGTCGCCGCGATGATAGACGAATTCTGCGCTCAGAGAAACTATGCTCCACAAATTGGCTATGCGATCAACCTCTCGATCGAGGAAATTCTGACCAACAGGATCAGCTTTGGATACGATGATGATGAACAGCATCGAATCGAAGTCATCGTGCGCGTGGAAGAAAATCAACTCGTCGTTGTGCTTGTGGACAACAGCGCGCCGTTCGATTTGTCGGCCACGGTGGAAATCGATGGCGAGGGGTCTCTGGAAGAAGGCGAGGAACTCCTGGCCGGGCTCGGTCTTTTCCTCGTGAATCAGGTGATGGACAGCGTAGAATACCGACGGAAGAATGAATGCAACATCTTGATCATGACCAAGGAAACGCAAGAGGCCGTCGAGGCGGATTCGGAACCCTGAGCGCAGAGGCGCATTCGCTCACCAGGGTTTGCGCCCGTGCCTTTGCTCTCGTGGCGCGCGATGCTCGTCGTGGCGGTCTGGAAGTCGTTGATATTTCTCGTTTTCACTGGATAAGGATGAACCATGGACATTCACATTACCCACGAGTTGCCCAGTGAAGGCCCGGGCTCGGGCCCGGTGAAGATCGGCTGGTTGCTGAGCGAGGAGCGCGGCGGCGTGATCTATGACGCGCCCGCCCGGGTGCGCTCGGTGAAGATGAGCAATCACCATGCGAAATCGGCTTCTCGGTGCCCAGCGATACTCAATCTCGAGAGCCGCTATTTCGAGGTGAAATGCCCCTTTGACCTGCGCCTGGGCTTTGCCCGGGACGAGAACGGCAAGCCGATACTGCGCAATCTCTTGGGTCAACGCTCTCCCGTACGCTCGAAAAAACTCACTTCCTTTCTTCATCTCACGCCCGAGCCGGAATGGCGATACCCGGACCGGCCAACCATCCAGATGTCTCTTCCCTACGTGTTCATTGCGGACGAGCCGGTCTACATGTCCCAGATTGCGCCTTTCATGGACTACCGCACAGAGCCCTGGCCGGGCACGATCTTCGGCGGCCGCTTCCCGATCGACGTGTGGCCGAGACCCCTGATGTGGGCGTTCGAATGGCATGACGTCGACAAGGAGTTGCGCCTGAGCCGGGGCGAGCCGCTCTTCTATTGCCAGTTCGAAACGACACCTCAGGATCGACCCGTCCAGTTGGTCGAGGCTGAGCACACGCCGGAACTCGACGCCTACCTCGAACATATTTCCGGGGCGGTGAATTTCGTGAACCAGACTTTCACGCTGTTTAAGACAGCGCAGGAACGCCGCCCCGAGACCCTGGTGATCCCGAAGTCGCGCTGACGCGCAACGCTGTTCAACTCGTCTTTGACCCTGCCACTTCATGTCGGTTATCCAGGTCTTCAGCTTCTGAATTTGTTGCCCGGATTTATCATTCTATCAACCAAACGACGAGGCAATCGGTATTATTTCTGATCTCGAAACGTGTGTTATTTTCTCATTGCGGGAGGGCTTTTATGCAAAACGAGCAATCGCCCGTTTACAGGCAGTGGGTTGTTCCCAACGGGTGGGGAATTCTTATAGTCTGTTGAGGTCATTGCGGATATTTGTTTTTGGGAATCTCGTTTGGGATTAGCCTCCTGTAGGAAGTAATCAAATCGAAAGCGGACGAATTCAAACCCCAGCGCAACCTAGAGCGTAGGTGTCGGTAAACGGAAGAAAGAAGCACAAATCGATTCCTTCCGGTTCATGGATGAATTCCCGTTCATGAAATTCGCATCTATCGGTCGATAGTCCAGACCATGGCAGCTCGATTCACATTATTGATCCTGGAAAGGCAAATCTACCCCGGGAGTAGGACGCCAGCCGATAATGGTTGCTTTCATCCCATGATCCATCATGTAGAACCGGGCCGCAATCTCCCATGTAATTCGTGTATCCTCGATAGCGCCATGCCTGGGGCCGGCTCTCCCCTTGACTCCCATCCAGTTGGCTACGTCATCAAGGCTCTTTTTCCGTCCGGGATTGAGTTCCTGGAATTTCCGCATCGTGCAGAAACTCCTGTTGCGAGCCAAAGTTTTTACGCCGGCCCTCCTGAATTCGGCGTTCAGAAATTTCCTGTCGAACGATACGTTATGCGCAATGATCGGACATTCACCAATGAAATCGCGAAGGAGCGTGGCGATTTCAGCAAAAGGTGGCTTATCCGTTACATCCTCATCGGTTATTCCATTCACTCGCGAGGCCGCGGTAGGAATGCGCCGCTGTGGGTGAACCAAGGCATCCATGGTTTTCGCTTCCATCATGCCTGAATTTCTTTTCAAATCAGCGAAGCGTGAGCGTATCATGGCTATGGAAACCACCCTGTCGCGTTGCGGATCAAGGCCCGTGGTTTCAAGATCGATCACTACCGCCTCGTCAAATCCTGAAAACAGCATTGCTGGGTTTCTCCTTCAGAATCCGGCCCGAGAACATTTCCAACGCGCGAACTTCGTCAACAAGCCTGACTTGCAGATTTATCGCATCAAGAACAAGGGCGGCGCAATGACAACCGCGCAGATTGTTTCCTCGCTCTGCCCTGCTAATATCCGGGACACAGGACATCGTTCATCCAATGGGGATAACAGATGGACTCCATATTCGACTGGCCAGGCAAGTCGGACAACCAGGGCAACGAGCGTCCGGCGATCCTGCACATGCTGGACGTGGCGGCATGCGCCGAACGACTGATTGAAGGGCACGTGGCGTTCCGTGGACTTACCGGAGCCCAGCGCCGTGCGCTGGTATTCCTGATCGCGCTCCACGACGTCGGCAAGCTGTCCGAGAGTTTCCGGTCCCTCATCCGTGACGGTGAGAGGGGAGCGCCGCTGCATTGGCAACTCTCGGATTTTCTGCTCTGCGGAGTTCTGGATGAGGTTCTCAGCAAACTAGGCGCCGATGAATGGTCGCGCGCCGAGTTGTACGCCGCCGTGGCCGGGCATCACGGACGACCGCCGACACGGGTGGGTGGCAATCGCTCCGAGAGACGCAAGCGGAAGCGCGCCGTCGGCAGGGGCGAAGAGGCGGTGTTAGAGTGGAACACTCGACTGATGGAGTTGTTCCCGGATGCGTCGCTGGAAGGCATGACGGTCGATGACGCCAAGATACTCAGTTGGGCGTTGAGCGGCCTCACAGTTGTCGCCGACTGGGTGGGTTCGAATACCGACTGGTTCCCGGTCGAGCTGGGCATTGGCGATATTACAGCTGAGTTTGCAGAATCACGACGCCGATCCGGTCTTGCGGTTGAGGCAGCGGGTCTTGGCCCTCCCTTCCCGGCGTCGAGCAACGGCAGCGCGCTTGTCGGATTGAGCGAGTTGCGGCCGATGCAGCAGGCGGTACTGGAGATGGAACTGGATGAAAGACCTCAACTGGCCGTTCTCGAAGACGCCACCGGCACCGGAAAGACCGAGGCGGCTCTGCTCCTGGCGCATCGCATGATGGCAGCGGGGAAGGCGCGCGGGTTGTTTTTTGCGCTCCCCACCATGGCTACTTCCAATGCCATGTTTGAGCGTATGAAAAAAATCGCGCCCGAGTTGTTCGAGTCTTCGCCGTCGGTGGTGCTGACGCACAGCCGGGCGAGGTTGAGCGAAGCCGTGCGGGGCTTAAGTGGAGCAAAGCACGATAGCACTCCGGAAGCCGATGGCGCCGCCTGGCTTACGGACAGCCGCCGACGATCGTTGCTGGCGACAGTGGGAGTCGGGACGGTGGATCAGGCGCTACTCGGCATCCTCCCCACCCGCTTTTCGACGCTCAGGCTGTTCGGCCTGGCTGACAGGATCCTGATCATCGACGAAGCACACAGCTACGATCCTTACATGCAAAAGCAATTGGAGACTCTGTTGAGAATGCAGGCCCGACTCGGCGGCTCGGCCATCTTGATGACCGCGACCCTACCATTGTCGATGCGTAGAGCGTACGTCGATGCATTCCAGGAAGGAATAGAGGTGGAAACGGCAGATCTCTCGGCTATGGACTATCCCGCTCTGCATCTCGTCGGTCGCGGGTTGTCCAGCCGAGTCGTCGAGCCCCTGGCCGAGAGTGTTCGGAACGTCGCGGTCGTCCGGCTTCCGGGAGCGGATGATGCGTTGGGCCTGCTACAGATGGCGGCTGAAAGGGGTGCGGCATGCGTATGGGTGCGAAACGCCGTCGATGACGCCATCGAGGCGGCCGAAGCGTTGAAGCGGCGGGGTATGGATGTAGACCTGCTCCATGCCCGTTTCGCCATGGTCGACCGGCTGCGCCACGAAGAAGCGCTGCTGAGTCGATTCGGAAAGAACGGATCTCGACGCGATGGTCGGGTACTGGTCGCCACGCAGGTGGTCGAGGCGTCGCTCGACCTCGACTTCGACGTGATGGTCTCCGATCTCGCGCCGATTGGCTCGCTGATCCAAAGGGCAGGCAGACTATGGCGGCATATGGAGGTGCGTCCCGAGGCCACTCGCCCGCTCCCCGGCCCCACCTTGCATGTGGTTTCACCGGATCCGGAGAAGGTGGAGGGAGACGACTGGCTTCATGACGTGCTCGACCGGGGGGCGTGGGTTTATCGTCTCGACCATCAGTGGCGGACGGCAAAGGCCCTGTTCGAGGCGGGCGAGATCGTCGCGCCCAAGGGACTACGCGCCTTGATCGAGGCCGTACACGGGGAGGAGGAGTTGCAGGTCCCAAAGTTACTCGAGGAGGCGCAACAAAGGGCCGATGGCGAAGCAATGGCCGAGGCGGGATTGGCGCAGATCAACGTGGTGGAAGGAGCGGCCGGCTATCTCATCGGAACCCGCGGATCGGTCGGAAACGACGCCTTGTTCCCGACGCGCCTCGGAGAGCCGCAAGTGACGATGACGCTGGCGCGACGCGACGGCGACCACTTGTCTCCATGGGCGAAGGATGAGGATCCGGCAGTGGCTTGGGCCCTGTCGGAGGTGTCCGCCGCGCGCAAGAGATTCGAGCGCCTGTTGCCTGATCAGGAAGCGCCGGAAATACGCGCCGTCAAGAAGGATTGGCCCGAATGGCAGCGTGAGGTTTGCCATGTCTGCCCGGTGGACGAGTCTGGAAAAATCAGCGAAGGGATGCTATATGATCATGAACGTGGTCTTCATATGCATGGAATCCACTATCCGCCCTGACATGGCTGTTCCGCTTCTCACGACTTGGGACGTTGAGAGCGCATATTCAACACCCTTATGGCTATTGCGCCAAGAGCATCCTGATGTCATTGAACCTTATTACGGATTCATGGATTCCAGTCCTTCGGGATGGTGAACACACCGTCATTCGCCCCGATCAAATTGCCGAGCCCGGCGTCGGCGCCCTTGCCTGGCAGAGAGCGGATTTCAACCTGGCCTGCCTCGAACTCCTGATCGGGCTGGTCTCAATGGCGGATCCGCCGAAAGACGAAGCCGACTGGCTCTCCCGCCTCGGCCGGACCGATGCCGAGCGATTCCGCGAGGCGCTGGCTCCCTTCGCTCCCTGCTTTGCGCTTGACGGAGATGGACCGCGCTTTCTTCAGGATATGGAAGCTTTCGAATTGGTGGCGAAACCTTCCGACATCAAGCCGGTGGATATGCTGCACATAGATTCGGCCGGCGGCTCAACCACTTCCAAGAACGCCGATCTCATGGTCAAGCGTGACCGGTTCCCGACTCTCTCGCCGGCAGAGGCCGCCATGGCGCTCTACACGCTCCAGGCGTTCGCGCCAGCCGGTGGTGCGGGCAACCGGACTTCCATGCGTGGCGGCGGGCCTATGGTGACGCTAGTTCGGCCCCTTGATGAGAAAAGCGAACGGTTCTCGTTATGGCGGCTGGTCTTCGCCAACGTCCTACCCGGAGCACCTCTCGCGGCGGAAGATGCGGAAGCTGCGCTGCCCTGGCTCCGTCCAACGCGGACATCGGAGAACGGCCAGATCGTGACCCAGGAAGGAACGCACTCGCTGGAAGCGTTCTTTGGAATGCCCCGGCGGTTGCGGTTCGTATTCAAGGAAGAGCGGGTCGTGGGCGTAGTACAAAGATCCTACGGAACGAACTACGCGGCATGGGAGCACCCCCTGACGCCATACTACCGAAAGAAGGAAGACGACCCCGAATGGCTGCCGGTACACCCCAGGGCCGGGCGTCTCAGCTACCGGAACTGGCTAGGGCTCACGATGGAACCCGCTGGTGATGGGAAAGCGACCCGGCGCACCGCCAGAGCCGTCCGTGAGTGCCGCAGCCATTTTCGAGGGCCGGACTTCGAACTCGTGGTCGGCGGCTGGGCGATGGACAACATGAAGCCCCTCGATTTTTTACTCGACCAGTACCCTGCGTTTCCGGGTCTGGGCGAGGACGAAGTAGATCGGGTTCGCCAGTTGGTGGAGGCAGCGAACGCCGCTACGAGCGCCCTTCGAAAGGCGCTCAGGACCGCCTGCCAATTCGACGGCAAATTCGCCGACGCGGTCATTGAGACCTTCTTTGCCGAAACCGAAGGGGAATTCATAGCGGCGGTTCGAAGGATCATCGATAGCGCAGGTACCGAAGTCGAGGAGGCATGGCATCGAACCCTCAGAAAGCAGGCGGTTCGCATGTTCGACGAGCGCGCCCTTGGTGGTCTGATTGACCACGACATCAAAGGTATCGAAGCTCGCGTCATCGCCCGAAGCAAGTTGTTGGGTATGCTGGCGAAACAGGTTCGCAAACTGCTGGACCTGCCCGTTCCCGCCAAGAAGAAGAAGGAGAAACAGGCATGAGTGTCGGTCGTATCGTCATCGAATGGTGGCGGTCTTCGCTGGGCCGTGACGACGGTCAGGCGCGGGCCGCACGGGCGCGGTTGAGACGCTGCGAATCGCCCGCCGAAGCGCTTGCGGTCGCAGAAACACACGACCTCAACGCGAGCCTGAAAAGACGCGAGCAAAACCCGACGAGCGATCAGCTTGCGCTTCTCGTCACGGTCTTTGCCCGGCTCGCGGGCGTCGACGGCGAGAAGTTGGCGGTCCTGCTCGGCAGACAAACGATGAAGCAAGGGCCGCGCACGCTCAGCGAGCTGCGGTTCCAGTCTCTGATCCGCTTTCGCTCGCGCCGCGATTTGATGACGCCGCTTCGTCGTTCCCTCTCTGTTCTGGGGGCCAATCCCGCCTGCAACGGACACGCACTGGCTGAAGATCTCTACTTCTGGAACGACGGGATCCGCAACCGATGGTGTTTTCAATACTTCGGCGCCGAGTACGTCGAAATCAACCAAGAGGAGACTGTGACATAATGCGCTTCGTGCAACTTCACTTTCTGACGGTATACCCGCCCTCGAATCCCAATCGTGACGATATGGGTCATCCGAAGACGGCGATCTACGGGGGCGTTCATCGGCTCCGGTTGTCGTCGCAGTCCTTGAAGCGAGCGGCTCGCCTCTCGCCCGCCATGTCCGAGGCTTTGAAAGGCAACATGGGAGAGCGCACCCAGCGTATCGGCGACGCGGTGATAGAACATTTGCGCGAACGGGGAGCGGATGACGAGAAGGCCCGCGAGGTCGCCCAACTGGTAGCCCAGATATTCGGTAAGGTCGACACGGCTGCATCGGAGAAGAATCCGGACCATGTACGCACTAGGCAGTTGGCGTTCATTTCGCCCGACGAACGACAGGCAGCGATGAAGATGGCCGAGCGCGCCCTTGCCGGAGAGTCTGTCGACAAGGAAGCCAGGAATCGCGGCAAGGAAATCCTGCGCACCGCCGACGGGGCGGTCGACCTCGCCATGTTCGGGCGCATGCTGGCCGACGCGCCGGATTTCAACCGCGAAGCGGCGGTACAGGTGTCACACGCCATCACCACTCATCGGGCCGAGGTCGAGGACGATTTCTATACGGCCGCAGACGACCTGAAGAAACCGGCTGAAGACGTGGGCGCGGGGTTCGTCGGCGAGGCCGGGTTCGGGTCCGGTGTATATTATCTCTACGTCTGCATCGATATCGCCCGGCTGGTGGAGAATCTCGCGGGCGATCGAGTACTGGCGAGAAAAGCGCTTGAGGCGGTCAGCGAAGCGTTCGCCACCGCCAGTCCGTCAGGCAAGCGCAACAGCTATAGTCATCACACCCGCGCCTCGTACATTCGCGCGGAAGCCGGAAACCAGCAACCGCGAAGTCTCGCGGCTGCGTTCCTGAACCCCGTCAATGCGGAGGACCTTCTCGGCGAATCCATCAACCGGCTCAAGAAGACGGCGGACGCCATCGACAAGGCCTACGGCGCCACGGTTGATGAGTCGACGGAGATGGATCTGCTAAGCGGGTCCGGCACCCTGGCCGAGATCAAAACATTCGTGGCCGCGCAGGTCAGCGATGCGTGAGCATCTGGTGTTCCTGCTATCCGGACCCATGGCTTCGTTCGGCGGCTATGCGGGGCACGAACGTCGAGGGAGCGGGCCGGCTCCCATGCGTTCAGCAGTGCTGGGAATGGTCGGCGCGGCGCTGGGTATCGATCGGGCGGATACTGAAGGCCATGCGGCGCTTCGCGCGTATTCCGTAGCCGTGCAGCCGTTTCAACAATCGATGCCGCTTCGCGACTACCATACGGTGCAAACCGTACCGACGGCCAGGATCAAACGGCCCCCGACCCGAAGGCGTGCGCTGGAACGCGCCGGACGCGCCGTCAATACGATGATCACCATTCGCGATTACCGGTGCGACGTGCTGGTAGGTGTTGCGCTTTGGGGCGATGGCCACTGGCCGCTCGATCTTTTTGCAGAGCGCCTGCGGCGCCCGGAGTTCCCCCTTTATCTCGGTCGCAAGTCATGCCCGCCGGCAAGTCCCCTCAATCCTGAAGTGGTGATGTCGGCGGGGCCGGTCGAGGCGCTGGCTCGCATAGAAATCCCCGAATGGCTGCGCCCCGAATGGTGGTCCGAACAAGAGCGTGGGCGATATCTCGTCTATTCTGACCCGGTCGACGGCTTTGAGCGCCCGCCGTCGACCGAGCAGATGCCGAGCGAGCCGCTCGATCGTCAAGCCTGGACTTTTGGCGAGCGGACCGTCTGGCACATGGGAAGCCACGGGAGCGAACATGGAGACCAGGTATGACCCATTACCTGACTCGCGCCGTGCTCAATCGAAATGCGCCGGAACACGCGCTCAGACCCTTGCTCGACCCGGTGGACAAGGACGCGGCGTTCGACGCCCATCACCGCTTGATGTGGACGTTGTTTCCCGATCCCGACGCGAAGCGCGACTTCCTGTGGCGCTCCGACGCCAAAGGCAAGTTCTTGATTCTCTCAGCCCGCAAACCACAGGGCTCGCGCCTGTTTGAACCGCTTGATTCCAAGCCCTTCGCGCCGGTATTGGCGGCTAAGGATCGGCTCATGTTCATCTTGCGGGCCAACGCCACCAGGGATCGGCGCTCCGGCCCGCAAGACGACGTTACTCCGGGAACCAGACGCAGGCCACGCAAGGATCGCCGTGTTGATATAGTCATGCACGCGATGCATACGCAGGGGATCATCGGCAGGGGCACGGGCGCCGATTCCCGTTCCGCCCGGCGCATGGATGTGGCCAACCAGACGGCGCGGGAGTGGCTCTCCGCTCAGGGAGAGCGTTGGGGGTTTTCGGTTGATGCATTAGCGGTCGAGGATTACCGGGTTTGCAAGTTGAAACGTCGGAATGGTGGTGACGTAACCTTCGGCGTGATGGATATCAAAGGCCTCTTGTCCGTCCGGGAGTCTGAGGTTTTCAACAGCGCATTGCTCACGGGTTTTGGTCGTTCCAAGGCCTACGGCTGCGGTCTGATGCTGGTGCGCCGAGCCTGAATCGTGGCTAAATCGACATCGCTTCCAGGAGCCGTTCCTCCAAAACCCATTCCACTCAAGGAACGGGCGGCGATGGTATTCATCGAGCGGGCGCAACTCGACGTGAGGGACGGGGCCTTCGTCGCCATCAATGCCGACGGTACGCGGATTCATATTCCGGTCGGCGGCGTGGCGTGTCTGATGCTCGAACCGGGCGCGCGCATATCTCACAGCGCCGTCGCGCTTGCCGCGCGCGCCGGAACGCTGGTGACCTGGATCGGCGAGGCCGGAGTACGCCTTTACGCCGCGGGGCAGCCGGGAGGCGCCCGTTCCGACAAGCTGCTTTGGCAGGCTTCACTCGCTCTCGACCCGGCGGCGAGATTGCGTGTAGTGCGCGAGATGTACCGCGTTCGCTTCGGAGAGACGGCGCCGCTTAAGCGATCGATTGAGCAACTGCGCGGCCTGGAAGGCGCGCGCGTCCGGGCAAGCTATGATCTGCTTGCAAAGCAGCACGGTGTAAAGTGGAAACGCCGCCGCTATAACCCGGCGGATTGGGACAGCGCCGACGTTCCAAACCGCTGTCTGAGCGCCGCCACCGCCTGCCTGAATGGTCTCGCGGAAGCGGCGGTGCTGGCCGCCGGATACGCACCTGCCATTGGGTTCCTGCATACCGGCAAGCCGCGTTCGTTCGTCTACGATGTCGCGGACTTGTGGAAAACCCAGACGGTGGTCCCGGAGGCGTTTCGGATCGCAGGCCAGGCCCAAAAGGGAAAACTGGATATGCCGATTGAGCGCGCCGTGCGTCTCGCCTGTAGGGACAGTTTTCGAGCGACGGGATTGCTCTCTAAGATCATCCCCGGTATCGAAGAGGTGCTGAAGGCCGGGAACCTGCCGGTTCCCGAGCCACCTTCCGAAGCACTGGGACCGGCCTTCGAAGATGGTCCGGCAGGCGGCGATGTTGGTCATCGTAGTTGAAAACGCGCCGCCCCGCCTGCGCGGCAGGCTCGCGGTCTGGCTGCTGGAGATTCGAGCAGGGGTCTACGTCGGGCGCTATTCCCGGCGGGTGCGAGAGCGTATCTGGAACGAAGTCGAAGACTTGATCGGTGACGGTGACGCCGTGATGGCCTGGGCAACTCCCACGGATCAAGGCTATGACTTCGAGACGGTGGGACAAAACCGGCGCATGCCAGTGGACTTCGATGGTCTCAAACTAGTCGCCTTTACGCCCCGGGAGGACTAAGGAAGAAACGGTTAAGTAAGCAGGGAGGAGCAGTGAAACGCCATGACTGAACCCTTGAACAAAGCCTCGAAAGAGCCGGTAACTCCGGACGCTCTCGAATATCTCTTTTGAATCAATGAGTTCCAAGAAGTGTGTTCCCCGCCCGCGCGGGGATGAACCGTATTATTTCCTCGGCTTCGTTCACCCGAGATAGTGTTCCCCGCCCGCGCGGGGATGAACCGTGTAAAGCATCCCCCCGCCCGCTGAGCCGCTCGTGTTCCCCGCCCGCGCGGGGATGAACCGGAACCTGATCTCAATCGTGTCCATCATGGACGGTGTTCCCCGCCCGCGCGGGGATGAACCGGTGATGAGAGAGCGCGGGTTGACCAACAAGGAGTGTTCCCCGCCCGCGCGGGGATGAACCGAAGGCGGACGCCCAAAACATCAATCCTTTCGAGTGTTCCCCGCCCGCGCGGGGATGAACCGGTACTGCAAGACCACGGATGGGACGACAACCGGTGTTCCCCGCCCGCGCGGGGATGAACCGAGACGCGATGCCATCCGGATCGGACACGATGAGTGTTCCCCGCCCGCGCGGGGATGAACCGTGCATGTGGGGTTGTGGATAAGCCAGATCGCTGTGTTCCCCGCCCGCGCGGGGATGAACCGTCTCTCTATCGCTTCATCCTTATAGGTAGCGAGTGTTCCCCGCCCGCGCGGGGATGAACCGATCATCGGCCAGTTTCCCGACGGCAACTTCGAGTGTTCCCCGCCCGCGCGGGGATGAACCGGTACGTGTGGCGCTTCCACGTCGATTCTTTCAGTGTTCCCCGCCCGCGCGGGGATGAACCGGCGACCGGAAGCGCGGCGGAGTCGCCTAGATTGTGTTCCCCGCCCGCGCGGGGATGAACCGTGGTGACCGCGCTCATGCCGCCAGCCTCGAAAGTGTTCCCCGCCCGCGCGGGGATGAACCGATATCGCCAGGTCCTACGCCCGAGAACGAGCAGTGTTCCCCGCCCGCGCGGGGATGAACCGATTTCCAGGTTTGCCGCATTCGACTTTTTGAGGTGTTCCCCGCCCGCGCGGGGATGAACCGAACACGCACGGCTACATCGAAGTTCGTCTCGCGTGTTCCCCGCCCGCGCGGGGATGAACCGGATGCGGCGATCGAATATCTGGAGGGCCTGAAGTGTTCCCCGCCCGCGCGGGGATGAACCGTTTGTCGTGAGGGATAAGAAGCGCATGAGACGGTGTTCCCCGCCCGCGCGGGGATGAACCGTTGGTAGCTTTATAAGTGCCGTTTCCGCCATCGTGTTCCCCGCCCGCGCGGGGATGAACCGCTGGCGACCCGCATTCTGTACGGCGAAGTAAAGTGTTCCCCGCCCGCGCGGGGATGAACCGCACCTGATCGATCTGGCGCGGTTTCTCCGCATGTGTTCCCCGCCCGCGCGGGGATGAACCGTTCTCCGCGCCGCCTTCGCCATCGGCGGCGGTGTGTTCCCCGCCCGCGCGGGGATGAACCGGTTTCAACGGGTGGATGCCGGGCTTTCCACAAGTGTTCCCCGCCCGCGCGGGGATGAACCGTTTGATAACCTGATCGGGTGAGGGCCTTTTCTGTGTTCCCCGCCCGCGCGGGGATGAACCGGGGCGTCATAGGTGTTGTGGCATCGTTGACACGTGTTCCCCGCCCGCGCGGGGATGAACCGGCCACCGAGAGATCATCCGCGCGATCACCGGAGTGTTCCCCGCCCGCGCGGGGATGAACCGATAAACGCCCGCCCACCGCGCCGCCGATTGACGTGTTCCCCGCCCGCGCGGGGATGAACCGTTGATGATAGGCAACCCAATCTTCATGTACGCGTGTTCCCCGCCCGCGCGGGGATGAACCGTTGACGGCGGACCGCGAGACCTGGCCGCCGCCGTGTTCCCCGCCCGCGCGGGGATGAACCGGAGGGGGTGGGCAGGGGATGAGCGAGAACCTGGTGTTCCCCGCCCGCGCGGGGATGAACCGAATTTCGGAAAGGCGTACATGGACTTGATCTGGTGTTCCCCGCCCGCGCGGGGATGAACCGATGCCGGGAATGCGCGCAAGGCCCTTCGCCAGGTGTTCCCCGCCCGCGCGGGGATGAACCGGCGATCAACGGATTCTATGATCGGCCCGGTAAGTGTTCCCCGCCCGCGCGGGGATGAACCCCTCGTTCAATCTCCCGCCCCCGAGCAGCGAGCGTGTTCCCCGCCCGCGCGGGGATGAACCGAATCCACGGGCGAATAGAGTCAGGTTGGTCCGGTGTTCCCCGCCCGCGCGGGGATGAACCGATCGCGAGTCATATACCGACCTGGAAGATGGGGTGTTCCCCGCCCGCGCGGGGATGAACCGGAATATGTACTGGAAGCCCTCAATAGACGAGTGTGTTCCCCGCCCGCGCGGGGATGAACCGTCTCAAGACAATGAGCGGCGATTACAACCCGGGTGTTCCCCGCCCGCGCGGGGATGAACCGGCAGAGTGGATCGTTTCAAGGGATTACGGGAAGTGTTCCCCGCCCGCGCGGGGATGAACCGGTGCCTACCGCGAACAAACACAAGACGACAATGTGTTCCCCGCTTGCGCGGGGATGAACCGAATGGCGAATATGTGGTAGAGGGTATGTTCGGGTGTTCCCCGCTCGCGCGGGGATGAACCGGTTTTGTTAGAGACACAACATTAGCGGAAATAGTGTTCCCCGCTCGCGCGGGGATGAACCGGGGAGACTTGAGGAAGGATCAACCCGGAAACCCCCGCCAGGGGCGCGGAAATAGGGCGCTTTCGCCGGGAGGCGACGGCGCACCCGGCATCAGGCGTTCCCGCCCCCCGGTATCCGGTTTCGGGAGAAGACGCACGACCCTCATCGCAGGCCTGCGCGCGCCTGTCGTAAAACCGTCGATATTCCGTTTGCTATCCTGTTGAAATCCCCAAGTTTTCGTATTATATTCGTTATCAACGACCGATGGGAGCAGCGCTGGGAGATCCCCGCCGCCGCTCCCGCGACACGCAAGATGGGGAGACCACCTCTTTGGGAATCCGCGCACGAGACAGAAACCGCACCGGCTGGAGGGTCCTCCTCGATCCCGGAATGTGGTTCCGCTCCCTGCTCCTGACGGCGGTCTTCGTCGTTTCCTTGTCGGCGCTGGCCTGCGCCGTTGGTCTCGCTCGCGGCACGACGGGCCATGACTGGCATGCGACAGGCAAGCTCTTCTGGGCGGAAACCCTCTTAACACTCCACTTCGACCCCAGGACACAGGTCAGGTACTGGACGAGGGAGGGCAAGGAAGTGACCATCGCCCGCGGTGAGCTCTTGTTCAAAGGCGAGGCGCTGCTGGCGCGGGACCATCTCCTCCGCACGGCGAAACGGGCCGCCGGACTCGGCGCCTGGTGCGGCATCGGCGGCGCGCTGTTGTGCCTGGCGCTGGTCTGGTGTCATGAGGCCGAACGCGGCGAGCGGCGCACTTCGCGCGAGCCGCGTAGGACGAGGCCGGACTCGAGTTCACCGACGCCTGCGGCCACGGCGCCTGTCCGCGCACCGGCGAACCGGCCGCCGGGACCCCCAAAAACCCGTCCTGCAAGCGCGGACCGCACGGAGGCGACCCCGGTCAGGAAAAACGCGCCTGCGCCCGCCACTCGCGAGCGCGGCTACGGGCGCTGGATCTGATGGTCGCCTCGATCGGCGCGGTGGCGAGCCCGTCTCAGGGCGCGGCCTACTACGAGCGGGACGGCTACTATGCGAAGGACTCG